>JACXTT010000873.1_pt1 | contig 51340 bp, 41 predicted proteins | sample 9270951 | NCBI WGS metagenome assembly JACXTT01 (sample SAMN15532306, study PRJNA645909) | rock metagenome | isolation source: weathered quartz diorite | place: Puerto Rico | collected 2017-06-21
TGGCACCCGACGCTTTCATGATGACCTTGGCGTGCTGCGCATCGACGGTCACTTTGTTCTGGCGCAGTTGGATACCATCGTTGAGCAAACTGGGGGAAGAGTCTCTGACGTTGGATTTACACCCTGGCAATGTCAGAATCAGGCTCAACATTAGCAGTGAAGTTTTTTTCATGAACACTCCATGTACACTATTAAAATTTACTTGCCACCCGACAAGGGTATCTCTGTAGCAGACTACGTTACCTGCTCCTTTTTCGCCCAACCAGCAGTTGCGCGAAAAATCAACCACTTTTAATGCTCCGCGACATCGAAAAACATGACATCTATTTCACGTTGATCACTACTGTCGATGCGAGCATGTCCCCCAACCTTTTCCGAGACCCAAAAAATATGAATACCCAATCTATAAAGAGCAGAAAAAATTTCAAAACATTACGGTTAAATGATTGAAGGTAACTGCACCCTAAAAGACTAAACTCATCAACAGCTGAAATTCTCATCATTTTCTTGCCAATACTTTGGCCATCCCAGATAGCATCAGAAAACAATAAATATCCGCCGCCAACTACCATCCCCAAGAGAGAGGCAATACTGTACAGGCCTACAAAGCTCAAAGCTATAATGATGACAGACATCAGAAATAGCATGATGACCGAGTCAATGATCTGAGCAGCTAATCGACGAATTGGGCCGGCCAAATCGGGAGAGTGTTGTTGCGCGCATCCATTCATTCTAATTTCCATGTTATCTCTTGACTTCAGCAACCGTGCAAAGGGGATGGATTTATTTTCGATGTGTCTGACAGGACCACTACCTTACTCACACATAAAAATAAATCCGCCCCCTTTTAGATCCGTCCTTTTAGATCCGTCCTTTTAGATCCCAAACAAGAATCACCCGAGAAAAACCAACAAAAAGGTGTCCATTTAGTCATTTAATTAAATCAGAGGATACTCAATAATATCGCCACGCGCTGACGCTGGTATTTGCTCGTATCCAATCACGGCAAAATCACCTCCTACTTGATGGAGACCACTCGCAGCAACAAGCTTCCGTCCTCCTTCAAAAACAAAGCACAATCCAATCTCGCTTGGCAGTTCGTTTAATAATGCACTCATTGAACGCGGCTTTAGAACAACCAGGCTAATCAAGGTCGCACCAACAAAATCCCCAAATAACTGTTTTGAAAACTGACAATCCCTGGCATCAATAGGGAAAAATTCAGAGTCCTCGTCCATTGCTGGATGTTTGACGGCAGTGCCGCCAGCACGATCCACCCACACGACTACGCTATTGAGACTTGGTTGTTCAGCTACCCCAATAACGGTTCCATCCTCAAAGGAAATTCCGAGAGGCCCGTAAGTCAGCGAGAACGCAGAATCTTCGGTAGTGTCGCACTCGCTCGCAACCTCCTCTTTTGGCCACCAGCTATAGCGTACCAAGCCTATCACACGCTTGCCGACAATTTCTTGCAACAAGCTTATTGATGACGATGGGGGCAAAGACTCTACATCTTCCATTAGAACGCTCCACTCTTTCTAGCTTGTTGAATCAACAGATCAATCGTACGAAGATTATTTGGCGATGGTTTAACACCAGTAAAGACCTTCAATGGATCAGCAACAACAACTCGACCATCCTTACCAATAAGAAACTGAAGATCGTCAATCTTAACATTTTGATCCACCATTGTCTGCCTAATATTTTGCAAGTCAGTAACGCTTTGATTATTTAACAATGGTGAATCACCCACAATCCGTACTTTACCATTCTGAAGTGCAACGATGTCTTTTGAGCCTTGCGCAAATTGATCCATCAACATACCAGGCCGCCCACCGACGGTAACACCGCTCGCATTTACAGTTGGAATACCCAGATCATTCAATTTATTTAACATCCCGAGCTCATCGACGATCAACTGGGATTTTTTTCCGGCTTGCAAAATAGCGACTGCTTGATTATCCCCATACGCATATACGCTTTTATTTCCGCCCTTGCCAAGAAATGTTCCAAGAGACCACGGATTGATATCCGCTACCGCATTTGCCCCATTGGCCAACTCAGAAAGATCTGCTGCTTTACCCAGCGCCCCCACACGGCCAGCAGGAATGAGGTAAAGCGCATTCTCTGCAATCTGCTTACCCTTTAACTCATTATACGCGGAAGAGTTTCCCTGCAAACCAGCAAGATAGTCAAGTATCTCACCCTCGTTACTTTTTGCTCTATAGCTATCCCAACCGGTTCCCGCAGCAACGCCCAGAAGGCCATTTGAAACCTGAGAGCTGGTCCCGGAAAAATCATTTACAAGCCCGCGACCAAGCTCATACATGCCCTTCCCTACACCATAAAACCCACTCCCCATTCCTTGCACAAGCTCCACCGAGTCTTTCCCAATAGAGCTCAAAGAGTGGTCGTTATATTTCAGGTTCCTCTCATAGTAACCAGTTTGACTATCCACCTCAGAATTTGGGTACTTGAATAAGTTCCCATTTATCAAATACTCCCCATTAATCAGCTGATCATTATATGAGACAGCATGATTTTCTTTATAGTTTTGTAGCAAACTCGTCGTTTCTGCCGGCGTATAGACCTTTGTACCTTCAGGCAACGTAGGTACATCTCCGGTTGTTTGATTGACAGCGTACCGGTCCGCCAAAGGTGCTAACGCCGCCCCCAAATGCTCCAATGTCTTCGCATCGAACTGACTGCTCTCCCCCCCTATCGTTTGCTTCCACTGAGCATCGGTATAGAAAGCAAACGCACGAGCCATTCGCTTCTCGGCTTCGGCTGGACTGATGCCCAGCTCGGCCGCCAATTTGGGGGCTTCCTCTTCGATCAGGCGTGCTTCGGTGGGGTGAGCCTGTCGGTTATATTTATCGATATTGGCGGCAATAACGGCACCGCTCGCCTGCGCGACCGAGCCATTACCTCCGGCCATCGCAGCGCCCACCCCTGCGGCGATCAAGGTGTTGAAAGCATCCCGGTTTTCCGGTCCGATGCCGCCATTTTTCAGTGCTTGGTCCACTGTCGGCATGATGGCCGCCGATGCACCGGCACTGAGCGCACCATTCGCCGCCGTGCCACTGGACAAGCCCTGCAATGCACCGGCCAGGCTATGCAGCAAGATGCGGGCTGAGCCACCTTCAGCCCACACCGCTTGCAGGTTTGTGTCTTTGCTGCGTGTCGCGTCGGCCAACTGCTGGTCGGCATAGTCGCCAATTTTCTTGTAGGTATCTGCCGCCGTGGTATTGGCCACGATCCCCACCGCCGTCGCGCCTCCCGTGCCGCCCAGCCCAGCGGCGAGCAGGCCTGTTGCGATATCGGCCATGATTCGCTTGTCGCCACCAATGTTCCAACTGGCCGCATCTGCCGCAGCCGCATTCGCAGCTGCATTCGCGGCCGCTAGCTGCGTATCCGACATTACCCCTTTCGACTCTTCCGCCTCTTTTACCAGTTTATTCGCAGCATCCGACTTGGCTTTGGCAACCGCGTCTACGATGCCGGTGGCCAATTGCACCGTGCTTTGAATAAGGTCGATCCGCTCCTGCATCGCCTTTTGGTCAGGCTTGTCCAGCTTCTGATTAGCGTTCGCGGTATCGCGATTGAGTCCGACCAGATCATTCACGCCCTCGGCGCTACGTACGACTATCGTGCCCTCACTGACGGCGCTACGGGTGCTGCTGTGATCCGAGTCGCTGAGCGACAGCGGAACGCTACCCCCCACGGTCGACCCGGAGTAACTGCCATAGGACACGCTCAAGCCAACCGACTGACTCTTGATCTCGCTGGTGTTTTTAATGTCGCTGACAATCAACCGATTCGTATCGAGCAGGTTCTTGTCCGCAGACGCCTCACTGGCAATCACCGCGCCTTGCAGCGTGGTCTTGTCACCCACGTGAATGTTGTAACCACCCGCGCCCGCGAACAGCCCGCTCTGATCCGTCACGGCCTTGTAATTGCTGTTCATGTTGCCGGCAGCCAGACTGGCGGAAGCCGCCACGGGCGAGCCCCAGCAGAACGGTGGAATACAGATGCTCGCGCCGAAACCGGCACTGCCCTGCTCACTTTTCTGCGTCTCGCTGTCCTGGCGCGAGGTGATAGTGAGGTTGCCGCCGATATCCGCCTTGATACTCTCCGCCCGAACCTGCGCGCCAGCCAGGGTGGTGTCCTGTCCACTGCGCAGGACCAGCGAGCCGGTATCCAGCGTGCTGTTGACCTGAGTCACCGAACCGCCGGTGCCCATGCTCTTGGCAATGGACGCGCCCAGATCGAGGGTGAAACCGTTCTGCTGACCGATATTGAAACTGGCACCAATGGCGGTCTTGTCGTTGCTGCTGTCGTTAGCCCAATTCGCGGTGTTCTGCGCACTTTCCAGCGTGATGTTGTTCTTCGCCTGCAACAGCGTATCGGCCGCTTTCAAGCTGCTGCCAATGACGTGAATATCCCCCGCCGTTCCCGGCGCGCTGCCATCGGCGATGATCGTCAGGGTTTTACCGGCCGTGAGCGAACTTTGTTTGGCGGTCTGGCTGTCGTACTCGCTGGTGCTGGTGTTGTGGGTGCTCGCCACCTCTGTGCCGATCTTGATCAACGACCCATTGCTGCCGGAACCGCCTTTCTTATCCGCATAGCCCGACCGACCATCGTAGGCATCCGACGACGCGCCCCCCAGGTTGTAACCCGCTAAAGCCGCCTGTGCCCACTTCACCGCCTTGAGTCGAGGATCGTCGGCGCTGTTCGCGGCCTTGATCGCGCTACGCATGGTGTTGTAGCTATCGATCACCGTACCACCCAGCACGCGCCCCACCGCCAGGCTGCGGCTCTCGTCGGTGCTGCTCTGACTCGCGCTTTCCATACCGGCGGCGATGGTCACGTTGGCACCGGTCAGGCTCATGCTCTGGGTGCTGACCAGGTCACTGGCGGTCACGCCGAGCGCGCGACCGGCGCTGAGCGACACGTTACCGGCACTGGAACCTAGGGTACTGCCAGTCAAGGTGGTTTCCGCGGACTGGCCGGTATGGTTCTGGCTGCTGATGGACAGGTGCTGGTTGCCGGTCATGTCATCAAGGCCCAGCTTGTTCCCCGTCAACACACCGGTAAAGTCGTGGTTCTTTTCCTTATGCAGTTCGTTGCGGGTGAAGGTGTTTTGCGCCGCATCGATCTGCAGGTCGCGCCCCGCGCTCACAGAGAGGTCCGCCGTGCTCACCAGCGACGATCCGCGCACCAGTCCGTCTTGCCCTGCGTGAACATCGACGCTGTTGCCAGAGACCAGACTGCCAACCGCCGTGGTCCGGCTTTCGCTGACCTTGTCAGTCACTTTGCTGGCTTTGAATCCGCCGAAGCTGCGGCTGTTGCTGTCTTTGTCGTGGCGCGTCTGCGTGCTGTCGACAGCGGCAACAATCGAAATATCGTTGCCGGCCTGGAGCTGCGCCGCGCCTTTTTCCGCGATCACTTCGCTGCCCTGAACCACCAGGTTGCGTCCGGCCTGGACCGCCAGTTGCTGCGCATCGAGGTGCGAGCCCTGGGAAGTGGTTTCATTGACGGAGTCGCGGGTGGTCGTGGTTTTGCTGGAGAGGAAGCCATTACTCCCCTTGACCTTGTGCGCTTCGTCGGCGCTGCGCATGTTCTCGCCGGCCGTCAGGTTGACGTCCCGCACGGCCTGGGCAATCACGGTACCGGCGGTGCTGCTGATGCTGGCGGCACGCGCGTTGAGGTCGTTGCCGGCGCGCAGGCCCAGGTCACCCTGGGTCTGAAGGCTGCTGCCAGTCTCGTTGCGGCTCGTCTCGGTACGCCAGTTGTCCGCGTTCCAGTGGTTGCTCTGGTCGCGGCTCTCGATGACCGTCGTCAGGTTCAGGTCACGACCGGCGGACAGACTGGTGACACCGGCGCTGCCGCTATTGACCACTTGCGCGCCCTGCAGGTTGATGTCACGTCCGGCAGTGGCCATCAGGTTGGCCGCCGGATCGGAAACGAACAGGCCGGCGACCCGCGACAGGTTGGTCTGGCTACCCTGCGCGCTGTGGGTGGTGATCGTGCTGGACTGCACATTCAGATCACGCCCGGCGCTGACCATCAGGCTCTTGTCGGCGGCGATCTGGCCACCGAGGTTGTTCAGGTCCTGCGTCGCATCAAGGCTGACGGCGCTGCCTTGAATGCGCCCTTCCAGGTTGTTGAGCGTGTCCGCCTTGATCGCGACCACTTGCCGTCCCGACAAGCTCGCGCTGTTGACCAGATTGCCCGTCACGTTCAGGTTCAGTTGCTGCCCGGCCATCAACCCGCCCGCTCCGTTGATGTCGCCGTCACGGACCCGCACATACACCTGCGGCACCAGCACACTGCGGACTTCGCCATTGGCCAGGGTGACATCCTTGGCCACCAACCAGACGATATCGCTGGTCAACTGGGCCATTTGTTGGGCGGTCAGGGCCACACCGGGAATCAGCTTCCAGCTGTTCGCATAGGTGACGGCGTTGTCGATCAAACCTCGGTACTGCGCTTCGTCGTTGGCATAACCGTCGACAAAACGGCGACCGGTCAGTTGCGCCACCTGCTCACGAATCAATTTCTGCTCATAGAAACCATCACCCATGCGTTGCTGGGTAGCCGCCGGGTCCAGGTTCAGCCTGCCGAGCATGTAGTCCGAGGACAGCCACTGGCCATAGTTGGTGAAGCGCGGATCGGTTTCGATCAGATAATGGGAGGTGCTGCTGGGCATCGAACGAAACAGCGCGTTGTCCGGCAAGGCACTGTTCACCCCGCCGGTGAGAATCCGCTCTGCCACGCCACCGACGTTGTTGGTGGAATTGGCCAATACGGCGCTGATCGGCGTGAGGCTTGGCGTTTGGACCGTGCGGCTGGACACCTCGGCAGCGCCCACCGCCCCAAGGTTCAGGCTGGCAAGCTGGGGGCTGCCGCCTTGCGGGGCGGTGTTCTGTGCATAGACCGTCGGTTGCAGGGAAATCGCCTGCACACTGGGCGCCGGGTTGTAGGCGGCAGAGTCGATCCCCTGGCGGTCGCGGCCTTTGCGCTGGATGCGATAGAAGTGTTCGAGTGTGCCGCTATCCGTGGTGACCTGCTGTCCGGCGACTTCGGTGTTGGTCAGGCTGTTGGCATTGGCTTGCAACACGCCACCGGCGATGATCCGGCTCTTGTCGTTGAGGACCTGATTGGCATTGATCGTCAGATTGGTGCCGGCGAGTATTTGCCCGGGATCGGAACTGGCAATCTGCGTTTGGGTCACGACACGGGTCAGGTCGTAGCGGTTCCAGTCGTCATTACTGCCTTCGGGTGTCACCAGAATGTCGACTTCGTTGTTATAGGTCGAAATCTGATTCGGATCGTAGCGATTGACCGAGCCGGTCAGTTGATACTGTTGCAGCGCCTGGCGCGAGACCTCAACGTCGCGTGTCGAGAAGTGTTCGTTGGTGTTGCGCACAGAGGCCGCGTTCAACGTCAGGCCGCCGAGGGCCTCGATGGTCGCGCTGGCGTTATTGAGTTCGCGGGCCTGACCGGTCGCCTGGTAGGCACTGTCCAGCGCCCCGCCGATGGCCATGTCCCCGGCACTGAAGATCAGCCCGTGTTCGCTGTTGTTCAGGTATTGCGCACCGATATCCAGGCGCATGCGCGCGGCAATCACCGCCGCCGTGCCGTTTTCTACGGTATTGGTCAGCGTGCCCGCCGCCAGCGCTAGCTGGTCACCGTAGATTCGCCCGGTGCCCAGGTTGCTCAAGGTTGGCGCGCTCAGCCGAGTGTACTGGCCGTTGATCAGGCCGCGGTTGACCAGCGACTCGCTGGCACTCAGTTGTACCTGCGAGGCACTGATCTCACCCGCAGCGGCGTTATCGATTTGCCGAGCCGACAGGGTCAACAGGTTGCCCGCCTGCAAGCTGGCCTGGTTACTCAGTACCCCGGTGGTTGCCAGCGTCAGGTTGCCGTTGGCCTGCAGCAGACCGGTATTGACGTAATCGCCATTGAGCGTGAAAGACAGATCACCCAGGCTCAAGGCCCGACCACCGCTGCCGGTATAGCTGGCGCTGTTGAGGGTCAACGAGCGCCCCGCGACCAACGTACCGCCCTGGTTGCTCACGCTTTGGGTTTTAGCCGCCAGGTTACGGTCGGTCAGCAGAAACTGAGTACCGGCCGAGATCTTCCCGGACTGGTTGTTCACCATACCGCTTCCGGTCAAGGTCAATGCCTGATCGGCAATGATCGAACCGCCCTGGTTGTCCAACCGATCGGTGGTCAGGGTGAGCGTGCGCCCTCCAATACCTTGATCCGGGCCTTGGGTGCCCGCGTTGTCGATCTGCGCTGCTGTCATCAGCAGATCAGCGCCCGTGCGAATCAGCCCGCCGCTGTTATCGAGCTTGCCGTCGATAGTGAACTTGAGGTCACCCAGGGCTTCGATGCGCCCACCGTGATTGTCCAGGCTGGCGCCAACGATTGTCGTACCGGTACCGCTCTGTAGTTGCCCAGCGCCGCCATTGCCGATGCTCCCCGCCGTGATGTCCAGGGCCTGCCCGGCACCGACGAAACCTGCGGTGTTGAGCAACTGGCCCGAGACCAGCGCGATCGATTGCAGCGCCTCGAGGTGACCGTTGCTGTTGTCCAGCAAACCGTCCGTGGCCGTCACTGTCAGGCTCGACTTCACCGAACCGATACTGCCCTGGTTGTTGCTCAGCGAGGCGGCGGTGATGTTCAGTGCGCCCTGACTGGCGATCACACCTTGGCTGTTATCCAGTGCCCCCTGCAAATCAATGCTCGCGAGTGAAAGGCCGCTCTGCAGGACTTCGCCTTTCACGTTGGACAACTGACCGGCCTTGATCCCTACTTGGGCCGCGCTGACTTTGGCGCCATCGGTGCGCAATACCTTCGCGGCAGTGGCGGTCAGCGTGCCCTTGGCGGCCACGCGCGCCCGGCTGACGTCGACATCACCCTGGCGGCTGGTGAGCGTCAGTTGGGCGGCGGAGGTCTGGCTGTCGCTCAAGTCGATGCTCGCTCCCTGGGCCTGCAGGCTTTCAGGGGCAATATTCTGCCCGTTGGCGCTGAGCTGGCCCGAAGCGTCCAGGGTCAATGAGCCGGTCTGGCCCAGCTTGCCACTGCTGTCGACCCCGGCAGCCAGGGTCGAGCCGCGGGTGCTGCGCAGGTTCGCGGCCGTCACCCGGGTATTGCCCTGGGCGGCGACGATACCGCTATTGTCGATGTCGGCCGAGGTCTTGAGCGTCAGGTCGCCCTTGGCGTACAGCGTGCCACTGTTCTGGACTCCGCTGCCTGTCTCGACCTGCGTCGAACCGGCACCGCTGATCTGCCCGCTGTTTTCCAGACGCCCGTCGGCGCGGATCACCACGTCGCCGACACTGGCACCGATCTGCCCGGCATTGCGTACCCCGACACCCGCGCCATTGCCCACCAGGACGATCTTGCCGGCATACATGCCGCCCAGTTGCGCGACATCGATGCCGACCACCGGCGCATCGGGCGTGCCATTGCCAGCAGTGGTCTTGCCGGCCTGGATGCTCAAGTCCTTGGCCCAGATGCCCGCATTGACCTCAACCGTGCGCGCGATGACTTCGGTGTAGTCAGCGTCGCGGGTATCCATCCCGGCACCGTTGATGGTGATCTTGCCGCCATCGACCTGATAACCGCTTATTTGTCCGTTCTCGAACTGCGCCTTGCCGGTGGTGAGGGTCGCGCGATTGGCGTTGATGAAACCACAGCCATCACAGCTGATCCCGGACGGGTTGGCGATCACCACCTGCGCCCGGGAACCGGCCACCTCGACATAGCCGTTGAGCTGGCTCGGGTTGCTCGAGTTGACTTCGTTGAGGATCACCCGCGCCGTGCCTCTGCCCAACGCCGGATTGCCGTCCACCCAGCCGCCCAGTTGGGTCTGGCTGTTGGTTGCCGAGTTATTGAGGATCACGCCACGCCGATCGACGTCGAACTGTTGATAGGTATTGCGCGACACACCGGCCGCGCTGGGCGCGGTGATATTGACCTGGGTGACGCCGCTCCCGGTCACCCCGATGCCCGGCTGCTGCGCGGCAGGCGCGCCGGGGTCGGCGACCACCGCCGCCTGGGCCGACGAGGTGTCCAGCAGGATCAGGCCGAGCGCCGCCATCAAGGCAAAACGCAGGGGGGTCAGTCGTACCACGCAGCCGACGGCAGGCGCTATGCCTGCCACATGACCGCCAGCTGATTTCGAGCCACTGCTCACGTTTTCGGCCACCACCATCAACAGGCCGCGGGCCTTGTTGAAAATGATCCGATAGAGATGCTTGTTAATGATCAATTCCTTTTGAACTGCGCCCAGCCACGGATACGCCAGACGCCAAGATAATGGGGTCGAGGGCTACTGAAGCAGCGGATGAGCAGCGAACCAGGCGCGCACCTCGGCGGGCAGGACGCCGATGCCCTGCCAGGTTTTAATGCTCAGGCCGCGCTCATCGCCTCGATGCCCCAGGTGACGGCCGAAGCGTTGCGCCCAGAGACGGCTATGCAACAATTTCGATAGCTGCCTGGTATGCCCGAAAGGCGCGACCCAGTCGCTGATCCAAAGGCGCTCGCCACTGTTCCAGTCGGCCTCGGGCATGCACACCGCAGGGTTGTGCAGATAGCGCTGTTCGGCCTCGGCACTGAGGTTCATCCACGCCATGTAAAACACCGGCCTGCCTTGCTCGCTGGCGAGCATGAACTGGCCCTGCTTGATCGCCGGCAGCAGCAACGCCGACAAGGTATGCAATGGCGCATCGCGATGGGCCGCCGAGTGCATCCACAACCAGACGGCGGAACCCAACACGGTCGCTTCGCTCCAGGGGTCGTCGAACTGCTGGGGGGCAAGGATTTCAAGCGTATCGAACTGCATGCCGGCCTCCGTCAAAACGACCAGTTGAGGTTGAAGCCGGTGGTCACGTCGGCCGTCTCGAAATGGTTGGGCTTCATGAGCGGTTGGCCAATGAACAGGTCGTAGGAAACCTGCTTGTAGCCACCCCGCACACCGACCACCGCGCCAGCCAGTCGGCGCCCGGGCAGGTACTGGCTGGAGTGTCCACCGACCTCGCCATAGTCGACGCCAAGATAGAGTTCCTGGCCGGTCTGAAAGATGAACCAGCCCAGGTCATTGCGCAGGGTCCAGCCACGTTCGGCGGACAGGATCTGCTCGCCATCGAACCCGCGCACGCTGTAGCGTCCACCAATGGAGAAACGATCCTGAGCGATCAGCGGCGAGCGATTCCATTGGCCGCGCCAGGCGCCAAGGTAGCGAAATTGCTGCGTCCCCAGACGGAACGGGGTTTGCAGTTGGGCGCTGGCACTGATGATCTTCGGCCGCGACGTGCCCTCGCCGAGGTCTTCTTCCGGTGCTCGCAAGGCATGGATCGCCCCGGTTCCACGTCGATAGCTCAGGCCCAGGTCCAGGGTGTTGCTACCGATGAACTCGCGGTGATCAAGCCCCGCTTCCCACCCGGCCATGCGCCGGCGCTGCACTTCGATTTCGGTGTCATTGATGTAGTTGCTGGAGGTGCGCGTCCAGGCACTGGCCCATGCCGACGTCTTGCGCACGGCATCGCGGTAGATCAGTCGTGAAAGTTTCAGTTCGTTGTTGTTGCTGTGGCCCTGATAGTCATAACTCTGATTGATCCCGGCCACGGTCTGGTGATAGTCGTACTCGCTGGAAGTCAGGCCCAACTGCCAGTAGTCGTACGGCAGTGAATAGTGCAGCGTGTGCCCTTCAGAACCGCGATCACCGCTTTTGCCACCGCCCAGGTTGTGGCTGAAACTGGCATAGAACAGGTCATTGAGGCCCAACGGATTGTCCAGCGACAGCGCGACGTTGCCCTGATATCTACCGGTGTCGTAGGTGCCCGAGTCGTCCGTCGACAGGCTCAGGCGCGCCATGGAGGATTGCTTCCAGAGGATCACCACGTCGCTTTCGCCCGGTTTGGCGTTAGCGTCGTTGGCCGGCGTAATTTGCACGTCAGCCTCGGCCGTGGGCACCCGTTTGAAGTTCTCCAGGGCTTGCTCGATATCCCGCAGGTTCAACAGATCACCGGGTTGGGCAGGCACGGCGTTCCACAGCGTCGCCCGCGACGAGGTACCCTCGGCAAACCGAATGTGCTTGATGCGCCCCGGAATCAGTACCAGGGAAAGCGTGCCCTGGCTCAGGTCCTGAGGCGCGGCCAGCACCCGCGTGGTGACGAAACCCCGCGCGATGATCAGGTTCTGTATGCGCTTCATGGTCAGGTTGATGCCCGCGGCCCCCAGGCAACGGCCCAGCGCGGGATCGGACGCCGGGTTGGCGGCACTCAGCGCCCATTGAAAGGCGGCTGACGCCTCGCCTTCAAGCACGATATGGCGAATGGTGAAGCACGGCGTTTCATTGACCGGCAGCCGGCCCTGGCCATCATCCGGGGAAGCCTTGAGGCGTACGTCAGGAGAGGATTCGAGCTGCTCACGCAAGACCCGTTCGCGCTCTTGTTGGCGCTGCAACGGTTGTTGCGGCGCCAGCGGCTCCACGGGCTCGGCCGCCGTGGCGGCAAGGCTGGCAAACAGACTGACGATTGCGAGGGGATACAACGAACGTTGCACGACGAACCGGCCACGCACAGAAGCGCGCAGCCGGGCACACGAATAAGGCTTGAAAAACACGACACGTCCCTGAGAATAAAACTTCCTGCAACGCGCCGTGAGTCAGCGCATTGTCGGACAATTGTAGGGTAAAGGTGACAAGAGTGAAACAAATAGAAACATTGAGCCGGAAAAATGCCTCGCGTGTGCGCACCTATGGCATGCAGCAACGCAGCGACCGCCCGGACTTCTATATCCGTGACAAACAGGCCCGTCCAGCCATCGTCACCCCGCACCGGCACGACTACTTCCAGATCCAGATCAACCTGGGCGGCGACACCGTGCAGCACATCGGCGGCGCCATCCGGCCTTACCCTCGCCAGGCCCTGGCCTTTATCCTGCCCCATCGCCTGCACCTGATCCCGCACCCGGAAGACGGCAACTTTGTCCTGATCAATTTTTCCCAGGCGTTTTTCCTCCCCCACCTGCAGTGCGACCCGCTGGACCTCGAAGACCTCTCCATTCATGACCTGCCGGAACTGTCGCCGTTCCAGCATCAGGAGCACCTGGATTTCATCCTTGCCGACCACGACTTCAGCGAAGTCGTGGCCCTGCTGGAAAAAATGCGCGAGCTGGATCAGGGTCGCGACCTGGGCACCCGGCAAGCGCTCAAGGGCTGCCTGTTGCAGCTGACCGGCAAGGTCTGCAGCCTGTACGCGAGCGAGTTGCAGGCCTTGTCGGCAAACAAGGCCGCACGCCGCGGCCGGCGGGACGCGCTGGCGCGAGTATCGAGTTACCTGCGCGAGCATATCGCCGACCCGGCACTGAACCTCAAGGACACCGCCGAGGCGGCCTTTCTGTCACCCAACTACCTGACGCACCTGCTGCGCAAGGAAACCGGCAGCACCTTCTCGGCGCTGGTCCTGGAACGACGCATGCACCTGGCGCGCACTCACCTGCTCAACAGCGAAAAGCCGGTAAGTCAGATTGCGCAATTGTGTGGGTTTGCCGACGAGGCTTATTTTTCACGCCGCTTCAAGGCGACCCAGGGCCTGCCACCGGGCCAGTTCCGGCGTCGGCGACAAGAGTCCTGAATCATGCGCGACATTCGATGTTCAACACACCGTCTGCCGCCGTCGTACAAGCAATCCTGAGCGGCAGAAAGCTCTCGATCACGCGAATATTGCTTTGCAGATGCTCGCTCATGCAGGGCGTGGTGAAGCTTCCGCCACCGGCCAGCGCCATGGGCAACAGCAATTGATCGGCCAGATGCTCGTCCACCGCGGCGCTACTATTCAACCAGCGTCTGGCAGCCTCAACCGCTTCATCAGCCACGGCCTCGGCCCGCAAGCGGGCTTGCCCGAATGCGCTGAACACCTCGGTCACCTGCTCACAGCGGTATTCCAGCAACACCACGTTGCCAGGACCTTCAGCCGGATCGATCAGCAGCGTACGGCGCGACTCGCCCGGGAAATCCAGGCGACTGCCGACCCTGGCCAACTCACGCTCGGCCACGGACGGGGCAACACCGCTGAGCAATACGCAGGCTTCGCGCGCAAGCACAGCCCCCCGTTCGCCCAGGTGCAAAGCCTTCAACAGCGAAGGCTGGATAAAGGCCTCCAGCTCACCGCCACCCGCCGGCACAAAACCATGACGCGAGAGCTGCAACTCGACCTTCGCGCCCATCCGCCGCAACAACGGCAACCAGGCACGCTCGAGAAACTCGAACGGCGGTGCCAACGGATTATGGGTTCCCCCGGTAATCACCACACGGCTCGGCGCTGGCGCCTGCAACAAGGCAGGCAACACGGTTTGCAGCACCAAGCTGCAGCTCCCAGCCGTACCGATAACGAAGCGAAAATCCCCACCCCGAATCGGACCCGGCTCGAAATACAGGCTTTGCGAACCGAGTTGCGCGCCCTCCACTTTCGCCCCGCAGACCTCGACGGACGCCAGCACCGCCGCCAGGTGCTGGCGCATCAAGCCTGGGCGACTGCGCTTCGCTCGAATATTGCAAATCCGCAGCGCCCGCCCCGTCACCATCGACAGGCTCAACCCGCTACGCAACACCTGGCCGCCACCCATGGCACCGTCCAGTTCGATCACTTCCCTTTCCATATCCTTCCTTCACGCATAGGTGTGAACCATCTCCCTCAGGTAGCGGTCCAGGCGTTGATTGTCTTCAGTGGTACGCGGCAATGCCGGCACCGGGCGCTCCAATTGTGTTTCGATAAATCCGTGCAGCGCCGGACGCCGAGGGCCGTAGGCAGATTCATCGGCACTGCGCTTGAGCCTCAGCAGCTCATCGACCTCCTCCAGCAGTAGCGAATCGTCGACGGTCTTGAGCAAGGCGTCGAACGTCATGGGTGGACGCCCCAGCCCCAGGTCGATCCAACGCACCGCCAACAACGGTCGGAGCACGTAGAAATACTTCTTGAAACGCACCGTCTCACCCTGCAGGTAGCCGCGAAAGTTTTTCCTGGCCATCGACAGGTAGTGATTGCGCGCGGCCGGCGGGCTATAGAACGCCTCCGCCAACTCGCGCAGTTGCCGGGTCGCGACCTCTTCGCTGCGGTACACCAGGGGCGAGTCGAGCCATTCGAGCAGGGTCGGGTTGGACTTGCGCAATAACCCGAGGGTCTTGCGCAGCTCCCAGCCACTGATATCCAGCTCGTCGTCCAGGGGCCGTTCGATCACATCCCGTGCTTCACTGACCTGGATGAACCAGTCCGGCTTTTCCACGTAGACAAACCGCACGTCGTAATCACTGTCCGTCGACGAAAAGCCCCAGGCCCGGCTACCGGACTCACAGGCATACAGCACCTTGACGTTGCGCTCGCGCTCTATCCGCGCAAGCTCCTCCAACACCCGGGCGCGCATGGCGCTATCCAGCGGGTGACGCTCTGCATGTTCCATCTTTACTTCCTTTCAATCCGTTCTACCCCTTTACACACACCACCTGCCGCAAGGTGTGCAGCACCTCCACCAAATCACGCTGGGCGTGCATGACCTGGTCGATGTCCTTGTAGGCCATCGGAATTTCGTCGATCACCGCCGCATCCTTGCGGCACTCCACATGGGCCGTTGCGCGGACCTGGTCCTCGACGGTGAACAGTTGCTTGGCACGGGTGCGACTCATGGTCCGACCGGCACCATGGCTGCACGAGCAAAACGATTCTTCGTTGCCCAGCCCCCGCACAATGAAACTCTTGGCGCCCATGGAGCCGGGGATGATGCCCAGCTCACCCTTCTTCGCCGACACCGCGCCCTTGCGTGTCACCAGGACCTCTTCGCCGAAGTGCCGCTCCTTCTGCACATAGTTGTGATGGCAGTTCACCGCTTCCAGCGCCACATCAAAGGGTTTGTGGATCACCTGACGCGTGGCCGCGATCACCGCCTGCATCATCACGGCACGGTTCTGCCGGGCGAAATCCTGAGCCCAGCCGACCGACTCGACGTAATCGTCAAAATGCCGGCTGCCCTCTTCGAAGTACGCCAGGTCCCGATCCGGCAAGTTGGCGATGTGCTCGCGCATATCGGCCCGGGCCAACTCGATGAACAGGTTGCCGATAGCGTTACCGACGCCGCGCGAACCGCTGTGCAACATGAACCAGACGCGGTTCGCCTCGTCCAGGCAGACTTCGATGAAGTGGTTGCCCGAACCCAGGGTCCCCAGGTGGTTGCGGTTGTTGGTCTTGGCAAGCTTGGGGTACTTGTCGGTGATCGCCTTGAAACGCAACTCCAGCGCCGACCACGCCATATCGGCCGCGCTCGGAATATGATCCCAGGCACCCTTGTCCCGCCCGCCGCGAGCACCGCTGCGCCCATGGGGCACCGCCCGTTCGATGGCTGTGCGCAAACCGTGCAGGTTGTCCGGCAGATCACTGGCGGTCAGCGATGTGCAGGCGGCAATCATGCCGCAACCGATATCCACGCCGACCGCCGCCGGAATGATTGCGCCCAGCGTGGGAATCACGCTGCCGATGGTCGAGCCTTTGCCCAAGTGCACGTCCGGCATCACCGCCATGTGCTTGAAGATGAACGGCATCTTCGCCGTGTTCATCAACTGCTGGCGTGCCTCGGGCTCGACCGGAACGCCCTGGGTCCAGAGTTTGATCGGCTTGCCGTTGGCGACTTCGAGCAAGGTGTAGGTCTGGTCTTGCATAGTCTTCATTTCCTGATGGCCAATACACTGGCCTTGTCCTGGGTTAACGGCGACAACAAGGGGTGAAACATGCACCGCGCTCTGACCACTGAGCTATTACCTTGCGGTACGCGGGAATCGAACCCGCCACCACGGCGTCCTGTAGTTCCACCGGCATTCGCCGGGGTAAAACCATCAATCAAAGCGGTACGACAAGGGAAGTGACTGATCCGTGTCGCCACGGGCCGGGTTTGAACCGGCATTCAGATGTACAGCCACTGGCATTCGTACCTTCGCTACAACTGACAAGGGTGTGGTGAGACATTCTTGGATGTAGTCCCACCGGCATTCAGTTGCCGCGAAATTCAGCATCGTTGCATCCACACCGTTACGGGCGAACGCGTTTCTTTCATATCGACATGGCGTCAATCGCCTTCACCCAGTGCTGCGCGTTGTAGGCGCCCTCGGTGAACTGGCTGATGACATCGAACACCGCGTCACTGAAACCGCCGACATTCAAGATGTCCGGCCGGTCCGGCGCCTGGGTGGTCGCACCGGGTTGCATGTCGATGCAGATCAACCGCGCATTCGGGTTTATCTGGCGGATACGCTCCCACTGCTGCATGGTTTGCGTAGCACCGTAACGACGATCGTCCATCCAGGACTCGTTATCCGACACCAGAATCAAGGTATCCACCCAGGCCCTTTCCTCAGCCAACTGTGCCAGCGGCGCCGAACAACGGGTGCCCCCACCACCAAGGGCGGCCAGCTTCTGGGCGTTGCTCATCACACTGTCCCGTGGATTGAGCTGCACCTTCACCACTTTGTTCTCGAACGGCATCACTCTCGTCTCCGGCGCCTTGCGCAATACGGCTGCCGCGACCAGTGCCGCCACATCGATGCAACGCACTGCCGTGGTCGCGCCCTGTCGGTAGCCGGTGACCGGGCTGTGCATCGAACCCGAGACATCCGGGCAGATCACCACCGAACCCCGCAACGCCGGGACATTGCCCAGGGACAGCTCCAACGCATCCTGCAATGCTTCACGAATCACCTGCGGCACTTCGGCACCCGCCATCCGGTAGGCCGCGAGCAACTGGTACGGATAAACCCTCGCCTTGGCCACTGCCTCCGGGTCCGCCAGCCGCGCCGCAACAGCCGTGGCACAGCCCTGGACTTCAAAGGCACCGTGGCGAGCCAATGTGTTCAGGTTCATCCGCAAAGCCTGCCAGCCCATGTTCATTGCCAGCGAAGCCCACTGGTGCTTGTCCAGCGTCTCGTTGCCAAGCAACTGAAACGGTACTTCAGGCAGTTGCCGGGTCGCGCCGACGCGAAACTCCAGCAACGAGCGCGTCAGCGGTGGCAAGGCGTCGATCGCCACCGGCTTGCCGATGACCCAGGCAAAGAATGCCTCGCGCCAGGCTTCACTCGGCTTGGGGTGAACCATCTTCAGCACATCCGCCAGGGAAGGCTGATTACCCACTGATGCTTGTAGCAACTGCTGCTCGCTGGCCGTGTTCAGCCAATTCTGCACCAGCCGCTTGGGCTGCGACCCCAGGGACTTGCGTCCGGTGACACCGCTGCGCAGGATCTGTACGAAATTGCGCAACATCTTGCCGTTGTCCACCACCTGTGCGAACACCACCGGCAGCATTGTCGAGTGCTGAGCCGCCAGGGCCGCCAGGAGCAGCGCCGGCATATCTTTCATGTGCCCCTTCTGGCGGGCATAGATCGCCGCCTTGGCGACAAAGACGCTGTCGAGTTCGGCCACCCGCTTCAGGACTTCGTCCAGTTGGCTTTCAGCGCTGGCATAGAAAGTCTGGTTCAGGCAACCGGTAACGGCCAACTGTGCCAGTGCATGGCGAGCCGTATAAGCATACGCCGGTGCCTGGGAGGCATTCAGTGTGTCGCACGCCGCCGGCATGGCACGGGTCTGGAACAGTTGGGTATTGGCCATGTTGGCATCTCGCTCTGTTGTCTTGTTTGCTGACAGAGGTATTGCAGGCCGTGTGCCAGTTTTTATTTTCTCTTCAGGAAAAATTATAAATATATGATTTATAAGTAATTTTTAATTATTCCATCGAAAGATCGGCTTCTGAGCCGGACAGGAAAGCATTTTTTAATTATTATTTGGTATCGCCATTTATCCTTAAGGATAAAAATGCCCACCAAGCGTCTGGTCACCCTCGGTTTTATCGGCTCCACCCTCGATCGCGTCGGCAAGGGCGCCAACCGCTGGAGTCACTGGCGACCCAGCGTGGGTTTGTGCCAGCAGCCTGACTTGCTGGTGCACCGCTTCGAACTGATCCACGGCACCGACGCCCGGGATGTGAGCCTGGCCGAACGGGTACGCGACGACATTCAGCAGGTATCGCCGGAGACCGAAGTACGCCTGCACCCCATGACCTTGCGTAACCCCTGGGATTTCGAGGAGGTGTACGCCACGCTGCATGATTTCACCACCGACTACCCCTTCGATACCGAGCGCGAGGAATACCTCGTGCATATCACCACCGGCACCCACGTGGCGCAGATCTGCTGGTTCCTGCTTACCGAGGCGCGCTATCTGCCGGCCCGGCTGATCCAGACCTCCCCCGCCCGACGCCTGAATGAAGAAGCACGGGTCACCGGCACTCATGCGCTGATCGACCTGGACCTGTCGCGTTACGACCGGATCGCCACGCGCTTCACCCACAAGCGCCTTGAGGGGCTGGCATTCCTGAAGTCCGGGATTGCCACCCGCAACGCCGATTTCAACCGCACCATCGAGCAGATCGAACGTGTCGCCGTGCGCTCGCGCGCGCCAATGCTGCTGATCGGCCCGACCGGAGCGGGCAAGTCCTTTCTCGCCCGACGCATTTATGAGCTCAAGCGCAGCCGACACCAGATCCAGGGACGCTTTGTCGAGGTCAACTGCGCCACCTTGCGCGGCGACGGCGCCATGTCCGCACTGTTCGGCCATGTCAAAGGCGCGTTCACCGGTGCGCAAAACAGTCGTGAGGGGCTTTTGCGAGCGGCCGACGCCGGCCTGCTGTTCCTGGATGAGATCGGTGAGCTGGGCCTGGACGAGCAGGCGATGCTGCTCAAGGCCGTCGAGGAAAAGCGCTTCTTCCCCCTGGGCTCGGATAAAGAAGTGGACAGCGACTTCCTGATCATCGCCGGCACCCACCGCGACCTGCGTAGCCGTGTTGCCGAAGGCCTGTTTCGCGAGGACTTGTACGCCCGAATCAACCTGTGGACCTTCGACCTGCCGGGCCTCGCGGGCAGACGCGAAGACATCGAGCCGAACCTGGACTTCGAACTGGAGCGCCACGCCCGGGAGCAGGGCCATCTGGCGCGCTTCAATGCTGAGGCCCGGCGCCGCTACCTGACCTTCGCCAGTTCCAGCGAAGCGAGCTGGCTCGGTAATTTCCGCGAGTTGTCAGCTTCGATCACAAGAATGGCCACCCTGGCAGACAGCGGCCGCATCGATGAAACCCAGGTCGAGGAAGAAATAGAACGCCTGCGCCGCGCCTGGGGCCAGACCGAGACGCAGGACGCTCTGGATCAGTTGCTCGGCGAAAGTGCCGGGGACATCGATCTGTTCGATCGCTTGCAACTCAATGCCGTGATCGAGGTGTGTCGCCGAGCCAGCAGCCTGTCGGATGCCGGACGCCAACTGTTCGACGCCTCCCGCCAGGCCAAGGCCAATCCGAACGATGCCGACCGCCTGCGCAAATACCTCGCGCGGTTTGGCCTGGACTGGAAGCAACTGAATACCAAAAACTGAGTTTATTTCTACAACCTTGTAACAAAAAAGCTACTCACCTTCTCCACAGCTGAAACTCCGTGCAATCACGGGGACCGGCGATCAGTCGCCGGTTCAAACAGAGCTGGCTGAGGTGGCGAGTTGATCAACACACGATTTTCCTGCGTGGGCTGCGGCAAATGCTGCAATGACCACCATGTTCCGCTGACACTGGCCGAGTCCCGGCAGTGGGCCGCAGACGGCGGTACCGTGATCATTCTGTTGGAGGCCTTTCTGGAGAACGGGCATGGTGTTCCGGCCTTGCAGTTCGAACATGCCCGGCGGCGTTCGACAAAAGTGCCCAGCGGCACCACCCACGCCTGGCTCGCGGTGACGTTCGCCGCCTATAACAAGGGACCCTGCCGCAACCTCGACGCCGACAACCGCTGCGCCATCTATGAGCGGCGACCGTTGGTGTGCCGCATTTATCCGGCGGAAATCAACCCGCACATCCCATTGCGACCCGCCATGAAGGATTGCCCGCCCGAGTCCTGGGCACAAGGAACGCCCCTGATCGTTGGAGGCCAACTGGTCGACAACGAGCTGGCAACGCTGATCGAGCGCTCCCGCCAGGCCGATCGGGACGATATCCAGCAGAAAGCGGCGATCTGCACGCGACTGGGCATCCACACGACCGCCCTCAAAGGCGACGGCTTTGCAACCTATCTGCCCGACATTCAGGCCTTTATCGCGGCGGCCAATGAAATCTGTGACAGCCCACAGGCACGCGCCGAGCACTCACCCTGGGCATTTCAACTGGCGACCCCGTCGGCCGCACGGATCCTCCTTGAACACGGGGTCGCACTGAACCAGCCAGACGACGAGCGCTACACCTTCATCCCCCTGCAAACCCTGGATCAAGGCGACTGAACCAGCAATTCGCCACCATCCCCTGGCAAAAAAAGCCAGGATGACGTTTTTTCAATCTCTAAACGCCGCTTTCTGTATTGCCCTCGCGGTATCCGTCTACGATTCTGTAAGAACGGTCACGATGGAAGGTGGCCCCCTCCCAACAAGAACAGCAAGAACAGTCAGAGAGAGCAGTCCATGAAAACCGTCGCAGAGCTGTTGAAACTCAAGGGTGGCCAGCATCAGGGCGTTCATACGATCGACCACGACCATACGGTGTTCGAAGCACTGATACTGATGGCCTCGAAAAATGTCGGTGCCCTTCCGGTAGTCGACGATGGACAGTTAGTGGGCATCATCAGCGAACGTGACTACGCCCGCAAAGTGATCCTGAAAGGGCTCAGCTCGGTCACCACCAAGGTCCACGAGATCATGAACTCTCCGGTGATCAGCGTGAATTCACGCCAGAGCGTGGAAACCTGCATGAACATCATGACCGATAAACATCTGCGCCATCTTCCGGTAGTCGAAGACGGGCAACTGATCGGCCTGCTGTCCATCGGCGACCTGGTGAAGGAGGCCATCAACGAACAGGCCGACCTGATCCGGCAATTGGAACAGTATATTCGTGGCGAGTAAGACCAGTTCCCGGACGATGAACAGGGTCACGGCAGGCGCGAGCCAACTCGCGACTGCCGTGTCGATTATCTCCCGAAGAAGTATGTCAAAATGTTTATAAAACCCAGCTAATACGGGGCTCCTGGCGATATTTCCGATTTTTTCACAACGCTTTCACTTCACTCCCACCTGCGCGTCTCTACATTCCCCCTCCGTCCCCGCCCGGCCCTGTCTAGCGGTTACAGTTTTAAACATCGACAGCCTGGATCGGACCGTCAAGTCCATGCATTGTGCGTGATCCGCTCAAACCCTAGCCGCGGCGCTCACCGCTAAGGTCGACCCATGAACCCTCACGTATTTCCCCTCTCCGCCGCAACGCTCAGGCGCTGGTCCGTACCGGTACTGCTGCTGGCCTTCGCGGTGTTCTACCTGCTGCCCATGATGGGCCACGGCCTGTGGATTCCCGACGAACCCCGCTATGCCCAGATCGGCCAGGAGATGCTGTTGAGCGGCAACTGGACCGCCCCGCACTTCATGGGCCTGCGCTACTTCGAGAAACCGATTGCCGGCTACTGGATGATCGCCATCGGCCAGGCAATATTTGGTGACAATCTATTCGGGGTTCGCGTGGCATCGGCCGTGGCCACCGGCCTCAGCGTGCTGCTGACCTACCTGATCGCACGACGCCTGTGGAACGACCCGCGCAAGAGCTTCGCCTCGGCCTTGCTGTTCATGAGCTTCGGCCTGGTCGCCGGGCAAGCCGGCTATGCCAACCTCGACCCGCAATTCACCCTGTGGTCGAACCTGAGCCTCTTCGCCTTCTGGTTCGCGGTTGACAGCACCGAGCGACGCCATCGCCTATACGCCTGGGCCGGGCTGGGTCTGGCCTGCGGCATGGGCTTCCTGACCAAGGGCTTCCTGGCCCTGCTGCTGCCGGTACTGATCGCCCTGCCCTACATGATCTGGCAGCGCCGCCTGGGTGAACTGTTGCGCTATGGCCCGCTGGCGGTGGTCGTGGCGACCATCATCGCGCTGCCCTGGGTGCTGGCGGTCAACGCCCAGGAGCCCGACTACTGGAATTTCTTCTTCTGGCACGAGCACATCCAGCGCTTTGCCGGGGACAACGCCCAACACGCCCGCCCCTGGTGGTTCTACCTGCCGCTGCTGGTGGTGTCCTGCCTGCCGTGGTCGGTGCTGCTGGTGCCGGCGTTCAAGCAGGCCTGGCAGGAAAAACGCCAGGCCGGCACCGGCTTCCTGTGGCTGTGGTTCCTGCTGCCGCTGGCGTTTTTCAGCCTGAGCCGAGGCAAGCTGCCGACCTACATCATGCCGTGCCTGCTGCCACTGGCGCTGATGATGGGCAATGCGCTGATCGACCGTGTGGCCCGCGCCGAAGGCCGGCTGCTGCGAATCAACGGCTGGCTCAACCTGATCCTGGGCGTGGTGGCCCTGGTCGCCCTGATCTACCTGCAGACCAGCCGTTCGATCTACGAAAACAGCCATGCGGAAGTCTTCAATCTCTCGCTGGTGTTCATCATGCTGATGGGCTGGATCATCACCAACGCCCTGCAGGCGCTGCGCCCGCTGACCCTCTGGGCCATGCCTGCGCTGGGGATCGGCTTGCTGGTGGCACTGCTGCCGGCGGGCATGCCGGCGAGCATCATCAACGAGAGGATGCCGGATCAATTTATTGCAGAACATGTCGATGAATTGCGCCAGACCAACCGCCTGTTGAGCAACGAACTGGGTGCCGCCTCCGCTCTCTCCTGGCGCCTGCAACGTCCGCGGGTGGATTTGTTCAACACAGCGGGTGAATTGAAGTACGGTCTCGACTATCCTGATGCCGCCGAGCGGCAGGTCAACTCCGCCAGCATCGAACAATGGATGACCGAGGCCCGTAAACAAGGCTCGGTCGGTGTAGTCATGCGCGTCAAGAGCGTAGACGAAATGCGTGAAGTCGAGCAGCTCCCGCTGGACGGCAAGCGTTATCAAAAGGGTAATACCATCATCATGATCTTCCCGCAGACCCAACCATGAATCAGAGTTTCTGGAAAACCGACAAGGGCGCACTGACGCTCCTGCTTATCGTATCGGCCCTGCTTCTGCTGGTGGGCCTGGGACAACGGGAGTTGTGGGGCGCGGAAACCCGCTGGGCCAACATCGCCCTGCAGATGTTGCAGTCGGGCAACTACTTCGACCCCTACCTCAAGGGTGCCCCGTACTACGACAAACCGCTGCCTTCCTACTGGCTGATCACTGCCAGCGCCGGCCTGATGGGTGGCCTGGGCCACTGGTCGCTGCGCCTGTCGTCGGTGATTGCCGCCTGGCTGACGGTCTGGCTGGTCTACCTGATCGGCGAGCGCCTGTGGCGCAAGGGCACCGGCCTGATCGCCGGCTGGATGCTGGCCACCACCTTCTATTTCGTGTTCTGGGCTCGGGTGGCGACCGCCGACATCCTCACGGTGTTTGGCGTGGTCGCGGCCATCTGGTGGTACTGGCGTGGGCCAGACGACACCCGATTGGGCCGCTACACGGTGTTTTTCCTGATCCTGGCCCTGACTTCACTGCTCAAGGGGCTGATCGGCTTCATCCTGCCGGGACTGATCCTGCTGCCGCACGTACTGGCTGACGGGCGCTGGAAACGACACCTCAACCCACGCCTGTTCGTTGCGCTGGTCATCGCCGGCGCGCTGTACGCCATCCCCTTCGTGCTGTCGCATTTCTACGGCTCGCCAACCTATGGCGAGAGCGGCCTGGCGCTGGTGTTCAAGGAAAACGTCGTCCGTTTCTTCAACCCCTTCGACCATATGGGGCCGATCTACACCTACCTGATCTACCTGCCGGCCTACACCCTGCCCTGGGCACCGTTCTGGATCCTCGGCCTGTGGGTCGCCATACGCCAATGGAAAAAGATCGAGCCCAACACCCGCTGGCTGGTCTGGGGACTGGGGCTGCTGTTCCTGTTCTTCACCCTCAGCGGCAGTCGGCGCAGCTACTATGTGCTGCCCCTGGTGCCGTTCGCCCAACTGCTGGCGGCCTGGTGGGTCACCCGACGCCTCGAAGAGAAGCGCGCTGCCGGCAAGGTCGCGGGACCGGGCTGGGCCAAGGGCTTCGGTGCAACGGCGGTGCTGTTGTTGCTGGTGATCGGCGTGCTCTATCCATGGACCAACGGCGGCGGCGGCGTGATCAAGTTCGCCGACGACGTGCGTGCCAAAGCCAGTCAGCAAATGCCTTGGGATGAATGGAAAATGGTCATGATCGAGGTGGACAACAAGCTGCCGATGTACATGAACAACCGGGGCACGCCGTTCTACTACGTCAAGGACTCCCAGGACTATCCACGTACCGGCGATAGCGCCGCATTCATGGCCTGGCTGGAGAAAACCAGCGGCCAGCGCTGGGACCCGGCACGCACGCTGATCGTCACCAGCTACAGCAAGCACGACGAAGTGCCGTTGAGCTACCTCTCGGCCGACCATGAAGCGGTCACCACCGAGCTCACCAATGGCGCGCGGATTGCCAAGAAAAAAGAGAGTGGCAGCGTGGCCTACATTCCCAAGGCCAAGAGTCTTTAGCCAATGAACAAGGGCACCGAAAGGTGCCCTTTTTTCTTTCAAGGAGACGCGATGAATCCCCGCATACGGACATGCCCTCTTCCCATCGACTCGACCATTCATCAATACCTGCCGGGCGCGAGTTTCATCGATAGCCAATGCGTGGAGGTCGACAACACCGAACGCACTGCCCTGCGGCATGCCTTGAACCTGATGTCGATGACACCGGCCTGGATCGACAACCTGATGGTGCTGCGCAATCGCCTGGTCCAGCTATTCGGGCTCAAGGACCTTGGGCACCTGACCCGGGTCGACCTGTCCAGGGACGATGCGTCCTACGGCGAAAATGACCGGGTGGGCATCTTCACCCTGATTGCCAATCGACCCGATGAGGTGGTGCTCGCCGACAAGGACAAGCACCTGGATGTCTACCTGACACTCAATCGCTCAGCGATAACGCCGGAAGGCACGCGCACACTCACCCTGTCGACGGTGGTGCGTACGCACAATCTCCTGGGCAAGCTCTACATGCTCCCCGTAGGGCCTTTTCACCGGATGATCGTGCCGATCACCCTGAGAAACATCTCCCGTCTCTGAACAAGCAGCCAGAGGGCTCCGACGGTCAGCGATGGCGGCGCTGAATGTGACATCGCCATCGCCGGCAAGCCGGCTCCCACAGGTTACGCGTGAACCTCAATACCCCAACGACGGCCCCGGATACGACCGGGAGGCAGTCAGCCCTGGTGGCCCCATTGGGCGACGTAGGACGGCATGTCGACACGCTCATCGGCAGGCACAGCGGCAACGGGCACCAGCGCCAGTGGCAGGACGCCAGCCCAGACCGGCAGGTCGATATCCTCGTCATCGTCTTTCGGCCCCCCCGTACGGATCTTGCAGGAGTACTCGTCCAGCGCCACGCGCAACACGGTGGTGGCGGCCCGCTCCTTGGCGTTGGCACGGCGAGCCTCCTTCGAGCGGCCCACGGCGATTTTCTCCACCAGCGCATCCAGCGACTCCAGCTTGTGCTCCCCCTCCACTTCCTCGCAGACGCCATAAATCACGGCCGCGCGATAGTTCATCGAGTGGTGGAATGCCGAACGGGCGAGGACCAGACCATCAATGTGGGTGATGGTCAGGCAAACCTGGGCTCCCAGCGCCGCGGCCTTGATCAACTGGCTGCCGTTGGAACCGTGGATATAGAGATAATCGCCTTCACGCCAGCAGGCCGTTGGAATGCAGTGAGTCCCGCGCTGATCGGTAAAGGCCAGATGGCACACATAGGCGGCATCGATAATCGCATTGAGGGTTTCACGCTCGTAGTCGGCGCGTCGCGCCACCCGGCGTACCCGTGCGCGTTCGGACAATGGTCCGGTCTTTTCACTCATGGCTGTATTCCTTGTCAGTCAATGGAAGTGACAAGTTAAGATACGATTGGCCCTTTAAAAAGATCCATTCAAAGCACTTTTTATCGTACCAATTTCCACGAGACGCCCCCGACGAACGCCTCCAGCTTGAGCACCGGCGTCCTGTCAAATCAACCGTTCGATCCGCTTGTACCGCCACACGCCCCGGTAATAGGTGGTCTGCAAAACCAGCATGCACAGGTATGCCACCGGAAAGGCCATCCAGACCCCTTGCAACCCGAAACGCGCATCGAGCAGATAAGCCACCGGCAACTCCACCCCGACGATGCAGAAAACCGAGATGAGCACCGGCGCCAGCACCGTGCCGCTGGCGCGCATGATGCCGCCTATCGCCGCCTGGAAACCGAACACCAGGATGCTCCAGAGCATGATATGCAACAGGTGCTCAGCCTGGGCGCGGGTGGCGAGGTCGGTGATGAACAGGCCCAGCAACCAGTGGGACAACCCATATCCCAGGACGATCAGTGCACCGGTCAGGCAAGTGTTGATCATCAGGCCCGTACGCAGGATCGGCCCCATCCGCTCCAGACGCCCCGCGCCAATGGCCTGGGCACCGAGAATCGAGGCGGTAATGGCAATCGACAGCGCCGGAAACTGTACGTAGTTGACGATCTGGGTCACCGCGCCGTAAGCCGCAGTCGCCTGGGAGCCGTGATGGTTGACCAGGGACAGGATCACCAGTTCGGACAACGACAACACCACCATCTGCAAGCCCGTCGGCAGGCCGATTTTCAGGACTTTGCCCAGGATGTTCCAATCCAGGCGCATCGCCATCAGCAGTGTGCGGTCCGGCGCCAGGACACTGGCCTTATGCCGCAGACGCAAGGCCAGGAAGATCATCGCCAACGCCGTGCCCACCAACCCGGCCACGGCCGCGCTCCTGATGCCCATCTGCGGCAAGCCCAGCCAGCCGCGAATCAGCGCCGGGGTCAGGAACAGGCCGGTGCACGTGGAGACCGCCAAGGCCAGCAACGGCGAAAGCGTATCGCTGATGCCACGCAGCAACTGGGTGAAGAGCACGAAGACCAGCAACAGCGGCATGATCAGCATCATCACCTGGGCGTAGCCGACCGCTTCGTCGAGCACGTCGGCCGGCGTACCCAGGCCGATCAGGGCCGGACGCGCGAATACACTGCCGAGCACCGCCGCGACCAGGCCGATCAGGACGCCCAGGGTCAGCGTCGTGCCGGCCACCGCCTTGACCGAGTCCGGCTCGCGGGCCCCCCAGGCTTGCCCGATCAACACCGAGGCCCCCGCCCCCAGCCCGATGATCAGGGCGATGAAGAAGAACACGATCGGAAACATCCCCGACACCGAGGCCAAGGCCTGGGTGCCGAGCATCTGGCCGATGTAGATGCTGTTGAGGGTCCCGGAGAGCGACTGGAGGAAATTGGAGAGCACCATGGGTGCCAGAAAAACCAGATAGGTTTGCCAAAGCGGGCGCGGGGCATTTTTTTGCATGAAGGGGTCGGATTCCGATGGATAGGCAGCTACATAACCGCCGACTCTACCTGATAGAGGAACCCGTGTTGAGTTTTCATCGCCCTGATCAAGGACGCGGTGTCACCTTCTGCGCGGGTTCGACCAGCCCCCGCTGTTCCACCGCTGTCGCGAGGTGTCCTTCGATCTGTGCTGACAGATAGTGGGTCGCGGCCATCACCCCAGTGCCTGGATCCGATACCAGCTTGAGCCACGCCTTGTCGAAGGCCTCACCCAGGCTCTTGCGAGTCCGCGCCTGGGATTCCGACTGCTCGTGCTCGTGGGCGATGGCACGAACACCCTCCACTCCCAGGGAGATCATCGCCCCGGCCACCCGACCGACCGCCGTTGCGACCGTGCTGACCACCCCGCGACTGGGGAGCTCGGCCTGGAGTTTCTCGCTGGTCTGTTTCGCGACTGAATCGATGCCCGCGCTCGACGTGCCGTCACTCGCACCCCCGGCCTTGTGAATACGGGCGTCCAAGGCAACATAGGCCGGCAGCCTGGCCAACGGCGCAGCATGCAGCGCTTGATAAAGTGACACGTTGTGATCCGGTGGCGGGGCCAGGGAGATCGCCGGGATCTGATTGATGTGCTGGTCGAGCTGGTCCGCCGGTACAGCATAACGCTGTGCGATCAGCCCCAACTGTTTCCCCAACTGTTCGAGGTAAAACTGCGCCGCCTGATCCATGATCGAATCGGGATCGATCTCCAACGCCACAGGGGCCAGCACCCGCGCTCGATACTCCTCCTGCAGGTAGCTCGCCAGGCGCTTGGCCGACGGGTCCTGCTGACCATTGTCATTGAGCTGATACCAACCGACCTTGATCGACAACCATTCCTGGGTCCAATAATCGTCAAACCAGGGGATGAATTTTTCGTCGGTCTGCTGATAGATCCGCGTACGCCAATACTCCATGCTGCTGCGGGCCCAGGCGTCGGCTTGTTCGGTGGCTTGCCCGGAAGCCTGGATGAGATCGACATCGACTTGCTGCCAGACAGCCGGGGAAACCGTAGTCGGTGCCGACGCTTCGTGGGCACGCTCAAGGCCGGCACATCCAGCCAGTAGCAGCACCCAGGCAACGATCAGCACACGCGGGCTCAAGATGGCAACTCCCGAAAACCGGCTCAGGCACGCTCGTGCTGCCGGCTTCCCCTGTCTTGAGTATAGGTCGCCCACCCCTTGGGCCCGGGCGCTTGCCGACCTTGGCCTGGCCAGCAATGGTAGCGACAGGTGTCAAAAAAGTTACCCAGCGGAGAAACGCCTGAAACCCGCACCCTTACAGAATGCGCCCATGCCTGAACGTCCAGGCCCCCACATCAGCCCATGAGCGAGGCCTTATCCATGATGGTGCGCACACGTCCCCTGCAAGCGAACTACAGCATCGTGCTGGTCAACTACAAGACCCATGAGCTGACCCGGACCTGCCTGGAGTTGCTGCAAACAGCCCTGCACGGAACCGATGTGCCGGTGTTCGTGGTCGATAACGATTCGAACGACGCGAGCCTCGACTACTTGCGCGGCCTGGACTGGATCAACCTGATCGAGCGCAAGGTCCACGCGCCTGAAGCCGGGAGTGCCGCCCATGGCCGGGCCCTGGATCTTGCCTTGGCGGAGGTCGAGACCGAGTACCTGTTTCTGCTGCACACCGACACCTTCATCCATGACCCGGAGGTTTTCAGCCTGATGATCCGGCAGTGCTCGGCCCCACGGGAAGTCGTGGCGGTGGGCTGCCTGGAACAGTTGGACCGTGGGGTTGTGCGCTCGACCTGGCGCCTGGTCTCACGCTTTGCCAAGCACTACACCCGACGTGGCCTGCGCGCCGTGGGCCTGAACGCCAGGCCCCCCAAGCCGTTCCGGGAAAAGCACCTCAAGAGCTTTTGCACGCTGTGGAATGTGCGACTGATCAAACAACACGGGCTGCACTTCCATATGAACGGCGGCAATCCCGGCTATGAGCTGCAAGACCGGATGACCGAACTGGGCTACAGGGTCGAGTGTATTGCGCCGCGCCAGCTCTTTCGTTATCTGGACCATATCCAGAGCGGAACGGTGGCGGCCATCGGCGGCTATGGCAAGAGCCACCGCCGGGTGAAGATGTACAACCAACTGAGCCGAGTGCCCCTGGCAGCCTGAACCTCTTCCTGTAGGAGCGAGCTTGCTCGCGATGGACGTCAACGATAACGCGGGAAACCTGATGCCCCGCGGTGTCTGGGCGATCATCGCGAGTAAGCTCGCTCCTACAGTAGCCTCGATATAACCCGGCGTTTGAATCATCATTTCGATTGATCATTCACATCGCAAAACAGAATTTTTCATTTTTCCGCAATTTGTCCAGGATAGGCTCGCCCCTACTCTCCCGGACGAAGCACCATGAATCTCAATTTTGCCATCGCCTGCGCCGTTGTCGTGTCCTTCGCCATTGCCCTGCTTCACACCTGAATGCTTCAGAGCGTGGCCACGGCCTCGCCCAACCAGTTCCTGAACGCCGCCATCGCCGAGGTTTCAGGTCGGGACTGCAACCGCGTCAGCCAATAGCTGCCCGTGATAATGCCGATATCGAAAGGCTGCCGAACCACCCCGGCTGCCAATTGCCGGGAGAACATCCTCACCGGCACCAAGGCGACTCCAGCCCCCTGAAGGGCCGCGTCCATCATCGCCAGCGAAGAATCGAAGACGATGCTGTCGGGTACCCTCCCCTCGACCGGCACGCCGGCCGCCTGAAACCATCTCGGCCATTCGTCCGTGCGATAGGAGCGCAGCAGCGTCTGCTGCAGCACATCGGCCGGGCTCTTCAGTTGCCGCGCAATCTGTGGAATGCACACTACCGATAGGGGTGTTTCCAGCAGGTGCATGGCCTCCACGCCGTGCCACGCCCCAGCGCCGAAGCGGATGGCAAAATCAAGGCCCTCGGCCGCCACATCGACCCGGTTGTTGTGGGTCGACAGACGCAAGTCGATAAACGGATAGCGGGCGCGAAAATCAGCCAGGCGAGGCAACAGCCAACCCAGCGCGAACGTCCCCACGGCCCCCACCGTCAGCACCTCCCGATAGTGCCCGCCCTCGAACCGGCCCAGCGTCTGGGCAATCCGGTCGAAGGACTCATTGAGCACCGGCAACAGGCTTTCACCTTCGGCCGTCAACATCAGCCCTCGCGCCACTCGCTTGAACAGCGTCACCTTCAACTGGCGTTCAAGCCCCTTGACCTGATGGCTCACCGCCGCCTGGGTCACGCACAGCTCGATCGCCGCCCGGGTGAAACTCAGGTGCCGCGCGGACGCCTCGAAGGCGCGCAGCGCATTCAGTGGCAAGTGCGGTCTAACCATGATCAAGCCTCTAGTTTTTCTAATAGCTAATGCGAAATTTCATTGTTTGTCGATTGCGCCCGTGCTGACTACATTCGGCGTCCAGGCGTAAGCATGGAACGCTAAAACTCACGAAAACCCGGGTAAACAGGGGCTATCCCTCATCCATTAGCGCAGTCGGCTAATCAGACCCGCGTATTTTCGACGCAAAAAACCGCTCCAGGGCGAGCGGTTAACATAATGAAACATAATGGGAACCTTCGAGCCATGCTCAACAGCAACCTTGCCAAACTGGAAGTCCTCGTCACGTCCCTCTTGCTGATCGGCGCAAGCAACAGCTTCGCGGCGGACCACACCCAGGACAACATCAAGGCCATCGTCGACGCGGCCATCGGCCCCGTCATGCAGGAGCAGGACATTCCCGGCATGGCCGTCGCCGTCCTGGTGAACGAAAAGCCGTATTACTTCAACTACGGGGTGGCCTCGAAGACCAGCCGGCAACCGGTCACCGATGACACGCTGTTCGAGATCGGCTCGGTCAGCAAGACCTTCACCGCCACCCTCGCCGGCTATGCCCAGGCCCAGGGCAAGCTCGTCCCGTCGGAGCGTGTCAGCCACTACCTGCCGGAACTGCGGGGCAGCGCGTTCGACAACATCACCGTGCTCCAGCTCGGCACCTACGTGGCCGGTGGCCTGCCCCTGCAGTTCCCGGAGGCATCGGACGCCCAGGACAAAATGATCGACTACTTCAAGCAATGGAAACCGACTTATGCAGCGGGCACCCATCGCCAGTATTCGAACCCGAGCCTCGGACTCTTTGGCTATGTGGCCGCGAAAAGCCTGGGGGCGCCCTTCGATGAGCTGATGGAGAACACCCTGTTTCCCAAGCTCGGCCTCAAGCACAGCTACATCCACGTTCCACAGGCCCGGATGAGCCAGTACGCCCAGGGTTACTCCCAGGATGACCAACCCACCAGAGTCGGCCCCGGGGCACTGGACGCCGAAGCCTACGGCGTCAAGACCACCTCGACCGACCTGCTGCGCTATGTCGAGGCCAACATCCGCCCGGAACCCCTCGAGGCGCCGCTGCACAAAGCCATCGACCTGACGCAGAGCGGTTACTACCAGGTCGACGGCACCACCCAGGGACTGGGATGGGAGTTCTACCCCTACCCGGTCAAGCTTGATCAGTTGTTGACCGGCAACTCCTCGGAAATGGCTTTCGAGGCCCACACGGTCAACCCATTCAACCCGGCGCAGCCACCGCAAAAGAATGCGCTGTTCAACAAGACCGGCTCGACCCGTGGCTTCGGCGCTTATGTCGTCTACGTGCCGGCGAAGAAAGTCGGGATCGTGATGCTGGCCAACAAAAACTATCCGAACCCGGTCCGGGTCAAGGCCGCCTACCAGATCTTGAACGCGCTGGAGGGACTTCAGTAAGCGGATAGGCAAAGGCCAGTCGGGTTGGCTATGATCGGAGTCCATGACAGTCTCACGCCCGATCCGCCAGCCCTGCCCACCCGGCGCCTGCATTTGCGAGCGGGAGCAACTGCTGCAGATACCTGGCGCCGACCTGCGCATCCTGGGCCTGACGCGCCAGGAGGAAAAGCGTCTGGTCGAGCGTCTGGAAAATCTGCAGAGCCTGGCCGATCTCGAACGCCTGCAACAGCGGATATACGAACAGTTGGGCATCCGCGTGACCGTCGCCCCGGGCTTCAATGAAGTGCGGACCATGCGCGGTATCGATATCCAGATCGCCGACCACCCCGGCCTGTGCCGCAAGACCCGCCAGTCGATTCCGGCGGCGATACGCCGGGGCCTGGAGAAAAACCCGCAGATCGCCTACGCCCTGCTCAACGCCAACGACCTGTTGCGCGATGCCTGAGACACGCGCTCAGCGCAGTCGCTGCCCGCGCTTGAGCGTCTCGCTCGGCAGTTCGCCGAACAGCGCCCGATAGCTGTTCGAGAAACGCCCCAGGTGCCAGAACGACCAGTTCATCGCCACCTCGGCCACCGTCTTGTCCAGGGCCTTGCGCCCGAGCAGTTCATGGCGGGCGCCGTTGAGTCGACGCAGGCGCAGCCAATGGCTCGGCGTCATCCCGGTGTAGGCCTTGAACGCGTGTTGCAACTGGCGCAATGAAACCCCGGCGACCTGGGAAAGCTCCAGCAGATTGAGGGTCTGCTCAGGCGAGTCGGCCGCCCACTCGCCAATGTGCTTCATGATCGAACGCTCTTCGGCACGGCGCTGCAAGGAGCCCCGATCCAGGCAGACACAGGCGTTGTCGAGAATGTAGAGACAATCGTCCAGCAGTTGCTGCGTAAGACTTTCCCGGCTCGGCGGATCGAAGGTCTGCGCCAGGCGGGTCAAGGTCCCGCTCAGCCAGCGGCTGAACAAGCCGTTCTGCTGCGAGTTGAGCGGCGCCATGAACAACCCCTCCAGCCGCGTCACGTCCAGGCCGTGGGCCTGAACGAACTCCGGACCGAACACCACCGCCACTTCCTGGTAGTTCTCGGGGGTGATCCAGATATTGCGACTCTCGCCGTTGAGCACATACAAGGCGTTGTCGCTGCGATCGAAACAGAACGCCAGCGCACCCGACGGCGCACTGAAGTTCTGTTCGACCCGGGTGTTCATGCACTCCTCGTAGATCTGCACCCCTTGCAGGTCCAGATAACGAATCTGTCCGGCGAAATGCCCCGGCGACATCTGCTGGTAATGCTGCACCCAGCCGGGTGTGGCGCGTACCTGCTCGGCCACATCGGCGGTGTTGAACGCTTGGACCCGCAAGGCGTTTGACTCTGGCATCGGATGACCGTTCGCACTCATTTGGTGCGTTTTTAGCGTCATAAAGTGGATAGATGGGACCCCCATCGCTCGCCCAAGATAGTCGCCAATGCGCCGCGAGGGAAGTCTCTCGCCGCTCGACCGGGATGCAGACAGCACGCCCGACGCAGAAAAAAACCAACCACGAGGTCTTTATGAATGCCCCTTTCGATCAGCTGTCTTCCTGGCTGAAAGAACACAAGATTACCGAGGTAGAGTGCGTGGTCAGTGACCTGACCGGTATCGCCCGCGGCAAGATCGCACCCACCAACAAGTTCCTGCATGAGCGAGGCATGCGCCTGCCGGAGAGTGTGCTTTTGCAAACGGTAACGGGGGACTTCGTCGACGACGATGTCTATTACGACCTGCTCGATCCCGCCGACATCGACATGATCTGCCGGCCGGACTCGTCGGCGATCTATGTGGTGCCCTGGGCCATCGAGCCGACCGCCATCGTGATCCACGACACCTTCGACAAGCAGGGCAACCCCATCGAGCTGTCGCCACGCAATGTCCTGAAAAAGGTCCTCAAGCTCTATGCCGACAAGGGCTGGCAGCCCATCGTCGCACCGGAGATGGAGTTCTACCTGACTCAGCGCTGCGAAGACCCGGACCTGCCGCTCAAGGCACCGCTGGGGCGTTCGGGGCGTGCGGAAAGCGGCCGGCAGTCGTTTTCCATCGATGCCGCCAACGAATTCGACCCATTGTTCGAAGACGTCTACGACTGGTGCGAAGCCCAGGGCCTGGACCTCGATACGCTGATCCACGAAGACGGCCCGGCGCAGATGGAAATCAACTTCCGTCACGGCGATGCCCTCGACCTGGCCGACCAGATCACCGTGTTCAAGCGCACCCTGCGTGAAGCTGCGCTCAAGCACAACGTGACCGCGACCTTCATGGCCAAGCCCATCGCAGACGAGCCCGGCAGTGCCATGCACCTGCACCAGAGCGTGGTCGACAGCGTCACCGGCAAGCCGATCTTCGTCAATGCCGACGGACAGATGAGCGAACTGTTCCTGCACCACATCGGCGGCTTGCAGAAGTACATCCCCAAGGTGCTGCCGATGTTCGCCCCCAACGTCAACTCGTTCCGCCGCTTCCTGCCGGACACCTCGGCGCCGGTCAACGTCGAGTGGGGCGAGGAAAACCGCACCGTGGGCCTGCGCGTGCCGACCTCCAGCCCCGACGCCATGCGCGTGGAAAACCGTCTGCCCGGCGCCGATGCCAACCCTTACCTGGCGATTGCCGCGAGCCTGTTGTGCGGCTACCTGGGCATGGTCGAACAGGTCGAGCCGAGTGCCAAGGTCGAAGGCCGTGCCTATGAGCGCCGCAACCTGCGCCTGCCGATCACCATCGAGGACGCACTGGCGCACATGGAGGACTGCCCGACCATCGAACGCTACCTGGGCACCCAGTTCGTGCGCGGCTATGTGGCGGTCAAGCGCGCCGAGCACGAGAACTTCAAGCGTGTGATCAGCTCCTGGGAACGCGAGTTCCTGCTGCTGAGCGTCTGATTCCGAACCTTTATCCAGACTAAAAACAACCCAAAAAGAGGTGTCGAATGCGTCTATTGAAATCCGTCGTTCCGCTGGCATTGGCGCTGTTGTTCAGCGCGACCGCCCAGGCCGAGCCGACCGTCAGCGTCTACAACTGGACCGACTACATCGGCGAGACCACCCTCGCCGACTTCCAGGGCAAGACCGGTATCAAGGTGATCTACGACGTCTTCGACTCCAACGAAACCCTGGAAGGCAAGTTGCTGGCCGGACGCACCGGCTACGACGTGGTGGTGCCTTCCAACCACTTTCTCGGTCGCCAGGTGAAAGCCGGGGCCTTCCTGAAACTGGATCGCGCTCAGTTGCCGAACTGGCAGAATCTCGATCCCAAGCTGCTCACGCTGCTGGAGAAGAACGATCCGGGCAATCAACACTCGGTGCCATACCTGTGGGGCACCAACGGCATCGGCTACAACGTCGACAAGGTCAAGCAGGTGCTGGGCATTGACCATATCGACTCCTGGGCGGTGCTGTTCGAACCGGAGAACCTGAAAAAGCTCACCCAGTGCGGTGTGTCGTTCATGGACTCGGCCGACGAAGTGTTTCCCGCGGTGCTCAACTACATGGGCATGGACCCGCGCAGTTCGAAACCCGACGACTATAAAAGGGCCGAGGCCAAGCTGCTGAGCCTGCGCCCCTATATCACCTACTTCCACTCCTCCAAGTACATTTCGGACTTGGCCAACGGCGATATCTGCGTCGCCTTCGGCTACTCGGGTGACGTGTTCCAGGCCGCGAACCGGGCCAAGGAAGCGAAGAACGGGGTGAACATCGCCTACTCGATTCCCAAGGAAGGCAGCAACCTGTGGTTCGACCTGCTGGCCATTCCTGCGGATGCGGCCAACGTCAAGGAAGCTCACGCCTTCATCAACAACCTGTTGGACCCGCAGGTGATTGCCAAGGTCAGCGCCACCGTCGGCTACGCCAACCCCAACCCGGCGGCCAAGCAGTACATGGACGTGGCGCTGGTGAACAACCCCGAGGTCTATCCGTCCCAGGAGGTCCTCGATAAGCTCTACATCTCGACCACGCCGACACCTGAGATCATGCGCCTGATGACCCGCTCCTGGAGCAAAGTGAAGTCCAACAAATGAGTCACGCCAGCCCAATGGAACATGCTCGCTCCTACTACGCGGCGACCGCCGTTTCGATGCTGGATCATCCCCGGCTCGAATCGCAGCTGAGCGCCGATGTGTGTGTGATCGGCGGCGGTTTTACCGGTATCAACACCGCCATCGAACTGGCACAGCGCGGGCTTTCGGTGGTGCTGCTCGAAGGCCGACGGATCGGCTGGGGCGCCAGCGGGCGCAACGGCGGGCAACTGATTCGTGGCATTGGCCATGATGTCAGTGGTTTTGCCAAGTACGTCGGTGAGGAAGGCGTGCGTTACCTGGAGCGCGCCGGCATCGAGTCGGTCGAGCTGGTGGGCAAGCGCATCCGCGAGCACGCCATCGACTGCGACCTGCGCTGGGGGTTCTGCGAACTGGCAAACACCCCGGCGCAGTTCGCGGCGTTCCGGGCGGAGCAGGAGCATCTGGCGGAGTTGGGTTATGCCCATGAAACCCGGATTGTCGCGCCCCAGGACATGGCCCAGGTGGTCGCCAGCACGGTGTATGCCGGTGGCCTGATCGACCGGGGCTCGGGGCATTTGCACCCGCTCAACCTGGTGCTCGGTGAAGCGCGGGTGGCGCAGGCGCTGGGGGTGCGGATCTTCGAGCACAGCCCGGTGCTGGAGCTGGTTCACGGCAGTACCGTGGAGGTGCGCTGCGCAGCCGGCTCGGTGCGCGCCGCCAGCCTGGTACTGGCTTGCAATGCGCACCTGGAAGACCTGGAGCCCCGCCTGAGCGGCAAGGTGCTGCCAGCCGGCAGCTACATTATCGCCACCGAACCGCTGGCACCCGAAGTGGCGGCCGAGCTGATTCCGCAGAACCTGTCGCTGTGCGACCAGAAAGTCGGGCTGGACTACTACCGCCTCTCTGCCGACAAGCGCCTGTTGTTCGGTGGGGCCTGTCATTATTCCGGGCGCGATCCGGCGGATATCGGTGCCTATATGCGGCCGAAGATGCTCAAGGTATTCCCGCAACTGGCGGATGTGCGTATCGACTATCAGTGGGGCGGGATGATCGGCATCACCGCCAATCGTTTCCCCCAGGTCGGGCGTTTGCAGCAGTATCCGAATGTGTTCTATGCCCAGGGTTATTCGGGGCATGGGGTGAATGTCACCCACTGGACCGCGCGATTGCTCGCCGAGGCGATCCATGCCGGACAGAGCCAAGGCATGGACATCTTCAGCGCGGTGCCACACATGACCTTCCCGGGGGGCAAGGCCTTGCGCTCGCCCCTGCTGGCGCTGGGGATGCTCTGGCATCGGTTGCGCGAGGTGTTGGGCTAAACCGGGACCTGGGCATGACGATGTCTTTGTGGCGAAACACCGCCCTCCCCTGTAGGAGCCAGCTTGCTGGCGATGGCGGCCGGATAGTCGATGCAAGACTTACTGGCCTCATCGCCAGCAAGCTGGCTCCTACAGGGAGAGGTGTCGCTTGCAGAACGGGTTATAGCCACCACCGCAACAGAAAGAAGAACGCCATGCTCAGCAACATGCTGAGCAAGGTGTTCCGGGTGTAGATCACCAGGCCGATGGCGACCAGCGAACTGAGCAGGTACGGGTTGTCGTAGTGCAGGTTCAGCTGATGATCGGGCATGAACACGATCGGCCCGCAGATCGCCGTGAGCATGCCCGGCACGGCAAAGCCGAGGAACTGCCGGGCGTTGCTGCTCAGGCGCACCGGCAGGCGCGGTTCGAGAAACACATAACGGTTGAGGAACACCAGCAACCCCATCCCGACTATCACCGCCCAAACCATCATTCGCGCCCCCGATACAGCTTGTTGCAGACAAACCCCGCCGCCATCCCCGCCAGTCCCGACAGCACCAGCGCCGAACCCCAATGCCAGTAACTGAACAGCACCGAACAGAACAACGACACGGCCACGCAGACCACCGTCGGCACATTGCGCACCACCGGAGTGATCAAGGCGATGAAGGTCGCGGCGATGGAGAAATCCAGCCCCAGGTGCTCAAGACCGGGAATACTGCGCCCCAGCACGATCCCCGCCAGGGTGAACAGGTTCCAGGCGACATAGAACGTCAGCCCCACCCCCAGCGCATACCAGCGGTTGAACTGTTGCTTGTCGTGCTGGCTGGTCAGGGCGAACAGCTCGTCGGTGAGCAGGAACCCCAAGCCGAGCCGCCAACGACCGGGCAATGGGGAAATCACCGAGCGCATGCTCATGCCATAAAGCAGGTGCTGCGACGTCAGCAAGGCGGTGGTGAGCAGGATCGAGAAGATCCCGGCGCCGCCCTTGAGCATGCCGATGGCCACCAGTTGCGCGGCCCCGGCAAACACGATGCTGGACAAGCCCTGGCCTTGCAGGGGCGTCAAGTCGGCCTCGATGGCCATGGAGCCGGCCAGCAATCCCCAGGGCGCGGTCGCCAGGGACAGCGGCATGATCGCCGCGGCACCGCGCAGGAAGGCGGTGCGAGGTAACAGATGATCGGACATAAGACTCGGGTACAAGGGAAAAAGACGCTGACTTTGCCAGCCCGTCGTGCGTCTGTCTTGAACATTTGTGCACGACCGCGCACTTGAACCCAGGGGCAGCGCGCCGAGTCAAACGCTGCCCAGGCCTCCCGGACCGATCAGCGAATCGGCGGCACGCGCACCGGTCCTTGCCGGCACTGATTCCTGACACCCTTGCCACACTCGCCGAAGCCCAGGTCCTTGCTCAGGCACACACGCACTTCCGCCAGCTCAGGTCCGCTGCAGCGCACCGTCACGCCGCCCTCGGGTATCCCCGGATTACTCTGCCGGAACAGTTGAACGATCTGCTCGGCGGAGTATTCGCGCGGGCTCGTCGAGGGTTGCAGGGCCTCGGGAACCACGACCCTCCCCAGCGCCTTGTCGACCGCATTCAGGTAGCCCGAAGCGCCCAGGCCACTGCAGGTGCCGTGCTTGTCCCACTCATGCGAAAGCAGCTTGCCGGTGGGAAACAGCGTGAGTCCCTGCTGCCGCTCCTGCTGGGTCAAGGGCGTCAGTGGCGGGCAGGATTGCGGCCAGCCACCCTTGGCATACTGCGGCCACAAGCCATGAAGCACGAAGCCATACCCTTTGCCACTGCACTGCTGATCGTTGGCATGGGTGAGGCAGAAGGTCGGCGACCAGGACAAGGTCAGCAGGTAGTAATCGAAGACGCCCGCCACCGAATCCGTCTGCTGCTTCGATTGCCGGGCTTCACTCACACCTGCATGGCCCATCGTCAAGACAATGAGCAATGCGACTACAGAAGATAATTTCATTGGTTTTCCCATTCCATCAGGCGCCATCATGGCGATCAACGCAGCGTAAGCGTAGCGTCGGTTTGATCTTCGGCTCTAACAAAAACTGTTAAAAGCCACTACAAAACAGTAACATTCAGCACTTTTTTTCAGGCTTTGCGGCGCCGTCCCGGCGCACGCCAGCCGTGACGAATTCGCTCCAGGGAGCAATGTTTCATGAGTATTCGCACCATCCGCAAGAAAGCCGTTTCCGTCCTCTGGACCCTGGGCGTACTCTTGCTGATCTATTGCTTTCCGAAAACCATCCTCGGCTTCCTGCTCCTGGTAGGGGTCTGCGGTATCTACGACTTCCTGCGCAATGGCATCTACACCGCTGAGCTGGCGAAGAAGTATTTTATCGGCAACGGTCGCAACACCTGGGTGCTGTCGCCCTTCAATTCGTTGTTCGACCTGATCAGCAAGCCCAACCGTGGCGTCTACCAGATGCAGGACCTGCCGCAGGACTGCCAGCGCGACCTGCAGCAGGTCATCGACAAGGCGATGAGCCATAAAGACGAGATCATCGAATACCTCGACTCGCGCATGGCGGAAAACCGGCGCGGCATGCTGTTCTTCCAGTGGTACGGGCGCAAGATCGACACCGAACTGGACATCTCCGAGCTCCAGCAGAAGTTCCCCTACGTCAAGACCGTGGGCGTGTCGGTGTTCAATGAAAACCGCTCGACCTCCTTCCACTTCGGCCCGTTGCGCATGATGTTCCGCGTGCTCTACAACATGGCCCCGGCACCGCACCATGAAGGCGTCTACATCCAGTGCCGGAAACAGAAGCATTACTGGCACGACGATCCGCTGTTCATTTTCGACGACACGCTGCTGCACGCGTCCTTCAACAAGAACGACGCCAAGCGTTACTGCCTGTTCATCGACATCGTCCGCCCATCCTACGCACCGTTCATTCTCAACGGCGTGATCTCGGCGTTCGCTGGCGCGGCGTTCACCCTGCGCCGGGTCTTCTACAAGAACTGGAAGGTCATCGAGTAACAACGGCTGGAGGTTGCGCAGCGTCTTTGACGTTGCGCAATGGAGATCCCCCCGCAGGCACTGGATGACCAGCCCCTGCGGGGGGTCTGACTCAGGCCTGGATCAGATTGACAATCGCCACGTCCGGGCTGACGTCGGCATCGTAATCCACACCTTCGACCCCGAAACCGAACAGACGCAGGAACTCGGCCTTGTAGCCGGCAAAGTCCGTCAGTTCGTTGAGGTTTTCAGTGGTGACCTCGTCCCACAGCTTCGCCACCTGCTCTTGGACTTGCGGCTGCAGTTCCTTGTAGTCGGCACGCAGGCGACCGTCTTCATCGAGGATCGGGGTCGGCGAGTACAGGCTGTCCTTGTACAGGCCGTAGACCTGCTCGATGCAGCCTTCGTGGGAACCCTGCTCCTTCATCACCTTGAACAGCAACGACAGGTACAGCGGCATGATCGGGATCGCCGAGCTGGCCTGGGTGACCACGGCCTTGAGCACCGAAACCCGCGCGTCGCCGCCTTTGGCCGCCAGACGCTGGCGAATCTTCAGGACTTTCTGGTCCAGGTCCTTCTTGGCCGCGCCAATGGAGCCGTTCCAGTAGATGTCGTGGGTCACCTTTTCACCCAGGTAGGTGAACGCGGTGGTTTTCGCACCGTCCGCCAGCACGCCGGCTTCGTCCAGGGCATCGATCCACAGCTGCCAGTCTTCGCCACCCATGACCTTGACGGTACCGTCGATCTCTTCCTGGGTCGCTTCGGCCAAGGTGGTCACGTTGACCTCTTCCTTGTCGGTGTTCAGGCCACGCTGGGTGACCGACTTGCCGATCGGCTTGAGCGTCGAGCTGTAGACTTCACCGGTTTTCGGATCGGTACGACGCGGTGCCGCCAGGCTGTAGACCACCAGGTCAATCTTGCCCATGTCGCGCTTGATGGTCTCGATGGTCAGGCGCTTGACTTCATCGGAGAAAGCGTCGCCGTTGATGCTCTTGGCGTACAGACCCTTGGCTTCAGCGAACTTGTGGAATGCGGCGCTGTTGTACCAGCCGGCGGTGCCGAGCTTGCCTTCGTCGCCTTCACGCTCGAAGAACACACCGAGGGTATTGGCGCCGCAGCCGAAGGCCGCGGTGATGCGTGCCGCCAGGCCGTAGCCGGTGGAAGCACCGAGCACCAGGACGTTCTTCGGTCCGTCACTGACCGGGCCTTGCTGGGTGACGTAGTCAATCTGTTGCTTGACGTTGGCTTCGCAACCCACAGGGTGGGTGGTCACACAGATAAAGCCACGAACGCGTGGTTTGATGATCATAAGGTTCCCTTTTCTCATAGGCCGATATCGACACTGATGGTAAGCAGCGTCGCGGATTCTAGTCATAGACGTTCAAAAAGCCGAGGCGTCACTGCTTTTACAACACAGGCCCCTGTGGGGAAAGCAAAATCCCTTGCCTTGTGTCGCCCCGACCTTGATTAGCCGACGAGCGCGCAACATTCCAGCGCCCCTCAGCGCCAGGCGTTTTTGCATACCCGTGTATCCGTAGCCCGCCAGATACACTGCAATACAAAGGCCGGATGTCAGCAGCCGCAGCCCTCGCTAGACTGTGGGTTAAACCAACCTTGACGGAGCCTGGCCCCATGGATCATGTCGATCACATCCTGATCGTGGACGATGACCGCGAGATCAGGGAACTGGTGGGCAACTACCTCAAGAAGAACGGCCTGCGCACCACGGTGGCCGCCGATGGTCGTCAGATGCGCGCCTTCCTCGACACCACGCCGGTGGACCTGATCGTGCTGGACATCATGATGCCCGGCGACGACGGCCTGCTGCTGTGCCGCGAATTGCGCGCCGGCAAGCACAAGAACACGCCGGTGCTGATGCTGACCGCGCGCAGCGACGAAACCGACCGCATCATCGGCCTGGAAATGGGTGCCGACGATTACCTGGTCAAGCCCTTCTCCGCCCGCGAACTGCTGGCCCGGATCAACTCGGTGCTGCGCCGCACACGGATGCTGCCGCCCAACCTGATCGTCACAGAGAGCGGCCGGCTGCTGGGTTTCGGTCGCTGGAAACTCGACACCAGCGCCCGCCACCTGCTGGACGAAAACGGCACCCTGGTGGCCCTCAGCGGCGCCGAATATCGCCTGTTGCGGGTGTTCCTCGATCATCCGCAGCGGGTGCTGAACCGCGACCAGTTGCTCAACCTCACCCAGGGCCGTGACGCCGATCTGTTTGACCGCTCCATCGACCTGCTGGTCAGCCGCCTGCGCCAGCGCCTGCTGGACGATGCCCGCGAGCCAGCCTATATCAAGACCGTACGCAGTGAAGGCTATGTGTTCTCGCTGCCGGTGGAAATCCTCGGTGAGCAACCATGACGCTGTCCCTGCGCTGGCCACGCACGCTGGGCTCGCGCTTGTCGCTGATCTTTCTCGTCGGATTGATCCTGGCCCAGGCGCTGTCCTTCGGCGCGCAGTCCTACGAGCGCTATCAAAGCGCCAGGAGCGCCATGCTCGGCAACCTGGAAACCGATGTCTCGACCGCCATCGCCATCCTTGAACGCCTGCCGGAGAACGAGCGCGAAAGCTGGTTGCCACGCCTCGAACGGCGCAACTACCGCTACCTGCTGAGCAACGGCGAACCCGGCACGCCCATGCCAGCGGACGCAGTGCCGATCGCCGTGCCCTCGCTCGAAGAGGCCATCGGCCATGACTACCCGCTGACCTTCAGCGACATTCCCGGCCCGCGGAAACACTTCCAGGCCCACCTGAAACTGCGCGACGGCAGCCCGGTGACCCTCGACGTCACCCCGTCGATCATGCCCATGTCGCCCTGGTTGCCGTTCGTCCTGCTGGGCCAGTTGCTGCTGATGCTCGGCTGCGCCTGGCTGGCAGTGTGGATTGCCGTGCGCCCGCTGACCCGCCTGGCCCACGCCGTGGAAAACCTCGACCCCAATACCCACGGCGTCCACCTGGACGAAAGCGGCCCGACCGAAGTGGCCCACGCGGCGGCGGCCTTCAACGCCATGCAGGCGCGGATCGCCGACTACCTCAAGGAACGCATGCAACTGCTGGCGGCGATTTCCCATGACCTGCAAACCCCCATCACCCGCATGAAGCTGCGGGCCGAATTCATGGACGACTCGACCGAGAAGGACAAGCTCTGGCAGGACCTCGGCGAGATCGAACACCTGGTTCGCGAGGGCGTGGCCTATGCCCGCAGCGTGCATGGCGCCACCGAAGCCAATTGCCGCATCGACCTGGACGCCTTTCTCGACAGCCTGGTGTTCGACTACCAGGACACCGGGCAAGCCGTGGAACTGATCAGCAAGAACGGCGGGCTGATCGACACCCGCCCCCACGCCCTACGGCGCGTGCTGGTCAACCTGGTGGATAACGCGCTGAAATTTGCCGGGCAGGCGCAGATCGTGGTCGCAACCAAGGCAAACCGGCGACTGTCGATCCAGGTCCTGGATCGCGGCCCGGGGATCGCCCCGGCAGAGCTTGCGCAAGTCCTCAAGCCCTTCTACCGCGTGGAAAGCTCGCGCAACCGCAGCACCGGCGGGACCGGGCTGGGCCTGGCCATCGCCCAGCAACTGGCCGTTGCCATGGGGGGGACGCTGACCCTGAGCAATCGTGACGGTGGCGGCCTATGTGCGGAACTTGAGCTTGATGCCGGCTCGAGCTGAGCACTGACGACACGCCTACGGGTTTCGCCGCGCGTGAAAATCCTGCAAGCTGAACCGCGCGGCACCACCCCCTGGTTGCCCGATTTAGCTATGCTAGAACCACGCGTGCGCGCAAAGCCTTTCTGGTGCAGCCGACGCCTTGCGGCCCGGCGGCATCGCCTTGATGGAATAAAGCATGACCCAACGATCGGTAATCAACGCCTCGGTTAGCCCCAAGGGCAGCCTCGAAACCCTTTCCCAACGTGAAGTGCAGCAACTGAGCGAAGCCGGCTCCGGCAGTATCTACACACTGTTCCGCCAGTGCGCCCTGGCCATCCTCAACACCGGCGCCCATGTCGACAATGCCAAGACCATCCTCGAAGCCTACAAGAGCTTCGAGATCCGTATTCACCAGCAGGATCGCGGCGTACGCCTGGAACTGCTCAACGCCCCGGCCGACGCCTTCGTCGACGGCGAAATGATCGCCAGCACCCGCGAAATGCTGTTCAGTGCCCTGCGCGATATCGTCTACACCGAGAACGAGCTGGAAAGCCAGCGCATCGACCTGGAAAGCTCCCAGGGCATCACCGACTACGTCTTTCACCTGCTGCGCAACGCCCGCACCCTGCGCCCCGGCCTGTCGCCGAAAATGGTGGTGTGCTGGGGCGGCCACTCCATCAGCAGCGGGGAATACCAGTACACCAAGAAGGTCGGTCACGAACTGGGCCTGCGCAGCCTGGATATCTGCACCGGCTGCGGTCCTGGCGTGATGAAGGGGCCGATGAAAGGTGCCACCATTTCCCACGCCAAGCAACGCATCACCAGCGGTCGCTACCTGGGCCTGACCGAGCCGGGCATCATCGCCGCCGAGGCACCGAACCCGATCGTCAACGAACTGGTGATCATGCCCGACATCGAGAAACGCCTTGAGGCGTTCGTGCGGGTCGGCCACGGCATCATCATCTTCCCGGGCGGTGCCGGTACGGCCGAAGAGTTCCTCTACCTGCTCGGCATCCTGATGCATCCGGACAACCGCGACCTGCCCTTCCCGGTGATCCTGACCGGTCCGCGCAGCGCAGAAGCCTACCTTCAGCAACTGAATGACTTCGTGGTGGCGACCCTGGGCGAGGCGGCGCAGAAACACTACGAAATCATCATCGACGACCCGGCCGAGGTGGCCCGGCAGATGGCCCAGGGCTTGAAGGAGGTCAAGCAGTTCCGCCGCGAACGCAACGACGCCTTCCACTTCAACTGGCTGCTGAAGATCGACGGCGGCTTCCAGCGCCCGTTCGATCCGACCCATGCCAACATGGCGAGCCTCAACCTCAGCCGCAGCCTGCCCGCCCACGAACTGGCGGCCAACCTGCGCCGGGCGTTTTCCGGGATCGTCGCCGGCAACGTCAAGGACAAGGGCATTCGCCTGATCGAGGAGCACGGCCCCTACGAGATCCACGGCGATGCGGCGGTGATGCAACCGCTGGATAAACTGCTCAAGGCTTTCGTGGCACAACACCGCATGAAACTCCCCGGTGGCGCGGCCTATGTGCCTTGCTATCGCGTGGTGAGCTAAACCCCTGGCGATCAGCCTGTGCCAGCCGGACTGGCACAGGCTGATGCCCCTGAACAGGTTTCAGCGAGTCGCGACAACAAACAACCTGGGAAACGGCAACAGCACCGTTCCATCGGCGAGCGCCGGATAGGTCTCGCTGACTGCCGCCAGGTAAGCCTCCAGAAACGCCGCCTTCTGCCCCTCGTCCAACGGCGCCAGATACGGCCGTAGCGCCGAACCCTTGAACCACTCCACCACTGCGGCGTGACCACCGGCCAGCGGATGGTGATAGGTGGTGCGCCAGACATCCACGTGACTGCAGTGCGGGCGCAACAGCTCATAGTAGAAGGTCGCGTCGTGTCGCGGCGGGTGCCGAACGGTCGCGATCTTGTCCGCCCACGGACCGTTGGCGGCGACTTCACGCGCCAAGCGGTGAGACGGCTCCTGCATATTGTCCGGGGTCTGCACCGCCAGGCTGCCGCCGACTGCCAGCTTGCTGACCAGATGGGGGTAAAGCGTCGCGTGATCCGGCACCCATTGCAGCGAGGCGTTGGCCAGGATCACATCGAAGTCCTGGTCCGGGTTCCAGCTGGCGATATCGGCGAGTTCGAAATTCAACGCGGGTAAGCGCGCCCGGGCACTGACGAGCATGTCGTCGGAACTGTCCATGCCGGTGACCCGCGCCTCGGGATAACGCTGGGCCAGGACCTCGGTGGAGTTGCCCGGACCACAACCCAGGTCGACGGCCACGCGGACCGCGAGTGTAGGGATGGCGGCCACCAGATCACGGACGGGGCGGGTGCGCTCTTCTTCAAAGGTCGAATACTGCTTGGCTGACCAGGTCATCACGCTTCCTCTTGTGTGTGGGGAGTGAGCACAAGCGTAGGTTTTGCACGCCATGATGACAAATGCTAATAATGACAGGCTGCCATACTAGAAAGGTATTGAAATGCTTGAGCTTCGTCGCTTGCATGCGTTTGTGGTTATTGCCGAAGAGGGCCATATCACCCGGGCGGCGGAGCGTCTGCACATGCAGCAACCACCCCTCACCCGCCTGCTGCAGAAACTTGAGGCCGAGATGGGTGTGCCGCTGATGGAGCGCTTGCCGCGCGGCGTTCGCCCGACCACAGCGGGCTTGGCGCTGTTGGAAGAAGCCCGTGCCGTGCTGGCGCGGGCCGAGGGCGTGACTGAGGTGGTGCGCCGCGCCGCCCGTGGTGAACAGGGGCGGCTCGGCGTCGGCTTCACCAGTTCGGCGGCGTTGCACCCGTTTGTACCGGGTGTGCTGCGACATTTTCGCGAGGCTTTTTCCGGTGTGTCGGTCGCCTTGGAGGAAGCCGGTACCGGTGAGCTGATGGATGCTCTGGTACACGAACGCCTGGACGCGGCCTTCGTGCGCTCGCCCCTGAGCGGCACACCGACCTTGCAGGCCGAACCGATCCTGGTCGAACCGATGCTGCTGGCGATGCCGATGGATCACCCCTTGGCACAGGACACCCGTACACCACTGCCCTTGTCCGCACTCGCGGGCGAAGCCTTTGTGCTGTATCGGCGCCGGGTGGGATTGGGGCTGTATGACGCCATCCTGGTGGCGTGCCGTGAGGCCGGGTTCAGCCCACAGGTGATTCAAGAAGCCCCGCGCATGGCCGCCACCTTGAGCCTGGTCGCCGCCGGCCTGGGGGTTTCCATCGTCCCGGCCTCGATGCAGCGCCTGCGCGGCGATGGGATTGCCTATCGCGCGCTGTCGCAGTGTCCAGGGCTGATCGCACCGCTGCACCTGGCAACCCGCGTGGGCGATACTTCGTCGGTACTGCGGCGATTTCGCGAGCTGGTGATCGAGGCGGCATCGGTGGAGAGTCAGTCAGACCGGAGCTGAAACCATCGGCACTTTCAATTACCAGGCATTTGCCGGATACTAAACGGCAAATGCCGGACAACGAGAGGTATGCCCAATGCTAGCCGAAGTGATGCGAGAACCCGCCTACGCGACCTATCGGCTGCGACTGGAATACCTCCTGCAGATTCCGACCGATGCCAGCGAACTTGAAATTCACGAGATCATCCAGTTCGGCTTCGAAGCCGACAGGCTGATGAAACTGTGCGACCAGGGCGACGTCACGCCTCTGGAGCGCGATCAGATCATTCCTCTCAAGACCCTCAAGACCCGTGTGGCCAAGGACCAGCGGCTGACGGTCGATGAAAGTGACCGGTTGTTTCGTGCCGCCCACATCACCGCCATGGCCGATGCGCTTTTCGACAATGACGAAAAGGCCAAGCGCTGGTTGTCCAAGCCCAAGGAGCGCTTCTCGGGGAAAAGCCCCATGGCCATGCTGTCGACCATCCAGGGGACCCGCCAGGTCGAGGAGATGCTCATACAACTGGCGGAAGGATTTTCCTTTTGATTTTCTGGAGAATCAGCGCATTTGCCGACCTGACAGGGCGCGGCGGTGTTCTCGCCAGTGGACGCTGGCACACGGCAGGCAGGCCCGTCGTTTATCTCGCGGGGACCCCGGCCGGGGCGATGTTGGAAATCCTGGTTCACCTCGAGGTGGATCAGGAGGACTATCCGCAAACACTGCAACTGCTCAAGGTCGAGATACTGGGTGACGTCAGCATCGCCCCGGCCCCACCACTCAACACCGATTGGGCCGAAGACCCGCGTCACACCAAGGGACTGGGCGATGCGTTTCTCAAGAGCAGCACGGCCCTGTTGCTACCCGTACCCAGCGCCATCATGCCGCACACGCAGAACTACCTCTTCAACCCGATGCACACGGACTCGACCAAGGCAGTGGTGACCCGCGAGACCTTCAAGCTGGATAACCGCCTGCTCAAGAAGCTCTAGGTTTTTACGCACATGCGGCTCATACCCCTGCGCAGAACCGTGTGATTGACTGGAGATTGATCTCCGGCAATTGACAAACCCGCCGCCAGCTTTTAAAACTGAGCGCCTGATCCTGGGTGTAAACAAACATGTCCGCAACGCTCAACTCTCTCGCTATTGCCGTTGGCTTGAATGCCAAGGCAGTGGTGTGCGTTGCGTTTGCCCCTAAATCGAAGAAACAGTCGCTCATGTGACCGGGGCGCGCTGTCCCGTCAGATGAGCTGACAGGACATTGAGCGCGACGACGGGTCACCCCTCCTCCTTCCCAACTTCCTTCTATGCTTCTGACGGTGACGACACGGTCAACCATCAGGAGAAAGTGCATGTCATCGTTTCAAGGTATCTGGGTTCCCATCGTCACGCCGTTCGTGAACCAGGCCATCGACTTCGTCGGTTTACGGCACTTGGTCACGCATCTGCTCGATAGCGGCGTCGATGGCATCGTGGTCTGTGGCACCACCGGGGAAGCCGCCGCACTGGGCAAGCATGAACAACTCGCGGTGTTGGATGCCGTGCTGGAACTGGTCCCGCCGCAACAGGTGGTGATGGGTCTGGCGGGCAACAACCTCACTGAGTTGCTGCAGTTCCAGAGCGAGATACTCAAGCGTCCCCTGGCCGGTCTACTGGTGCCCGCGCCGTATTACATCCGCCCTTCCCAGGCCGGCCTGGAAGCCTTTTTCAAGACCGTCGCCGATGCCTCCAGCGTGCCGATCATTGTCTACGACATTCCCTACCGGACCGGGGTGAGCTTCGAACAGGCGACCCTGCTCAAGATCGTCGCCCACGAAAATATCGTCGCCATCAAGGACTGCGGCGGCAACCTGGGTAATACCCTCGCATTGCTGGCCAGCGGCAAGGTCGATGTGTTGTGCGGCGAGGACAACCAGATCTTCAATGCGCTGTGCCTCGGCGCAACCGGCGCGATTGCCGCCTCGGCGCATATCCATCCCGAGTTGTTCGTGCAGCTCCACCGGCAGATCCAGGACCAGCAGCTCGCCGCCGCCAGGACGACATTCTTCCAACTGACGCCGCTGATCCAGGCCTTGTTCGTCGAACCCAACCCCGGCCCGGTGAAAACCGCCCTCGCCCTTCAGGAACTGATTCGTGACGAACTGCGCGCGCCCATGCAAGCCAGCAGCGAAGCCACGGCCCAACGCCTGAAAGACATCCTCGCGACGCTCAATCACAGCGCCCGGTAGAGGCCGGACCGCCCACCCGAGTAGGATATCCAGACTTACCCCATGAACCTGTCAAGGAAGTCGAGATGTTCTACCGGATAGCAGCCGACGGGCTGGTGTCGTTTCACCTGCTGTTCATTCTTTTCGTGCTGTTTGGCGGACTGCTGGTACTCAAATGGCGCCGGTTGATCTGGCTGCACCTGCCCGCCGCAACCTGGGGCGTGGCTGTTGAAGTCTTCCACCTGGAGTGCCCGCTGACCCGTTGGGAAAACCTCTTTCGCCAGGCCGCCGGACAAGGCGGTTATGGCGAGGGGTTCATCGAGCACTACCTGATTCCGCTGATCTACCCCGCCGGGCTGACACCCACGATACAGCTGGGCCTGGGCGCCCTGGTGCTGCTGCTCAACCTCACGGTTTACCTGCGCCTGTTCAAAACCCGTCGCCTGAAAGCCGCCCTCTAGCCCCCTCGCCGAGGGGCTGCGACGAAACAGCGCTGTTGCCGTCCCTCGGATTGACCCTCTGACAAAACCACCATATAGTGTGCCGACACCGACTAAAAACACTACATGATGTGCCATCCTTCTCCTACGGCACCTCTCATCGCCCTGGAATACCAGGT
>JACXTT010000874.1_pt1 | contig 51336 bp, 41 predicted proteins | sample 9270951 | NCBI WGS metagenome assembly JACXTT01 (sample SAMN15532306, study PRJNA645909) | rock metagenome | isolation source: weathered quartz diorite | place: Puerto Rico | collected 2017-06-21
GACTGTCCATCGAAGCGGCACACGTGCCCGCCCGCGACCGGCGCGGGCGGCGGACTGGAAAGCGAAAGCGGAATAGCGACCCGGTTCATGCCATCTGGGGCGAAGGGGCGGCACGCCCCCTCGCCACGGCCTTACTGCGGCAACACTTCCACGGTCGCCGCGTAGACCGCGCGACGCGACTTCGCCGGTGACAGCGTGGCCTTGTCGTCGCGCACCTCGGCTTCCATCCAGTACATGCCGGGCGCGGGCCACTTCACGCTGAACTTGCCGTCGGCGTCGGTGGTGACAGCGATCTCCTGCAACTGATCGCGATAGCGGATGCCACCCGGCACCACCGACACCTTCAGGTTGGCGGCCGGCTTGCCGTCCAGCAACAACCGGAAGCTGGCGGCATCGCCGGCGACAAGGTCGTTCGGATGCGTGACGGGTGCCAGTTCCAGGCCGCGGCCCGTCATCGCCAATCCCTTGCCGCCCGGCTTGCCGGCGGTAACGAAGGTCTCGATGCGGCTCTCGGCCTGGGTCACCTGCAGATCCTGCGCGTTGGCGGGGACCTCCTTCGCGAAGGCCTCGGCCGAGCCGCGCCAGCGCTTGGCCTGCCCGTTTTCCTTGTAGGACGCGAACAGCCCCTGGCTGACCACCGCCACCCGGTAGGTGCCCGCCTGCTTGAGCGGCACGTCGAACGTGCTGCGATAGCGACCGGTGGCGGCGTTCTCGGCCTTCACCGGCTTGCCGTCGGGCGCCGTCACGACGAGGTTGTCCAGGCGCATCGGCACGTGCTCGAAGTAGAACAGGTCGTTGGACACGGCGGCGTCCACCGTGACCCACGGGTCGTTGCCGGACAGCACGGTCGCCGACGGCAGCAGCCACTGGCGATGCGCGTGCGCGGCCAGCGGCGCGAGCGCGGCGAGCGCGAGCACCGCCACGCGGGCGGACAGCGAACGGAAGGGCCGGCGCGCCGGCTGGAGTGCGGAAGTGGTCATCGTCAGGCTCCGGGTTGAATCAAATGGACTCAGGGTTTCAGTTCGACGGCCACGCCGCCCAGTTCGTGCTCGCCCTTGGCGCTGGCCGACTGCGCGGCCTGCGGCGGCCACGTGAACGGCACGCGCAGCAGCTCGCGGCCGCCGACCTCGCGCGCGGCCTCCACCACCAGCTGGTAGTTGCCGGCGGGCAGCTTGCCGAGCGGCGCCTTGGCATCGGAGAAGGCGAGCGTGTGCTGGCCCGGCGCGCGAGTCGCGCCGGACACGCCGTCGGCCGGCATCTGCATGTCGCGCCCGGCCTTGCGCCACCACTGGCGCATGTCCTTCAGCCACTTGGTGCCTTCGCTGTCCTTGAGCTTGCCGTCGTACCAGACCGCGAGCGTGGACACCGGGCTTTGGTCGGCGCGCTCCACCCAGACCGACACGTAGGGCCGGTGGTACTCGGCGACCGACAGACGCGGAATGTCCACCTTGACGTTCAGTTCGGCAGCCGCGGCCGGGCCGGCCAGCGGGGCTGCGGCCATGCCGGTCAGGGTGACGGTGAGCAGTCGTCGCATATCGGGACGCATATCGGAAATCCTCGTCGGTAGTCAGGAAGGAAGGAAGCGAATCGGACGATACCGGTCAGTGAATGAACAAGATCGCCAGCAGAAGCGGCACCACCAGCCCGAGGCCGACCAGCGGCCAGGTGGCCATGCGGCCGCCCGCATGCAGCTTGAGCAGCACGAGGCCCGTCACGCTGAAGATCAGGCAGGCCAGCGCGAAGGCATCGAGAAACAGGCTCCACGCGCGCCCGGTGTTGCGGCCCTTGTGCAGGTCGTTCAGGTAGGAGATCCAGCCACGCGTGGTGACTTCGTATTGCGCCTCGCCGGTGTCCAACGCCAGGCTGACCCACGCGTCGCCGCCGGGGCGCGGCAGCGAGACATAGACCTCGTCGCCCGACCATTCGGCCTCGCGACCCGCCGCGTGAAGGCCGAGTTCGCTGTCGAGCCAGGCGGCCAGCGCGGGCGGCACGGCACTCTTCGCGCCCCGGCCCGTGTCCTCTTGCGGCGCGGCGGCCTTCAGCGCGGCCATCAGTCCAGCCGGTGCGGTGGCGTTGCGCGTGACAACCGTCGGCTTCGCCTCGATCTGGCCCGCATGGTTCAGCGTGAAACCGGTCACGGCAAACAGCAGCATCCCGATCAGGCAGATCGCGGAGCTGATCCAGTGCCACTGGTGAAGGTGCTTGAGCCAGAAGGCGCGACGCTGTTGCGCGAGCGCTGGCTGGGATTCGGTCATTGCAGTCGGTTGACGGCAGGCGGCACTTTGGGCGACGCGCCTGCCGGAAGGGCAGCGCGCGGCGGTCTCCGTGACGGAGGCGCGGCACGCGGCACGGTTGGTTCCGGTACAGCCAGCGTGTGGATGTTGACGTCTTACATGGCTAACACATCACAAGCCAGTCAAGTCGTCAATGATAATCACTCTCATTTGAAATCGCAACCTGACAAGGCCGCCCAAAGGGATGTGCGCATTACGGCTTATTACACGAAATGCTCCTGGGACCAGCCCCTGCGCCGCTTCCTGCACTTGAGCGACACCCCTAGTTTCCCCCGATCAAGTTTGTGCAGCGCCGCGCCGTTATGGGTCCCAGCGGGCCTGTGTATACCGACTACCGATGCCAACCACGGCCGAACACCCGAAACGGCCGGACAGCGCCCGAAAGCAACCGGAGGAGACGAAGCGATGTTGCAGAACCTGAGCCTGAGACAAAAACTGCTGCTGCCGCTGGTGTTGAGCTGGGCTTGCCTGCTCGCCATCACGCTGTGGAATGCGTGGCAGATGCGCGCGTTGCGCATGGAGGAAAGACGGCTCGACCTGGCCCATGTGACCGACACCGCGTACTCGGTGGTGGCCGACTTCGAGGCGCAGGCACGCGCCGGCAAACTGCCCGTGGACGACGCCAAACAGCAGGCGATGGAGCGCGTGCGCGCGATGCGCTTTGGCAGCGACGGCTATTTCACGCTGATGCGCTCGGACACCGTGGTGCTGATGCATCCGTTCAAGCCGGAAATGAACGGCAAGAACATGGAGGACACGAAGGACCCGAACGGCACGTTCCTCTTCCGCGACATCGCCGCGATCGGCAAGGGCGCCGGGCGCGGCTTCGTTACCTACTTGTGGCCCAAGCCGGGCGCGGAGGCGCCGCAGCCCAAGCTGAGCTACGTGGCCAACTTCAAGCCATGGGACTGGAACTTCATCGCGGGCCTGTACCTGGACGACATCGAGGCGGAGTTCCGCGCCGCGCTGTGGAAGTCGCTCGGCCTCTTGCTGGGCGTGGGCGTGCTGATGACCTTGGTGATGGTTCGCGTCGCCGCCAGTCTGCAGCGGCAGTTGGGCGGCGAGCCGGCCGTCACGTCGCAGATCGCCGCGCGCATTGCCGAGGGCGATCTCGCCAGCCACGTCACCACCCGGCCCGGCGACACGCACAGCGTGCTGTTCGCCATGCAGCAGATGCAGTCGCGCCTGACCGGCGCGATCGGCAGCATCCGCGGCTCGGCCGATTCGATCGCGGGTGCCGCCAAACAGATTGCCGCCGGCAACGCCGACCTGTCGCGCCGCAGCGAGGAGCAAGCCGCCTCGTTGCAGGAAACGGCGGCGAGCATGGAGCAGCTCACCAGCACCGTGCGCCAGAGCGCCGACAACGCGCGCCAGGCCAGCCGGCTGGCCGAGGGCGCGTCCGATATCGCCGTGCGCGGCGGCGAGATCGTCAGCCAGGTGGTCGGCACGATGGGCGAGATCAAGGAAGCCTCCGGCAAGGTCGTCGACATCATCGGCGTGATCGAAGGCATCGCGTTCCAGACCAACATCCTCGCGTTGAACGCGGCGGTGGAAGCCGCGCGCGCGGGCGACCAGGGCCGCGGCTTCGCCGTGGTGGCCGGCGAGGTGCGCAGCCTCGCGCAACGCAGCGCGACGGCGGCCAAGGAAATCAAGGCGCTGATCGGCAATTCCGCGCAGCGCGTGGAAGATGGCTCGACGCTGGTGGAAAACGCAGGGCGCGCGATGGAAGAGATCGTCGAGGCCGTCAAGCGCGTGACCGACCTGATGGGCGAAATGCGCGCGGCCACCGAGGAGCAAACCGGCGGCATCGAGCAGGTCAACCAGGCCGTCTCGCAAATGGACCAGATGGCGCAGCAGAACGCCGCGCTGGTGGAGGAAGCGGCCGCGGCTGCCGCATCGCTGGAGGACCAGGCCGACGCGCTGCATCGCGCGGTGGGCCAGTTCCGGCTGGCTGGCGCCTGACGACGGCGCGCGGGTCCAGGAAAGGCGCACGCGGCTTCGCGGCCGTGCGCCTTTTTTGTTTTGCTGCGCTCGAATCTGATCACGCGTTGCGCCAATACCTCGGCGGCGCCAACGCGCGCGACAGCCGTTCAAGTGCCCCAGATTCTTCGAATCGCTGCAAAGACCTATTGCGCGATCCGGCGCAATGCCATGGCCACCGGCTTGTCCAACCTGCCACGCCTCGGTGGCCAGACCCCTCTGCCGCCGCCGGCCCTGGACCAGCCACGGAGCCGCCATTTGACCATCGCTATCGAGCTGACCACGCGCACCGGCATTCTGCTGATGCTGATCGCCTTCTGCCACGCGGCTGCCGGAAGGCTGCGACTGCCTGACTCGCTGCTGCTGACCGCCATCGGTGTATTGCTCGGTGGCGGCTACCTGCTGCTCGGCTACGTCGCACCGCACATCGCCAGCAGCACCATCGCGCCCTTCCTGTCGCCGTCGCTACCGCCCGAAGCGTATCTGTGGATCTTCCTGCCGCCGATCCTGTTCCAGGCGGCCATGGAGGTCGATGCGAGCGAGCTTCTCGCCGATATCGGCCCGGTCCTGCTGCTTGCCGTCGGCGCGGTCATTGCCGCCACCGTGTGCATCGGCGCCACAGCCTGGCTGATCAGTGGCCAGGGCCTCATCGTCTGCCTGCTGCTGGGCGCCATCGTCAGCACCACCGACCCGTCGACGGTGATCGCGCTCTTCCAGCGCAGCGGCGCGCCCGCGCGCCTGATCCGGCTGATCGAGGGAGAGAGCCTGTTCAACGATGCGGCCGCGATCGCGCTCAGCACCCTGCTGATCGCCGCGCTGGGCGGCTCGGCCGCGCATTCCCTTCCCTGACGGGCTTCGTGCCAACCGACTTCCTGATCTCGCTGGTGGGCGCCGGCATGGTCGGGCTGCTGGCGGGCTATCTGCTCGTCACGGTGTCCGGCGCGTTGCACGGCCTGCCTTTCTCGGAATTCACGCTGTCGCTCGCGCTGCCCAACCTGCTGTATCCGCTCGCCGAACACTGGCTGCACGTGTCCGGCGTGGTGGCCGTCGTTTGCGCGGGGCTGACGGTCGGCAAGCTGCTGCACGCGAGGCGCCCGGCCGCACACCAGGCGCTCTTCCGGCAAATGTGGCAGCACCTGGCCGGCATCGCCAGCGCCGCCGTCTTCCTGCTCGCGGCTTTGCACGTACCGGTCATGCTGCGCGACCTGCGGCCGGCGGACTTGCTGACGCTGGGCATGGTGACCGTCGCGGCCATTGCCAGCCGCTTCGCCACGCTCTCGGTCTGCCTGCCCATACTGACAAAGCTTGGTGCGTGCAAGCCCGTTCCGCGCAGCCACCGACTCCTGCTCGCCTGGGGCGGCGTGCGTGGCCCCGTCACGCTGACACTCGCCTTGTGCGTGGCACGCAATCAGGCGCTGCCGCCGGACGCCCGACACTTCGCCGCCGTGGTGTCCATCGGCTTCGTGATGCTGAACCTGCTTTGCAATGGGTTGACGCTCGGACCGCTGATGCGAAGGCTTGGGATCGTGCCCGCCGCCACACCGCCGACTGGCTGACGGCACGCCGGCGGCGCCGGCTACCTTTAGGCTCACCCAAACAAGCATTTGCCTATCTCGAACAACACAAGGCAGCCCCTCACGGACAATTGCGCCAGCGCCGACCTGGCGCCATCCACGAGGAGCCGAGATTGAGACCCGCCGTCCCCCACATTCCCCTGCTGTTAGGCGCCATCCTGGCCTCGGCCCTCGGCCCGGTCCAGGCCGCCGGCTATCCCGAGCGCCCGATCACGATGATCGTGCCGGCCGCCGCGGGCGGCAATGCCGACATCACCGCGCGTCTGATCGGCCAGGAGATGGGGCGGCTGCTTGGCCGCAGCATCGTCGTCGACAACCGCGTCGGCGCGGGCGGGCGCATCGGCACGCAGGCGCTGGTGCGGGCCACGCCGGACGGCTACACCATCGGCTACGCGCATGTGGGCACGCTGGTGCTGCACCGGTTCCTGTTCAAGCAGCAGTTGTACAACCTGGACCAGGACGTGCTGCCGGTCGGGCTGGTGGCCGAGACGCCGAACGTCATCGTGGTCAACACGTCGTCGCCCTACAAGACGCTCGGCGAGTTCATCGGCGCGGCCAAGCGCGAACCGGACAAGCTCACCATGGCCTCCGCCGACCCCGGCACCACCAGCGAGGTGGGCGTGCGCCTGTTCAAGTCGCAGACGGGCACGCCGGTGCGGCACATCCCGTACAAGGCAACGGCCGCGGCGGCGACCGACCTGATGGGCGGCCAGGTCGACGCCCTGCTGGAAAACCTGCCGCCGATGATCAGCAATATCAACGGCGGCAAGTTGCGCGCGCTGGCTGTCACCACGCGCAAGCGCGCCGCCTCGATGAGCAACATCCCGACGGTGGCCGAGCAGGGTTATCCGGAGTATGAGCAGGCCGCCTGGAGCGCGTTGATCGTCCCGCGCGGCACGCCGCCGGAAATCGTCAAGACGCTCAATTCGGCGCTCAATCGCGCGCTCGCCGCGCCGCAGGTGAAGGCCGAGTTGCGCAGCCGTTCCCAGGAGGCGCTCGGCGGCACGCCGGAAGACGTCAACACGCTGATTCGCAAGGAGCTGCCCAAATGGGAAGCGGTGAACCGCGCAGCCAGCGTCACGCTCGACTGATGCCGGGGAACGCCATGATCCGGGTAACCCGACGCGACCTGCACTGCGAGGCCGGCACCAACCTTTCCGCCTATCGCACCGTTACGATTCCGGTGCTGGACATCGAAGTCCCGGTGGCCGGCCCGACCGTGGCGCTGATTGCCGGCGTGCATGGCGACGAGTGGGAGGGGCAGGTCGCCATGCAATGGCTGTGGCACCAGTTGCCCGGCATGCTGCGACGAGGCCGCGTGCTGCTCATACCGGCGGCCAATCCTTCCGCGTCGCGCGCCGGCAACCGGATGTCGCCCGAGGACGGCGGCAACCTGAACCGCGCCTTTGTCGACGCGCCCGCGCGCGGCTATACCGAGACGATTGCCGCCGCCATCGAGCAGGGCGTGCTGCCGCTGGTGTCATGCATGGTGGACGTCCACAGCGGCGGCCGCTCGCTGCACTATCTGCCGTCCACCGTCATCACCCGCTACGCCTACGACCCGCCCGACGACAAGGCGATGGCCATGGCGCGCGCCTTCGGCCTGCCGGCCTGCCTCTTTTTCCGTACCCGGATGGCCGGCTCCATGCAGGCCGCGGCGAGCCGCCTGGGGGTGAGCCGCCTGAGCGCGGAGATCGGCGGCGGCGCGCAGACCTCGGAGGCCGCCAGCATGGCCTGCCGCGACGGGCTGCTGCGCTGCCTGGCGGCTCTGGGCATGCTGGAATTCGATGGCGGGCCGCCGCAGCCGGAACCGGCGCTGTTCGACCTGTCGCCACCCGAGGCGACGCTGCGCGCGACCGCCGACGGCGTGTTCGTGCCGGCGGCCCTGCCGGGCGCGATGCTGCGCGCCGGAGAGACGCTCGGCCAGTACGTGGAGCCGACCGCGCCGTGGCTGCCCGCCGAAACCATCGTTGCGCCACGCGATGGCGTGCTGCTTTGCCACCGTGCCATTGCGCGCAGCCATATCGGCGACTGCCTGGTACAGGTCGCGCCGCAGCGCGCGTTGTCTTCCCTCCCGGAATTGTACTGATCCATGCCCATGAATCCTGCCCTGACGGGGCTGCATTGCATCCGCTGCGGCACCGGCTATCCGCCCGGAGACTATCCCGAAGGCTGCCCGCGCTGTCTTGACGAGGGCCATCCCGCCGCGCTCGAATGCGGCTACGCGCCGCACGCGCTGGACGCGGCACCGATCCAGTTGCCCGTGACGACCCCGCTGTCCCTTGGCGAAGGCAACACGCCATGCCTGGCGATGCCTCGCCAGGCCGATAGCCTGGGCATCGGCGCGCTGTGGCTGAAGCTGGAGAGCCGCAACCCGACTGGCAGCCACAAGGACCGCATGGCCGCCCAGTTGGTATCCCACGCCCTGCTAACCGGCGCGCCCGGCGTGGCGGCGGCATCCAGCGGCAACGCCGGCGTGGCCATTGCCGCCTATTGCGCGGCGGCCGGGCTGCCCGCGCACATCGCCATCGCGCCCAGTTGCCCGCCACTGCAGCGACGGGCCATGCTGGAGTTCGGCGCGCAGCTTACCGAGTTCGCGGACAGCCTGTCCCGCTGGCCGTTCGTCGAGCGCTTGTGCAAGGAGGAAGGCGCGTTCGCCGCGACCAACTACCTCAATCCGCCGGTTGGCACGCATCCCTATGGCGTGGAGGGCTACAAGCCGATTGCCCTTGAGATCGCCACGCAGATCGCGAGCACCACCGGATCGCCCGGCGTTCCTTCCGACATCCTCGTGCCAACCGCCCGCGGCGACCTGCTGTGGGGCATCTGGCTCGGCTGGCAGGCGCTCCTGCGCGCCGGCAGGATCGCGCGCGTGCCGCGCCTGCATGCCGTGGAGCCGTTTCCGCGCCTGACAAGGGTGCTGGCGGGCGAAGACATCCGCCAGCAGTGGCCCGGCGATACCGCGCAGTACTCCATTGCCGGCAGCACCAGCACGCTGCAGGCGCGCGAAGCGCTGCGCCGCTCGGGCGGCATGGCGATCAACGTGACGGATGCCGAGGCCGAATGTGCGAAGGCCCGGCTGGCGGCGGTGGGCATCGGCGCCGAGCTGTCGTCCGCCGCCGCGCTGGCCGCGATCCGGCATTTGCGCAATGCCGGCGTGCTGGACGCGGAATCGACCGTGGTGGCGGTGCTTACGTCGGACGGTCGCCGCGACGAGCCGGCGCACGCGCACTGACCCTGGCCGTGGCGGCGCGCGCGGGCGCCGCCGCGCGCCGCGAGACGTCGAACTCGGCCGCCAGCGGCGCCAGCGTCTCGCGCAGGCAGGCAATCCAGAACTTGCCGGCCTCCGACAACGGCTGATTGCCATGCACCACCAAGTGGCACTCGAAATGCACCGGCGCGTCAAGCGGCCGGAACGCCAGCCCCTGCTGGCGCAACGCCGTGGCGGATGCGGGGTTGGCAATGCCAACGCCAAGGCCCGCCAGCGCCATCTGGCACACCGAATGCGAGTACGGCGTCTCGATGGTCACGCGGGGCTCGATGCCCTGCGCGGCAAAGGCCGCGTCGAGCCGTCGGCGTGACGCATCCTCGCTGTTGAGCAGCACCAGATCTGCGTCCGCCAGTTGCCGCGGCGCAATCGCCTCGCTTCGCGCCAGCGGATGCGACTCGGCGAACACCACCACCGCCTGCAATCGTGCCAGGCAATGGCTGCGCAGGCCGACGAGCTCGGACTCGTCCGCCACGGCGGCCAGGTCGAGTTCGCCCGACACCACCATGTCGCGCAGCAGGTTGGAGTCCCGCACCTGGAAGTAGAGCGGCGTATCCGCGAAGCGCTGGCGAAAGCGCCCCATCGCATCGGTCGCCACCTGCCCGCCGTAGGCGGCAATACACCCGATGCGCAGCCGCGGCAGCGCGGCGCCCTTGATCGCACGGACCTTCCGGCCAAGGCTGTCCAGGCCAAGGTTCAGGCGACGAATCTCCTCGTACAGCAGCTTCGCTTCCGGCGTGCGCACCATGCGCTGACGCACGCGCTCGAACAGCCGCAACCCGATTGCCGTCTCCAGCGCGGCGAGCGCCAGGCTGACCGTGGCCGGCGCCACGCCGAGCCGGCGCGCCGCAGCCGACACGCTTTCCGTTTCATATACGGTGCGGAAGGTTTCGACCTGCTTGAGCGTGAAAGTCATGCGTGACACCTGTTTCCCATCGTCATCCCGGCGGCCGAGTGACCACTGCTGCGCAAATCTGACACGGGCCGGGGATTCGCGCCAGTCTTGACATATGTTTTCCTTCTTGTCCCCGTTTTGTTACCCATTCCACGGTAGCATGGGCCGCCCGATGCCCTGCCTTGATGCCTTCTCGTCAACAATGGCGGGCAAATCCACGCCTCCTTGCCCCGGTTCCCGTCAGAGACTCAAATGGTGGCCTGCTCGCACCCACACCCGCGCCTGCAATCAAAATCCGAAGCCGAGGACGGCACCGTTCCCGGGCTGGCGGAAGATGCCACTGATCGCCCGCGCGGCACGCCTGCCCACACCAGCCTGCAGCGCACGCTGGCCCTGGCCGCCGCGGCCATCGGGCTGTGCGCAGGCGCCCTGGCGGCCATGCTGATTGCGCGGACCTATGACGAATTCGCGGTCGCGCGTCAGAACCTGTACGAGATTTCGTCCTACCGGATCACGCTGGATGCGGCCAACATTCTTTCCGCGGAACGCGGGCCGGCGAACAGCGTGCTCGGGGAGCCGCTTGCATCGTGGAGCGTGGCGCGCGAACGTTTGAAGGCATTCCGTGCACGCAGCGACGCCGCGCTGGATCAACTGGCCTTGCCGCAGCGCGCGCCCTTCGGCCTGCGCGGCCATCAGATCCCCGCCGACGCGATCGCCCGCGTGCGCGATCGCCTGACGCACGCCCGGGCGGAAATCGATCGACTCAGCGCAGCCGCTTGCCGAGCGGCAGATGCCCGAGATCCAGCACGCCATCGAGAGCATGTTCGAGGTGGTGGATACCTTCCAGCCCGTTATTGCCTGGCAGATCCGCGAGCTGTCCATCCAGGATCCGGCGCTCGCCGCCCCCGCCATCACCGGTAAGTTGCTGGTAGACCTGCGCGAGTACGGCGGGCGCATCGCCTCGCAGATCATGGCGCCCATCGCCGCCCGCCAGCCGCTGCCGATCCAGAACCTGATCGCCGCGACGCGGTCGCGCGGCCGATTGATGACGCTCTGGCAACTCGCCGGTCCCGCCTATTCGCTCTATGGCAGTCCGCCGGAACTCGAGCGGGCCTACGAGGATGCCAGACAACAGTTCGTCGACGCCGGACTGGGAATGATTGACGCCGTGATCGAACAGGGGCGCACGTCCGGCCGCTACACGATGACACCGGCCGAACTGACCACACGCTACGTGCGCACACTGGAGCCGCTGGAGCGGCTGCGCAGCGCCTTCCTGGACGAAGTGGTCACGCATTACTCGGCCAAGCGCCGCGCCGCGCTGCGGGTGCTCGGACTCGCCTGCGGCGCATCGGCGCTGATCCTCGGCGCCCTGGCCTTCCTGCTGGTCTTCTCGCAGCGGGCGCTGTTCCGCCCGTTGCTGCAGGCAAGCGACGAAGTCATTGCGATGGCCGAGGAAGGCGCCGACCTGAACCGGCCGATCCGCCGTGACACCACCATGCAGACCGGCGAAATGAGCCGGCTGTTCGAGGCCCTGACGGTACTTCGGCAACGACTGCAGGAACGAGCCTCGCTGACCGCGCAGCTGGCGCGGCAGGCTCGCTCCGATCCGCTGACCGGCCTGCTCAACCGCCGCGCGCTGGAGCGGGTGGTGGCGCAAATGGGCGCCGCGGCCGAAGGGCCGCCACGGCCCGTCAGCCTGATCCTGCTCGATATCGACCACTTCAAGCAGGTGAATGATCGCTACGGGCACCCGGCCGGCGACCGCGTGCTCAAGGAAACCGCGGCACTGATGCGCAGCTTCGTCGGCGTTGGCGACGTGCTGGCGCGCATCGGCGGCGAAGAGTTTGCCGTCCTGCTGTCGGAGGAACTGGATGGCCGCGCCGAAAACCTGGCGGAATCGCTACGCGCGGCGATTGCGGCCAACGTGATCCGGCTGGACAACGGCCAGCCACTGAACGTCACCGCCAGCTTTGGCCTGGCACGCGGCGCCGGCGACAAGGCCCATTCGCAACAACTCTTCGCGTTGGCCGACCGGGCGCTCTACCGCGCCAAATCGGATGGCCGCAACTGCGTGCGGGGCGCCGAAGGCGCGGCGCAGCCGGCGTAGGAAGCCGGACGCGGGCCCGCGCCGCACCTTGGCATCAAAGCTCGGCGGGACTGCCCGGCGCGCGTGCCGGCAATGCGGCAGTGTCCGCGACCCGCGTTGCCAGCCGCGGAATCTGCTCGCGCATCGCCAGCAGCGCCATCAACACCGCCAGCATGGCCGTCCCCAGCATGGCCAGATACGCGCCCGCGCCACCGGCGGTGATGACCATGGCACCGGCAAACGCACTGAGGATCGCGCCCAGCCGCCCGAACGCCACCGCCGAGGCCGTGCCCGTGGCACGCACGGCAGTCGGGTAGACATAGGCGCACAACGCATACATGGTCGACTGCACTGCATTGACGAACATGCCATGCAACCCCAGGCCGACAATCAACAGGCCGGTATTCAACCGGGCATCCACGCCCTGCAAGGCGAAGGCACTGGCCGCCGCGCCGGCGCAGCACAATGCCATCGGCCAGCGCGAGCCCCAGCGGGCAATCGCCACCGCGCACAACAGCGCGCCGATCACACCGCCCAGGTTGTACATCGTCAGACCTTGCCCGGCCACCGCCACGCTCAGGCCCTCCGAGGCCAGCATCGTCGGCAGCCAGCTGAACGCCGCGTACACGGCCAGCAGGCACATGAAGAACGCCGCCCACAGCGCCAGCGTGTCGCGCACGTGGCCGGCGCCAAACAGCGCGCGGAAGCCGGCTTGTCGGATCACCTTCTGGCCGGTCTGGTCGGTGAAGGTGGCATCGGCGGGCACCCGCCGATGCATGCGCGCCAACAACCGCGAGAGTTGCGGCCAGTGAATCGGGCGGCGCGCCAGGAAGCGCGGCGACTCCGGCAACGCGGCGACAAGCCATAGCCCCAGCACCAGCGGCAGCGCGCCGCCAATCCAGAACAGGCCGCGCCAGCCGTAGACCGGCAGCACGTGTCCGGCGAACATGCCGGCAAGCATGCCACCCAACGGCACGCAAACGATGGTGGCGGTCACCGCCAGCGTTCGGCGACGCGCGGGCGTGAACTCCGCCGTGATCGTGGTCGAGCTGGGCAATGCCCCGCCGATGCCGAGGCCGGCGATGAAGCGCAGCGCGGCGATCGTCGCCACGTTTGGCGCAAAGCCGATCAGGCACGTTGCCGCGCCAAAGACAAAGACACTACCGATCAGCGCCCAGCGGCGCCCGAACCGGTCGGCAAACAATCCGGCCAGGGCGCTCCCGATGCCCATGCCGATCAGCCCGGCCGCCACCGCTGGCGCAAACGCGTTGCGCGTAATGCCCCATTCCTTGATCAGCACCGGAATGGCGAAGCCGATCAGTTGGCCATCAAAGCCATCCATCACGATGGCAAGCGCGGCGAGGAGCACGGCCGCCTTCTGCGCGGCGGAGAACGGGCCGTCGTCGAGAACGGCGCCGATGTCGATAGAGGTAGCGTTCGACGTCATGCCAGCCCTCCCTCATGCGAGACCGGATAGCCGGGCAAGGCGGCGGCAGTGGGCGCGGTCAGCGTGTGCGCCAGTCTGGAACTGCACATCATGTATGTGTCTCCTGGAAACGGGCGTCTGCGTGCCCTTCTTGTTGATATCTGTGCTACACGCCCCTCATTGCTCTGCGCTCCGCTAGGAATTTGGCGCTGCGGCAGCCTGCGCTTCAACCAGCCGCACCAGATGCATCAGTGTTTCGGTGTGCGGCACGGCCACCCCTTGCCGGCGCGCGGCGGCGGCCACGGCGCCGTTGATCGACGCGATCTCGGTCGGCCGTCCGGCCAGCACATCCTGCAACATGGACGGCTTGTGCCCGCGATGCGCAACGATGGCGTGCCGCACGTTCTCACTCACCGTGGCCGCGTCGACGGCGATGCCGCTCGCGCGCGCCACCGACAGCACCTCGTCGACGATGGCGAGCGCGAGGATCACCCCGTCCTCCGACGCACCCAACGCATCGACCGGGCGGTTCAGCACCGTGCACAGGGGATTGAGTGCCGCGTTGAAGGCGACCTTCTCCCACACGGCGCCCCAGACATTGGCATCGGCGCGGCAGTTCAGGCCCGCGGCGGACAGTGCCTGCACCGCACGCGCCAGCATCGGCCGATCGCTGCCATCCGCCGTCATCATGCGGACCGCCCCTTCGCCGTGTGAGCGGACTTGGCCGGGACCGAGCAGATCCGCCGGCCACGTCGTCACGCCGACCAGGATGCGCTCGTGCGGCACCACGCTGCCAAGCGCCTCGACATTGCCCAGGCCGTTCTGCAGGGTCAGCACATGGGTGGACGGGCCGACAATCTGACGCACGCTCGCCAGTGCGGCGCGCGTATGCATGGATTTGGTGAAGACGATCAGCAGCTCCGGCACCGCCGTCGCCTCGTTCGGGCGCATCGCCTGCAGGTTGCCAACGTGGCGCTCGCCTGCGTCCGTCTCGAGGCGAAGTCCGTGCGCGGAGATGGCATGGAGATGCGCGTCGTTGATGTCCAGCAGCGTCACCGGCTCGCCCGCTTCCGCCAGCAGGCCGCCGAACAGCGAGCCCATTGCCCCGGCGCCAAGAATCGCGATGTTCATCGTTTTTCCCTCAGAACGGATAGTGGCGCGGCGTGGTCTGCACCGTCAGCCAGCGCAGCTCCGTGAACTCCGCGATGCCCGCGCGGCCGCCGAAACGGCCAAAGCCGCTGGCCTTGACGCCGCCAAACGGCATCTGCGCCTCGTCGTGCACAGTCGGGCCGTTGATGTGGCAGATGCCCGATTCGATCCGCCTGGCGACGTTCATCGCGCGTGCCACGTCGCGGCTGAAGACGGCGGAGGACAAGCCATACGCGTTGTCGTTGGCGCAGGCGACGGCCGCGTCGTCGCCATCGACGCGCACGATGCCCTTGACCGGACCAAACGATTCCTCCTCGTAGATCGCCATGTCGGGCGTGACGTGGTCAAGCAGCGTGGCGGGCATCAAGGTGCTGTCGGCCTTGCCGCCGCACAGCAACCTGGCGCCCTTTTTCAGCGCGTCGTCGATCAGGCGGTTGCAGCGCTCGACCGTGCTCATGTCCACCACCGAGCCGAGCACCGCCGGCCCTCGACGCGGGTCGCCCAGCGGCAGTGCGCTGGCCTTGGCCGCCAGCCTGGCGACGAAGGCATCGGCGATGGCATGATCGACCACGATGCGCTCGGTCGACATGCAGATCTGCCCCGAGTTGGCAAACGCGCCGAACGCCACTGCATCGACGGCGGCATTGAGATCGGCATCGTCCAGCACGAGCAAAGGCGCCTTGCCGCCCAACTCCAGCACAGCCGGCTTCAAATGCATGGCGCAGGTCTGCGCGATGACACGGCCGACGCGTGTGGAACCCGTGAAGTTGACGCGGCGCACGGCCGGGTGCGCGATCATCGCCGCCACCACCGTGCCGGCATCCGCCGGCGCATTGGTGACGAAGTTGACCACGCCCCTGGGCAGGCCCGCCTCCTGCAACGCCTCGACGATCAGTCCATGCGTGGCCGGGCACACCTCCGAGCCTTTCAGGACGACCGTATTGCCGCATGCCAGCGGCAGCGCGATCGCGCGCACGGCCAGGATGACCGGCGCATTCCACGGCGCGATGCCCAGCACCACGCCCGCCGGCTGGCGCACGCCCATGGCGAGGCTGCCCGGCACGTCGGACGGAATCACCTCGCCGCCGATCTGCGTGGTCATGGCGGCGGCTTCGCGCAGGCCGTTGGCGGCCAGGTGCACGTTGAAGCCGGCCCACATGGCGGACGCGCCGGTTTCCGCGGCCATGGCGGCAGCGAAGGCATCCGCCTTGGCTTCCAGCGCGTGCGCGGCTTGCGTCAGCAGCGCGCGGCGCTCGGTCGGGCCCACGGCGGCCCAAGCGGGAAACGCGGCGGCGGCGGCATCCACGGCGGCCCGCGCATCGGCCTGCGTGGCGGCTGGCGCGCGCGTGGCGACCTGCCCGTCCAGTGGGTTGCGGCGCTCGAAGGTGGCGCCGTTGGCGGCTTGCACACGCTCGCCGTTGATGAGCATCGAAATGGTTGGCATGGTGTCTCCTGGTGTGTTGTTCTTGGGGCTGGCGTGTGGAACTAGGCGACCTCGACCTCCACGAGCATCGGCGTGGGCGAACGCAGCGCGGCGGCCAGCGCATCTGGCAGTGCGGTGGCTTCGCGCACGCGCACCGCGCCGCATCCCATGCCCTGGGCGATCGATACGAAGTCGATGCCATGCAGATCGGTTCCCTGCACCGGGTCCGACGCGGCAAAACCGAATACCGGCGCGAATTCCTGCAGCGCGGCGTAGCGCTTGTTGTTGAGGATCACGAAGGTGATGGGCAGTTGCAGATGCGCCGCGCTCCACAGCGACTGGATCGAATACAGGCTGGAGCCGTCGCCAATCAGCCCGATGACACGCGTACTGGGCTTGGCAAGCGCCACGCCGACGGCGGCGGGCATGCCAAAGCCGAGCCCGCCACTGTCCATGGTGTAGAAGGTGCCGCTGCGGGTGATCGGCAGATAGTGCTGCATGACCGGCCGCGCGCTCGGGGCTTCTTCCACCACGATGCTCGCGGGGTCGCGCAACTCGGCCAGCGTTTGCAACACGAAAGCGGTGGACATCGGCGAACCGGGTTCGGCACGCGCGCGCGGCGGGCGCGGCGTTGGCAATGGACGCATTGGCGGCGCCGGACGTGCCAGCAGGTCGAGCACGCCCAGCCGGATGTTGCCAACCGCGGCGGCTCCCACCGGGGTCCAGGCGGCGGTGGAAGGATCGTCGATCAGTTGGACCAGCGTGGCGCCGTCTGGCACGTGCGGGCCGTGGCCTTCGACGTGGTAGGTAAACGCCGGCGCGCCAAGCGCGAAGATCAGATCGTGCCCGGCCAGCAGCCCGACGATCTTCTCGCGGATGGCCGGCAGGAAGCCGGCGAACAGCCGGTGGTCTTCCGGAAAGCTGCAGCGCCCGGACATCGGCGCGGCGAACACGCGCGCGTTGTGGGTTTCGGCCAGCCGCACGACCGCATCCCACGCCGCCGCGCGATCGACCGCGCCGCCCACCACGAAGGCGGGCCGCTCGCACGCATCGAGCGCCGCGCCGATGCACGCCAGCGTGGCAGGGTCGGGCCGCATTTCGGTGCTGACGATGCGCGGCGTCACCGGATCGGCGGGCTGGTCCCAGTCGTCAACCGGAATGGAAACGAACACCGGGCCGCGCGGCTCCTGCATCGCCATGTAGTAAGCGCGGGCGATTGCCGCCGGCACATCCTGCGCACGCGCCGGCTCGATGGCCCACTTGACGTATGGCTTCGGCAATTCCGTCGCCTGTGTGGACGCCAGGAACGGATCGAACGGGAGGATTGACCGCGCCTGCTGGCCTGCGGTAATCACGAGCGGCGTGCGATTCTTGAAGGCGGTGAAGATATTGCCCATTGCATTGCCCACGCCGGCAGCGGAATGCAGGTTGACCAGTGCGGCGTTGCCGGTGGCCTGCGCGTAGCCGTCCGCCATGCCGACCACGACGGCTTCCTGCAGGCCGAGCACGTAGCGGAAGTCTTCGGGGAAATCGCGGAACATCGGCAACTCGGTCGAGCCGGGATTGCCGAATACCGATGTCATGCCGACATGGCGAAGCAGATCGATCACGGCGTCGCGCACGGTAGCAGGCGCGGGCGTTGTCTGGGTCATGCCTGGTCTCCTTGGAATGGAGCCAGTATGGGCACGAACAGTATTACCCCGATATTGAATTTTCGGCGGAAAGTCATTACCTTTTGGCATGACTTTCGATCTGCGCCAACTCAAGGCTTTCACCACCATCGTCGCCAATGGCAGCCTCGGGCGGGCGGCCGACGCGCTGCACGTCACCCAACCGGCGCTGAGCCGCATCATCAAGCGTCTGGAGGATCAGGTAGGTGCGCCGTTGTTCGAGCGGCATTCCAAGGGCATGCAGCTCACCGCCATCGGCGCCGCGCTGCTGCCGCACGCCACCCTGCTTCAGCAGGAAGCCGAGCATGCGCGCGAGGAGATCGACGCCATGCGCGGGCTCGCCAAGGGCACGGTCAAGGTCGGCGCCGTGGGCAGCATCGCCAGTTCCGTGCTGCCGCTGGCGGTCGGGCGCATGGTGCAGCAGTGGCCGAATCTGCGCGTGGAGATCACGGAAGGCGTGTGGGACCGGCTGGCCGAGGGATTGATCCGGCACGAGATTGACCTCGCCCTGAGCATCGCCGTGCCGGACACCGAGGAGATCGTGGCGATTGCCGATTGCCGTTGGGAAGACCGCAGCTACGTGGTGGCCGCCCCCGATCACCCACTGCATGCGCGGCCGGGCCTGACACTGGCCGATACGATGTCCGCGCCGTGGGCGATTCCTCCGCGCGGCACCGGGCCGTTCGAGCACATGCGGCAGGTGTTCGAGGCGCGAGGCCTGCGCATGCCGGAGATTGCCGTGGAAACGCGCTCGATCACGGCGCTCAAGAGCCTGGTGTCCCGCTCCGGCTTCCTGAGTTGGATGGCAGAACCGATGATTGACGCCGAGCGCAAGGCCGGCGTGATCGAACCGCTGCGGATTCCCGGCGTGGACGCGCGCCGGACCCTGACGGCCTTCCGACGCTGCCGCGGCATCCTGCCCGCGCCCGCCGTCAAGCTACTCGACACGCTCAAGCAGCTAACTGCGGGGTAGCGCCGCGCTGTCGAGTACCAGGATTTCTGTCGCGAGGGTACCGCTACATGTACGGGCGACACGCGGAGCCGAGGTCAATAGCGTTGACGCCAGTGTCTGGAAAGCCGTCACTCGGCAAAAGTGGAATACGCGCCACCCGACAGCAAACAACTCAATTATTTCTTGTAATGAGACTGGTTCTCATTTACTATAGCTTCACTGCCTGACGCAGCCCATCACCGCGCAAGTGGTGTCCGCCAGACAGTTCGGCAAACCCGGCCCGTTGCGGCACGCAACGCGGTTGCCAGGCCAGCCGGCAAGATTTTCGGGCCGTCGCCATGCGGCGCCCTTTACCGACTTTTGTGGGGACCGCTCCGTACCGCGGAGCGTTTGGCAGTAGCCAGTCGCCGGAAGATCGGGAAAGCATCCAGACCCCGCTTTCCCGATCGCGTCATCCGGACGGCAAGCCAGGCCGCCTTTTTATTCCGCGCGTCGTGACGCCACGGCGCTTTCACCGGGGCCACTCGGTCGCCTGCCGGAGCTTTGCGGTTTGGCGGGCCACGCAGTCAGCCATTCCCGAATGGTCCCGCTCCGGGCGCGCATCGTGCCCGCCCGCCGCGCAATGCCCTCGCCGGTTTGCACCCGATCCACCCTGTTTTGCGCGCCCTGTCCGGCGCAAGCTGCCGCATGCCCATGTCATCCGTGAGTGCCGACCCTATCCCCCTGAAGCGCGCCGGCCTGAAGGCGACTTCGCCACGCATGCACGTGCTGGAGGCGTTCCGGAGCAGCCAGCGGCGCCATCTCAGCGCCGAGGATGTCTATCGGATTCTGCTGACGCAGGACGTAGATGCCGGGTTGTCGACGGTCTACCGCGTGCTCAACCAACTGGTGCAGGCCAACATCCTGCTGCGCCACAGCTTCGAGTCGGACCATGCGGTGTTCGAGCTCAACGAGGGCGGGCACCACGATCACCTGATCTGCCTGGGCTGCGGCCGCGTCGAGGAATTCCGCGACGAGGCTATCGAACAACGCCAGCGGCAGGTCGCCAGCGAGAACGCCTTTGTACTGCGCGAGCATATGCTGGTGTTGTACGGCCTGTGTCCGGACTGCCGGGACGGCACGGACGCAACGTGAAAGCACCGGCTCCCGCGCGCTTACCGGAGCCGACCATGCATCGTCAAACCAAGCCGCTTCCCGAACTGAAGCAGTGGATCAACCATTGCCTGCAGCAGGAACCCGGCTGCCAGGATTGCCAACTGCGCGCCATGTGCGTGCACCGACCCGACCACACCGGCTGCAACTGGAGTGCAGACATCGATTTCCCGGAGCGATCCGAGGATGACGCCGTGCGCAACCTGCGCCAGGCGCGCCGCGTGGTGATGCTGGCGCGCGAGCGCTACAACGTGGCGGCCGGTGGCTGACGCCGTTCGTCGTCAGGAGCGGGCCGGCGCGGCTTCGGCGGCGGGCGCCGCCGGCCGCAACACCAGCCATACCGCGGCGCCGATCAGCGCGCCGCCCAGGACGTGCGCCCAGGACAGCGTCTCGTGCAGGAACAGCGCGCCCCAGACAATGCCGAAGGGCGGGATCAGGAATGTGACTGTCAGTGAGCGGACCGGCCCCAGATCGGCGATCAGGCGGTAATACAGGATGTAGGCAAACGCCGTGCAGACCATGCCAAGCCCAAGCATCGCCCCCCAGACGCCGACGCCCGCCGCCGGCAGCGTGTTCTCATGCCACAGCGCGGCCGCACAGAACGGCAACAGGAAGACACTGGCGCCGATCATGCTGCCGGCCGCCACCAGGCGGCTGTCAAGCCCGCCCTGCGCGGTGATCCAGCGGCGCGCCAGAAAGCCCGCCAGCCCATAGCACGCGGTCGCCACCAGGCATGCCAGGGCGCCGAGCAGGACCTGCGGCGAGAACGCGACCGGCCCGGTGCGGGTCAGCACGGCCACGCCGGCCACGCCCAGCACGACGCCGATCACCTTGGCGCGCGTCAGCCGCTCGGCAAAGAACAGCGCGCCGATCAACACGCCCATCAGCGGCGTCATCGCGTTGAACACCGCCGAATAGCCGGCCGGCAGCCAGAGCGCCGCGATGGAATACATGACAAAAGGGATTCCCGAGTTGATCACGCCAAGCACGATCACCGGCCGCCACTTGCCCCGCATGTCCAGCGGTACGCGCAGTGCCAGCAGGCAAACACATAGCGTGACCGCCCCGATCAGCACCCGCACGAACGCGGTCGGCAGCGGGCCCAGGACCGGCGCGCCGATCCGGATGAACAGGAAACTGGCGCCCCAGATGGCGGACAGGCTCAGCAGGCGGATGAGATCGGCAGGCTTCATGGGATAAGAGCGCGCGTAAAGGATGGCGCGATTAGACGCCGACACTGCCTTCGCCGCAAGCCGGAATCGGACCTGTGCCACGCGAGTCATTGCGCACCGCCATTAAGTGCCCGCTTCATCACGTATATCGCAAGATTAGCGCCCCATCCATCACCAATTGCGCCGAAATCTTACAACATGCTTTCTGCCACACCCCCCACTAGAGGGGGAAGTCTTACGAAGGCGTGACAACCTGTATTCGATTAAATTAAACTCTGATCTGCGCCAGAGTTAATTGACCCCTCCGACGCATTCCCGACAAGCCGCCAGCCAAACTGGCGGCTTCTTTTTTTTCGGTGTCGGCGTTGGGCATCTTCCGAGATCTTCCGAGCACCGGATCAGGGTTTTCCGCCCTGCCTTCGTCGCCCTCGCTCAGTCGTTTCCGACCACCCAGCCTACCCATCCCAGTCCGCCATGTGAGTCAGCGAACGCCTCGCATGGCCGCCAGGTTCCCTGCACGATACGCCGGGCGCACTTCCGGAATCCGGCGTCAACCGCAAGCCACGGCTCTGCGTTGCCTGCCACATGAAACAACAGTTCCTGGGCCTGCTGGCCCGCGTCTACGTCCTGCAATACGCCCTCGAGGTCCCCGCCACAGTGGCGATGCTTGCAGAAATGCTGATGGAATACGGCTTCCAGGTCGACATCGGCACCGTCCGCCCGCTGCTGCGCGCCCTGCAGATGGAAGGCTTCCTGGAAAGCGTGCTGCGCGATGGCGTCGGCCGCGTGTACGAGCTGACCGAGCGTGGCCGGGAAGAACTGGAAAGCAGCCGCACACGCATCGATTCGCTCTATCGCCGTCTGCATGCGAACAACGCAGCCAGCAACACCGCCTTGACCGGCGACATGGCTGACGCCTGATCTTCGCCCGAGGCAAACCCCGGACCGTACCCATTTCTGCGGAACCGCCGGCGACGCCGGACGGTTCCCGTCATCAGGCCGCGACGGCCGCCAGCCCCTGCATCAGCACGGCGGCCTCATGCGCGGCGCCGCTTACTTCTTCTCCGCCTTGCCCTCGTAGCGCTTGCTCCACTCAGCCAGGATGCGGTCGCGGTTGGCGCTCGCCCAGGTGAAGTCGTTCTTGATCAGGCGCTTCTCGTAGTCGGCCGGCAGCAGCGCGTCCGGCGTGGCAATGCCGGGCACGGCCAGCACCGCGAAATTTTTCTCGTAGAGCGACATCGCCTCGCGCGAGGCGGAGAAATCGGCGAGCTTCTTCGCTGCCTCCAGGTTCTTCGTGCCCTTGACAATGGCGGTGGCCTCGATGTCCCAGCCCAGGCCCTCGCTCGGCAGCACGATGTCGATCGGCGCGCCTTCCTTCTTGGACTTCATCGCGCGGTACTCGAACGCGATGCCGATCGGGAACTCGCCCTGCGCCGCCATCTTGCACGGCTTGGAACCCGAATGCGTGTACAGGCCGATGTTCTTGTGCAGGGCATCCATGTAAGACCAGCCCTTCTGCTCGCCCATCATCTGCAGCCACGCGCTCACGTCCAGAAAGCCCGTGCCTGACGACGCCGGATGCGGCATCACGACCTTGCCGGCATACACCGGCTTGGTCAGGTCGGCCCACGACGTCGGCTTGGGCAGGCCCAGCTTCTGTGCTTCCACGGTGTTGAAGCAGATCGCCGCGCCCCACACGTCCATGCCGACCCAGGCCGGCGGATTGGCCTGGCTGCGATATTGCGCGTCGATCGCCGCCAGGTTCTTCGGCGCGTAAGGCTGCAGCATGCCTTCCTTGTCCAGGATGGCGAGGCTGGAGCCGGCCAGGCCCCACACGGCGTCGGCACGCGGCGCCGCCTTCTCGGCCAGCAGCTTGGCGGTCACGATGCCCGTGGAGTCGCGCACCCACTTGATCTCGATCTCCGGATGGACCTTCTCGAAGGCGGTCTTGTAGGCGGCGATCTGGTCGGCTTCCAGCGCCGTATAGACGGTGAGCACCGTATTGGCATGAGCAGCACCGGCGGAAACGACGGCAAGGGCGGCGAGCGCCGTGGCGCTGCGGATAACGCGGGACATGGTGACTCCTTTTGGGTAAGCGTGGGTGTGGTTGCGGGGTGTTGTCGCGAGAGCGGTCTCGAATGCGGGCGCTTTCCTCATCCGGCGCGGCGCCACGCCTGCGTGCGGCGCAGCCAGCCGGCGGACACCGCATGCAGCAGCAGCGCCGCCAACACGGATGTCAGCAGGATCAGCGTGGACATGGCGGCGGCCGGCGCGGTATCACCGGCATCGTCCATGTTCAGCACGGAGATCGCGGCGAGCACGGTGTCCGGGCCGTAGAGGAAGATCACCGCCGAGACGGTGGTCATCGACGACACGAACAGGTAGCGGAAGATGTCGAGAATCGCCGGCAGGCAGATCGGCACGGTGACGCGCCAGCAGGTCACCAGCGGCGCCACGCCGAGCGACAGCGCGGCCGCCTCGAACTCCGTGTCCAGCTGGCGCAGCGCGGCGGCGGCAGTCAGGTGGCCGGTGGTATAGAAGTGTGCGACGTTGCAGAGCACCAGCAGCGCCATCGTGCCGTACAACGCATGCAGCGGGTTGCCCGGCGCGTTGAAGAAGAACACATAGCCAAGCCCCAGCACCAGCCCCGGCACCGCCATCGGCAACAGGAAGCCGGCGCGCAGCAGGCCGTGCAGCCAGGCTGGGCCGCGCGTGCGCTCGGTCAGCCAGGCACCCAGGAAAATCGTGGCGGCGCCAGCCAACGCCGTCAGCACGGACAGCCACAGGCTGTTGCGATAGGCGAGCCAGCCACCGCCGTCCATGTTGTCGAAGTCGTAGTGGGCGAGCGTCAGTTGCAGGTTGTACGGCCAGAGCTTCACGAGCGACGCCCCCACCGCTGCCGCCAGCACGGTGAGCAACGCGGCGCCCACCAGCGCCACCACCAGCAGGCAGGCCGTATCGCGCAGGCGGTCCTGGCCCGGCACGTAGACCTGCGCGCGACTGCCGAGCTGCGAGCGCTGGCGTCGGCGCAGCGCCATGTCGACGCCGAACGTGAGCACCGCCGGCAGCAACAGCAGCATGCCGATCAGCGCGCCACGGTCGAACTGCTGCTGGCCGACCACGGCCTTGTAGGCCTCCAGCGCCAGCACCGGATAACCGCCGCCCACCACCTTGGGCACGCCGAAATCGGTGATGACCAGCGTGAGCACGAGACACGCGGCGGCAAAGAGCCCGTGCCGCGCGCCGGGCAGCGTGACCGTGCGAAACGTGCGCCAGGGGCTGGCGCCCATCGCGCGCGCCGCCTCGTACAGACGCGCGTCGGCCAGCGACAGCGTGGCGACCAGCACCATCAACGCATGCGGAAACGTGTAGAAGGCCTCGCCCAGCACGATGCCCCAGAAGCCATAGATGCCGCCCGCGCCAAACGCATGCTTGAAGATGCCCTGATTGCCGAACAGGTAGACGAGTGCGATCGCCGGCAGCAGCGACGGCGCGAACAGCGGCAACAGCGCGATGCCTCGCCAGAGCCCCCGTGCGGGAATGCGCGAGCGCTGCAGCGCGTAGGCAAAGCCGAACGCCAGCGGCACCACCACCGCCACCACGGTCAGCGACACCGCCACGCTGCGTCCCAACAGCGGGAGAAAGTTGGGATTGGCCGCCAGCGCGGCCGCTCGCGCGCCGAGCGCCCACTGCCCGGCCGCATCGAACCAGGCCTGGCGAAAGAGCGCCACCAGCGGCAACAGCAGCGCGGTGGCGAGTCCGGCAAGCCACAGCCATTTCATGATGGCCGGCGCGCCATGCGCGAGGCGCCCCGCGCCGTGCCCGCGCGGCAGCGTAGTCAGCGCGCCCGCCTGCGCCGCCAGCGGTATCGGTGCCACGCCGCGCGTCATGCGAACACCCGCAGCGCCGTGCTGGGCAGCGACACCCAGAACTTGTGGCTACCGGCCTGCGGCAGTTGCGCGCGCGCTTCGCGCGGCACGTCGGCAAACAGCGTCAAGCCCGGCAACTGATCGGCCTCCAGTGCCAGGCGGTAGCGGCTACCCAGGTAGGTCTGGTCGACGATGCGCGCCAGCAACCGGTTCGGCTCGGCGGCATCCGGATGGAACCGCACGGCCTCGGGGCGGCAGCACAGCCGCGCCGCGCCGGTTTCCGGCGCCTGCGCGGGCTGCGCCCCGATCGTGAACGCCATCTCGCCGACACTGAAACGGCCGTTGCCGACGTGCCGGCCCGGCAGCCAGTTGGCCTGCCCGATGAACGACGCCACGAACGCCGAGGCCGGCTGTTCGTAGATCTGATCAGGCGTGCCGGCCTGCACGATGCGGCCGTGGTCCATCACGACGATATGGTCGGCCATGGTCATGGCCTCTTCCTGGTCGTGCGTGACCATCACCGTGGTGATATTCAGGCGACGCTGCAACTGGCGCAACTCGATGCGCAAGTGCTCGCGCACGCGCGCATCGAGGGCCGACATCGGCTCGTCGAGCAACAGCAGCGACGGCGCCGGCGCCAGCGCGCGGGCCAGCGCCACGCGTTGCTGTTGGCCACCGGACATCTGGCCCGGATACTTGCGTTCGCTGCCGCCCAGGCCCACCAGGTCCAGCATCTCCGCCACGCGCGCGTCGCGATGCGAGCGGCCCATGCCACGACCGTGCAAGCCATACGCCACATTTTCAGCGACGGTCAGGTTAGGAAACAGCGCGTAGGACTGAAACAGGATTCCGTAGTCGCGCGCCTGCGGCGGCAGTCCGGTCAACTCCCGCCCGCCGGCCAGCACGCGGCCCGCATCCTCCCGCTCCAGGCCGGCAATGATGCGCAACAATGTGGTCTTGCCGCAGCCAGAAGGCCCCAACAGGCACAACAATTCGCCCTGACCGACGGACAGCGAGACGCCGTTCAGGGCCTCGAAATTGCCGAAGCGCTTGCTGACGCCGTCCACCGCCAGGAATGCCTGGCCCTCGGCGGGCTTGCCTGCCTGCATTGTGTCTTCTCCTGCCTTTGACTGAAATCGGCAGGTAGCTTAGCGGCGGCTTGTGCCACGGATGTGGCAGATTGGCAAAGTTTGTTGATGGGGGTATTTGGGAATTTTGGGGATCGGCCGCTCAAACGCCGATCAGCCCCCCCTTGGCCGCCAGAATCTCCCGCAGCGCCTCCGCGCCCACGGGCTGACAGAACAGGTAGCCTTGCACCGCATCGCAGCCCTGTTCCCGCAGGAACGCAAACTGCTCCCCCGACTCCACCCCTTCGGCGATCACCTGCAGGTTCAACTGCCGCCCGAGCGCGATGATGGCCGCGGTCACCACGCGGTCATGCCCCGGCGTGCCCAGTTCGTCGACAAACGATTTGTCGATCTTCAGCTTGGTGATCGGCAGCCGCGTCAGGTAGCCCAGCCCGGAATACCCGGTGCCGAAGTCGTCGATCGACAGCCCGACCCCCAGTTGGCGAATGCGCTGAAACGTCAGGACGGTAGAGTCGCCGCCATCGACCAGCACGCCTTCGGTGACCTCGATCGTCAGGTTGCGGGCCGGCAAGCCGGCCGCCTGCAGGCAGTGCGCGACGGTATCGTGAAACCCCGGCTGCAGCAGTTGCAGCGGCGAGATGTTGACCGCCACATTGATGTCGCGCGCAAGCATCGTGCAGAGCGCCTGGATCTCGCGGCAGGCCGTCGCGAGGATCCATTCGCCAAGCGGGCCGATCAGGCCGCACTGTTCGGCGATGGGAATGAACGCCGACGGCTGCATGACGCCGCGCTCGGGCGTTTCCCAGGCGATCAGCGCTTCCACGCCGACGACCTCCAGCGTGTCGGCGCGAACGATTGGCTGGTAGCGGACCTTGAATTCCTGCTCGGCCAGCGCCCGGCGCAGCAGTGCCTCGATGGTGAAGCGCGTGAGCGAGGCCTCCGCCATCTCGCTGGCAAAGCGGCGCAGCCGCGCCCGGCCGTCCTGCTTGGCGGCGTACATCGCGGCGTCCGCCGACTTGAGCAGCTCGGTCAGCGATTCGCCGTCTTCCGGGAAGATGGCCATCCCCAGCGACGGCGTGACGCGCAGATGCTGCCCGGCGATCTGCAGGTCTTCCGACACGCGCGCGAGGATCTTGGCCGCCGCCAACTCGGCGTCGCTGTCCTGGCGCAGTTCGCCAAGCACCACGGCGAACTCGTCGCCGCCCATGCGCGCCACCATGTCGCCCGGCCCGATGGCGCCCTTGAGGCGGTCGGCGATGGTACACAGCACGTCGTCGCCCACCGGATGGCCGAGCGAATCGTTGATGTGCTTGAAGTGGTCGAGATCGAGCAGCAACAGGCCTGCCTTGTCGCCGTGGCGGCGGGCGTGCGCGAGCAATGCCTCGGTGCGCTCGTGCAGCGCGGTGCGGTTGGGCAGGCCAGTCAGCGCATCGTGCTGCGACATATGGCGGATGTACTCGTCCACGTAGTGGCGCTCGGTCAAGTCCTCCGCGATGGCAAGAAAGCCGTCCCCGGCAGTGCCGCTGCCGTCGGAGAGCGACACGATGGTCAGCCGCACCGGCAGCCGCGAGCCGCCCTTGCGCAGATAGGTCCACTCGCGCTCGTCGGCAAGCCCGAGGTTGGCCTTGGCGACCAGCGCGGGCAGCCCCGCATCGACGGACCGACCCAACTCGCGCGTCAGTTCGCGCGCGCGCGCCGCGAGTTCGTCGGCATCGTGCAGGCTCGCGTAGGGCATGCGGCCGACCATCTCGGCCTGGGAAAACCACAGCGTGCGCTGCCCGGCACGGTTGATGGCGCTCACCACGCCATCGCGATCGAACGTGATCACGCACAACGCGGCGTGGTCAAGCAGCTTGTCATAGCGCGTGGTCTGCACCGCCGCGGCCTGTCCGGCCAGGCGCCCCACACGGCTGCCCCGGGCGAGGCTGTAGGTCAGCCCGGCCAGCAGCAGCGTGAGGATCGTGCCCGCCGCCAGCGTCGTGTTGCCTCGCCCGCGCAGGTGGACGGCCTCGAAGGCCGGCAATGTGGCCGCCTGCAGCGTCCAGGTCTTGCCGCCGTAATGAACCTGCTGCGCCCCGGTCAGCCTGGGTGCCCCGCCGGCCTCGTTGCCGCCGTCATCGGTGGCCGCCAGCAGCGCCCCGCCGGCGCCGGCCGTGCCTTCATGCAATGCCACGGACAACTCGCCCCGGGCGCCCCCGGCCACGCCTTGCAGAAGGTCGCCGAGCCGCAGGGTGACATAAACATAGCCGGTCAGCGCCGCGCGCCGCTCGGCGACCGTGGTGGCGCTCCGTCCGCTGCGGTACACCGGCACATAGAGCAACACGCCGGACTGGCGCGTCTGCGCCTCGGCTTCCCGCAGCAGTTCCAGCGGGCCGGTCAGGCGCGGCTCGCCGCCGTCGCGCGCGGCCTCCAGCGCGGCGCGGCGCAGCGGTTCGGACAACATGTCGAAGCCCGCCACCCGCGAGTTGCGGCCGACGAATGGCTCGACATACAGGATCGGCACATATAGCTCGCGCACCCCCGGGGGGTGGATCGCGTACTCTGGCAATCCCTCGCGGCGGATGCGCTCGATCACCGCGGCAAGCTCGTCGCGCGGCGTGACCCTGGCGAAGCCGACCGATTGCGTGCCCGGCGGCAGTTCGTCGAGCCGGGCCGTGTACAGGTACTGATGCCACATCGAGCGCGACGCGGCCGGCTCGGTCGTCATCAGCCCGGCGGCGCCGCGCAGCAGGCGCTCGTTCTCCAGCAGCCGGCCATGCAGGCTCCGGGTCGTCTGTGTCAGCAGCGCGTCGAATTCGTGCTGCGCCACCTGCCGCTCGTGCTGGTCCACCTGGCGCCACGCGCCCGCCGTCATCAACGCACCGCCGGCGGCAACCAGCAGCGCAAGCAACGCGGGCGATATCGGGGACAGTCTCATTGGCTTACCGGATGGGGGGCGGCTACAGGGGCGGCGCCCCGCATGCGCGCGCGAGGCAACGGCGCACTATACCGCGCCGCGCTGCGGCCGCACAGTGCCGCGGCGCTCGCGCACCGCCCATTCGAGTGTCCCCTCCAATCGGGCACACCCGCGCCGGGCCATCGCATGCGTCAGGCCGACTCTTCCGGGCCGCACCGCTCGCGCCGCCCCCCAGGCTGTGCTAGGGTTGCGCTGCGCGCCGCGCGGGCATGCGTTGCGCAGCCGGTCCGCGTCCGCTCCATGCCCACCACATGCCCGCCAACGTCCCCCGCATGTCCGCCCTTCCGTCCACGCTGAAAGCCCGCATTGCCCTCATCACCACGGCACTGGCCGCGGTGCTGGGCGCCGGCATCGTGCTCGGCTCGCTCTACTATGCGCATCGCGACCTCTACGACACCCTGCAGATCCAGCAGGATTCCATCGTGAAGCTCACTGCCGACCAGCTCGACACGTCCATGGAAGACCGGATCGTGCTGCTGTCGCATCTCGCGCCACAACTGCGCGACGATCTGTCCGGCCCGATGGATATCAAGGTGCGCGAGCGCATGATGGCCGTGCTGCGGCGCGGCGTGCCGATGCCGGCCAGCTTCAACGCCGCGATCGTCGCGGACGCGCACGGCACGACGGTCACCGCAAGCGGCGTGCCGCTGGAGATCGGCGATCGCGCCTACTTCCGCGAGGCCGCGCGCACGTTGGCGCCAGTCGTCAGCGCACCCATCCACTCGCGCACCAACGGCGCCACCGGCGTGATCGTCGCGGTGCCGGTGCTTTCGGCCCAGCATGCCTTCCTGGGTATCGTGGGGGGGTGGCTGGACCTGTCGACCTCGAACTTCCTGGTGGAGATCGCCCACAGCCGGCTGGGCGCCTCCGGCTTCTATTGCCTGGCGTCCGCCGGCCCGCATCCCGTCTATGTGCAGCACCCCGATCCCGTCCACGCGCACCAGCCCGCGCGGCTCGCCGGCGATACCTGCGGCGTTGAGGACCGCGACGGGCCGCTCGAATTCCTGCTGCCGACAAGGCCCGTGATCGCGCGGCACCTGATGTCCACCACGGGTTGGGAACTGGTGGCGGTGTTGCCGGCGCGCGAGGCCTTCGCGCCGCTGCACCACATGCAGGAGCGTTTCCTGCTGCTGTCGCTGGGCGCGCTGGCGGTAGTGGCATGCCTGCTCTGGCTGGCGGTGCGGCGGCTGCTGGCGCCGCTGTCGCACCTGCACCAGGTGGTGCGCGACAGCTCGACAGACCTGTCCGCCTTCGAGCGGCTGCGCGAGCGCCAGCGGGCCGACGAGATCGGCGACCTGTCGCGGGCGTTCGTGAAGCTGATGCACGACGTGCGCGAGCGCAGCCTGGCGCTGGACCGCAGCGAACGTCGCCTGCGCGCGGTCACCGACACGCTGCCGTCGCTGCTCGCCTTCATCGACACCGACGAGTGCTACGTCTTCAACAACCTCGCCTACGAACGAACCTTCGGCGTGCCCGTGGCATCGCTGCGCGGCAAGACCGTGCGCGAGGTACTGGGCGAAGCGCGCTATGCGCGCGCACAGCCCTACCTACGACGGGCGCTGGCGGGCACGGCCGTGGCGTTTGAAATGGAAGACAGCGAGCCCGAGTACCGTTGCGTGGAAGTCAGCATGCGGCCCGAATGGAGCCTGGACGGCGCTCAGGTGGCCGGCGTGCACATTCATGTGCAGGACATCACGCAACGCAAGCTGGAAACGCTGCGGCTGTCGCATATGTCGCGCACCGATCATCTGACGCAGTTGCTCAATCGCGGCGCCTTCGAGGCCCAGTTGCAGGCCGTCATGACCCGCAGCCGCGAGCAGGGCCGACTGATGGCGCTGCTCTATCTCGACATGGATCGCTTCAAGGCGGTCAATGATATCCACGGCCACGCGACGGGCGACCTGCTGCTGCAGGCGTTCAGCCGCCGCGTGCGACGCTGCGTGCGCGAAAGCGACGTGGTGGCGCGCCTGGGCGGCGACGAGTTCGCGGTAATTCTGGAAGACATCGGTGAGCCGGCCACCGCCGGACGCGTGGCGCAGGCCATCCTGAACGCCGTGGGCCGGCCTTTCGATATCGGCGGCGTGCGGGCCGATGTGGACGTCAGCATCGGCATCGCGCTGTACCGCGGCGGCCTGCGGCGCGAGGACGAATTGCTGCGTCTGGCCGACGCCCTGCTATACCGCGCCAAGGCGGCCGGACGCGGCCGGTATGAAATCGGCCCGCCGGACCTGGCGATGGGGTAACGACGATCGGGTAGCGGAACCCCCGGCCCGACAGACAGGAAAGCCCGAAACCCCGCCAGGCAGGCTTCCCGCCCCTGGCGACGGGCACGGGAACGCCGTTCAGGGCTTGCCGGCCGGGCGACCGCTCCAGAGCGGACTCTTGCTGTCCGCCGAGAGCATCTGCGCGATGACTTCGGCGTCCGGATCCGCATCTGCCTGGCCGCCCTTGCGGGTACGCGCAGCCCCTTTCCGCTTGGTCTTGTTGCCGGCCTTGGCGGAAACCGCCTTCTTGGCGGCGGCGGGTCCCGCGCCGTTCGGCGCCGGGTTCGGCACGGCATGCACCACACCAATGGTCGCGCACGACCACAATGCCGCAAACATGGCGATGATTGACTTCCCCTGCACTGGATCTCCTTCGTGGTGTCGCACTGATGCCTGGATCGAACGCCGTGGATGCCGCAATCAAGGAACAACGCCCAGGCGCACCGCAAGCGCTGCCTTCACTTGCCAGGCGCCTGCCCCCTCTTCAACCGATGCCGCACTGCGGCCGGCGGCGCGGCTACTTGTCCGACTCGCCGGGCGTCTTCTCCCCGCCCGGCTCGAACGGGACATGGCGGCCATCGCGCGACTGGTAGCCGAGCTTCGCGTCCGCGCCCATCATCTTTTCGTAGGCGAGCATGGCGTCGGCCACCGCCTGGGGCTCGCCCTTGAAGACCACGACGTCGTTGCCGCAGTTCGGGCACTGGCCGCCAAACACGGCGTCGATGCCGCGCATGCCCGGCGCGGGCAGCGCATCGAACGTGGTGAACGCGGTCTTGCACGCGCCGCACACCAGCTGCGCGGGCCGCAGCGCCTCCAGGCGCGCACGCGCCTGCTCCGCGCGTTGCTGCGGCGTTCCTCTTCGTTTGGCCTCGCCCATGTTCCGTGTCCTCCTGTTGCACCGCAATGGCTGCGGCGCCCAACTGGCCGGCTCGCATGCAATAGGCAGGGGCCGCGTGGGCAGGCCGCAATTGTAGTGCAACCGGCCCGGCAATCCGGCGCGGCGCCTGCTATTGTGGATAACAGTTCCCGCGCGCCGTGCGTTGGTTGCGGCCGCGCGGGCACTACCCTCGCTTCCCTTCCGTCACGCCTCACCCCCAAGGAGACGCCCCATGATTCGTCCCAACGTGCAGGAAAACGCCATTCGCTACGCCGACTGTATCGCCGCCTGCAATGCGTGCGCCGCAGCATCGCTCAAGTGCGCGGCCGCGTGCCTGGAAGACGTCGACGTGCGCAAGATGGCGCGCTGCATCGCGCTCTGCATGGATTGTGCCGGCATCGCCGGCCTGGCGACCTCGTACATGCTGCGCAACAGCGAATTCGCACCGCTGGTGTGCGAAGACTGCGCCGAGGTCTGCAAGTGGTGCAAGGAGGAATGCGAGCGGCACGACGCCGCCCACTGCCAGGAATGCGCGCGGGCCTGCGCGGCCTGCATGGAGTGCTGCCTGAGAATGACCGCCTGACTACGCTGCCCGCGTGGTGCCCGGCGGTTCGGTGCCGGGCATCGCGAGCGCCACGAAAGCGTCGATCAGGCGCGCCCCGCGGCGCTCGGAGAGGCAATACAGATACTCGTGCAACTGCGGCGCGCCTTCGGCGAAGCCCAGTACGCGCAGGTCGGGATGGCTCGGTACTTCGTGCCGCGCGATCACCGATACACCCAGGTTGCGGATCACCGCCTCGCGGATCGATTCGCGGCTGCCGATCTCCATCAGCGACTGCGGCGTCACGCCGCCCTGGGCCAGCATCGCCTCCGTGGCAATGCGCGTGGTCGAACCGGCTTCGCGCATCAACAGCCGGCAGCTTGAAAGTACGCTGACCGGCACTTCGCCGGCGTCCGCCAGCGGATGGTTGCGGTGCACCACCAGCACCAGCGGGTCCACCCCGAGCAGCACGCGCGTGAGGCGCCGATCGTCCACGCGCTGCGACGAGGTGGCAATGTCGACGCGGTATTCCTGCAGCGCGTCGAGCACTTCCCGTGAGTTACCGGTTTCCACGGCCACGTCGATGGCCGGGTAGCGCTCGGCAAAGCGGCCGATGAGATCGAGCACATAGTACGGCGCCGTCGCGCCCACGCGCAGGCTGCCCGTGAGCAGGTCGCCCGAGTGGCGCAGGAAGAAATCGATCTCCGTTTCCTGCTGCACCAGCGCCTCCACCTTGGGCAGCAGCGAGAGGCCGGCGTCGGACAACGCCAGGCGCCGGCCGCCTCGGTGGAACAGTTCAACGCCGTAGGCCTCCTCCAGCGCGCGGATCTGCGCGGTGATGGTCGGCTGCGACAACCCGAGCCGCTTGGCGGCCTGCGTCACGCTGCCGATGCGGGCGACCATGAAGAACGACTTGAGCTGGGCAATGAGCATGCTGGCGGAATGGGTTAGCGGCAGCGCAAGGCGTGGCCACGGCGATGGGGCGTATTCTAGATGGATGCCGCGCCCCGGTCATGCCCGGCGCGGCACAGTCTTCCCTCGCCGATTTGCCAGAACAGGAGTTTGCTCATGTCCGACCCCAAGTCCGCCGCCACCCGCATCGAGAAAGACAGCCTCGGCGACGTCCCGGTCCCAGCCGCCCACCTGTGGGGCGCGCAGACCGAACGCTCGCGTCAGAATTTCCGCATCGGCATCGAAAAGATGCCGCCGGCGCTGATCGAGGCCTTTGCCGTGCTCAAGCTGTGCGCGGCGCGCGCCAACCACGAGCTGGGCGTGCTGCCCGCCGATGTGGCGCAGGCCATCGAGCAGGCCGCGGGAGAAGTGATCGCCGGCCAATGGCCCGACGAGTTTCCGCTCTCGGTCTGGCAGACGGGTTCCGGCACGCAGACCAACATGAACCTGAACGAGGTGATCGCCAACCGCGCCATCCAGTTGCTGGGCGGCGAGGTCGGCAGCAAGAAGCCGGTCCACCCCAACGATCACGTCAACGCCAGCCAGTCTTCCAACGACAGCTTTCCCACGGCGATGCACATCGCCGCCACGCGCGCGATCCAGCATCAGTTGCTGCCCGCGCTGGAACGGCTGCAGCAAACATTCAGCCGCAAGGTCGAGGCATTCTCGGACATCGTCAAGGTCGGCCGCACCCACCTGCAGGATGCGGTACCGCTGACGCTGGGACAGGAGTTCTCCGGCTACATGACGCAGGTTGCCGATGCGCAGTCGCGCCTGCAGCAGGCCATGCTGCGCGCGATGCCGGTCGCCCAGGGCGGCACCGCCGTCGGCACCGGCCTGAACGCACCGCACGGCTTCGCGGCCGCCTTCGCGCGCGCGCTGGCCGACTACACCGGGCTGCCCTTCGAGCCTGCGCCCAACCGCTACGCACTGCAGGCGGCGCACGACGCGCTGGCGGACCTCTCGGGCGCGCTCAACACCACGGCGTCGTCGTTCCTCAAGATCGCCCGCGATTTCATGCTGCTGGGCTCCGGCCCGCGCGCGGGCTTTGCCGAACTGGTGCTGCCGGCCAACGAACCCGGCTCGTCGATCATGCCCGGCAAGGTCAACCCGACGCAGGCCGAGGCGCTGGCGATGGTGTGTTGCCGCGTGATCGGCAACCACACGACCGTCACGCTCGCCAACAGCCTGGGCACGCTCGAACTCAACGCCTACAAGCCGGTGATCATATACAGCCTGCTGCAGTCGGTAACGCTGCTGGCCGATGCGGCGGCAAGCTTCGCGGAACACATGGTCGAAGGCGTGGAGCCGGACCGCGAACGCATTGCCGAGTTGCTGGCACGCTCGCTGATGCCCGTGACCGCGCTCAATCCGCACATCGGCTACGACAAGGCCGCCGAGATCGCCAAGCTGGCGGTCAAACGCAACCTGTCGCTGCGCGAGGCCGCCATCGCCTCGGGGCACGTCACCGAGGCGCAGTTCGATCAGTGGATCGACCTGAAGGGGATGACGAAGGAGGTGTAAGGCACCTTTGCCTTCGGTTGGCGTCGGTCGGCACGGACGCTTGGCGGCAACGCGCGCGCGAATCGACGAGATTCACCTGGCCATCGAGCCCACGCTCCTCGGCAGCGGCGAAGTCCTGCTGACCTGGCGGCGCTCGGCTACACGTATCGGGACCCCCTCACCACGGAGGCCGCAATGCCAGTCGTGGTGAGGAGGGGGGCGGGTTCGCTGGCGTCGACCCTGTTGGCGGTGGCGCCGGTGCGGCCAGCCTTCGCGCTCAACGGATCGGCGACAGACACGGCAGGCCGGCTGCCGGACATCGCACCGCGCATGTCATCGGACTTGTTTTCGCGCGAATTCGAATCTATGCCATTGTGGCCAATACCTTGTTCATGCACAGTGGGGAAAGCTTGGTCGAACCGCCAACCTGGCGGTTCCGCTTTTCAATACAGATGAAGGTCGTAGGCTCCACCATGGTTCATTCCGTCGTCGCTATCGACGATCACCCTTTTATTCTCGAGTCCATCCGCACGTACCTGGAAAAGTCGCCAAATTTTCAGTTGATTGCCACAGCCATGGACGGCGCGGAAGGATTGCGCTTGTTGCGTGACACCAGCCCGGATCTCGCCGTTATCGACATCAACTTGCCTAAGCTGGACGGGCTGGAGATCGTCCGGCGAGTTCGCGCACAGGGCCAGGACGTGGGCATCGTCATGATCTCAGGTGGAAAGGCCATTCAGGACGCACGTCTCTCGATGTTGGCTGGCGCGAATGGCTATGTCGGCAAGAGCGAAGCGGCCGATCTGTTGTTGGCCGCCATGACCTTGGCCAGGCGGGGATATCTGTCCTTTCCGCTGTCCTCGATCGGTCAGGACTCCGCCGAGAATCCGGTGCCCGGCATACTGACCAAGCGAGAAGCTCGCGTTCTGCAGTTGCTCGCGGAGGGTTACAGCATCGCCGAGATTGCAAACCGCCTCGGCATTTCCCCGAAGACGGTGTCCACCTTCAAGTACAGGATTTCGCAGAAGGTCGATCTGCCTCAGTAGAGGCCGAGCAGTACGCCTGCCGCCGGCTCACTCGCCTGAGTGCGGCAACGGAGATGGCAGCGCCGCCAAAAAGGACAAAGCCCGGACGAATGTCCGGGCTTTGTTTACATCAGGGTACTGCGATCAGAACTTGTGGCGCATACCGACGACCGTACCGAACTGGTTACGACCGGTCGGCGATTCGCCAAAACCAGCGACACCCAGCGTCGAGCGGATGCCATCGCCGCTTGACGAGCTGTTGATCGTGTAAGCCAGGTTCCAGTAGACGTCCGTGCGCTTGGACAGCGAGTAGTCAACCGAGGCGACCAGCAGCCACGGGTTGCCGCCGCCCTTGAGCGGGTTGGAGTCCGAGTGTTGGAAATGCTGGTAATAGGCGGCACCCGTCAGCGCCAAGGCCGGCGTGGCTTGGTAGCCCAGACCTAGCCAGTAAAGGCTGGAGGTCTGGTCCATGGCGGTGCTGGTCGTGCCCATGACGCTGCTAACTACGCCGCTGCTTGAGTTCTTGGACCAGCGATAGCCCGCGAACGCCTTGACCGGGCCGTATGCGTAGGTGCCAGCAATGCCGGCGCGTTGCGTTTTGTCATCCAAATTGGTGACAAGCACAGGCGGAATCGTGTCCAAGGCGGTCGAAGCGGAGGCCAGGGCCTGACGCTGATCGTAGAACGCACCAACGCTGAACGGGCCGGCTGCATAGTTCAGGCCAACCGACATTTCACGGCCTTGGCGGGAATTGCCCGGGATTTCACCGTTCTTGTCGTAGCCAAAGCTGTACAGGGCCGATGCCGTAAAGCCACCGAAGGTACCCACGTACTTCAGTGCGTTGTCCGCGCGGCTGGACATACCCTTGTCTTGCGAGGCCAGCGAGTAGCGAGCCAGCGCCATCGGGTCATAAATCAGCGAGAAATCGTACACCGGCGTCGTCTGGCGACCCAGGGTGACAGCACCGAAGTTGCCTTGCAGGCCGACAAAGGCCTGACGATTGAACAGGCGGCCGCTGTCCGACTGAGCGCCGGTGTCGGTATCGAAGCCGCTTTCCAGTGTGAACACGCCCTTCAGCCCAGCGCCCAGATCTTCAACGCCACGCAGGCCCCAGCGCGAACCGGACATGTTGCCCGAGGTCATGCGGAAGACCGACTGGCCCTTATTGAAGTTTTGCGCGTTCCCACTAGCGTTGGTCACATATTCGATGCCAGCGTCGACGACACCATACATCGTAACGCTCGACTGGGCATAAGCACCGGCGGACACCATTGCCGCAGCGGCGGCAGCGAACAGCTTGATCTTCATATCGGTTCCTAGGACATTAATCAAAATCGCAACCCATACCGTCGCGATCGGCCGATTATGTGAGTCCGCAGCCGGCAATCCAACCTCCATAACCCGATGTGTGGCAAACATACAAAACCCATGTCAATCTTATTTTTATTAATGAAATCAACGCGTTACGCAACATATTTACAAATGTAGTCCATTTTTACATCATCATAAGCACAATTTTTATTAATGTAATTAAGAATCCTAACGCACGAAGTCATGGTACTCATATCTTTTAATCCAATACCGATTTTGCACTTGGCTTATTATTCAACCGAAGCTTGACTATCTTGCTTCATATCGACTTTTCAAGGCTGCCACGTTGCAGCCTTTTTTTTGCACTACACGCTGCCAGCTGGCACAAGCGATTCGTGAATTCCCCATGGCAACTCGTCAGTTTCTTTCTGTCATGCAGCGCGCCAGGACCGGCGACGTTGCCTCGCAGATAGCCATCGGCGAAGCCTATCTTCGCGGCACGGACGGCACCTCGAAGAACGAGCAGAGCGCGCTCTTCTGGTTGTCACGCGCGGCGGCAAGCGGTGACGTCTCTGCTCGCCAGGTCATTGGCAAGGAAATTGATCTGACGACTGCGCGCAGATCTGCGTGCGCGGATCTGGTCCTCTCCTGCTATGCCGAGGCCGGTGGACTTGGCAACCGGAATGCGCGGTGGCGTTACGCGGAATGGGCCCTCGCCGCAGATGCGCCACCTCTCATCGACCGCGAACTTGCGCTGCGCTGGCTAAGAGAATTGGCCTCAGATGGTCATACCCAGGCTACCTGGCTGCTCTTGCTGCATCTGCGCTCCACACCGGCTGCGAGACGGCCGGAAGACGACCTCACCAAGCTCGCCGAATCTGCCGCGCGCGCTTCCATCCTCAACCAGCAGGCAGCGCAGCAGTCCACTGCAAGGGAACGGCGCTCAAAACAACGGTTCTCCGCGTTGAATTCGGCAGGCGAGACCAGCGACGTGCTCATCCGGCAGGTGGATGCGCTGGCTACGGCGACGATGGATGGGGAAGCTTCTCAGGTGGCGTTCCAGTTGCTGGAGAAGGCTGCGGCTGCAGGCCATCCAGAAGGGCAATACCGCCTGGGTTGCGCATATGGACAACTGGGGAATGACAAGCCCCCCCTTTCACCACGAACTTCCCCTGGCGCTCCCAAGCACAGGTTGGCGGTGTACTGGTTGAGCCTTGCCGCAGAACAAGGGCACGCAGGCGCCAGTTATGCGTTGGCGCACGTCTTCAGAAATCGGAATTTCTCCGGATACAGCGTGGATGCCTCGGACGCCGCGCTCGCCAAAGCTGCGAGGTTGGGGCACCCGCTCGCCCAATACGAATTTGGCAGACTGCTGCTGCGACGACGTGCCCGCTCGCTCGATCACCGGATTGAAGGCAGCTACTGGCTGTGGAAAAGCCACCTGAATGGGCACCATGAGGCGCGCGAACTATTAGGCAGGCTCGTTGAAATTGCTTCGCCAGCCAGGCAACGCCTCTGGGATGCCGCCGCCGGGTACACGCAGCGGGTGGAACTGCAAGGACTGGACCGCATGATGGGCATGCGAATCCGGCTGGCCCAGGCGTTCGGGCTGGATAGTTCCGAACTACTTTTGCTGGAAGTTCCTGGCGCGATTCGCGAGCATTGTCTGGTGGTGAATATTCAGTCCAGTCTCGTCAACCGAAGAATTCGCCTTGTATTGGTCGAAACAGCGCTGCAAAAGAAAGTACTGAAGGAGGCAGAAAGCATCCTCATGGCTAACTCGGCAGCAATTCTCGAGGAGGATCTACACGCCCGCCGGAAGCGCCTGGCTAGCATCCTGGCACTGGCAAATGGCGCTCCGATTGATCGCCGTGAGATATCTCAGATGCCGCACATTGCTCAACAGCCACCGATCCTCTCCGTCGAACATTCCTCCAGCCTTGCGCTGGCATGACAAGTGACGTGCCTCGGGAACCGGGGAGGCTGGTTGGTTTAAGTTAAGAGCGCTTCAGCGCCAGGTTATCGCCGATTGTGATCTGGCCGGACTTGCCCAGGCGCTCGGTGGTATTGGCCTGCACCGGGGCCGCGCCAATGCAACGCGGCCGGCCCACGGCTCCAGACTACTTGGCAGTCTTCACCGCATCCCCGGTATAGCTCAAGGATGGCAACTCAGCCTTGGCCTTCTCCGGCGTCTCCAGTTCCAGTACCACACGGCCGACCATCAGCCCAAACGACGGAGAGCTACGCACGTACTTGGTTTCGCCGCTGTCCAGCGCCAAGCTCAGGGTCTTTTCCGTTTCTGTTGACGCGGCCGCGACATACTTGCCTGCCGGCCGATCCACGAAGAAGAAGCCGCCGGGCTTGGATTCCCCCACGACCTGATTGTTGAGACGGATGTCCGGCTGCACCGCGGCACCGACCATCGACGCCGAGCGCAGGAAGTAAATGCGCCCCTCGCCCTGTTTGAGCGTCGGAATGGATGACGCCATCTCAGCATGCTTCACTCCCGAAGCGCACCCAGCCATCAACAGCGAAAACGACACGCCGGCAAATACCATTCGCACTACACGTTTCATTCGATTTCTCCAAAGTTCAAAGGTACTACGGTGGAAAGCGGGGAATAGTTCTGCTCTCCCGGCAAATAGAAGCCCACCAGCGTCTTGTCGCGGACGACCAGATAGGCTTCGTGCACTTGCTGGCCTTCAATGGTGAAGATCGTGCCAACGGGCCGGTAGACGATGCCTTGCGGCAAACGCCCTATCGGTTTCCAGACGGATTTGTTGGCGAGCGTGCGGATGTAGCCTGTATCCAGCTTGATAACAGCCGGCGTCCGCAGTTGGATGGCTCGCGCAGATGCCGCATCCATCGTGGGTTCGATGCTGGCTGGCATCGTGGCAATCATGGGTGCGCAGCCTAGTAACAGGAGACTGGCGCTGGCTGTGATCCAGCGTCGGCGGCTGCTCTTCTTCGCTGAGGAAGTTCCGGTCATTGGATTCGCTTGAAGCGATAGATTGAAAAATACTTCGCAGTCCCAGTTGGAATATTTCCCAATCTGAGGCTCATATGAACCTGCATTCCCTCTTCAGATATCAAGTTTCCGTTTTCATCGAGGTATAGCGACACGATCGAATCGGAACTGTTCGGCCCAAACTCAGAGCGCCCTCCTTCGCTGGCCCCGCCCCAAACGATCTTCCCCTTTGGACCAGTACATACGAACCGATCCTTGTCTTCGAATGAAGATATGAATTCGGCAATCTTTCCGTCTGAAAATCGTAGTCGCACGGTTGCCCGGCGGCCTTCCATAACCACATCTCCATACTGAGGCGCTCGAAAGCGGCCATCCGGCGACTGAGACGCCAAACGTATTTGTGAGGACTCGATACCGTCTCGAAATGGAAACGTGTTATTGATACCTTGGAACTTGCTCATCTTTTGGGCAATAGGATCTCCCTCAATTAGCACACCTATGCCCTCGTATCTTCCACTCAAATTTGGACATGCCACAGAGGCGTAAGCTATTGGATCAAGGTTATCTCCGCCCGCTCCAGGATAACGGGCTGGAGAATGACTACAGCCCGACAAAACAGCGAATGAAAGAACAAATGCAGCGCTCCACTTCATCTTCATTCCTTGGACTGAATGATTTGATTTCGAAAAATCGACCAATCGATCCCGTACTGATTCAATAACGTGGTAGCGGCAAACGGTGCCGCCAACGGGATGTCAATATCCGTTTGAATCTCAAATAGAGTACGTTCAAAGGATGTCATCCCTTCCTTCAAATTGCCGAGATTGTCGTATGCCGTCAGGCTACCCAAGTAGTCATGCGGTCCAGCAAACGATTCCAGCACCCTGTCTGTAAATGTTCCCGCAGAGTAGGGAACATTTTTTAGCGTCCCGCCCAATCCCTGAAATCCACCGGTAAGTCCGCCTTCTTTTTCAAGAGCTTGCACGAGAGTCCACGGCTTGTTCGTGTTAGGATTATCCAGCCCATAGAAATACCATGCTCCGTCCGGGCGCTCTGACATAGTTCCGTACTTCATCAGATCATCAAAACTTACTCGGGTACCTGCAATCTTGTGTCCATCTCCGTTGATACCGGCACTTGGTCCTGATGCGTTGGAAACCAAAGTCTCGTCGCCCAACTGATTGGAGTCATAGATACCTTTGAACTGTTTCGACGACTCAATCTGATCCTGCCGCATCGCGTCAGCCGCCCAAGCGGCCGCCGCTGTCGCAAATCCCGTCGCAGCGCCAGACTTGCAATCACCACCCTGCATGGCGGCCGTCCCACAGCCCGCCGCACCGGACACAAGAAGGCGATCAACGCCGTAGCTCGATCCAAAGTACCCCGCAATACCTCCCGTAACCGCACCCGCAAGACCAGCCGTCACAAGTTTCGTTGGATTGATCGTACCAGTCGTGCCAAGCTGAATCACCGAGCTCGACACCATGCTGGCGAGTCCGCCAGCAATGGCCAGATTTGCCATGCCGCCAGCAGCAAATGCGGAACTCGCCAGTAAGCCGCCAGCCGCAGCGGCCTCTATGGCTGAACCCGTTGCGATTAGTGTGGCCATCCCCGCTTCGGCAGCTGCCAGTTGGGCTGCGGCAATGGCAGCCGATGCCGCCCCGGCAGTGACCACGGCGAGTGCGATCGCCGCCACGATCGCCACGATCTGCACAATCGGCCCTAACCCCTTCTTCTCCTTGATGAACTGCGTGTGAATATCGTCGGCCGCCGTCCCCTCGGTGTAGGCTTGGCCCAGATTGGCCTTCAGTTGCTCGATCAGCGCGTCGGTCCCCGCCTGATTGGTTGTGCCATCCGCATTGGTGATGCGCAGCGCATCGTTGACCGCGTGAATCGCGTCGGCCTCGATGCTCATGTGCATCGCGCTCAGGAACCCGCCCGGCTGCACCACCGTGCCCGTGATCACGTTCCAGCCGCCTTGCGCCTTGTACGCGTTGGTGCCGATGTCCACCACATTGGGGCTCAGGTCCAGGCTGCCCGCCTTCACACTGAGTGTGTCGGCAGCCACGATCTGGCCGCTGTTGCGCAACTGCCCCGCAATGTCCAGCTTGACGTTCTCGCCCGTGATCGTGCCGCCCGTGGGCTTGGTCAGCGCTTGCGCGTAGCCTTCCGGCAGGTACACCTGCGGCACCAGCGCATTCACGCTCGGGCAAACGGTGCTGGCCGCCGTGTTGCAACTCGGGTCGGGCACCGCCTGCTGCACGTACCACAGCATCGGCGCGTCCAGCGCCGCCACCTGTTCGGGCGTGAGCGCCGTGCCCAGCGCGATGTGGTGCTCCTTCGCGTAGTCGGCCGCGTTCTTGTACAGCGCCAGCTTCTCCTGATCGGTCACCGAGAGCTGGTACTGGTTGTCATAGGCCAGTCCGTTGATGAAGCTGGCCTGACCCGTTTGGGCCAGCGCCGCCTGCTGCAGCTTCTGGCCTTCGGTGTACGGGTCGTAGTAGAAGCTCACGCTGCCCGGGCGCAGTTCCGCCGGCAGTTGTGCCAGCAGGATGTCTGGCGTCACTCCGGCCAGCACGGCGGCGGCCGGACTCGGGTTGAGGTAACGCGCATGGTCGCCGTTGATGGCCGGGCCCGTGACCGGGTTGCCGCCCAGGTCGGCCGTGAAGTGCCAGTTGAGCGTGTTCGGGTTGCCCGTGCCCGGCGTGGTGGGCGTGGTCACGATCACCGGCTGGAACTGCCACGGCTGGGTCGGGTCGGTCGCCGGCGTGCCCGGCGGCAGCCCGCCGGCCGGCACCGGGGCCGGGCCCAGCGGGATCACCTGTTTGGGCAGCGTCGATGGCGGTGTCGGCTGGTTCGGGCTGGTGTAGCCGTTGATGAGCGCGGAGCCCGTAACGTCCACCGCGTTGCCCATCACATGCCGGTGTTCAGGATCTGCCCGCCCGCCTTGACCGACAGCGTATTGCCTGCCTGGATGCCCGATTCCAGGCTGCCCAGCGTCGTGCGCCCGCCCGTGTCGTGCCAGCGGTCACCGCCGCCGCGCTCTTCCTGCCAGCGGCCGAACCAGTCGGCGTTCAGCGAGATGCTGCGGTTGTCGATCGCGCCGGTCATCTCGACCGTCACGTCGCGACCACCTGTGATCAGCGATCCCTTGTTGGTCAGCGTGGTGCCCGAGAGCCTCACGTCGCGCGCACCCGAGATCACCGCCGCCGGGCCGGCAGCCGTGTCTTCCCTGGCCGCGCACTGGCTGTTGCCATTGGTGCCTCCCGGGTTGCAGCCACCCGCGTAGGACGGGTTCTGGCCGCCGTAGCTCTTGTAGAGCGTCACCGGGTCCAGGGTCTGGTTGACCAGCGTCGGCGCGGTAATCGATACGTCTCCGGTCAGCGACTGGATCGCGCCGGCGCGGTTGGTCACGCTGCTGGTGGCCGCCAGGCTCACGTCACCCTGCGCCGCCAGCGTGGCGTTCAGGTTCTCGATGTTGGCCGCCTGCACCGTCAGCGTGCCGCCGGCGGCCACCGTGCTCGGCGCCTGGTGCCAGGCCAGCGTCTGAACGCGCGCGTTGCTGTCGTCCGGGCAGTCCGGGGCGCCCGCCACGCAACCGGGGGTCGTGGTGATCTGGCTGGTGTAGGCGCCCTGGTTGGTGAAGGTGCCCGGCGTGGTGATCTTGATATTGCCCAGCGCCGTCAGGTCACCCGCGTTGGTCAGGTCACCGGTGCCGTTCAGCGCCAGGTTGCCCCCGGCCGTGATCTGGCCGGACTTGCCCAGGCGCTCGGTGGTGCTGTTTTGCACCGGGGCCGTTACCGCCGCGCCGCTGGCGGTCATGCCAACCAGCAGCGGCACGTCGGTCGCGACGGGGATGTAGCAGTTGTCGACGCCCTGGCAGATCTCCTTGGTCAGCGCCCCGACCATCAGCGAACGACTGCCGGGCGGCGCGTTTCTCCAGTCGGCCGAGCCGATGGTCTGCAGTTGCGTCAGGAAGGCGTTCATGTCCGCCTCGTTGACGGCATCGGTCACGCCATCGAGCAATGATGCCGAACGGCCGTTGTTCAGGCTGTTCACGCTCAGGGTGACGTCGCGCGTGGCCGAGATCACCCCGCCCTGGTTCGAGAGCGACGCGGCGGTAATGTCGAGATTGCCGCCGCTGACGATCTGCCCCGCCACGCCATCGGCTTGCTTGACTACCGTGCGATCCACGGTGGGCAGCGCCACCCGCATATCGACTTCGCCGGGCGGCAACGGGTTGTTCGCGGGATCCAGGCCGATGTGCCACATGGGCACCCACTGCATGGAGCCGTTCAGGTCGCCCGACGACACCTGGACAGGGCCCGGAATGAGCGGGATCGTGCCGTCCGCATTGCGTACCAGTTCGCCGATCGTCAGGTTGGCCGGCGGCCCCTTCATGTTGCCGCTGCACCCCGCATCCCCGGGGCATGTCTGATCCGCCGTGGCGTGGCTGCCGATCACGAGCGAGTTCAGCAAGTCATTGTTGATGACCTTGCCGGTGGTACTGCCGGCGTCAACCGGCGCCGTGCGGTCGTTGATGACCGTTCCAGCGGCAATGCGAAGGTTGCCCAGCGCGCCGATTGTGCTGCCGGTGTTGTTCAGCGTGCCGGCAAGATCGAACTTGAGGTCGCCCCCGGCCTGGGTGGTGCCGCCACGGTTGTCGTAGTCGCCGCCGGTGATCGCCACATTGCCCAATGCCTCGGCGCTGCCCGGGTTGACCACGTTGCCGGCCATCGACAGGTCGCCGTTGGCGTGGATCGTCCCGGTGTTGGTGAGCGTTCCCGCCGACAGGCTCAGGTTGCTGCCGCCGACGATCTGCCCGCTGTTCTCCAGCGCGCCGCCGGTGGCCAGCGTCAGGTCGCCGGCCTTCTGGATCGTGCCTGTGTTGGTGATGCCATTGCTCGCCTGCAGCACGACGTTGGCACCCGGCACGTCCCAGGTGCCGGTGTTGCGGATCGCCTGCGCCGCGAGCGTCAGCGTGCCGTTGGCATTGAGCGTGCCGGTGGCCGCGCCTGACGGATCGAAGGTCTGGTTCGGGGTGTTGAGGGTCAGGTTGTTGCTGGCCAGCAGTTGGCCGCCGGCGTTGTTGAAGCTGCCGTCGACGCCAGTGACCGTCATGCTCAGGTCGCCCGTGTACGGGTTGCGCCCCGAGAGGTCGCCCGCGAAGATTGTCCCGCCGGGGTTGCTGGCGAGTGCGGCAGTGGTGACGTCAAGGCGTTGCGCACCGACCAGCAGACCCTGCGCGTTGTCCAGGCTGTTGGCTACGTTGAGGGTCGCGCTCTGGCCGCCCAGGATGCCGCGGTTGACGAGGTCCGTCGCCGTGACATTGACCTGGTCGCCGACCAGCATCCCGGTGTTCGTGACCGTGCCGCCGTTGACCGTCATCTGCCGCAGCGCGACGGTCGCGCCCTGATTGCCAACTGCCGCGCCATGCAGCGTGGCGTTGCCGGCCTGCGTGTCGCCGGTCAGGGTCAGGTTGCGCGCGGCAGACGCATCCAGCGTACCGTTGACGATGTTCGATGCCCCCGGCGCCGAGCCCATCGCGATGTCATGGCCGCGCAGCGTGGCGTTGCCGCCCACCCAGTCGAGGCCGCCCACGCTCAGTGTCTGGCCCGCCGTGGCGCCGAGGTTGCCGCCCGTCGTCACGCTGCCGCCCAGCGTGGCGTTCTGCCCCGCCGTGACCGAGACATCCCCGATGCCAAAGAGCGCGCCACTGACCGTGGCCGAGCCGCTGGTCGCGCGCATCGCCGTGTTGCCGCCGCTGGCGAGGGCGCCTGCCACGGTGGCGTCCTGGCCGGCCGTGATGGTGGTATCCCCATCGCTGGTCAGCGCGCCCTGGATATTGGCGTTGCCGCCAGTCGCGGTGATCGTGGTGTTGCCCGCGCTCTGCGCATGGCGGCCAGTCGCCACCATGGCGACGCTGCCACCCGAGGACTGCAGCCGGGTGTCTTGCATCGACAGATTGGTGGCACGCGTGGTGGTGCCGGAGACGCCATCGACATCGGTCCCGGCGAGTGTGGTTTCTCCTGCGACCACCGTAACGGTTCCGGCCGCGGTGAGCGACGTCCGGCTGGCGCCCGCCGCCGTCGTCAACGTGGGCGTCTCGATGAGGAGATTGCCCCCGGCGTTCGCCCGGACACCGGTCAGGGCAATGCCCGCGCCGGCATCAAGAAGGCCGATGCCACGGCTGGCGGCGAGGGTGGTATCGGCAAGCCGGACCGGCTGGGCATGCGCCTGGCCCTGGGCGCCGATGACAAGATCGCCCGCCGTGGCAGTGCCAGCCGCGAGCGTGCTGCCGGTCAGGTCGACCCGATCCGCGCTGACCTGCAGGTAGCGGCCGGCGCTGAGATCGCCCGTGCCGGTCAGGCCGCCGCTGCCGATCAGCACGTCCTGCTTCGCGCCGATCTTGCCGGAGACCAGCTGCAGGTCGCCGGTGCCGGAGACCACGAAGTCGCCGGCCGTCGCCAGGGCCGCGCCGGCGTGACGAACACCCGCACCCTGGTCGGTCACCATCAGCTCGATGCGGCCGGCAACGAGGCTGCCCGCCGCGGTGATGTCGAGGGCGACGCCCTGCCCCGCGCTGACGGCCGGTGCGGCATAGGTGATCCAAGGAGTCAGGTTGTCGGTGGGCGACACGCTGGTGTCGATCTCGGCACGGCTTGTACCCGCCACCGCGCGAACGCGAGCATGCGGATCGCCGTACAGGTTCTCCACCTTGCCGCCGATGCGGATCTGCTTGGCCACCAGTTCCAGGTTCAGCAGGGTTCCGGACAGGCCGTCGGCGCCGATGTCGATCGCCCCCTGGCCCGTGTTGAGGATCAGGTTGCGCTGCAGTTGGCCGTTGGCGGTCTTGAAGTCGTTGAAGGTGACCTGGCCGGTGGTGAGGGCAAGGTTGCCGACGCCCTGCACCGTCATCCCGTTCACGGACACGCCGTTGGGGTTGGCGATCACCACGTTTGCGCGCGGTCCCAGCACGGCGAGCGGCCCCTCCAGCACCGAGGGGTTGGTACTGGTGACCTGGTTCAGGATGGTGCGGGCACTTGCCGCGCTGTTGTCCAGGTCGACGCCGGCGCGCGGAACGTTAAACTCGCGGTAGGTATTGGTGGAAACACCGAAACACCACCAACCGGATTGGCAATGCCGACGGTGATGCGCCCATTGGCGCCAGTCGTGGCTGTGGTGGCGGTGCCGCCATCGGGCGTCACGCCCGCGGCAAAAGCATTGCCGGCGAGCAGCGCAGCCCCCCAAGCGAGCGCCGATAGCCGCAAGCTGGCACCGCGCCACGCCGGGGAAATCCATTTCCGTTGATCTGAAGTACTTTGCCGCACCACCGCGCTCCCGTTCATGGAAGGGGCGCGGCTTAGAGAAATTCTGAGAGACGGCAAATGCCAAATGGGCACCGTCGCACGACCGCCGCGCTAAAGTTGGCGCGAAGTTATCAAACGCATTGGCGGAAGTATTTAGGACAATTCCTATTTGACGCGAAATCCACAGAATTTTGCATTTTCGCTAAATCCGCGCAACGGCATGACACTAAGAATGTAACGATTTTGCAAAAATGATCGCTCGTCGCTTGCGCGTGCCCGAATGACGAATGGGTCGTGATATGGCGCGCCATGTGCAGCGAATCCCGAAATCCGGACCGCGCTCACACCACCGCCAACAGCCCCGTTACGCCAATCGCCAGCGCGGCCAGCGCATCGCCCGCGATCATGCCACCGCCGATCAATGACGTCGTGCTCATGTCTTCGGGCAAAGCCGCACGCGGCGTGGGTGCGCGTGGCAGGCTGCCAAGCACGCTGGCAAGTACGCCGCCCGCCGCCATCCACGCCGCGGCCGCGAGATTGACGAAGCCGCCGAACGACGACGCGTAGGGCGACGGCAGCACGATCGCGTCGAGCACGAAATCGCTCGCGCGGCCGCGACGACTCGCCTGCGCGAAGCGTCGATAGGAAGTATTCGAGAAAATCCACTTGCGCAGGAGCTGCGTTGCCAGCCCGATCGCGAAGCCGATCGCTGCCGCCACGCGCTGATATGGCCGGTCTTCCGACAAGCCACGCAGCGCGCCGACGATCTTGTAGGTCATGGCCGACGTCCAGCGCGCGGGCTGCGCCGCCGCCGGTAGCGCCGTCTGGTCCAGGCGCAGCACCGGATAGGCCTGCATGAAGAGCCGCGCCAGCAGCACCGCCAGCACCGCGCCCACGACGATGCCCGCCACCTGGTAGCCAAATTGCGTCATCCGGCGGGTGCCAAGCCGCCAGCCCGTGGAACGGTCCTGCTGCATGTCGCAGGCTTCGGCCGTGGCGATCAGCAGCACCGTCGCTGCGATCAGCCCCACGTGCGGCGCACGCAGGCCGATGGCCGCCATCAGAATCACGCTGAGCACGAACGCGGACGAGATCGGGTTCTGGTCCACCATGCCCACCGAGATGCCGTTGACGAGCGCGAAGATCAACACCAGCACGACGACCAGCAACTGGTAGCCCACTGGCTGCCCAAACCAGTACGCGCCGCTGGCCACGACGGCGGCACCCCACAGGACGACCCATGCGGCCACCCAGCGCATGTCCGGCGCGCCAGGCGTGACGCTGGAGGACTCGGATACAGGCGCCGCGACCTGTTGCCACGCGCGCGCCAGCAGCAGCGACACGTCGACCACGGCTGCGCCGAGAATCATGCCGAGCGCAATCAGGAACGTGATCTTGCGAAATGGATCGCCGGGCGCCAGCCAGCCGGCGGCAACGAACACCGGCGTCAGCGCCCATCCCACCAGCCCGCCGACAAGCGCCGCCACGCCGATTCGCGCGCCGACGATCATGCCAGCCCCGAAGGTGGCCGCCGACACGTCGAGTGCCGCCAGCCACGCCACGCGCGGCGCGCCCAGCCCGCTCACCGCGCCGATCGCCATGCCGGCCGCCAGCCGCGCGGACGCACGCCGCAGCAGCACCGGGTCGCTCAGCGCGCGCAGAATGTTGGCCACCGCCAGCCCGGACGGAAACACCAGTTGCATGCGGTCCACCAGCAACGGCGTGTACAGCATGCCCACGCCCACCCCATACATGCCGATGCAAAGCATGTAGAGCGTCAGTTGCCACGCCGGCGGCGACGGCGTCCCGAGCCAGGCCATCGCCTGGATCACGACGCCCATCGCGCCCATGCCTGCCACCGAGGCGGCCGCCGTCTGAATATAGTTAGCGCCGTGGCGACCGGCGGCGCCATAGCCAAAGGTCACCGTCGAGCCAAGAATGCCCGCCAGCACCTGCCCGCCCACGAAGAATCCCAACGAGAAGTTCATGTACGCCGCCGCCACGGCGCCCAACGGGCCCAGCACCAGCATGCCGGCGGCACCCAGCAGCGCGTGGTACTGCCACGAGCCGGGGCGCGGCAACCATCGCCAGCGCGGCGGCGCGGATTCGCTCGGGATCGATGACATGCCTGGCGCGGTGGGGAGTCATTGACGGCGGACCGTGGACCGGCCCCTCGGCCGCTCCACGACTCTCCCAGCATAGGCCACGTCCCGCCCCGGCGGGAAGGGAAGGAGGACGCGCGCCGCGCTTAGCGGCGCAGGCCGTCCACGTGCGTCTGGGCCTGTTCGCGCCGGGCGGCCTCGGCCACTTCGTTGCTGACGATGGTCTGGCCGATGGGCGCCAGCGCGATGCCCGCCAGCTTCAGATGCTGGATCGCGAACGGAATGCCGATGATGGTCACGAAGCAGGCAATCGCCGACATCACGTGGCCGATGGCGAGCCAGATGCCGGCGAAGATGAACCACAGCACGTTGCCCACGATGCCTAGCGCACCGGTACCGATGTCGTCGCGCTGGTGCAGCTCGCGCCGGCTGATCGCCTGCTTGCCGAACGGGAAAAACGTAAAGCTGCCGATCACGAAGCAAGCCTTGCCCCACGGAATGCCGATGATCGAGATGAAGGCCAGCAGCCCGGCCAGCCACCACGCCAGGCCCATGAACACGCCGCCGAGGATGAACCAGAGGAAATTGCCGATTGCACGCATACGGGTCCTGTCAGGTAAGGAAAGACCGGCGAATGATACGCAATGCGTGCGTGCGGTTGCCGGGAACCCAGTCCGTGCGGCATCTCGTCCGGCAAGAGCGTACCCGTTTCTGCGTGCCGGACAGACTGCCGGGTGGGCGCCCGGTTGGCTCCGTATTCGAGGGCGAAACGAGGGCAAAATGGCCGCGCCCGACGCCGGGCAAACGGCCCGAGCGTACCCGTTTCTGCGTGCTCACTCCGTGCTCAGGCGAGCGTGTCAACCACGCCGCCGTCGACCCGCAACGCGGCGCCGGTCGTGGCCGACGCCTGCCGCGAACAGACGTAGACGACCATGTTGGCGACCTCCTCCACGGTGGCGGGCCGCTGCAGGATGGAGCTGGACCGGTGCGCCTTGACGAAGTCCACGGCGGCCGTCTCGACGCTCACGCCGGCGCGGTCGGCGGCCCCCTGCAGCATGTGGCGCACGCCCTCGGACAGCGTCGGCCCCGGCAGCACGGCGTTCACCGTGACGCCGCTGCCGCGCATCCGCTTGGCCAACCCGCGCGAGACGGCCAGTTGCGCCGTCTTGGAAAAGCCGTAGTGGATCATGTCGTCGGGAATGTTGAGTCCCGATTCGGACGAAATAAACACCACCCGCCCCCAGTCACGCGCCTGCATGCCGGGCAGGTAGGCCCGCGCGAGGCGCACGCCGGACATGACGTTCATCTCGAAGAACCGGGTCCACTCGGCATCGTCGACCTCGAAGAAGTCCTTCGGGCCGTAGATGCCGGCGTTGTTGACGAGGATATCGACGGACGGCACCGCCGCCACCAGCGCGGCGCAACCCTCGGCGCTGCCCACGTCCGCGGCCACGCCGCGCGCGCTGGCACCGGGTACGGCCGCGCGGATAGCGCCGAGCGCGGCGTCGACCGACTCCGCATGGCGGC
>JACXTT010000875.1_pt1 | contig 51309 bp, 45 predicted proteins | sample 9270951 | NCBI WGS metagenome assembly JACXTT01 (sample SAMN15532306, study PRJNA645909) | rock metagenome | isolation source: weathered quartz diorite | place: Puerto Rico | collected 2017-06-21
AAGCAGTTAAGCAGAACGCACACAATTCGTCGCAGCGTTCGACCCTGCGCACCGCTATCAAGGCAGTGCGTAAAGCGATCCAGGCTGGCGACAAAGCCGCCGCGACCACGATTTTCCAGACCTCCGTGTCGAAAATCGACAGCATCGCTGACAAGAAAATCATTCACAAGAACAAGGCTGCTCGCCACAAGAGCCGCCTGGCTGCTGCCCTGAAAGCACTGTCGGCTTAAATGCGATCGTGTGCGCGGCTGCATCTGCTCCGCGCCGGCAAGTTCTTTAGAAAGACCCGCCCAATCTTCCGATCCGGCGGGTTTTTTCGCTTTTGTTTTTTGCAGCAACTTTTACCATAAAACACGTCGCGTGGGATAATACCCGCCGACCGCCGCGCCAAAAGCGTGAGTTCCGGCAACTATTTTCAGTTTCACCCCATCGCGACCCGTTCGCGATCACCGAGGAAAAGCGCATGAGCAGTGATCAGACCATCATCTACACCCTGACCGACGAGGCGCCCCTGCTGGCCACCCACGCCTTCCTGCCAGTCGTCAGCACCTTCGCCAAGGCCGCCGGCATCACCGTCGAGTCCAGCGATATTTCCGTCGCCGCCCGTATCCTGGCCGCTTTCCCGGAGCGCCTGTCGCCCGAGCAGCGGGTGCCGGATGCCTTGGCCGACCTGGGCCAGAAAACATTGACGCCCGAAGTCAACATCATCAAGCTGCCGAACATCAGCGCCTCCGTCGCCCAGCTGGAAAATGCCATCAAGGAATTGCAGGGCAAGGGTTACGACATTCCCGACTACCCGGCCGCGCCGAAAACCGACGAAGAAAAAGCCATCAAGGCCAAATACGGCAAGTGCATCGGTTCGGCAGTCAACCCGGTTCTGCGTGAGGGCAACTCGGACCGCCGCGCCCCGCGCGCCGTCAAGGAATATGCCCGCAAGAACCCGCACTCGATGGGCGAATGGTCGCCGGCTTCGCGCACCCACGTGTCGCACATGACCGAAGGCGATTTCTATCACGGCGAAAAGTCGATGACGGTGCAGGGCGCCCGCGACGTCAAGATGGAATTGATCGGCAAAAGCGGCAAGACCGTGGTGCTGAAACCGAAGGTCTCGCTGCTGGACGGCGAAATCATCGATTCGATGTTCATGAGCCGCAAGTCCCTGCTGGCCTTCTATGAAAAGCAGATCGAAGACGCGAAAAACACCGGCGTGATGTTCTCCCTGCACGTCAAGGCGACCATGATGAAGGTCTCGCACCCGATCGTGTTCGGCCACGCCGTGCGCATGTTTTACAAGGAAGCGTTCGAAAAGCACGGCGAGTTGTTCGATTCGCTGGGCATCAACGTCAACAACGGCATGGCCGATCTGTACAACAAGATCGCCGACCTGCCGGTCTCGCAGCGCGATGAAATCGTGCGCGACATTCACGCCTGCCAGGAACACCGTCCGGCGCTGGCCATGGTCGATTCGGCCAAGGGCATCACCAACTTCCATTCGCCCAACGACGTCATCGTCGACGCCTCGATGCCTGCGATGATCCGCGCCGGCGGCAAGATGTACGGCGCCGACGGCCGCCTGAAAGAAGTCAAGGCGGTCATTCCCGAGAGCACCTTCGCCCGCATCTACCAGGAAATCCTGAATTTCTGCAAATGGCACGGCGCCTTCGATCCGAAAACCATGGGCACGGTGCCGAACGTCGGCCTGATGGCCCAGCAAGCCGAAGAATACGGTTCGCACGACAAGACCTTCGAGATGCCGGAAGACGGCGTCGCCAACATCACCGACCTGGCAACGGGCGAAGTGCTGTTGTCGCAAAACGTCGAAGAGGGCGATATCTGGCGCATGTGCCAGGTCAAGGATGCGCCGATCCGCGACTGGGTCAAGCTGGCCGTCTCGCGCGCTCGCAACTCCGGCATGCCTGCCGTGTTCTGGCTCGACCCGTACCGTCCACACGAAAACGAACTGATCAAGAAGGTAAAAACCTACCTGAAGGATCACGACACCAATGGCCTGGACATCCAGATCATGTCGCAAGTGCGCGCCATGCGTTACACCCTGGAACGCCTGATCCGCGGCCTGGACACCATTTCCGTCACCGGCAACATCCTGCGCGACTACCTGACCGACCTGTTCCCGATCATGGAACTGGGCACCAGCGCCAAGATGCTGTCGATCGTCCCGCTGATGGCCGGCGGCGGCATGTACGAAACGGGCGCCGGCGGTTCGGCCCCGAAACACGTGCAGCAGCTGGTCGAAGAAAACCACCTGCGCTGGGATTCGCTGGGCGAATTCCTGGCACTGGCCGTCTCCTTCGAAGACCTGGGCATCAAGACCGGCAACAACAAGGCAAAAATCCTGGCCAAGACCCTGGACGCCGCCACCGGCAAACTGCTGGACAACCGCAAGTCGCCATCGCCGAAAACGGGCGAGCTCGACAACCGCGGCAGCCAGTTTTACCTGTCGCTGTACTGGGCGCAGGAACTGGCCGCGCAAACGGACGACGCCGAACTGGCGGCGCACTTCGCGCCGCTGGCCAAGTCGCTGACCGAAAACGAAGCGAAGATCGTCGCCGAGTTGCTGGAAGTGCAGGGCAAGCCGGTCGATATTGGCGGCTACTTCAAGCTCGATGAGGCGAAGGTGTCGGCTGCGATGCGTCCGAGTGCGACGTTTAATCAGGCGATTGATTCGCTGGCGTAATCCAGGCGACTGAACAGAAAGCCCGCGACGGCAGCGATGCCGTGGCGGGTTTTTTTTTGCTCCGAGGTAAAGCATTTAGCAGGGGGACAGGCATCTGCCGGCGCCAGTCCCCCTGCTATCTATTCCAGCGTCACTTCAACGAACTCCCCCGGCATCAGCGGATGCGTCGCCAGGGAAAACGCCCCGATACTGCTCCTTACCAGCCGCAACGTCGGCAATCCCACCGCCGCCGTCATCCGCCGCACCTGCCGGTTCTTCCCCTCCGTCAGCGTGATCGCAATCCAGCTGGTCGGCTTGTCGGCACGCGCGCGGATCGGCGGATTTCTCGGCCACAGCCACGCCGGTTCGGCAATTTGCACCGCCTTGCACGGCTTGGTGGTGAAATCTCCCAGGTCGATCGGCAGCTGCAAGCGGGCGAGGGAGGCGGCATCGGCCAGGCCGTCGACCTGCACCAGGTAGGTCTTCGCTTCCTTGTGATCGGGATGGGCGATCTTGTGCTGCAGCTTGCCGTCGTTCGTCAGCAGCATCAAGCCCTCGCTGTCGGCATCGAGCCGGCCGGCGGGATAAATGCCGGGGATGGCCAGATAATCGGCCAGCGATTCGCGCCCTTCCTGCGGGGTGAACTGGCAGAGCACATTGAAGGGTTTGTTGAAGAGAATCAGGGGCATAAATACGGGTTCGGGGATGAAGGCGCGAGGCTAAAATCATAGCACCCCGCTATCGGCTGGTGCATAATGCAATGATAAAGTCTTATAGAAGACTGGGGGTGAGATCAAGCCTCCGGCACACCAGACGCTAAAACAGGAGAGCACGATGTTCCAACATATTTCCGTCCCGGCCGACGGCCGCAAGATCGCCGTCAACGCCGATTTTTCGCTGAACGTCCCGGCCAACCCGATCATTCCCTATATCGAGGGCGACGGTACCGGCATCGACATCACGCCGGTGATGATCAAGGTGGTCGATGCGGCGGTGGCCAAGGCCTACAAGGGCGAGCGCAAGATCAGCTGGATGGAAGTATTTGCGGGAGAGAAGGCGACTTCGGTGTACGGCCCGGATGTCTGGCTGCCGGAAGAGACCCTGGACGCCGTCAAGGATTACATCGTTTCCATCAAGGGCCCGCTGACCACCCCGGTCGGCGGCGGCATCCGTTCGCTGAACGTCGCGCTGCGCCAGCAGCTCGATTTATATGTGTGCCTGCGCCCGGTACGCTATTTCACGGGGGTGCCGTCTCCCCTGAAAGAACCGGAAAAAACCAATATGGTGATCTTCCGCGAAAACTCGGAAGATATCTATGCGGGCATCGAGTACCAGCAGGGCAGCGAAGGCGCCAAAAAGCTGATCGATTTCCTGGTCCGCGAAATGGGCGTCAACAAGATCCGCTTTCCCGAGACTTCGGGCCTGGGCATCAAGCCGGTGTCGATCGAGGGCACCGAGCGCCTGATGCGGAAGGCGGTGCAATACGCCATCGACAACGACAAACCATCGGTGACGATTGTCCACAAGGGCAATATCATGAAATACACCGAGGGTGGTTTCCGCGACTGGGCGTATGCGCTGGCCAATAAGGAGTTCGGCGCCGAATTGATCGACGGCGGCCCGTGGATGAAATTCAAGAACCCGAAAACGGGCCGCGATATCGTCATCAAGGATTCCATCGCCGACGCCTTTTTGCAGCAAATCCTGTTGCGCCCGGTCGAGTACAGCGTGATCGCCACCCTGAACCTGAATGGCGACTATATCTCGGACGCCCTGGCGGCCCAGGTCGGTGGCATCGGCATCGCGCCGGGCGCGAACATGTCCGATTCGGTGGCCATGTTCGAAGCCACGCATGGCACCGCGCCCAAGTATGCGGGCAAGGATTACGTCAATCCGGGATCCTTGATCTTGTCGGCGGAGATGATGTTGCGCCATATGGGCTGGACCGAGGCGGCCGATTTGCTGATCTCGTCGATGCAGGCGGCGATCGCGTCGAAGCGCGTCACCTACGATTTTGCCCGTTTGATGGAAGATGCCACCCAGGTTTCATGCTCGGGATTCGGCGAGGTCATGATTGAAATGATCAATCAAAAGTGAAAATCTACTTTTGATTGGACTAGTCGGTAGAGCAAGGGTAGAACCGGCTTACCACCCAGAGCCAGTCGGTAAAAATCACTGGCGAAGCCAGATGATTTTTCAGAGGGAAAGGCACGAAAGGGCGATGTGCCGGTGGTCCAAAGTCGGACCCTGGCAAGCTCGCCAGTTGTAGAAACCGGAATTTCGTGCCTCAGCCATTTGCGCACAAATCGCCTGGATTCAGGCGAAAAAAAACCCCGCCAGGGGCGGGGTCTTTTACATTCCGTTTGCTTCACGCATTCTGGATGTTGGAAGCTTGCTTGCCTTTAGGGCCTTGCGTGACTTCGAATTGAACTTTTTGACCTTCTTTGAGGGTCTTGAAACCGTTCATGTTGATTGCGGAGAAGTGTGCGAACAAATCCTCGCCGCCGTCATCAGGAGTGATGAAGCCAAAGCCTTTGGAATCATTGAACCACTTAACAGTACCTGTTGCCATAAAAAGAACTTTCTAGAAAAAACCAATCACACGAGCCATAAAAGCAAGAAGCTTCTTGCCCCCTCCTCAGCCTGCTCACTTCTTATCAACAAGACCATTCAGAACAAGTCGATAACTGCATTGTTGGCGGAATGACTATTGAAGTCAAGCGCTTTTAAATGGCGCTTGTTACTTTTGCCACATGAGTCTGAAAACCAACTCTTGTTTTATCCAAACGGGTCGCCATCTGCGCTTCAGGCGGAAAACGCGTAAGATGGAAAACATGTGTCAAAGCGCTGCAGTTGATGCGGCGCGACCTCAGTGAAAGCATTAGAATAAAGCGTATGGCAACCAAGCAAGATACCGAGCAACTACTGGAGCGGCAGGTCGTCAAGCCTCCGCCGCTGTATCAGGTGGCATTGTTGAACGATGACTACACCCCGATGGAGTTCGTCGTGGCGGTTATTCAAGAGTACTTCAACAAGGATCGGGAAACGGCTACGCAGATCATGCTTTCCGTTCACCGTCATGGCAAAGGCGTGTGCGGTGTGTTTTCCAAAGATATCGCGTGTACCAAAGTGGAGTTTGTATTAACGCATGCGCGCAAGGCAGGGCATCCCCTGCAGTGCGTGATGGAGGAAGTATGATTGCGCAGGAATTGGAAGTCTCTCTACACATGGCGTTTGTCGAAGCCCGGCAAGCACGGCATGAATTCATCACCGTTGAGCATTTGCTGCTGGCGCTGCTGGACAACCCATCGGCCGCCGAAGTATTGCGCGCCTGTGCGGTCAACATCGACGATCTGCGCAAAACGCTGACCAACTTCATCGGCGACAACACCCCGACCGTGCCTGGCACGGGCGAGGTCGACACGCAGCCGACGCTGGGTTTCCAGCGGGTGATCCAGCGCGCCATCATGCACGTTCAGTCCGCATCGAACGGCAAGAAGGAAGTTACCGGCGCCAATGTGCTGGTGGCCATCTTCGGCGAGAAAGACTCGCACGCGGTGTACTACCTGCACCAGCAAGGCGTCACCCGCCTCGACGTGGTCAATTTCATTTCGCACGGCGTGCGCAAGGACCAGCAGGCCGACGCCGCCAAAACCTCGGAAGGCGTGGAAGAAACGCAGGTCGAAGGCCAGCCGAAGGAAAGCCCGCTCGACCAGTTCACCCTGAACCTGAACAAGCATGCCGCCGACGGCAAGATCGATCCATTGATCGGCCGCGAGGAAGAAGTCGACCGGGTCATCCAGATTCTGTGCCGCCGCCGCAAGAACAACCCGCTGCTGGTCGGTGAAGCCGGCGTGGGCAAAACCGCGATCGCGGAAGGCCTGGCCTGGAGAATCACCCAGGAAGACGTGCCTGAAATCCTGCAGAACGCCGTCGTGTTTTCGCTCGACATGGGCGCGCTGCTGGCCGGCACCAAGTACCGCGGCGACTTCGAACAGCGTCTGAAAGCGGTGCTCAAGCAGTTGAAAGACACGCCGAACGGCATCCTGTTCATCGACGAAATCCACACCATCATCGGCGCCGGTTCGGCCTCGGGCGGTACCCTGGATGCGTCGAATCTGCTCAAGCCTGCGCTGGCCAATGGCCAACTCAAATGCATCGGCGCGACCACGTTCACGGAATACCGCGGCGTGTTCGAGAAGGATCACGCGCTGTCGCGGCGCTTCCAGAAAGTCGATGTCAACGAGCCGTCGGTCGAACAGACCATCCAGATTCTGCGCGGCCTGAAATCGCGCTTCGAAGAGCACCATGGCGTCAAGTACTCGTCGTCGGCGCTGTCGACGGCGGCCGAACTGGCGGCCCGCTTCATCAACGACCGCCATCTGCCCGACAAGGCCATCGATGTGATCGACGAAGCCGGCGCCGCCCAGCGCGTGCTGCCGAAGTCGAAGCAGAAGAAAACCATCGGCAAGACGGAAATCGAAGACATCATCGCCAAGATCGCCCGCATCCCACCGCAGACGGTCAACCAGGACGACCGCAGCAAGCTGCAGACCATCGACCGCGATTTGCGCAACGTGGTGTTCGGCCAGGATCCGGCCATCGATGCGCTGTCGTCGGCGATCAAGATGGCGCGTGCGGGTCTGGGCAAGCAGGACAAGCCGATCGGCTCCTTCCTGTTCTCCGGTCCTACCGGCGTCGGCAAGACCGAGGTGGCCAAGCAGTTGGCGTTCATCCTCGGCATCGAACTGATCCGCTTCGACATGTCGGAGTACATGGAGCGTCACGCGGTTTCTCGCCTGATCGGTGCGCCGCCGGGTTATGTCGGTTTCGACCAGGGCGGTTTGCTGACCGAAGCCATCACCAAGAAGCCGCACGCGGTGCTGCTGCTGGACGAAATCGAAAAAGCCCACCCGGACATTTTCAACATCCTGCTGCAGGTGATGGACCACGGCACCCTGACGGACAACAATGGCCGCAAGGCGGATTTCCGCAACGTGATCATCATCATGACCACCAATGCGGGCGCCGAAAGCTTGACCAAGCGTTCGATGGGCTTCACGGATTCGAAAGCTGCCGGCGACGAAATGGCCGATATCAAGCGCATGTTCACGCCTGAGTTCCGCAACCGGATCGACGCCACCATCAGCTTCCGTGCGCTGGACGAAGAAATTATCCTGCGCGTGGTCGACAAATTCCTCATGCAGCTGGAAGAGCAGCTGCACGAGAAAAAAGTCGAGGCGATCTTCACCGAGAAACTGCGCAAGCTCCTCGGCAAGAAAGGTTTCGATCCGCAGATGGGCGCCCGGCCGATGTCCCGCCTGATCCAGGACATGATCCGCAAGGCCCTCGCCGACGAGCTGCTGTTCGGCCGCCTGGTCAATGGCGGCAAGATCGTGGTCGACCTGAACGAGAAGGACGAAGTGCAGATCGACTTCCCGGAAGGCGACTCGCTGCCGCCACCGACCTTGCCGCCTGAAACGGTCGAGATCGAGTAAGCGTCCCATCAGCAGGGAACTGCAAACTAAAAAACCCGCCAGGTGTGAATTTGGCGGGTTTTTTATTGGTAATGGAAAATTGGACGCGATTCGTTCTGTAGCAGCAAAATCACATTACTTTTACAGCCCGCCCGATAAACTGGATCGGCCCGGTGGGCTTGTTCAACGGCGAGCCATTCACTGGCTCCAGTGTCAACTCGAACAACTGGTTTGGCTGTACATTCGGCAGGGCATCGAGCGGAATCGTGATCGTCTGCCCAGGCTTCACCAGCCCCAGCGATACCGGCCCCTTCCAGCCATCCGCCTTGGTCCAGAACTGCAGCGACTTATCGCTCGGCACCGCCGCCGCATTCAAAGGCACCAGGTTCAATTCGTGCGATGCATTCGCCTGCACCACGTAGCCCGGCGCCCTGTCCTGCGGCGCCACCAGCACCACCATGTATTGCGGTTTGCCGGCAGGGACCGCCATGCGCCCGGCCAAAGTCACCGCCAGCACCAGGGTCGCCAGCATCGAGCCGGCCGTCAGCATGCGCCATAGTCCCAGGCTGTCCCACATCGGGCGCTTGACCGTCAGGACAGGCGCGGTGCTGCGCTCGATGCGTCGCCACAGGTCCGCGGACGGCGCCACCGGCTCGACCAGCGCCGTCAACGGTAAAAGATCTGCTTCCCACTTCTGCACCGCCAGGCGCAGAACTGGCTCAAGCAGCAGGCGCTTCTCGACCTCGGCGCGGGCGGCAGCGGACAAGGTTCCCAGCACGTACTCGCCGGCCAGCACCTGCACATCCTCGGGAAGAAAATCGACGCTCATGACAGGCACACTTTCAAGGACGCCAGGCTGCGCTTGATCCACGCCTTGACGGTGCCCAGCGGCGCGTCGACCCTGGCCGCGATCTCGCTGTGCGACAGGCCGTCGACATAGGCATGCAGCAGGCAGTTGCGGCGCACCGGTTCCAGCTGTTCGAGGCACAGGCCGATCTGGCCCGGGCTGGTGTGAAAGGCGAAGCTATCGGTCACTTCGGCCCAGCGCGCCATTGATGCTTTCGCATCGAGGGCTAGCGCGGTGTCCTCGTCGACGGCGACCTCGCGTTGCGATCCGCGCACCGCGTTCAGCGCCAGGTGGCGAGTGATGGTGTAGATCCAGCCACGCGCCGCGCCGCGCAAAGGATCGTAGCTGCCCGCGCCGGTCCACACTTTGATGAAAGCGTCGTGCACGATGTCCTCGGCCAGCGCGGCGTCGCGCACGATGCGCAGCGCGACGCCCAGCAGCCGGCTGCCTTCCTGATCGTACAGGCGGCGCAATGCCGAGCGGTCGCCGCCCGCGCAAGCGTGCAGGGCGCCTTCGTAATCAAAAGCGAAGTCGAATGCGATGGCGTGGTCGGGCAAGGGCGGTCCGTCAGAAAGTGGGGGCGAGCCGATCCTATCATGTATTTACAGTCGGCTTTACACTCAGGCAGCTTTCCAGAAAATATAGTCGCCCTGGTACATCACCACCGTGCGCTGGCCCTTGGTCTCAGACGTGCAGCCCGTCGCCGGCGCGGCGCCGCCTTGCAGCGCCACCCGCTGAATATAAGTGGTGCCCATCATGGCGCCGCTGCCCATCGCCGGATTGGCTTTTACGAGCTGATAAGGGATGTTGCCTGCGCCGGACGGCGCCACCGCCACTTGCGTGCCGCTGACCTTCGAGCCGTCGCTGGCTTCCCAGGTGGCGGGCGGGCCGTAGTATTTGCCGACCGCCTTGCCGCCGCGGTCCACCAGCGCCGCCCTCGGGCCGACGAAAGTCCATTCGACCATGCCCGGCATGTTCGCCTTGTCCTTGCACTCGTAGGTCAGCTCTCCGGTGGCGCGGGTCTCCATGGCGACCACGTGGCCGGCCGGGACTTTGACGGCGTCCGGCAGGCTGTCCTGCGAATACATGGATTTTGGCGCCATCGATGTGCAGGCGGCGAGGGAGGCGGCGAGGATTAAAAGGGCAGGCAGGCGGGCGAGGTTCATGGTGTTCTCCGGTGGGTGGATGCGGCACGCGTTTGCGCGCCGCTGCAGGTACTACCCGCCAGCATCCTGATCGGATGCAGCCGGCCTCAATTATTTTTGAGCTTGCGCCACAGCGTCGTGCGGCTGATGCCGAGGAAGGCCGCCGCCTCGTCGCGCCGTCCCTCGAAGCGGGCCAGCACCTCGTGCACCGATTCTTCCGATGGCACGGCTGCGACAGCGGTCTTGCCCAACTCCGGCGCCACTTTTAACACGAAGGCCTGGGTCAGCGCCTGCAGCGGTTCGGCGGCCAGGTACAAGGCGAGGCGCTGCATGACGTTTCTCAGTTCGCGCACATTGCCGGGCCAATCGTAGCGCTCCAGCAGCGGCGCGCAGGCGCGCACCTCGGCATGCAGATTCGGATGGGGGCGGGCGCCCAGCGCCGCCAGGGCATTTTTCAGCGACCACTCGGCCAGCGGCGCCACGTCGATCCGGCGCTCCCGCAGCGGAGACAAGGGCAGGCGCAGCACCGCCAGCCGGTAATACAGGTCGGCCCGGAAGCGGCCGTCGCGCACGCGCGCTTCGAGATCGCAATGAGTGGCGCTGATCACCCGCACGTCGACCGGCACCGGCCGGGTGCCGCCGACTCGCACCACTTCCCGTTCTTCGAGCACGCGCAGCAAGCGCGTTTGCAGGGGCAGCGGCATTTCGCCGATTTCATCCAGAAACAGGGTGCCGTGATTGGCCGCTTCGAACAAGCCCGCGTGGCCGCCCCGGCGCGCGCCCGTAAAAGCGCCTTCCTCGTGGCCGAACAGTTCGGACTCCAGCAGCGACTCGGCCACCGCGCCGCAGTTGACGGCGACGAAAGGGCTGCTTTTGCCGCCGGCTCCCCGGTTTGCCGGACTCTCGCGGTGGATCGCCTGCGCCGCCAGCTCCTTGCCGGTACCCGTCTCCCCCTCGATCAGCACCGTCGCCGGCGATCTGGCAAACAGCACCACGGCCTGGCGCAACTGCTCCATCGCCGCCGATTCTCCCTTCAAATCGTTGAGGCCATGGCGGGCGCGCAGTGTGTCGGCCACCACCGGGCGGCGCACGCGCCTGGCGTCGACGGCGGTCTGGCGGGCCAGTTCGAGGGCGTCGTCGAAGGCCTGGCGGATCGAGGCGGCGGAATAGACGAACACGCCGGTGAGGCCGGCTTCCTCGGCCAGATCGGTGATCAGGCCGGCGCCGACGATGGCGCTGACGCCTTCGTTTTTCAATTCCTGGATGCGGTCGCGCGCATCCTGCTCCGTCACGTACACGCGCTGCAGGATGCCTGCTTTGAAAGTGTCGGAGAATTCGCCGAGGGCGGGCAGGGGAGACTGGTAGCTGATCACGCCGATGCGCGCCGCGCTTTTGCGGGCGCGCGCCAGCGCCTGCATCATGTCGTAGCCGCTGGCTTTCGCCACCACCACCGGCGCCGACAGCCTTCCTTTCAGATAGGCCGCGTTCGAGCCGGCGGCGATCACCACGTCGCAGCGTTCGGTCGCCATGCGTTCTCGGATGTGGCGCACGGCGTCGTCGAAACCCAGGTTGATCGGCTCGATCGTGGCCAGGTGGTCGTACTCGAGGGTGATGTCGCGGAACAGTTCGGACAAGCGCGAGACGGACACCGTCCAGATGACAGGGCGGTCGAGATCTTCGGTGGGGGCGGCATAGGGCATGGCGGTATTGTACGCCAGCGGTGTTGCATGTTGCATTCATGTTTCAAAGGTGTTGCAACATGAAACACTTGCATGACACATCGGCAGACGCCAGCCACGCGTGACACCTTGATTTTAAAGCGTATTATGGCGCCAGCCAGTATGAGGGCAGGGCGCTGGAGGGTGGCACGGCCCTTGCAATAGTTGAAGTATTGAGTTTCGTATCAACCCCAGGAGAATACCGATGAGAGAATCCCGAGGCGCCATGTTCCGCCGAGCCGTAGCAGAAGAATCGCCCTTGCAGGTGGTCGGCACCATCACCGCCTACACCGCCCGCATGGCCGAGCAGTCCGGCTACAAGGCGATTTATTTGTCCGGCGGCGGCGTCGCCGCCAATTCGCTGGGCTTTCCCGATCTCGGCATCAGCACGCTGGACGACGTCATCACCGACGCCCAGCGCATCACCGACACCTGCGGCCTGCCGCTGCTGGTCGACATCGACACCGGCTGGGGCGGCGCCTTCAATATCGCCCGCACCATCCGCCACATGATCCGCGCCGACGTCGCCGCCGTCCACATGGAAGACCAGGTCTCGGCCAAGCGCTGCGGCCACCGGCCCGGCAAGGAAGTCGTCTCGACGGGAGAAATGGTCGACCGCATCAAGGCGGCGGTGGACGCCCGCCACGACGAGAATTTCGTCATCATGGCCCGCACCGATGCGCTGGCCGTCGAGGGCCTGAACGCCGCCATCGACCGCGCCTGCGCCTACGTCGAAGCGGGCGCCGACATGATCTTCCCGGAAGCGATCAACAAGCTCGAACAATACAGCCAGGTCCGCGCCGCCGTAAATGTGCCGATCCTCGCCAACCTGACGGAATTCGGCGCCACGCCGTTGTTCACCCTCGATGAGCTGCGCGCCCATAACGTCGACATCGCCCTGTACTGCTGCGGCGCCTACCGCGCCATGAACGCGGCCGCCCTGAATTTCTACAAAACCCTGCGCGCCGAAGGTACGCAGAAGAGCGTGGTGCCGACCATGCAGAGCCGCATGGAGCTGTACGACTATCTGGGTTACCACGAGTACGAGCAAAAGTTGGACAGCCTGTTCGCCCAGGGCAAAGAGAAATAATATAAATAATTTGGAGATTTCAAGCATGACCGATACCACCGCAGCAAAAGACCCAGTCGCTTTCAAACCAAAAAAATCCGTCGCCCTGTCTGGCGTCGCCGCCGGTAACACGGCCCTGTGCTCGGTGGGTAAAACCGGCAACGATTTGCACTACCGCGGCTACGACATCCTCGACGTCGCCACCACCAGCGAATTCGAAGAGATCGCGTATCTGCTGGTCCACGGCAAGCTGCCGAACGCCGCCGAACTCTCCGCCTATAAAACCAAGCTGAAAGGCCTGCGCGGCTTGCCGCACGCGGTGAAAGCCGCGCTGGAAGCGCTGCCGGCCGCCGCCCACCCGATGGACGTGATGCGCACCGGCTGCTCGGTGCTGGGCTGCACCCTGCCTGAAAAGGACGACCACAACGTGCCGGGCGCGCGCGACATCGCCGACCGCCTGATGGCGTCGTTCGGCTCGATGCTGCTGTACTGGTACCACTACAGCCATAACGGCAAGCGCATCGAAGTGGAAACCGACGACGACTCCATCGGCGGCCACTTCCTGCACCTGCTGCACGGCGAGAAGCCGTCCGATTCCTGGGTCAAGGCCATGCACACCTCGCTGATCCTGTACGCCGAACACGAGTTCAACGCCTCGACCTTCACGGCGCGCGTGATCGCCGGCACCGGTTCGGACATCCACTCGGCCATCACCGGCGCCATCGGCGCGCTGCGCGGTCCGAAACACGGCGGCGCCAACGAAGTGGCCCTGGAAATTCAGGAACGCTACGAGAACCCGGATGAAGCTGAAGCGGACATCCGCCGCCGGGTCGACAACAAGGAAGTGGTGATCGGTTTCGGCCATCCCGTCTACACCGTCTCCGACCCGCGTAACGTGGTGATCAAGGAAGTGGCGCGCCAGCTGTCGAAAGAAGCCGGTTCGACCAAGATGTTCGACATTGCCGAGCGCCTAGAGTCGGTGATGTGGGAAGTGAAAAAAATGTTCCCGAACCTGGACTGGTTCTCGGCCGTCTCGTACCACATGATGGGCGTGCCGACCGCGATGTTCACGCCGCTGTTCGTCATTTCGCGCACCTCCGGCTGGTCTGCCCACGTGATCGAGCAGCGCATCGACAACAAGATCATCCGCCCGAGCGCCAACTACGTCGGTCCCGAAGATCTGACCTTCACCCCGCTGGCCGACCGCAAGTAACCGTAACCGAATAAGTGGCAGACATCATGATGAACACGACGCACCGTAAAACCTTGCCCGGCACCGCGCTGGATTATTTCGACGCTCGCGAGGCGGTCGACGCCATCGAGGCGGGCGCTTACGACAAGCTGCCCTACACCTCGCGGGTGCTGGCCGAAAACCTGGTGCGCCGCTGCGATCCCGAGACGCTGAACGCCTCCCTGCGCCAGCTGATCGAACGCCGCCGCGACCTGGATTTTCCATGGTTCCCGGCGCGCGTGGTCTGCCACGATATTCTCGGTCAGACCGCCCTGGTCGATTTGGCCGGCCTGCGCGACGCCATCGCCGCGCAGGGCGGCGATCCGACGCTCGTCAATCCGGTCGTGCCGACGCAGCTGGTGGTCGACCATTCGCTGGCCGTCGAATGCGGCGGCTTCGATCCCGACGCCTTCGCCAAGAACCGCGCCATCGAAGACCGCCGCAACGAAGACCGTTTCGATTTCATCGAGTGGACCAAGAAGGCGTTTAAAAATGTCGATGTGATCCCGCCGGGGAACGGCATCCTGCACCAGATTAACCTCGAGCGCATGAGCCCCGTGGTGCAGGTCGAGCACGGCGTGGCTTACCCGGACACCCTGGTCGGCACCGATTCGCATACGCCGATGGTCGATGCGCTGGGCGTGATCGCCATCGGCGTGGGCGGCCTGGAAGCGGAAAGCGTGATGCTGGGCCGCGCTTCGTGGATGCGCCTGCCGGACATCATCGGCGTCGAGCTGACCGGCAAAGCCGCTCCCGGCATTACCGCCACCGACATCGTGCTGGCGCTGACGGAATTCCTGCGTAACTCGAAAGTGGTGTCGTCCTACCTCGAATTTTTCGGTCCGGGCGCCGCCAGCCTGACCTTGGGCGACCGCGCGACGATTTCGAATATGGCGCCGGAATTCGGTTCGACCGCCGCCATGTTCTATATCGACGAGCAGACCATCAAGTATCTGAAATTGACCGGCCGCGAAGACGATACCGTCAAGCTGGTCGAATCGTATGCGCGCACCACCGGCCTGTGGGCGGACAGCCTGGCCACCGCCGAGTACGAGCGCGTGATCAGCTTCGATCTGTCGACCGTGGTGCGCAATATCGCCGGCCCATCCAACCCGCACAAGCGCGTGCCGACCTCGGAACTGGCCGCACGCGGCATTTCGGGCGTGGTCGAAAACGAAGCGGGCTTGATGCCCGATGGCGCCGTCATCATCGCCGCCATCACCAGCTGCACCAATACGAACAATCCCCGTAACATGATCGCTGCCGGCCTGATCGCCCGCAACGCCAACCGCCTCGGCCTGCAACGCAAGCCCTGGGTGAAATCGTCGCTGGCGCCGGGTTCCAAGACCGTCGCCCTGTACCTGGAAGAAGCGGGCCTGATGCCGGAACTGGAAAACCTCGGCTTCGGCGTGGTCGCATTCGCCTGCACCACCTGCAACGGCATGTCGGGCGCGCTCGATCCGGTGATCCAGCAAGAAATCATAGACCGCGATTTGTATGCCACCGCGGTCCTGTCGGGCAACCGCAATTTCGACGGCCGCATTCACCCGTACGCAAAACAGGCTTTCCTTGCTTCGCCACCGCTGGTGGTCGCCTATGCGATTGCCGGTACCATCCGTTTCGATATCGAGAAGGACGTGCTGGGCAAAGCTGCCGACGGCAGCGATATCCGCCTGGCCGATATCTGGCCTTCCGACGAAGAGATCGACGCCATCGTCGCCTCCAGTGTGAAACCGGAGCAGTTCCGCAAGGTCTACATCCCGATGTTCGCCAAGCAGGCGGACGATGGCCTCAAAGTGAGCCCGCTGTACGACTGGCGCCCACAGACCACCTATATTCGCCGTCCGCCGTACTGGGAAGGCGCACTGGCCGGTGAGCGCAGCCTGAAGGGCATGCGGCCGCTGGCGGTCCTGGGCGACAACATCACCACCGACCATTTATCTCCGTCGAACGCCATCATGATGGATTCGGCCGCCGGAGAATATCTGCACAAAATGGGCTTGCCGGAAGAAGACTTCAATTCCTACGCCACCCACCGCGGCGACCACCTGACGGCGCAGCGCGCCACCTTCGCCAATCCGACCTTGAAAAACGAGATGGTAACGGAAGACGGTAAAGTCAAAGCCGGCTCGCTCACGCGCATGGAGCCGGAGGGCACCGTGACGCGCATGTGGGAAGCCATCGAGACCTATATGGAGCGCAAGCAGCCCTTGATCATCGTCGCCGGCGCCGATTACGGCCAGGGTTCTTCGCGCGACTGGGCGGCCAAGGGCGTGCGCCTGGCCGGCGTCGAAGCCATCGTCGCCGAAGGCTTCGAGCGCATTCACCGGACGAACCTGGTGGGCATGGGTGTGCTGCCGCTGGAATTCAAGGTCGGCACCAACCGCAAGACCCTCGGCATCGACGGCAGCGAGACTTTTGACGTTATCGGCGAGCGCCTGCCGCGCGCCGATCTGACCCTCATCATCACCCGCAAGAACGGCGACACCGAAGCGGTCACCGTCACCTGCCGCCTCGACACCGCCGAAGAGGTGTCGATCTACGAAGCGGGCGGCGTGCTGCAGCGCTTCGCGCAAGACTTCCTGGAATCGACGAAAGCGGCGGCCTGATATGTCTACAGCTCCTCAAATCAAGATCCCCGCCACCTATATGCGCGGCGGCACCAGCAAGGGCGTGTTTTTCAAATTGTCCGACCTGCCGGCCGCAGCCCAGGTGCCGGGCGCCGCGCGCGACAAGCTGCTGCTGCGCGTGATCGGCAGTCCCGACCCGTATGCCAAGCAGATCGACGGCATGGGCGGCGCCACCTCGAGCACCAGCAAATCCGTCATCGTCGGTCCCGCCACCCAGCCCGGTCACGACGTCGACTACCTGTTCGGCCAGGTGTCGATCGATTCGCCCTTCGTCGACTGGAGCGGCAACTGCGGCAACCTGTCGGCGGCGGTGGGGCCGTTCGCGATTTCGTCGGGCCTGATCGCGGCGGACAAACTGCCGAAAGACGGCATCGCCACCATCCGCATCTGGCAAGCCAACATCGGTAAAACCATCATTGCGCACGTGCCGATGACGAATGGCGAAGTGCAGGAAACGGGCGACTTTGAACTGGACGGCGTGACCTTTCCGGCGGCCGAAGTGCAGCTGGAGTTCATGGACCCGGCGGCCGAGGAAGAGGGCGGGGGAGGCGCGATGTTCCCGACCGGTCAACTCGTCGATGAACTCGACGTGCCCGGTGTCGGCAAGTTCAAGGCGACCATGATCAACGCCGGCATTCCGACCATTTTCGTCAACGCCGAAGACATCGGCTACACGGGCATCGAGCTGCAGGACGCCATCAACGGCGATCCGAAAGCGCTGGCCCGTTTCGAGACCATCCGCGCCTATGGCGCCCTGCAAATGGGCTTGATCAATCACATCGACGACGCCGCCAAGCGCCAGCACACACCGAAAGTGGCGTTTGTCGCACCGCCAGCCGCCTACACCGCCTCGAGCGGCAAAGTGGTGGCTGACACCGACATCGACCTGCTGGTGCGCGCGCTCTCGATGGGCAAGCTGCACCACGCCATGATGGGCACGGCAGCCGTCGCCATCGGCACCGCCGCCGCCATTCCCGGCACCCTGGTCAACCTCGCGGCCGGCGGCGGCGCACGCACGGCGGTGCGTTTCGGCCATCCTTCCGGCACCTTGCGGGTCGGTGCGGAAGCGGTCAACGAGGGCGGCGCCTGGAGTGTGAACAAAGCCATCATGAGCCGCAGCGCACGCGTCCTCATGGAGGGCTTTGTCAGAATCCCGGGCGATACGATTTAGGCTGTTGTTGTATTTTAGACAGCGACGTGTTGTTTCCCAGTGTTATCACCGGCGCCCCAAGAGGGCGCCATTTCATTTGTCTGGCATAGCTGCTGGCATCGGTTTATCATCGTTCGAACAGCGCCCGACCCGAGGCGGGTACGACGAGAGACATGGACCGACTCACTCCACAGCCGCTTATGGCAATCGCAGCAGCGTTGGCGCTCATCGGCGCGCCGGCCTGCGCCTGCGACAGCACCGGCGTTATCACCGCTGCCAACGCCGAACTCGAACAACTGCTTGGTCAAGGATTGATCGGCCGCCCTCTGTTCGATTTTTTCTCCGGCGCCAGCCTCGCCAGCGGCGCCGCGGTCCTGCGCGATGCCCTGATCGCTCCGCAGCACTGGGACGCTTCCCTGGCCGCCGGCGGCGACGAAGTCGCCGTCCATTTGCGCGCCAAACCGCTGTCCATCGACGCCGGCGGCCCCGGTTGCACCATCGTTTTCACTGACATCCGCCACTTCGAGCGCAGCCAGGCCGAATTGCGCCAGACCCTGCTCGAACAGAAGGCGATCCTCGACAACGCCTCGGTCGGCATCCTGTTCAGCAAGGGCGGGGTGATGATGTCCTGTAATCCCCGCTTCGCCGAGATGTTCGGCTATACCCAGGTCGAGATGATGGGCCAGCCGGCCTCGATCGTGTTCGCATCGACCGATGATTACCGCGCCTTCGGCGCGCTCGCCGGGCCATTGCTGGGCAACGGCCAGCCTTACGAATGCCCCGAGCACCTGTTTGTGCGGCGCGACGGCTCGCTGTTCTGGTGCCGCGTGCGCGCCAAGGCGCTCGATACCGACCGCAGCGCCGAGGGCACCATCTGGATCCTGGAAGACGTCACCGAATCGCGCCAGACCCTGATCGAAGTGCAGGCCATCATGACCAATGCCTCGGTCAGCATCCTGTTCACCAAGAACCGCCTGATCACCCGCTACAACCGCGGTTTCGCCGAGATGTTCGGCTACGGGGATGGCGAGGCGCTGGGCATGCCGGGACGCGCTCTCTACCCCAGCGACGCCGTCTATGAGGCGGTCGGCGCCAAGGCCTGGCCGCTGCTGTCGACCGCGCGGCCGTTCCAGACCGAAGTGACCATGCAGCGCAAGGACGGCAGCACCATGTGGGCGCAGCTGATCGCCTACGTGGTCAACCCGGACGACCCGGAAGCGGGCACCATCTGGATCATCGAGGACCGCACCGACCATAAAAAGGCCGAGGAAGCGCTGCGCAACACCCTGCTTGAAAACCAGGCGATTTTAGACAGCGCGGTGCTCGGCATCTCGGTCGTCGAGCGTGGCTACAACTTGCGCAGCAACGCCAAGATGGAAGAGCTGTTCGCTTACCAGCCGGGCGAGATGGACGGCCTGTCGGTGCGCGCCCTGTATCCGGATGCGGCGGCCTGGGAGCGCGCCCGCGTCGAGACGGCGCGCGATTTCGCCGATGGGCGGGTCAGCACTTGCGAAATCCAATTGGCCCGCAAGGACGGCACCCTGTTCTGGGCGCGTTTATCGGGGCGGCCTTTCGACATGGCGCGTCCGCGCGACCGGTCTGTCTGGCTGATCGACGACATCACCCTGCGCCGCCAGGCCGCCGACACGGTGCGCCGCGCGCGCGACGGCCTGGAGCTGCGGGTGCAGGAGAGAACCGCCGAACTGGCCGGCGCCAACGCCTTGCTGCAAGCGGAAATCGTCGAGCGCCGGCAGGCCGAGGCAAGAGTTCACCACATGGCCTATCACGACAGTCTGACCGGTTTGCCGAACCGCGCCCTGCTGGCCGACCGCCTGGAGCGCTCGATGCTGACGGCCGCGCGCAGCGAGCGCCAGCTGGCGGTGATGTTCCTCGACCTGGACCGTTTTAAAACCATCAACGATTCTCTAGGCCACCAGACCGGCGATCACCTGCTCAAGGAAGTGGCCAGCCGCCTGTGCCGCGCGGTGCGCGCCAGCGACACCGTGGCGAGACTGGGCGGCGATGAATTCGTCGTGCTGGTGCCGGGCATCCGCGGCAGTGCGGAGAGCGTGGGCGTGGCCGAGAAGATCATCGAGGCGCTCGATGCGCCGTTCCCCTTCGAAGGGCGGCAGCTGCACATCACGCCGTCGATCGGCATCTGCCTGTATCCGGACGACGGCCACGACGTCGACACCCTGATGCGCCACGCCGACGCCGCCATGTACCACGCCAAGGCCAGCGGCCGTAACAACTACCAGTTTTTCACGCAGAAGATGAACCAGGCGGCGGCCCAGCATTTCGAGATGGAGAGCAGCCTGCGCTCGGCGCTGGCGGAAGAGCAGTTCGAGCTGTTCTTCCAGCCTATCCTCATGACCGGCACGCGGCGCCTGCAGTCGCTGGAAGTGCTGCTGCGCTGGCGCCGCCCGAACGTGAAGGAGAACGGCGGCCTGGTGCTGCCCGACCGCTTCATTCCCATCCTCGAAGAAAACGGCTTGATCGTGGCGGTGGGCGAGTGGGTGATGCGGCGCGCCTGCGAGCAGAGCATGGCATGGCAGAAGGCCGGTCTGGCGCCGGTGCCGCTGGCGGTCAACCTGTCGCCGCGCCAGTTCATGCACCGCGGCCTGATCGAGTCGATTCGCCGCACGCTCGACGATACCGGCATCGACCCGGCCCTGATCGAATTCGAGATCACCGAAACGGCGTTGATGCAGCACGGCGAGCAGACCCTGGAGATTCTCGGCCAGATCAACGCCATGGGAATCCGCCTGTCGATCGACGACTTCGGCACTGGCTATTCGAGCCTGGCCTACCTCAAACGCTTCCCGGTGCGCAAACTCAAAATCGACCGCGCCTTCATCAAGGACCTCGAGACCAGCGCCGAGGACCGCGCCATCGTGCGCGCCATCATCGCCCTGTCGAACAGCCTGCAGCTCGAAGTGGTGGCCGAGGGCGTGGAGACGGAAGGGCAGTTCGGCCTGCTGGCCGAATCGGGCTGCACCTATGCCCAGGGATATCTGTTTTCGCAGCCGGTGCCGGCCGCGAATGTGCCGGCCATGCTGGCTTATACGCCGAGCAAAGTCGCCGTCACCGGCGCGTGATCGGACGGCTGCTCCCATTTGCGCGGTTCGCGGTCGATCTCGCAGGCGGTGCAGCGCGCCGCCAGGGATTTCGATAACAGAATGTGATCGATGCGCAAGCCGCGGTTGCGGCGGAAACCCATCATGCGGTAATCCCACCAGCTGTATGATTTTTCCGGCTGCTCGAACAGGCGGAAGGCGTCGGTCAGCCCGAGTTCGGCAATGCCGGTGAGGGCGGCGCGTTCGCGCTCCGAACAATGGATCTGGCCGGCCCATTCGACCGGGTCGTGCACGTCGCGGTCTTCCGGGGCGATGTTGTAGTCGCCCAGCAGGGCCAGCTCGGGATGCACCGCCATTTCCTCGCGCAGCCACTCGTGCAGGGCTGCCAGCCAGGCCATTTTGTACATGTACTTTTCCGAATCGACGGCCTGGCCGTTCGGCACATAGGCGCAGACGATGCGCATGCCGCCGATGGTGGCGGCGAGGATGCGCTGCTGGGCATCTTCGTAACGGGGATTATTTTTCACCACTTCGCTGATCGGCAACTTAGACAGGATGGCGACCCCGTTGTAGGTTTTCTGGCCGCTGAACACCACCTGGTAGCCGGCCGCGTTGATTTCAGCCACAGGAAATTTGTCGTCGGTGAGTTTAGTTTCTTGGAGACATAAAACATCGACAGGATGCGCCGCCAGCCACTGCAGTAAATGTGAAAGGCGTACTTTGAGGGAATTGACATTCCATGTTGCTATTTTCATGTGGATGTGGACAATACGTAAAAGAGTGTTGCAGGAATGTTACGGCTGAGACCGCCTTCTGCTGGGAAAAACCGATGTCGTGCAATAAATACACGTGTCAGAAAAAAACTGTTGTCTTTCTGTTCCCCCGGGGCGCAATCTGTGGCAAATTGTAACAAATGCGCGACAAGACCAGCAAAGTAGCCTATTGTTACTGACAGGGTATCGAATATTGCATAGTTACAACGCGCAGTGTAGTATTGCTAAGCTGGAAGAAATCATAGTGTGAATGACCTTTTAGTTTTTTTCATGACAACAACAGATTGCCGGAACAGCGTGAATTGTTGTTGAATTTCCTCCAAGAGATGATACTATTAGGAAATGTTGTATTTCCCGTAGTGTGAAACGCGATCAGAGCGCGTGTAAAGGATAAAAATGCGCAGTGCATTCGAGGCATGGGCACAACGTGACGGGCACATTGTGCGTCGCCGTGAGGACAAGCCCGAGGAATATCTGGTATTTGAGACACAACGCCGCTGGGTGATCTGGCAGGCAGCGCTGGCCCATGGCAAGACCGCAGCCGCCGCGCAAAAGCCGGCCGCCGCCAAGCCCGCCAAGGAAATTCAGGCAGACGAGGCCGCCATGCGCAACCGCGTGCTCAATGAAGTGCTCGACGCCTTCAGCGATCTCGACGACGCAGCCGGCATCGAAGCGGCCTTGAAAGTCATCCAGAATCTGAAGAAAAAGCAGAAGGCGCTGGCGGAACAAAAAGCCGACTGATGGCAGCAACGCCGCAGCGCTACCGCCACTACAAGGGCGGTCTGTACGAACTGGTGTGCATGGCCACGCTGGAGTCGGATTTGTCCGCCATGGTGGTGTACCGCGCCGCCGACGGTTCGATATGGACGCGTCCGCAAGCAGTGTTTTTTGAAAACGTCGAGGTGGACGGCAAGTCCGTTCCCCGTTTCGCAGCAATAGAATGAAGACCCGCAAGGGTCTTTTTTTTTGAGGGATGTAATCATGCGCATTTTATTTGCCGCCGCAGCCGTCGTGATCGCCTTGCCGGCCGCCGCCGAAACCATCGGCGCCGTCGATACCGCGTTCAAATTGATCGGCCCCGACCACAAGGTGGTGGTCGAAGTGTTCGACGATCCGAAAGTGGGCGGCGTCAGCTGCTACCTGTCGCGCGCCAAAACGGGCGGCATCAAGGGCGCCATCGGCCTGGCCGAAGACAAGGCCGAATCGTCGGTGGCCTGCCGCCAGGTCGGCGCCCTCAGTTTTACGGGCAAGGTACCGAAGCAGGAAGAAGTGTTCTCCGAGCGCGCTTCCATCTTTTTCAAGCACGTGCGGGTGGTGCGCATGGTCGATGCCAAGAGAAATGCCCTGGTGTATCTTGTCTATTCGGACCGCCTGGTCGATGGCAGCCCGAAAAACAGTGTGACAGCTGTCCCTGTGCCCGGCAATCAGCCAATTCCACTGCAATAAGAACTGGCATCCTCATGATTGTGCGCAAGCTGCCGTAAACAGCTTGTAGCCCAACCTGGATGCCATCATGCGTTTCATTAATTACATCGCCCTGTTCTGCGCCCCCTTCGCCTTGAGCGGCTGCGCCACCATCACCGATTCGACCCAGCAGGAAGTCGAAGTGCGCACCGTGCTCGACCACCGCGAAGTGGGCGGCATCGGTTGCGTGTTGTCGAACAAGAACGGTCGCTGGTTTGTCACCACGCCGGGCCGGGTGCTGGTCAGGAAGAGCGACGACGCGCTCACTTTTGACTGCAGCAAGCAGGGCGTCGGCAGTTCGGTGGAAAACGTCGCATCCCAGTACGGCACCGGCAAGATGATCGGCAATGCCGTCATCAGCGGCGGACTTGGCTACTATATGGACCGCCGCTCGGGCGCGGGTTTCGATTATCCGTCGGTGGTCACGGTGCTGATGCAGCCGGATAAAAACGCGGGCGGCGTCGCTGCAGTAACCGAAACAGGCGCATCGATGTTTTAAGAAATCAAACAAAAGTGAACCCCTACTTTTGTCTGGCGGAAGTCAGGTAAAAATTACCGGCAGAGCCGGATAATTTTTAAACACGCAAACCCGATTCAGATCATTGTTCGCCTAGGGGGCAAAAGTATGTGGAAGACTGATAGTCCGGAAAACTGCATCGGCGAAGAAATAAAAAGGCGAACCCGAGGGTCCGCCTTTTTATTTTCCGCTATTCGATCCCGCTATTCGATCCCGCTATTCGATCAAGAACGATTGATCAAAAAGGTCGACAGCAGCGGCACCGGACGGCCGGTGGCACCCTTGGCGCCGCCCGACTTCCATGCCGTTCCGGCGATATCCAGGTGCGCCCAGGTGTAATTTCTCGTGAAGTTTTCGAGGAAAGCCGCGGCGGTGCAGCTGGCGCCGCCCGGCGAACCGATATTGGCCAGATCGGCAAAGTTCGATTTCAGCTGGTCGTTGTACAACTCCCCGATCGGCAGGCGCCAGGCGGTGTCTCCCGCTTGCGAACCGGCGTCCAGCAGTTCCTGCACCAGGTGATTGCTGGCGTCGTCGTCGCGCGCGAACAGGCCGCTGTTGTGGTGGCCCAGGGCGACGATGCAGGCGCCGGTCAGGGTGGCGATGTCGACCACGGCAGCCGGATTGAAGCGCTCGGCGTAGGCGAGGGCGTCGCACAGCACCAGGCGGCCTTCGGCGTCGGTGTTGAGGATTTCGATGGTCAGGCCGGCCATCGAGGTGACGATGTCGCCCGGTTTTGTCGCACGGCCGGACGGCATGTTTTCGCAGGAAGCGATGATGCCGACCACGTTCAGGTCCAGCCCCATCTCGCCGATGGCCTTGAAAGTGCCCAGCACCGAGGCGGCGCCGCCCATGTCGTATTTCATCTCGTCCATGCCGGGGCCTGGTTTGAGCGAGATGCCGCCGGTGTCGAAGGTGATGCCCTTGCCGACCAATACCACAGGCGCATCGTTCTTCTTGCCGCCCATGTGCTTCATGACGATGAACTTCGGCGGCTCTTCGCTGCCGTTGGTCACCGACAGGAAGCTGTACATTTTCAGCGCTTCCAGCTGCTTGCGGTCCAGCACTTCGACGTCGAACTTGTAATCCTTGCCCAGTTTTTTCGCGGTGTTGGCCAGGTAGGTCGGGGTGCAGACGTTGGCCGACAGATTGCCCAGTTCCTTGGTCAGGTCCATGCCGCGGGCGATGGCCTGGGCCTGGGCCAGCGCCAGCTTGGTTTTCGCGTCGACGTAATCGACGGCCAGCGCCAGTTTCTTGACGCCGCTGCGCTCCGGGTCTTTCTTGCTTTTCTGGCCGTCGGTGCGGAATTGCGCCTCATGCGCGGCGATCACGATGCAGCGGATCGCCCAGGCCAGGTCGCGCCCTTTCACTTCGGTCATCGGAAATGCGATAATGGCATCCGCCGAACCGAGCTGGCCGAAGCATTTGATGGTCGCATGCACGGCCGACGTAAAACTTTTCTCGGTGACGGCTTCGACGTCTCCCATGCCCACCAGCAGCACGCGCGCCGCGGTCGCGCCGGCCACGCCGCGCAGCAGCAGGGTCGAACCGGCCTTGCCGGTAATGTCGCCGGACTTCAGTGCGGCGCTGATATCGCCGTTTTGATCGAGGGCGCTTGCCGCGGCCGACAATTTTTTATTTTCATACACCGCGACTGCGACACAGCCGGTTTTTGCCGACAGGATGGGGTTCTTTGTGTCGTATGCTTTTATGCTAAAGTCCATTCGATTCTCCATTTTCGTTTCTATCTAGTTCGCGACCTGCTCAACCCGTGATTATATCTTCCGAATGATCTTTCAACGCGCCCTTCGACGGGAAATGGCCAGTTCCGCTGGCGCCACCTTCACGGTGCTGTTCTCGATCTTCGTCACCTGGACGCTCATTTCCATCCTCGGCCGTGCCGCCGGCGGCAAGGTCGCGTCCTCCGACGTGGTCGCCCTGATCGTGTTCGCCGTGCTCGGCAACCTGCCCACGATTATTATTCTGACGGCCTTTATCGCCGTGCTGGCCGTTGTCACCCGCACTTACCGCGACTCCGAAATGGTGGTCTGGTTCGCCTCCGGCCAGTCGCTGGCCAAGTGGATCTGGCCGGTGCTGTCGTTCGGCTTGCCGCTGGTGCTGCTGACGGGCGCGCTCAGTTTCGTGGCGACGCCGTGGGCCAAGATGAAGAGCAACGAATTCGTCCAGCGCTTCGAAAAGCGCGAAGATCTGAAAAAGGTCGCGCCCGGCCAGTTCCGCGAGTCGGCCGGCACCAACCGGGTGTTTTTCGTCGAAGGTGGCGCCAACGCCGAAACCAAGAACGCGGTACAAAATGTGTTTGTCAACACCGTCGAAAAAGGCATCAACACGGTGGTGGTGGCGAAGGAAGGCGTGATCGAGCCGGATGGCAAGGGCGGGCAATTTCTCGTGCTGAAAAACGGTCGCCGCTATCAGGGCACGCCCGGCATGGCCGATTTCCAGACCATGGAATTCGGCCGCTACAGCATGCGCGTGGCCACCAAGGTGCCGGTGCTGGGCGCCGATTTGCCGGTCGATAGCATGTCGACGGCGACCCTGCTGGTGGCGCCGAACCGTTACACGCGCGCCGAGCTGCTGTGGAGAATCGCGTCGCCCGTCATGTGCATGTTGCTAATGCTGCTGGCCATTCCGCTCGGCTTCGTCAACCCGCGCGCGGGCAGTTCCGTCAACCTGATCCTCGCCGTACTGATCTTTTTCACCTACAGCAACCTGGTCAAACTCACCGAGGCCAGCGTCAAACAGGATAAATTGCATTTCGCCGTGGGCTGGTGGCCGATCCACCTGATCGTGCTGCTGGCGGCGGTCGGCCTGTTCGCCTGGCGCCTGAACGTCAATCACCGTTATCACCCGCTGGTGCTGCTGGCCGGCTGGAAACGCGCACGCACCGGCATCAAGGCGCAAGGGGCGCACGCATGAAGATCCTGCAGCGCTACTTTGCCGTCAACATCATGCAGGCGGTGTTCTTCGTGCTGGTTGCTTTCCTCGCGCTGACCGCCTTCATGGACCTGACTGCCGAATTGCCGGCCGTCGGCCAGGGCGGCTACTTGATCCAGCACGCGTTTCTGTACGTCGGCCTGCTGTTGCCGGGCCATGTGTACGAGGTGATGCCGGTGGCGGCCCTGATCGGCACCATTTACGCCATGTCGCAGTTCGCCGCCAGCTCGGAATTTACCATCATGCGGGCCTCGTCGATGTCGACCCGCCAGGCGATGGCGATGGTATTCAAGATCGGCATCGTGTTCGTCATCATCACCTTCTTTTTCGGCGAGGTGATCACGCCGCGCACGGCGCCGCTGGCCGAAAAAGTCAAACTCAGCGCCAAGGGCGCCACCCTATCGCAGGCATTCCGCTCCGGCATGTGGACCAAGGACGTGGTGCACGCCGACGGCACCAAAGGAACGGTGATGGGCTCGCGCTTTTTCAACGCGCGCCAGTTCAAACCCGACGGCCAGCTGATCGACGTCAAGCTGTACGAGTTCGATACCCGCATGCGCATGCGCAGCCTGGTCACGGCGGCCAGCGCCACCTTCGAAGGCAACAACACCTGGAAATTGGCCGACGTCACCGAAACCCGCTTCAGCAACAGCCGCGACGATGCCGCCGCGGGTGGCCCCGATAAGGTTGCCGAGAGCGCCATCGTCAAGGGCATGCTGGGCCAGGACACCGCCGCCGTCACCACCCGCAAACTGCCGAGCCTGGATCTGGTGTCGGAAGTGACGCCGAAAATTTTATCGGTGTCGTCGGCCGATCCGGACCGCATGTCGGCCAACGAGCTGGCCGTCTACACCCGCCACCTGGCCGACAACAAGCAGGAAACCGACCGTTTCAAGATCGCGTTCTGGAAGAAATTGTTCGATCCGCTGGCGATTTTCGTGCTGATGGCGCTGGCGCTGCCGTTCGCCTATTTGCAAAGCCGCAGCGGCGGCGTCAGCCTGAAGATTTTTATCGGCATCATGATCGGCGTCAGCTTCCTGCTGGTCAACACCCTGTTCTCGCACCTGGGCATGCTGACCACCTGGCCGCCGGTGATCACGGCGGTGGCGCCGAGTTTGCTGTACCTGCTATTGGCGCTGGGCGCCCTGTGGCGGGTCGAGAGGCACTGATGAAAGCGCTGATCTTGTTCGCTCACGGCGCCCGCGCGGCATCCTGGGCCGCGCCTTTCGAAAAGCTGCGCGATTTGACCCGGGCGCGCCTGCCGGACGTCGCCGTCTCGCTGGCTTTTCTCGAGCTGATGGAACCGCGCCTGCCGGCCGAGGTTGCACGCCTGGCGGCGGGCGGCGTGCGCGAACTGACCATCGTCCCCGTGTTCCTCGGACAGGGCGGCCATTTGCTTCGCGATCTGCCCTTGCTGGTGGAACAGTTGCGCATCGACTACCCGGGCGTGGCCATCAAGGTCGCCGGCGCCGTCGGCGAGGACGCCGCCGTGCTCGAAGCGATGACGAACTACTGCGTGTCCAGCCTGTAAGCCGAAGATATTAAGCCGCCTTTGCGCTGCGTCATGCGACTCTTGTACGCGTGCCTTTGACAGCGGCAGCACAGCTAACCACACTTGAAAGAGCCGCGCATTTCGCGCGACGCCTCTTTCAATGCGGCCATGTTCATCGAATTTCTCCAACTGCTGCGGCTTACCATCGTCGAACTGGCGCGCCGCGCCTGGCGGGTATTCGCCCGCGAATTGCCGTTCACGGCGCGCGTGCTGTGCCTGCCCGCATTGTTCGCCGAAGCGAGCTGCGCGCGGCGGATGGAAGTGATGGTCAAACGCCTGGACGCCATGGGCGCCCGCATCGACCTGGTGCGCTCGCAATTGCGCAGCGGCCTGTGCATCGAATCGATCGAAGCGGACGCCCATTTCAGGCGCATGCTGGCGGTGGTCAAGACCGATATGCGCGCCTTGCAGCGCGAGGCAGCCGCCTGGCAATGCGACCGCGAAGCAGCCGTGCCCAGCGTGCGCATGCGCGCCGCCCTCAGCGCCGTCAACAAGGTCAGCGAGCGAATCTACAAGCTGGCCGATTCGCTGCTGTGGGAGCTGGAGCAGCGCGATGGGGAGCAGCAGAGGCCGGCGTGAGGAACGGCCACGATGTTCTCGGATGAAACATGCGCCGCTTAATTCATCACGCCTGTCAGTCCTGCGACGCCGTCAGCATCGGGGACTGGCACCGCAGGGTGCCTGTCCCCATTGTAAATTCGCAAGTAGAGTTTCCTCCTCCAAGAAACTCCACTTGGCTCGGGATGCGGTTTTCAAATTACAGCGTCTACTTGCACGGCCGCGGCGGCTCGATGATGCGGCCCTGGCTATCCAGCTGGATCGTCAAGTTCGCAGGCACGTGATGCACCGGCATGCCGTCCGGTCCCGGCGCCGCCGATTCGGGCGGGATTTCGTTTGGACAGGCGGGCGTCGACTTCGGCAGCGATGCGGCCAGCTCGAACAGTTGGTCGCGTAGCGGCCTGGTGTCCGCCTTGGCGACGTTGGCGTCGATCCACAGCTGGTAGCCGCGCCGCCCCTCGAACCATGACAGGTCGGAGACGGCCTTGCCGGAAGGCGCTTGCAAGATCACCAGGCGCGCCGGTTTGCCATCGATACGCTCCGGCTCGTCGGCCGGGTCGCGCCAGGCGTTGCTGCCGTCGGCCGACATATCGTGTTCGTGCAAGATCACCGTGTGGCCGGCGGGCGTGCGAAAGCCCCGGTACACCTGGGAGCGGATCTCGTTCACCCCGTCCGGCAGGGCGCCCAGCGGCAGGAAACGATCGAAGGGCGTGCCCGCCAGCGGAACCGGCACGAATGCCAGATCCGCCGTGCCGACTGCGACAGGCAAGAGGTCGAGCTGAAAACGTTTCAGCCGGTCCTCGCACACCTGCTCGTAGCCATACTGTTTATATCGTTCCGCGCTTGCCGCCTGTTCGGCCTTGAACGCGGCGCTGCCCGGAGGCGCGCCCATGCCGCAGGAGGTGGCGGGCGCATCGGCGGCGTGCATGATAGTGGCGTACAACACGCCTGCGGCGAGGGCGGCGCCGATTGCGATGGATCGTTTCATGGTGGCTTCAAGCGGCGCTTGAACTCATTTCCTGGATTTTTTCAAGCCATGAATATAGGCGTGGATTGCAAATTACGCAAGATTTATGCGCTGCCGTCCGCCTCGGCGCGCGCATCCACGCTGTCGTCCACCTGCGTCTCCCGCAAGCGCAGGGCCTCGCCGATCATCACCAGCACCGGCCCGTGCGTCACGTTCAGTCCCTCGGCCAGCGCCGCCAGGTTAAGCCGCATGATGCGCTGTTCGGCGCGGCTGCAGTTTTCCACCACCACCACCGGGGTATCGGCGGCCCGCCCCGTGCCCAGCAGGCGCTGGGCGGTGGCGATGGCCTCCCTGCCGCCCATGTACTGCACCAGGGTGTCGGCGTCCGGCGTGACCGGCATCGGGTCGGCGTGTTCGGGGGCGGTGCTGGAGGTAAAAAATGCCACGCTGCGGGCGATGCCACGGCGCGTCAGGGGCTGCTGGGAAGCGGCAGCCGCGGCCAGCGCGGTGGTGATGCCGGGGACGATTTCGACCTGGATGCCCGCTTCTTCCAGCGCGCGCAGCTCTTCGTCGGCGCGGCCGAACAGCATGGGATCGCCGCCTTTGAGGCGCACGACTACGGCAAATTTACTTGCGCACTCAACTAATTGCGCGTTGATCCAGTCCTGCCGCGCCGACTGCTTGCCGCAGCGTTTGCCGACGTCGATTTTTTCAGCGCGGGGACAGAGCTCCAGCATCTCGGGCGATACCAGGGCGTCGTGCAACACCACGTCGGCGGCCGCCAACAGGCGCGCGCCGCGCAGGGTGATCAGGTCCTGGGCGCCGGGACCGGCCCCGACCAGGAAGACTTTACCCAATGCTCTGCCGAGGCCGTCCATGAGCGCTTACGCTTCCAGGCGGATCATGCCGGCGGCGACCGTCTGGTGCGTCACTTCGTCGATCAGGATGAAGGCGCCGGTGGCGCGGATGTCGTCGTAGGCGTCGGCCGCCAGCGGCTGCTGCACGGTGATGGCGATGCGGGCGATGTCGTTCAGTTTCAAGCCCTCGGCCGCATGGCGTTCCTGGGTGTTGATGTCGAGGATGCTGTCGACTTTGTTGACCTTGGCGGCGCTCTGGCGGGTGCCGTGCTTGATCCAGTATTTGCGGCGCAAATCGAGCGGCTCGTCGGCCATCCAGCAGACGTCGGCGCTGACCTGCTTGAGCAAGGTGGCGGGACGCTCGGCGGCAGTGAGCATGTCGCCGCGCGAGATGTCCAGGTGCTCTTCCAGCAGCAGCGTTATGGACTGGCCCACCACGGCCGATTTGTGCGAACCCTCGAAAGTGAGGATGTCCTTGACGGTGGCCGACTGGCCCGACGGCTGCACCACCAGCTTGTCGCCGACGCTGACTTTACCCGCTTCGATGCGGCCCATGTAGCCGCGGAAATCATTGGCCTCATGGCCGTTGTGGCGGGCGACGAGCTGCACGGGAAAGCGGAACGGCGCGTGGTGCGAGGCTTCCTGCACCGGCAGCGCTTCAAGCAGCGAGATGAGAGTCGGACCGTCGTACCACGGCATGTTGGTGCTCGGCTCGACCACATTGTCGCCGGAGAGCGCGGACAATGGAATCGGCGTCACGTCTTTCAGACCCAGGCTGGCGGCGAAGGCGCCGTAGGCCTTGACGATACGGTCGTACACGGCCTGGTCGTAGTTCACCAGGTCCATCTTGTTGACGGCGACGATGACGTGCTCGATCTGCAGCAGGTGCGCGAGGGTCGAATGCCGCTTGGTCTGGATTAGTAATTCGACGCCGCCATCATCCTGCAGCTTGACCTTGGAGACGTCGATCAGGATGATCACCGCGTCCGCCGTCGACGCGCCCGTCACCATATTGCGGGTGTATTGCTCGTGGCCCGGGGTGTCGGCGATGATGAACTTGCGCTTCGGGGTGGCAAAGTAGCGGTAGGCGACGTCGATGGTGATGCCCTGTTCGCGTTCCGCTTCCAGGCCGTCGGTCAGCAGCGACAGGTCGACGGCGTCGCCGACGGTTCGCTTGTGCTTGGAGCGCGACATGGCGTCCAGCTGGTCGGCGAAGATGCCCTTGCTGTCGAACAGCAGGCGGCCGATCAGGGTGCTCTTGCCGTCGTCGACGGAACCGGCGGTGATGAAGCGCAGCAGGCCGGAGGTGGGGTCCTGGTCGTCCTGTACCTTAAGTGAGTCGAGTCGTGCGTTCATCAGAAGTATCCTGCTTTCTTACGTTTTTCCATCGAGGCTTCGGAGGTCTGGTCGTCGGTCCGGGTGGCCCCGCGTTCGGTGATCTGGGTGACGGCGGTTTCGGCGATGATCGCTTCCACCGTCGCGGCATCGGACGATACCGGGCAGGTGCACGAGATGTCGCCGACGGTACGGAAGCGCACCACCTGCGTTTCGACCGTTTCTCCTTCGCGGGCCGGGGTCAGTTCGGTCAGCGGGATCAGCATGCCATTTCTCGGGATGACTTCGCGCTCGTGGGCAAAGTAGATCGGCGGCAGTTCCAGTTTTTCTCGCTGGATGTACAGCCACACATCGAGCTCGGTCCAGTTCGAAATGGGGAACACGCGCATGTTCTCGCCCGGGTGCACGCGGGTGTTATACAGGTCCCACAGTTCCGGGCGTTGGGCTTTCGGGTCCCACTGGCCGAATTCGTCGCGGAATGAAAAAATGCGTTCCTTGGCGCGGGCCTTTTCCTCGTCGCGGCGGGCGCCGCCGATGCAGGCGTCGAAACCGTGTTCGGCGATGGTTTCCAGCAGCGTGACGGCTTGGGCGGCATTGCGCGAATCGGTGGCGGGATTTCGCAGGCGCACCGTGCCCTTCCTGATCGAGTCTTCCACCGAGCCGACGATCAGGCGCTCGTTCAACTCGGCGATGCGCTTGTCGCGGAAGGTGATCACTTCCGGGAAATTGTGGCCGGTGTCGATGTGCACCAGCGGGAAAGGGAATTTACCGGGCCGGAAGGCCTTTTCGGCCAGGCGCAGCAAGACCACCGAGTCTTTACCGCCCGAGAACAGCAGGGCGGGATTGGCGCATTCGGCAGCCACTTCGCGCATGATGTGGATGGCTTCGGATTCGAGCGCATCGAGGTGGCGCGCGTTGACGTCGGTCAGAATGCGCGGGGTGTCGGTCAGTGTGTTCATTCGATTGCCTTGATGTGCAGGGCTTACGCCGCCACGGATTTAATGCGTATCAGTTTGCCGTCGACCATGTGCAGGCCGCACTCCTTCTGGTCGGGGTTTTCCCACCACCAGCGGCCGGCGCGCACGTCTTCGCCCGGCTCGACGGCGCGCGTGCAGGGCGCGCAGCCGATCGACGGAAAGCCTTGATCGTGCAGGGCGTTGTAAGGGACATCGTTGGCGCGGATGTAGTCCCACACGTCCTGCTCGGACCAGTCGGCCAGTGGATTGAACTTGACCATGCCATGTGCCGGATCGTCTTCCTGCACCGACAGGTCGGCGCGGGTGCTCGACTGCGCGCGCCGCTGGCCGGTGACCCATGCCCGCTTGCCGGCCAGCGCGCGGCCCAGCGGTTCGACTTTGCGGATCCGGCAGCACTCGCGGCGCATCTCGACGCTGTCATAAAAGGCGTTCAAGCCATTCGCCGCCACGTAGTCGTTGACCAGCTGCGCCTGCGGATGAAACACGGCGATGTCGTAGTTGTAGCGTGCACGAACGGCGTCGATCACCGCCACTGTCTCCGGATTCAGGCGGCCCGTATCGAGCGAAAAAATCCCGATCGGCAGGCCGGCTTTGAGAATCAAGTCCGTCAGCACCATGTCTTCGGCGGCGAGACTGGACGCAAACACGGCGGGCGAAAAGTCGCTGGCGATGCGCGCCAGGGTGGCGCTGGTATCGGCAACGAGAGTCTGTAAATCGCTCATCGTCGCCTCAGATGCCGTAGCCGACATCGGCCGTTTCGGTTTGCACGGTGCGTTCGGCGCGGCGGAACAGGGGCAGCGGCTGGTCGATCGAGGCCTGGTAGGTTTCCGAGAAATCCGTCAAGCCTTTCAAGGCATCGTCGATGCTGCGGTCCGGGCGCGTGGCATAGGCGTCGAAGCCGACCCTGTGCATCGAGAACAGCTGATCGCGCAGCACGTCGCCGATCGCACGCAGCTCGCCGGTGTAGCCGAGGCGCTTGCGCAGATTGAAGGCGATGGAGTAGCCGCGACCGTCGGTAAATTTCGGGAAGTCGACGGCGACCACGGCGAAGCGGTCAAGCTGGCCTTTTAAAACCTCCGGACGCTCGTCGGCGCCGAACCATACGCCGATGTCCGGGCGCGTCGACAGCGAGGCTTCGTGGATCTGCCACACGGCCAGCGGCACGATGACTTTGCCTTCGGGGACCACGGCCTGTTCGGCGGATTGTCCTTCATCGAGGCGCAGCACGTTCCAGTCGTCGCTGACGACTTGTCGGTCCTTGATGATTTTTTCGTGACGCTCAAGCATAGTGGTCTTCTCCAACGAGGCCGCCCTTGTCGATCGGGGTGGCGTAGACGAATTCTTTAAAGGGTGCGATGCCGAGCCGCTGCGCACAGTCGGCGAAGCGCTCGTCCTCCTGGCGCTCGCGCACGTACACCTGCAGCAGGCGGTCGATCACTTCCGGCATCTGCTGGCTGGAGAAGGACGGGCCGATGATCTTGCCGATGGCGGGGGCATTGCCCTGCGCACCGCCGATCGACACCTGGTAAAACTCGCTGCCGTCCTTGTCGACGCCGAGAATGCCGATCGAACCCACGTGATGGTGGCCGCAGGCGTTGATGCAGCCGGAGATATTCAGTTCTATCTCTCCGATATCGTGCTGGAAATCGAGGTTGTCGAAGCGCTCGGCAATCGCCGCGGCGATCGGCAGCGACTTCGCATTGGCCAGCGAGCAGAAGTCGCCGCCCGGGCAGCAGATGATGTCGGTCAGCAGGCCGATGTTCGGCGTGGCCAGGCCTTTCGCCTTGATCTCCAGCCAGAGTTCGTGCAGGCGGCCCTGTTCGACATCGGCCAGCACCAGGTTCTGCTCGTGCGTCACGCGCAGTTCGCCGAAGCTGTACTTGTCGGCCGTGTCGGCGACAAAATCCATCTGCGCGGCGGTGGCGTCGCCCGGCGGCACGCCGGTTTTTTTCAGAGACAGAATGACGGCGGCGTAGCCCGGCACTTTGTGGGGCTGGACGTTGCGCGCCAACCAGTTGGCAAACGCTTTTTCGGGATGCGCCTCGCGCGGATCGATGTCGGCGAGTTTCTGATAAGCGGGCGGCTGGAAGTAGGCGGCGACGCGCGCCAGCTCCTCCTCCGTCAGCGTCTCGGGGCCATCCTTCAAATCGACCCATTCCGCTTCGACCTGGCGGGTGAATTCTTCCACCCCCAGCGCCTTCAATAAAATCTTGATGCGGGCCTTGTACTTGTTGTCGCGGCGGCCGTACTGGTTGTACACGCGCATGACCGCTTCCGTGTAGGTCAGCAGGTGCTGCCACGGCAGGAATTCGCGGATCACGCTACCGAGGATGGGCGTGCGGCCCATGCCGCCGCCGGCCATGAATTTGAAGCCGATCTCGCCTGCCTCGTTGTGCACCACCGTCAGGCCGATGTCGTGCACGGCGATGGCCGCGCGGTCTTCGACGGCGCCGTTGATCGCCACCTTGAACTTGCGGGGCAGGGCGATGAACTCGGGATGAAAGGTCGACCACTGACGCAGGATTTCGGCGAAGGGGCGGGGATCGATGATCTCGTCGCTGGCGACGCCGGCGAATTCGTCGGAGGTGATGTTGCGGATGCAGTTGCCCGAGGTTTGAATCGCGTGCATTTCCACCGAGGCCAGGTCGGCCAGGATGTCCGGCGTCTGTTCCAGCTCGATCCAGTTGAACTGGATGTTCTGGCGCGTCGTGAAGTGGCCGTAGCCGCGGTCGTAGGTACGGGCGATGTGGGCGAACATGCGCATCTGTTTCGACGACAGCAGGCCATACGGCACGGCGATGCGCAGCATGTAGGCGTGACGCTGCATGTACAGGCCGTTCTGCAGGCGCAGCGGCAGGAACTCGGCCTCGGTCAGCTCGTCGCCGAGGCGGCGCCGTACCTGGTCGCGGTACTGGGCGATGCGCTCGCGTACGATGAGGTGGTCAAACTGGTCGTAACGGTACATAAATCGTCATCCTGGAAGTGGTGGTGCCGGGGCTGGGTACTGAGATCCCCAAACTAAGCGATATGATAAGTAAATCGTCCTTTATTCCAAAGGACTGAGAATTTATTTGCTTATATTCGTATCTGGCATAAGCATTCTTATAAAATGCGCTTGTGTCCTTCTTGCCGCTCGCAAGGAGAGAAATCTTTATAAAAAATCTATGAATCTTCATCAATTGCGCTTTGTCCGCGAGGCGGTGCGCCAGAATTTCAATTTGACGGACGCCGCCAAGTCCCTGTTCACCTCGCAGCCGGGGGTGTCGAAAGCCATCATCGAGCTCGAGGAAGAGTTGGGCGTGGACATTTTTACCCGCCACGGCAAGCGCATCCGCGGGCTGACCGAGCCGGGCCGGCTGGTGCTGGAATCGGTCGAGCTGATCATGCAGGAAATCGACAGCCTCAAGCGCATCGGCAAGGAATACGCGGCGCAGGACAGCGGCAGCTTTACCATTGCCACCACGCACACCCAGGCCCGCTACATCCTGCCGAAAGTGGTGCAAGCCTTCATGCTGAAGTATCCCAAGGTACGCCTGTCTCTGCTGCAGGGCAATCCCCGCCAGATTGCCGACATGGTCAAGAGCGACCAGGCCGACCTGGCCATCGCCACCGAATCGATCGCCAGCATCGACGGCCTGATCACCTTGCCGTGCTACCAGTGGGAGCACGTGGTGGTGGTGCCGCCCGATCATCCGCTGCTGGGCTCGAAAACGGTGTCGCTGGAAGAAATTGCTTCTTACCCCTTGATCACCTATGATTCCGCCTTCGCCGGCCGCAACAAGATCGACCACGCCTTCAGCCTGCGCGGTCTGAAGCCGGACGTGCTGCTGGAAGCCATCGACGCCGACGTCATCAAGACCTACGTCGAACTGGGCATGGGCCTGGGCATCATCGCCGGCATGGCCTTCGATCCCGAACGCGACAAGAATCTGCGCGCCATATCCGTCGGCCACCTGTTCGGCACCAACGTTTCGAGGGTGGCGGTCAAGCAGGGCGCCTATCTGCGCAGCTACATTTATACTTTTATCGAATTGCTGGCGCCCACGCTCAACCGCAAGATGGTCGAGTCGGCCATGAACGGCGCCAAGGAAACCTACGAGCTGTAAGCTATTTATTATGATCACTGAACAATCCGCCCAGTATTACGCCAAGAGCGCCGCCAGCCACGACGCCGTCTACGATATCGAAGAACGCCAGGACGACCTCGAAGAAATGATCGAACGGGTCGCCGAGATGCTCGACGGCCACACCGTGCTGGAACTGGCCTGCGGCACAGGTTACTGGACCGCCGTGCTGGCCGAGAGCGCGACCAAGGTGGTGGCCACCGACATCAATCCGGAAATGTTGAGTATTGGCCAGGCAAGAGAACTGCCGACCGACATCGTCACATGGCGCCAGGCCGACGCGTTTAACTTGCCGGACGATCTGGGCGAGTTCACGGCCGTGTTCATCGGCTTTTGGTGGTCGCACGTCAAACGCGACCAGCAGCGCAAATTCCTGGCGCAACTGCGCGCCCGATTCGGCAAGGACACTTTGCTTGTTCTGCTCGACGACGTCTACGTGGAAGGCAGCAGCCCGACCGTGGCGCGCACGGATCTGGAGGGGAACACCTATAAAATCGAGACAACCGTGGATGGCGAGCGGTACGAGATTCCGAAGACCTATCCCTCGGATAGTTCGCTGCGCAAGCGCCTGGTGGATGCGACGCGGGAGATTCGGATTACAAGGCTGGAATACTACTGGCTGCTCAGCTGCCGGCTTAAATAAACGGCGGGGACTGGCCACGGTGCATGCGGTCCGGCGGACCGAATGCACGCCGAAGGCCTGTCCCCCGCTTTAAATTCAAAACGAAGCCAAAGCTGGGGACAGGCTCGCAGAGCCGGTCCCCGATGCTGCGTGCGGCTCGATCAGAACGAGTGGCGGATACCCAGCGACAGCGCCGACGGATCGCTACCCGGCGCCGTCGCCGGCGGCGTCACATTGGTGCTCGACGAGTTCAAACCGAACGCGCCCGCGGCGTTGTTGTCCAGCTTGGCATACGAGGCGTACAGATTGGTACGCTTCGACAGGTTGTAGCTGTACGCCAGCGCCAGCGCATTCCCCTTGGCGCCGCCCGCTTCCAGCTTGTTTTGCTGGTAGGTCAGGAAAAACTTGTTGGCTGCCATTGTGTAGATGCCGCCGATGTTGAACTGCTCGAACTTGTTGTTCGGGCCGGTAGGATCGGCCGACAGGTAGCCGCCCTTGACTTCGAAGTCGCCGAACTTGTAGGCGGCGCCGAAGGCGGTTTCCTTGTCTTTCCCGGCTTGCAGGCGGTTGTATTCGTGGTAGCCCAGGCCCAGGTAGAGGCCGCCGTTGGTGTACTGGCCGGCGATGCCGCGCAGGTTTAGGCTGTCGGCGGTGACCGGCACGGCAGGGGAGGTCTGCTCGCCGGCGCTGTAGGCGGCCAGCACGGAGAAGCCGCTGTAGGTGTTGCTCTTGTAGTTGACCGAGTTCGACAGGCGGCGGGTGACGCGGCCGGTCGAGCCGAAGGCCGACAGGTTGGAACCGTAGAAACCCTGGCCCAGCGGATCGCTGGCGGCGGCGATGGCGGCGATCGGCGAGTATTCGCGGCCGATGGTGATGGTGCCGAATTCGCTTTCCAGGCCGACCACCGAGCGGCGGCCGAACAGGGCGGCGTCGCCCACGCCGGTGTCGAGCGCGTAGCCAGCTTCCAGGTTAAAAATCGCCTTCATGCCGCCGCCCAGATCTTCCGAACCGCGGAAGCCGAAACGGCTGCTCGACTGGTTGCCCGAGTTCAGCTGCAAGGTGCGTTTGCCATTTGGCGCGCCTGTGTCTTCCTTCGCCAGCGCCGCGTCCAGCACGCCGTAGATGGTGACGTTCGATTGGGCGGATGCCAACAGCGGGGCAGCCGCGAGGGCAGCGATTGCCAAACGTTTGAATTGCATGTGGATCTCCAGGTTGAAGTGCGGGCGGTTCACCATGAACCCCCTTGATCGACCGAGATCTTAGCCAAGCGATATGTCACCTTGATGACAAGAAATAATTTTCTAATCCGTGCGCACCAGCAGCGGCAACACGATATCGATGCGCGTTCCATGCGGCTCGTCGCCGTTGATGCTGATGTCGCCATTCATGTCGAGCACCCGCTCGCGCATGCCGACCAGGCCCAGCGAGGCAGCTTTTTCCAGGTCGCCCGGCAAGATGCCGCGGCCGTCGTCGCGCACCGTCAGCAGCACTTCGCCATCGACCCGGTACAGGGTGATGGTGACGTTGGCGGCGTTGGCGTGGCGGGCGATGTTGGTCAGCGCTTCCTGCACGATGCGGAAGATGGCCGTGCTGGCCGAATCGCCCAGGCGCAACTCCGCTTCATCGGCGTACAGGGTGCACTCGATGCCGTAGCGCTCGATGAATTCGTCGCGCAAACCTTGCAGTGCGAAAAACAGGCCGCCCTCGTCGAGCGCGCGCGGGCGCAGATTGCTGGCGATGCGGCGCAGCGAGGTGATGGCGGTGAGCAGGTTTTGCTCCATCACGTCGATCAGGCGGGCGCTGTCGCGGCCAGCGGTTTTTTCGCCGAGCTTGTCGTTGCGCAGCAGATTCAAATCCATCCGCAAGGTGGCCAGCAACTGCCCCAGATCGTCATGCAGCTCGCGGGCGATGTGGGTGCGCTCCTGCTCGCGGATGGTTTGCAGGGCGCTGGATAATTGCCGCAACTGCTTGTGCGAGCGCGTCAGTTTTTCCTGCACTTCCTGGCGGCCGCTGATGTCGCGCAGGATGATGGTGTGCAGCGGCTTGCCGTGTTCCAGCACGGTGGAGGTCGAGCCTTCGATGGGAAAGGTGCTGCCATCGGCGCGGATGCCGGAGACGGCGTGGTCGGTGGCGCGGCGGCCGACCCGGCCGTTGTCGCCGAAGGTGGGCGCGAAGTTGCCGTCGTTGAGCGGCAACGGCGTCAGAAAGCGCGCCAGCGGCGCGCCGCGCATGGCGGCGACGCTGGTGGCGAACAGAAATGCCGCCGATTCGTTGGCGATCAGGATGACGCCGGCGCTGTCGGTTGAAATGATGGCTTCGGTGGCATGGGCGATGATGTCGTCGCCGTGGTCGGGCCCGATAGTGGGCAGGCGGGCGATGGCATGGATTGCCAGACCTGCGGCGGCGCCGGCGCCGAGCAGCAATGCGGTGGAGAGGGGGCGGTTCATGGAAGCTGCGCGTGTGACCAATGGTCGATATAAGACCATTCTTGGTCCGCGCAAGTTCGCCGCCTTTGCGGCGGCGCAGGGGTGTGCTGCTTCCCGCGAAAAAGACAGCCTACATCTGCTTGAACAAATGCAAGAAGCTGCGGCTCACTTCCAGCTTGTCCGACTTGCCCTTGATCATGACCAGGTGGCGGCCCCGCAAATCGCGGGTCACGCCTTCGATGGCGTTGACATTGACCAGCGTGGCGCGGTGGATTTGCCAGAACAGGGCGGGGTCGAGTTCCTCCGCCAGGTCGCGCACCGGCTTGCGGATCAGCGCCTCGAACTTGTCGGTCTGCACGCAAGTATATTTTTCATCCGAGCGGAAGAACAAAATATCTTCCACCGGGATCATGCGTAAATCCTGGCCGATGCTGGCCTGGATCCATTGCAGATAGCTGGGCTTGGGCGCGGCCATTTTCTCGGCCAGCTGCGACAGCATCTGCGTCACGCTGTCGTTGACCATGGCCTTCGGCTGGGCCAGCCGCTCCTTGAGGCGTTCGACGGTGATCTGCAGCCGCTCCAGCTCGGGCGGCTTGAGCACGTAATCGACCGCGCCCCGTTCGAAGGCTTCGACGGCATACTGGTCGTAGGCGGTGACGAACACGATGCTGCTCTGGTTGCCGATCTGGCGCGCGGCGTCCATGCCATTGGTACCGGGCATGCGGATGTCCAGAAAGGTCAGATCCGGTTTCAGCTGGCGCACCAGCTCGACGGCCTCTTCGCCGTTTTTCGCTTCGCCGATGATGTCGAGCTCGGGCCAGACTTCGCCCAGTCGCATGCGCAACTGGTCGCGCATCAATCTTTCGTCGTCGGCAATGATTGCAGTAGGCATGGATGGTCTTGGCAAGTGAGCGGGAGTGCCAATTATTCAATACATTGGCGCTTTACGCAATCGGCGGCGGCCGTTCAGTTGGTTCGCGATACGTGGTACGGCACCTCGACCGTGGCGATCACCCCGCTCGGCGCATTGGCGGCGATGTGCAACTGGCCCATTTCGCCGTGCAGCAATTTCAAGCGCTCGCGGATGGTCGGCAAGCCGAGACCGGTGCCATCGCTGGGCACCACGCCGAAACCCACGCCGTCGTCGGTGACGATCACGCGCAGCTTGCTTCCCTTGACTTCGGCCACCACGCTCAGCGTGCCGCCCTCGGGTTTGCATTCGAGGCCGTGCTTGATGGCGTTCTCCACCATCGATTGCAACATCATCGGCGGAAATTCGGCGCTGCGCAGTTCGTCAGGTATCTGCAGATCGACGGTCAGGCGTTCTTCCATCCGCATTTTCAGCAGGTTCAAGTAGGCCTTGACCATGTCGACTTCGCGGCCCAGGTTGGTCACCACGGCGTTATCGCGCATCTGCGGCAGGACCGCGCGCAGGTATTGAATCAGGCTGCGCTGCATGGCCGAGGCGCGCGGCGGATCGGTCTGGATCAGGTATTCAACCGAGGCCAGGGTGTTGAACAGGAAGTGCGGCTCTACTTGCGCCTGCATCATCTGCATCTTTGCCTCCGACAATTGCCGCTGCATCGACTCGCGCTCGGCCGCCGCATTGGCCGTCTGGGTCTGCGCTTCGGCGCGCTTCTTGCCGCCGACCAAAGCTTTCATGGCGAACAGGGCCAGTACCAGCAAGGTGACGAAACTCTTGAACCAGGTCGATGCTTGCTTGTGGTAGCGCGACACCTTGGCCTCGGCGGCGTCGTCGACCGCTTCTTCGATGGCTTTGGAGAGTTCTTCGCCGATCTGCGGGGGCAGGGCGATGTGGACTTCGTCGCTGGAGAGCGACTTGGCCAGCGCGGCGGCCTTGGCGGCCGTCATGTCTTTCTTGCTGACGGGCGGCGCGATGTCGGCAGCCGGCGCCGCTGGGGCTGCAGGAGCGGCCGGCGCGGCATCCTCTGGCGCGGCCGGCACGCTTGGCGGCTCCGGCGGCTCCGGTAGTTCCGGTACACCGCTGCGGCCGCTCTTGGTGCGGGGATTGAAGCGGATGCCGCTGTCGTCGATGACGATATTGCTTTCCGGCGCCTTTTTCGCCTTCTTGTCGGCGCGCACCACCACTTCCTCGCTGCTGCCGGAAAACAATTCGTCCTGCAGAATTTTGCCGGCGATCAGGGCGAGGGCGGCGAACAGGAAGAATTTCCACCACGACAGTTGGCTCACCCAGGTCGCGGTGGCGTCGAACAGGCGGTGCAGCGATCCGAAGACGCTGTTCAGGGGAGGAGGTAAGGTGCGCCGCGATTGCATGATGTCCGTGTCTTTCGAAACAGGCCGCAGCTGCATTTTACTGCGCCGCTGCCGGATGCCAGGGCACCACGCCATGGCAAGCACTTTTGATATGGTGCAACTTTACTCCTGCCCTGAACAGGGCGCATCGACCGTGCGACAGTCTGCCGAAACGGCGGCCCAGAGTGTGTAATTCAGGAGGAACTTTACGTCTTGAAAACAAACAGCCACGGCGAACCGTGGCTGTCTTGGCGCATCGGAGCACTCAGGCGACGACGATTTCCTGCTTTTCCGGCAAGGCGATCTGGTGATCGACGCTGAACTGGTAATCCTTGAACACGTGCTCGGCGCTGAGAATCTGGTAGCTGCCGTCGGCCAGTTTGTGGGTCGTGTCTTTCAAACGCGAGGTGGTCTGGCCGCAGGTCCAGCAATTGAAATTGCGCATGTGCGTGCACAAACACGTCTTGTCCATCACCACGATGTTCTTGGTGTCCGGATTGGCCAGCACTTCGCGGTTATAGGAATTGATGTACGAACAATTGCCGGTGGCATCGAGCAGGTAGCCGTAGGATTCGCAACCGGGGCGAATGCCGGAACCGATCGCCGGCGTGCTCTTGAGCATGCGCATCGGGTAACCGGTCGGCGAAATGCCGTTGACGATGATGTCGTCTTCCGTTGCGCGGATGTATTCCTGTTTCACATTGTCCGGCAAGCCACACTCGTGGGTCATGGTGAAGCGGGTCGCCACCTGCACGCCGCCGGCGCCTTTTTCCAGGAATTCGACCGCATCGGTGCCGGTGAACACACCGCCCGCGGCGATCAGCGGAATCGTCAAGCCTTCGGTCTTCATGAAGGCGTGGATCTCGTCCATGATGGTGTGCAGGTCGTAATTTGCCCAGTCCAGGCCGAATCCCAGGTGGCCGCCGGCCAGCGGACCCTCGACGATGATGTAGTCGGGCGCACGGTCGAGTTTGCTCACTTTGCGCAGGAACAGTTGCAGCGCGCGTACGGAGGAAACGATGATGCCCAGCTTGGCATCGCGAAAACGGGGGTGGTCTGCGATCAGGGCGAAGGAACCCAGGTGCAGGCCGGCCGACATGGTGATGCCGTCGATGCCGGCGTCGAGCGCGGCCGACAGGCGGGTCCGTAACGTTTCCTTCGGCGAATTCATGGTCAACTTTTCCATGCAGTTGACGAACACCATGCCATCGCCCCGCTTGGCTTCCATGGTCGCGCCCACGTGCAGCATGGTCGCCTCGGCCAGGCGGGCCAGGTCGAACTGCACCACCGCCTTGTCCATGTTGTTGATGTTGAATTTATAGGTCTTGGTTTTTTCCTTGACGAAGCTGGTGTCGAATTTGCGGTCCGACACATCTTGCACCATGGCATCCGAGATGTGGCCGATGCCGCCCAGGCGGGCCGCTTCCAGCGCCAGTTCGGAGGTCGAGATGTCGACACCCATCCCGCCGATCATGATGGGCACCAACTCCTTGTTGCCCAGACGCAGGCGGAAATCATCAACACGTTTCATTGCTATCCTTAAAACACCGGTTTTACTAGCCACGATCGCTCGCAGCCGGTTTGCGCACGCTCAATTCTACCTGAAGCCTTATGCTGATTCGCCAGGGGAGCACGGATCTGTTCTGGCGACAGGAATCGGTCACGCAAAAAGTGTCCTGCAAGGCGCAATACCGCAGCCATACCGGGAGTATGGCGAAGATTTGCAACACCGCAGGGCGCTTTTTTCGTGGCCGAGGCCGCCGCCATGAATAGATCCGTGCTTCCCTAGGATATACGTGTGAACGCCGCCGCCGGATTCAATCGGGCGGCGGCATCATTATTAAAACTTTAATCGCGGAAATTATTGAATTCGAGCGGCAGATCGGGCACGTCCTTGCGCAGCATGGCCATGGCGGCTTGCAAATCGTCGCGCTTGGCGCCGGTGACGCGCACGGCGTCGCCCTGTATGCTCGCCTGCACCTTCATCTTGCTGTCCTTGATGACGCGCACGATTTTCTTGGCGTCGTCGGACTCGATGCCGTTTTTGACCTTGATTACCTGCTTGACCTTGTCGCCGCCGACTTTTTCCACTTTGCCGTCTTCGAGGAAACGGACATCGACCTTGCGCTTGCCCAGCTTATTGATGAGCACGTCGCGCACCTGGTCGAGTTGAAACTCGGCATCGGCATAGGCCGTCAATTCATGTTCCTTTTGCTCGACCTTGGCCGAGCTGCCCTTGAAGTCGAAGCGGGTGGTGATTTCCTTGTTCGATTGCTCGACCGCATTCTTGACTTCAACCATGTCTGCTTCGCAGACGACGTCGAATGATGGCATTGGGTTCCTTTGATAGGCGATTGCTAGAATGGCGATATTTTAACGGACAAGCTTCGCGCTGCCTAATGCGCGCTGGCTGTTTGAGAGGAAAGTGAACTGTTTCCCTTTATAATCGCCGCAAAACTCTCATTTCCCCATGCACGCCGACCTCGTCATCAATCAATCGCTGCAAGCTTTTAATACTTTCGGCATCGCTGCCAGCGCCAGCCATTATGTGCGCGTCACCAGCGTCGAGGTGCTGCGCGCCGCCCTCGCCGATCCCGTGCTGGCCGCCATGCCCCGTCTTGTGCTGGGCGGCGGCAGCAATATCGTCCTGACCGGCGATTTCAAGGGGCTGGTGCTGCACATGGCGATCGAGGGCAAGCAGGTGCTGGAGGGCGGCTTGCTGCGCGCCGGCGCCGGCGAGTCGTGGCATGGCCTGGTCGAGTATTCGCTGGCCCAAGGTCTGGGCGGGCTGGAGAATCTCTCCCTGATTCCGGGCACGGTGGGTGCTTCGCCGATCCAGAACATCGGCGCGTACGGCGTCGAGCTGAAAGACGTATTTCAGTCCGCCACAGTGTTCGACAGCGTCTCGGGCGAGCTGCGCACCATGACGGCGGCCGATTGCCGCTTCGGCTACCGCGACAGCGTGTTCAAGCAGCCGGCTGGGGCAGGCCTGATCGTGGTGGAGGTGACGTTTGCCTTACCGGTCGCGTGGCAGCCTTGCCTCGGCTACGCCGAACTGGCCAACGCGGTGCGCGACGCCGGCCTGACTGCGCCGTTGCCGCGCCAGATCGCCGACCTGGTGATCGCCATCCGCCGCCGCAAACTGCCCGATCCGGCGGTGATCGGCAACGCCGGCAGCTTCTTTAAGAATCCCGTGGTGTCGTCGTCGCGCTGCGCCGCGATCCTGGCCGATCACCCCGGGCTGGTGCATCACGCGCAGGCTGACGGCTTCGAGAAGCTGGCGGCGGGGTGGCTGATCGATCAGTGCGGCTGGAAGGGCCGCAGCATGGGCGCGGCCGGGGTGTATCCGAAACAGGCGCTGGTGCTGGTCAATCAGGGTGGGGCGACCGGGGCGGATGTGGTTGCGCTGGCGCGGGCGATCGAGGCGGATGTGGAGCGCAAATATGGGGTTGTTTTGGAGACGGAACCGGTATTCGTGTAGGGAGCAGCAGGGGGACTGGCACGCGCGCAGCGCGGTGCCTGTCCCATTTTTGGCGCCGCCACCATACATTGAAAACGGATATCGGTTTTCGCCCTAAAACCTGAGCTACGAATTAATCCGCTTGTGATTCAACATGAGGACAGGCACCGCGCTCCGCGCGTGCCAGTCCCGGTACCCGGATGCGCCGCTCTGAAACTTACGAGGCCGCGGTGGCGCACACGACGCGATTGCGCCCCTGATTCTTCGCCAGATACACCGCCTTGTCCGCCGCCCCCGTCAAGGCCTCGGGCGAACTCTCCCTGGTCGGCACCACGCTGGCCACGCCGATCGACATGGTGACGATCCCCGCTTCCGCGCCGGGGTTGTCGATAGCCAGGCGCTCCAGATGGGCGCGGCAGGCTTCGGCGACCAGCTGGGCGCCGGCCAGGTCGGTGTCGGGCAGGATGATCGTAAACTCCTCGCCGCCGTAGCGGGCCGCCAGGTCGGCCGGGCGTTTCAGCTGGGCAGTCAGGATGGCGGCGAATTTTTTCAAACACAAGTCGCCGGCCAGGTGGCCGAAGGTGTCGTTGTACGATTTGAAGGCGTCGACATCGCACATCAAGAGCGACAGCGGCTTCTTGTCGCGCTGTCCCCGCTGCCATTCCGAGCGCATCACCTCGTCGAAGCGGCGGCGGTTGGCGATGCCGGTCAGGCTGTCGAGGGCGGCCAGCTTTTGCAGTTCGATGTTGGCGTCCGCCAGATTCTTCTGGCTCGCCCGTAAAAACGCAAACGCTTCGTCGCGCTGCAGGCGCGAGATGTGGCCGGCCGAGTGGTAGCGGATTCGCGCCAGCAGTTCGAGGCGGTCCGGCAGCTTGACGACGTAATCGTTGGCGCCGACGCCAAAGCTGTGCGCCTTCAGTTTCGGATCTTCCTTGGCTGACAGCACGATCACCGGCACTTGCGAGAGCACCTTGTCTTCGCGGTACTGGCGGATCAGGGTAAAGCCATCCATTTCCGGCATCACCAGGTCTTGCAGGATCACGGTGGGCTGCAGCTGGTGGGCGGTGATGATGGCGGCGGCGGGGTCGGTCACGTAGTGAAATTCGATGTCCGGCTGGTCCGCCAGCATGCGGCGGATCGCCTCGACGATGATCAGCTGGTCGTCGACCAGCAGCACGCGCACCTTGAACTGGGTGACGCTGGGCTCATCGGCGGAAATGGATAATGCGTTGGTGTCGGTCATGGGTCTTGGTTTTCTTGTCTGGTGCCGATTCTATCAGTGCGCGCGCACGCCGACGCGGTTGCGCAGGGCGACGCCGATCTGTTCGAGCGAGAGAATGCGTTCAGCTGCGCCGATATCGGCGGCCGCGCGCGGCATGCCGTACACGGCGCTGCTGGCCTGGTCCTGGGCGATGGTCAGTTTGCCGGCGCGGCGCATGGCCAACAATCCTTCGGCGCCGTCGCGGCCCATCCCGGTCAGCAGCACGCCGGTGGCTTCGCCCGCAAAATGGCGCGCCACGCAGTTAAAAAATACATCGACGGAAGGGCGGTAAGCATACTCGCGTGGGTTGGCATCATAGTGGAGGCGCAGCCGCGCATCCATCACAAGATGGTCATTTGTGCGCGCCACCAGCACCGTGCCAGCTTCCAGCTGGTCGCCGGCATCGACCGGCCGCACGGGCATGCTCAGCTGATCGCCCAGCCAGCGCGCGAACGGGCCGGCGAAGTTGGCGTCGATGTGCTGCACCACGACGATGGCGGTGCCCGCCGCCGGGGTCCAGCCGGCCAGCACTTTTGAAACGGCACCGGGGCCGCCGGTGGAGGCGCCGATCGCCAGCAAATGCTTGACCGGCATGCGCACGCCATTCTCGCCATTCGCCACCGGCGCCGCGCCGTTCTCGCCGGCGCTGACCCGCAGCAGCTTGCCGATGGTTTTGATTTTCGCCAGCAGCTGGCTGTCGCCATCGCCGCCACCGACGCCACCGGCGCCAAAACCGAGCAGCGGCGTGGCGGTGACGTCGAGGGCGCCGGCGCCCATCGCGCGGAACACCTGGCTGACATTGTCCTGCGGCTGGGCGGTGACGATCAGGATGGCGCATGGCGACTGCTCCATGATCAGGCGGGTCGCCTCGATGCCGTCCATCTCCGGCATCACCAGGTCCATCAGCACCAGGTCGGGCCTGGCCTCGCCGCACAGGCGCACCGCCTCACGGCCGTCGCGCGCCACCCACAGCACTTCGTGTTCGCGGCTGGCCGCCACCACCCGGCGCAGCGCTTCGGCGGCCATCGCGACATCGTTGACGATACCGATTTTCATGCTCTTCCCTCGTCGCTCATGCGCCGCTCTCTCCAATCAAATCGAGCACTGCTTCCAGCAAGGTCTCGTCATGAAAACTGCCCTTGGTCAGATAATAATCGGCGCCGGCCGTCATGCCGCGCGCGCGGTCTTCCGGGCGGTCCTTGTACGACACGATCATCACCGGCAGCTTGTGCAGGTGGATGTCCTTGCGGATCAGGGTCACCAGTTCGACGCCGTCCATGCGCGGCATGTCGACGTCGGTGATCACCAGGTCGTATTCTCCGCTGCGCACCACGTTCCAGCCGTCGATGCCGTCGATGGCGATATCGACCCGGTAGCCGCGGCCCTGCAGCAGCTTTCTCTCCATCTCGCGCACCGTCAGCGAATCGTCGACCACCAGCACCCGCTTGATCTTGCGCTGTTCCGACTCGTTCGACTGCGACAGCTGGTGCAGTCCCCCTTCGCCGAGCAGCTTGTCGATCGACACCAGCAGGTCGGCCACATCGAGGATCAGCACCGGTGCGCCGTCGTCGAGCAAGGCGGCCGACGCAATGTCGCGCAGTTTGCCGAAGATGGGATCGATCGGCTGCACGGCCAGGCTTTGTTCGCCGCGGATGGCGTCCACCACCAGCGCATAGCGGCGCGCGCCGGAGCCGATCACCACCACGGACAGGTCGCCGGTGCTCGGCACCATCTGCCCCAGCTCCAGCACCTGGGCCGCCGACACCAGTCCCAGGTGCTCGCCGTTCATGTCGAAAAACTGTTTATTTTCCATCGTGTGCAGCGACTCCTGCGCCACCTTCAAAACCCGCTCGACCTTGACGATGGGGATGGCGTAGGCCTCGCCCTGGACATCGACCACCAGCGCGCGCACGATCGATTGGGTCAGCGGCAGGGTGATAAAGGTGTGCATGCCGCGCCCCGGTTCCGTCTCCAGCCGCACGCTGCCGTTTTGCGCGCGGATGGCTTGCTGGACGATGTCGAGACCCACCCCGCGGCCGGAAATGGCGCTGGTGGTTTCTTTCAGACTGAAAGCGGGCAGGAACAGGAACTCCAGCAGTTCGGGGGCCGACATGGCGTCGGCCATGGCGCTGCTGGCCAGTTTGCGGCGCACCACGGCGGCGCGAATTTTTTCCAGGTCGACGCCGGCGCCGTCGTCGCTGATCACGATCGACAGCATGCCGTTGCGGTGGATCGCTTCCAGGCGGATGCTGCCGGCGGCCGGTTTGCCGGCGATCAGGCGGTCGGTGGGCGACTCGATGCCGTGGTCGACGGCGTTACGCAGCATGTGGTTGATCGGGCTTTCGATCTGCGCCAGGATGTCGCGGTCGACCAGGGTCTCTTCGCCCGTAATGGTCAGCGTGGCTTCCTTGCCCAGGCTGCGCGCCAGGTCGCGCACCATGCGGGCGAACATGTGGACGCCGTCGCGGAAGGGACGCATGCGCAGGGCCAGCACCTCGTCGACCAGGTTGTTCGACACCGACAGCACGCGCCGCTCGTAGCTGTCCAGATCCGTCATGTGCTCGTGCAGGAACTGCTTGAGGGGATGGCTTTTTTGCAGCGCCAGGGTCGATTGTTCGATCAGCGCCGGGTCGGCGGTGCGCACCAGCGCTTCGTGCAGCTGCTCGATGGCCTTGAACAGGCTGGCCTGGTTGCGCTTGAAACGCTGCAGCGATTCGATCACCGGCAGCAGCTGGTGGGCGTGGATGCGGGTTTCGCTGGCCAGGGCCAATAGCTGGTCGAAGTTCTGCTGAACGGCGCGAGTGGCGGGGGAGCTTGCGGGCGCGGCCTCCACCGGCGCCGGTTCAGGTATCGGCGGCGCGGCGGGAGCAGGGACGGAAGGCGGCGCATCGTAGGCCGGCGGCGCTTCCTGCAAATCGGCGATGCCGGCGATCGCCGTCATCACTTCGCCGATGCGGTCGGCGTTCTGCGCCATCCACACCGGCACGCCCGCCTCGGTCAGGGTCGACACCTGCACGATCAGGTCGACCCCGGCCAGCAGCACGTCGATGCGGCCGGGCGTCAGCTGGAGCTGGCCGTTCTGGGCGTCGACAAACGCGTCTTCCATGCCGTGCGCCAGCTGCACCACGACGTCGAGGCCGACGATGGCCGCCGCGCCCTTGATCGAGTGCGCGGCGCGCATCATCGAGTCGATGGTCGTGCTGTTCGAACCGGCGTCGCCGCCGCCCCGCTCGAGCGTCAGCAAGCCGTCCGTGAGGGTGCTGGCCTGGCCGTCCGCCTCCATGCGGAACAGGTCGAGCATGGAAAATTGACTGAGATCGCCGTCCTGGCTCATCGCAACAACCTTGTCAGTTGGTGGCCGATCAGCGCCGCATCGAGCACACCGATGCGCTTGTCGTCCAGGGTCAGTACGCCCAGCAAGTATCTTTCCAGGCCCTTGTTGATGGTCGCCGCCGGCGCCGCCAGCTGTTCGGGCGCGTAGCGGGCGATGCCGTGCAGGTCGGCCACCTGCATGGCGAAGCGCTGGCCTTCCCACTGCATCACCATCAGGCGCGCGAAGACGTGCCTGCCATCGGTGCCGATCGAATCGTTTTCATCGATGCCCAATAAGGCGCCCAGCGACATCGATGGCGTCAGCTTGCCGGCCACGCTGACGATGCCGAGCAAGGCAGGCTTGGGACGGTGCGGCAGCTTGTGGCCCGGGGCCAGCGGCGCGATCGAGCCGATCGCGGCGGCGGGCAGCGCCAGCCACTCGCGGCCGATCCTGAAAACCAGCGCCGCTTCGCTGGCGCCCTGGTCGCGCACGGCCGGCTGCCTGAAATGTTCGGCCCATTCGCTACGATAGGCGTCGTCGACGGGGCGGCGCAGGTTTTTCTGGGCGGCGCCCGCGTACACCGGGCAATTGCGGCAATGGATGACCTGCGCCAGCTCGGGGCAGCTCTGGTCGCCGTTGACGCCGATGCGGTTCCAGCAATCGTCGATGCCGGCCAAGTGCTCGTTCATGGCGCACCTTCCTTGCTGTTCTGGCGTTTAAATATGCGCGCCGCGCGCTGGCGCAAGGATTCCGCTTGCGCCGCGCTGCCGGTCTGCTCGGCGAGCAGGGCCAGGTGGCAGAGGGCTTCGTAATGGTCGGGCTGCAGGTAGACGCAGCGGCGCCAGTACTCGTCGGCGGCGCC
>JACXTT010000876.1_pt1 | contig 51294 bp, 47 predicted proteins | sample 9270951 | NCBI WGS metagenome assembly JACXTT01 (sample SAMN15532306, study PRJNA645909) | rock metagenome | isolation source: weathered quartz diorite | place: Puerto Rico | collected 2017-06-21
TGCCCCGCATCCTCGTCCGGCAATGGGCGTTATTCCAATCCTTTCTCGCAAGGTCTGTCCTAACATTGGCGCCGACAGCGTCGGATTCTATTGGCGCGAGATTCCCGTTCTCAACCGTGAGAAGGTTAAAAAGGGATTCGCCGCCAAGGTTGCAAGCGCCATTGTGTTGGCCGCTCAATACAAGTGCGAGGGCACGATCTGCGTGTCGGATCGCGATGGCGATGAAAGCCGCTTGCCGGCAATGGAAGAAGGCATCGAGCGAGGTTTGGCCGTTGTCGGAAAGCATCGCGTAACATGCGGCGTGGCGGTTGAATCTGTAGAGGCTTGGACGCTCGGCGCGCCGTCCGCGATCGCCGCCGTGTTGAGCGATAGCAAAGAACGTGTGTTGCAAGAATACAAGCTGGCCGTTGTCGAAGAATTCAACCAAAACAGCGGTAAACTCGAAAAGCGCCCAAAGGACTTGCTTGAGCGAATTGCCAAGTTGAAACATCGAGAGGACGGCAGAGCGTGGCGGGAAGAGATCGCCAACGCAACCGATCCGGATGAGCTCTGTCAAAGTTGTCCAACAGGCTTCAGGCCATTTGCCGAAAAACTCCGCGCCGCTTTCGGTCCACGCCCAACGTGATCCACCATGTCCTACAAACCCTACCTCATCGGCATCGTCGGCGGCAGTGCCTCGGGCAAGACGTCGTTTCAACGCGATCTTGCGGCTCGGCTGCCGGCCGGTCGATGCGCCGTCGTGTCACAGGACAATTATTACCGGGCTCTCGACGAGCAAGCGTGGGACGCCGCCGGGTTCGCCAACTTCGATTTGCCGACTGCGTTTCACCGCGAGCAGCTGGCTGCCGATCTGAGAATGCTGGTTTGCGGAGAGGCGGTCAAGGGAACGGAATTCACCTTTAACCAGGTGGACAAACCCGGGCGACTGCTCGTTATCGAACCGGCGCGGGTGGTTCTCGTCGAGGGGCTCTTCCTGTTTCATTGCGAGGAAATTCGCGCCTTGTTCGATTTGCGCGTCTTCATTGATGCGCCGGAGGAAGTCTGCAAGCAGCGACGCTTCCGGCGTGATGTGAGCGAACGCGGCTCGCCGCTCGCGCACGTCGAACATCAGTGGGTGAATCATGTCGTGCCGGCGTATCGGCAGTTCGTGCTGCCGTATCGCGAGGATGCGCACCTGATCGTCACCAATCATGCGGGCTATGAGAAAGGGCTGGAAGTGGTAACGCATCATGTGCAACAGGTGTTGCTTGGAGCCTGAAACGCGAGCGAACACTTGACCTTCGCTCACGCTTCAGGCTCCGAGCGCCGAATCACTCGGCGACGGCGGCAGCACGCTTGGCGCGGTGATTGGACGACGGCGCCGGCGTCTCTGCCTTTTCAACCTTCTCCGGCTTCTCCGCCTTCTCTTTCACCTCTTCAACTGGCGCCGCAGGAACTGTCGGCGGCATGATGTTGAAAAGGCCGCGCTTGGCGAGAATCTTTTTCGTCAATTCTTCGGCCAGCGCCGGGTTCTCGCGCAGATACTTCTTGGCGTTCTCCGCCCCCTGGCCGAGACGCATCTCGCCGTAGCTGACCCAGGAGCCGCTCTTGTCGATCAGTTTGTCCTCGATGGCGAGGTTGAAGATGTCGCTCTCGCGGTTGATGCCGCGGTCGTGCAGGATGTCGAACTCGGCTTGCCGGAATGGCGGCGCGACCTTGTTCTTAACGACCTTGACGCGGACCGAGGCGCCGACGACCTCGTCGCCTTCCTTGACGGCGGTAACCTTGCGGATTTCCATGCGGACACTGCAATAGAACTTGAGCGCCAGACCTCCGGAAGTTGTCTCCGGGTTGCCGAACATGACGCCGATCTTCTGGCGAATTTGGTTGATGAACATCATGCAGGTCTTGCTCTTGGAGATGGTCGGCGTCAAGATGCGCATGGCCTGGCTCATCAGACGGGCTTGCAGGCCCATGTGCTGATCGCCGATTTCACCTTCGACCTCGGACTTCGGCACGAGGGCGGCAACCGAATCGACCACGATGATATCGACGGCGTTGGACTTGACGAGCATCTCGGCGATTTTGAGGGCTTCCTCGCCGTTGGAAGGCTGGCTGACGAGCAGGCTTTCGAGATCGACGCCGAGGCGCTTGGCCCAGCTGGGATCGAGAGCGTGCTCGGCGTCGATGAAGGCCGCGACGCCGCCAGCGCGCTGGGCATTGGCGATGGCGTGCAGGGCGACCGTCGTCTTGCCGCTGGCTTCGGGGCCATAGATCTCGACGATGCGCCCGCGTGGCAACCCCTTGCCCCCCAGGGCGATATCGAGGCTCAGCGAGCCGGTATTGATGCCCTGGACGTCGGCGGTGCTTTCGCTGCCGAGCTGCATGATGGAGCCTTTACCGAACTGTTTTTCGATTTGTTGGAGGGCGCTTTTCAACTCGCGATCATATTCGGGGACCATGGTCGATTCCTCCTCGGCTGGGAAAAAGGATTCATGCGGTTAGTGTACGCATGTTTATATCGTCATTGTAAAGGGGCGTCAAGAGGAAATGGAATTTTTCCTGAGAAATTCTTGACTGCAGTTGGAGAAGGACGTCAAATCCGACCGTGGCGATGATCCTACAAACATTCTTGTTCGGAGAACTCCTGTGCTCAAGCCATTCAATGAGTATACGCTGGACATTGCGGCATCGGTAAATGGGGGAGGAGTTGCTGGACAGATCCTTTGCTACCAGGCCGGGCGCTTCGTGGGGCGCATCGACTTTTGGGTCGGCGAGGATTCCTTGCCCGTGTCGTATCTCTGGCATCCGAACGGAACCAGTGATCCGAATCAGATTTACATTGTGCTGATGATGCCCATGACGTCTTTCGGAATGGTGGAAGAGATATTGCGCACGGAGAAGTCATTTGGACTGGAAATCTATCCGATCGGCCCGATGATTGGCGCCGTGACAGACGGATTTGGAGGCAATATTCGCAGCTTGAATCTCGAATCCGTCGGTGAGCAGCAACGGAAGGAATACCTGGCTCCGCGATCAAAGAAGTAAACCCCAACGGGCAAGGGGATGTTTGAGGGCCTCAAGGCGGATTCATGAAATGCGTGCGTAGCGCTCACCGAAGCCGATGATTTCAATACGGCGTGAATCTTCAGCCGTGATCGTGATGCGGATTTCGAGGCGTTCGGCCGGCAGGCACGTCGGCACCTTGTCGGCCCATTCGATCAGGCAGACGCCGGTGCCGTCGAAATACTCGTGAACGCCGAGGTCGGCGAAATCGCTTTCCTTGTCGAGGCGGTAGGCATCGAAGTGATAGATCGGCATACGGGCGGCATATTCCTGGATCAGAACGAACGTCGGGCTGTTGACGACAGCGGGATTGACGATGTCGAGTCCCGCCGCAATGGCACGGACCAGATTCGTCTTGCCAGCGCCGAGTGAGCCGATCAGCGCGACGACGGCCCCGGGAAACAGCAGCATGGCCAAGCGTCGGCCGAGCGCCTCGGTCTCGGCGAGGTTCTGCACATCGATGACAATGGGGTTCATGGGGGGTTCGCCGCTTGCGGCTTAGCGCTCGCGCGGCGCCATGCGAACGCTAAGCCGCGAGCGGATTATTTTTTCTCGTCCGCGGGCCGCAGTTGTCGGACGCGCAGATTGATGCGCTGCATCGTTTCATTGACTTGCATCGCATTCTTGGCGCGGGCGGCATCAAGCAACTTGACGGCATCCTGACGCAACTGCTCCGCTTCGGGTTCGACTTTTGTCTTGAAGGCTTCCGGGATGTGCGTGCTCTTCGGCAAAAGGCGGGCGGTCTGTTCGAGACGCTGGGCGGCTTGCTCCAGGTCGAGCCAGGCGTCGATGTAGAAGGCGTCGACCGCGCTCGTGGCTTGGCCGCGCGCCCGGTTGATCATCTCGGCATACTCGAGCGGCGGGGCGTTTTCCGGCAACGGGTTCAAGCCTTCGCGCTCGGAGAGCCGGCAGCCGGCGAGCACGACGAGAAGCACGATTCCGCGAGACGTTGCGCGCAACATGAGGCACCTCAATGCTTGGGTACCGAGAGCCCCGTCGTGCATCAACGTCCCGGCGCGAATATGGCGCCGGACGGCGGCGCCACCCGCGGCGATTCATCCGGGATCGCCCAGCGGTCGCGGCCACGGCTTTCCTGCTCGCTGATGCTCAGACGCGGATCATCGACCCGTGCCGGCGCTCTCGGCGCAAATGGGCCCGACACGTTCTGGCAGCCCGCCAGGCCGATCAGGCACAACATCAATATACGGCGCATCTTCTCACTTCCTATCCCAAAGGGGAACCCACTGCAATTCCTCTATCATACAATCGAACCGCAAGCTGCCGCGCCTTCGGGAATATTTGCAATTCGCCGCTAGCGCTGCCAGAATCGCCTGCAAGGCAATCTTACTTTTTCGTTAAACTTGAGATCATCTTGCCTAATCGGTAGAATAGAATGGTGAAACGTTTCACCCCGTTTTCGCACTTTGCGACTCGCCTGCGCTCGCTCCCTACCTGCCGCCGAACATCATGAGCACCAACGACGACACCACCGATCACGATCCGGAAGACATGTTCAAGGACACCCGGATGAGTTTCGGCGACCACATTGAGGACCTGCGCACGCACCTCTTGCGCGCCTTGAAGGGATTTGCCCTCGGCATGGTTCTCGGCTTCTGGCCGCTGGGGCCGTGGGTGCTGGGCATCATCGTCGATCCGCTCGACGAACAGCTTTATCAATTCGAGAAACGCAAACTGGATAAGGAGATCAAGGAGCAAGCACAGCGCGTCCAAGCCGGGGGACTCGCGCCCCGACCGATGGCGTACACCATTCGATTCAAGAAAGATGACCTACAGAGAGCGTTGGGAGTCAAGGCAGAAGTACAGGTTGCCGCCGAACCCCCGGTCCTCGACGCCGTGCCCAAGGCCTTTGAGAAATTGCTCTTTGACCTCCACGCTCTCGACCTGCTGGATAAGCAGATTCGCGAGGAGGGCAATTACGTGGACCTGCCCATACAAGTTCCGGATTCGAAAACCATCATTGATGTCACCGCCACAGAGACTTTGAATATTCGCCGGCCCAAGCCGTCCACGATGCATATCACCGAAGCGTTCATGGTCTACTTCAAGGTGGCGATGATGAGCGGGTTCGTGATTTCAAGTCCGTGGGTGTTCTACCACCTGTGGATGTTCATCGCGGCCGGGCTTTATCCGCACGAGAAGAAGCTGGTGAACATCTATCTGCCGTTCAGCCTGTTCTTGTTCCTTGCCGGCGTGTTGCTCTGCCAGTTCGCCGTGATGCCGCGCGCCGTCGAGGCGATGTTGTGGTTCAACGAATGGCTCGGTCTATCGCAAGACCTGCGGCTCAACGAATGGCTGGGCTTCGCCTTGATGATGCCGATCGTCTTCGGCGCCTCCTTCCAGACGCCGCTGGTGATGATGTTTCTGCACAAGGTCGGCATCATCACGGTGAAGACGTATCGCGATTATCGGCGCATGTCCTGGTTCTTGATGGCGGTGTTTGCCGCGGTCATCACGCCGTCGGTCGATGCCCTGAGCATGTTGTTTCTGTGGGTGCCGATGGGCGGGCTATATGAGATGGGCATCCTGCTGTGCGTCTGGCAAGGTCAGCAGGACGCCTTGGTGCAGTGGGAAGAAGAAGAGAAGAGCAATGAATTGGTGGAAGTCTAAAAGCCCAGGGATGAGCGCCGCGAATCCCTGGGTTAGCTTCGCAGCGTCGCCCGTCTATAACATCCTCATGTCCATCCCCACCGTCTATCTGGTCGGCGCCGGTCCCGGGCATCCGGGGTTGCTGACGCTGCGGGCCGTCGAATGCCTGCGGCAAGCGGATCTCGTTCTCTACGACAAGCTGGTGTCGCCGATCCTTCTCGATCATGCGCCGGCGTCGGCCGAGAAACGGTGCGTTGCCGAACTGGCGGCGCATCACGATGAGCGCGTCGTGCCGATTCATGACACGATGATCGCGGCGGCCCGCGCTGGCAGGCGCGTGGTTCGGCTCAAGGGGGGCGATCCGTACATCTTCGGCCGCGGCGCCGAAGAGGCGGAGGTGTTGCGCCAGGCGGGCGTGCCATTCGAGATCGTGCCGGGCGTAACCTCGGCAGTGGGGGCAGCCGCGTATGCGGGCATCTCGCTCACCCATCGCGCTCACGCCAGTGCCGTTGCCTTCGTGACCGGGCACGAGAATCCGCACAAGCCGGAGAGCATCCTCGACTGGAACGCCCTGGCCCGCTTTCCCGGCACGCTCGTTATTTACATGGGCATGTCGCGCATCGAGCGCATTGTGGCCGCGCTGCTGGCGGAGGGGAAGGATCCGCACACGCCGGCCGCCGTCGTGCAACATGCGACGTTGGGAACGCAGCACACGTTGGTGGCGCCGCTGGGCGAGTTGCCGAAACGGGTGCGCGAGGAAGGCCTGACGGCGCCGGCGGTCATCCTCATCAGCCCGGTGATCGCCTTGCGCGAGGAGTTGGCGTGGTTCGAGCATCAGCCGTTGTTCGGCAGACGCGTCCTCGTCACGCGGCCGCGCCATCAGGCCGGTGAGATGGTGCATCGCCTCATCGATCTCGGCGCGGTGCCGTTTGTCCTGCCGAGCGTCGAGATTCGCGAGCCCGCCGACTGGACACCGGTCGATCAAGCCATTCGCACCTTGCGGCAATACGCCTGGCTGGTCTTCACCAGCGCCAACGGCGTGCTGGCATTTCTGGGCCGTCTCGATAAGATCGGACTCGATCTGCGTGCGCTTGGAAGCATCCGCATCGCCGCCATCGGCCCGAAGACAGCGCAGGCGCTGCAGAGCTGGCACTTGCAGCCCGATCTGGTGCCGGCGCGGTTTCAATCGGAGGATCTTGCCGAGGCGCTAGTGACGCAAATTCGCCCTGGACAGCGAATCTTGCTCGCCCGGGCCGACCGTGGCCGCGATATCTTGCGTCAGCAACTGGAGTCGATCGCGGAGGTCGAGCAGATCGCGGTCTATTCCCAGGTGGATGTCGTCGAGATCGACGATGAGGTGATGGGCGCCCTGCGCCGCGGCGAGATCGAATTTATCACGCTGACGAGTTCCAACGTCGCGAATTCGCTGCTCGAACGGCTAGACGCGACCTGCCGACGCCGCATCGAAGCGGGGGAGATCAAGCTGGTCAGCATAAGTCCAGTGACGAGTGAGACGGTGAAGCAGATGGGACTCCCGATTGCGGCGGAGGCAACCCAGGCAACGGCGGAGGGCGTCATTGAGGCGTTGGTCGGGATCCGCTGAATTCCTTTAGCGCTCGCCGTATCACGCGCACGCGCATGTGATAACACGGGTGCTAAACGAGGAAAACCCTACCGCAGCTCCTTGAACGATTCCCAGGCGAGATAGCCAACTAGGCCGCAGGACACGACGCCGATGCCATTGACGAGCCAGCCGATTCCGCCGAAAGGAATGCCGAGAACCATGTCAAGCAGGAAGAGCAGCAGCAAGATGCCGGCAAGGCCAAGCGATCCCCAGCAAAGCCATTTTTCCATCGACCACCCTTTCCGCGTTCCAGAGGAACACACGGCCGGGAAGTGCCCCGCGCAGGCACGTCGTCCGATGAAGCAACATTGTAGCGGTTCGATTGCGCCGTGCAACCGGCGAATTGGGGGATTCCGGGGCCGGCAGTTAACAAAAGGGTAGCATTGTCGCTAGAATCGGCAGGTTAGCGTCGGGTGCGATAATCTCCTGATTCAGGCTTGGCCACCGCCTTGCCTCAAGCGATTCAAGAAATTGCAAGGTCGGTTGCGTCTTGCCATCCGTCGGGCATGGCGGATTCGTTGCGCGGAGGGGGTGTCTGTCTGTGTGCGCGACGAATCGGCGTAACGTATTGAGCGCCAAGGGGTTCTTCGCCGCGGATTCGTTGCGCGCCACCTGAGGAACAAGCTGGCAGCTTGTTCCTACGAGAGCTTGGTTGCAACCGCCTGCCCGACGGCGTGCGTCGTCGCCGAACCGCCTTGATCGACCGGCAGTGACTTGCCCTCCGCCAGCACGTCCGCGACGGCGCGTTCGATCCGGGCGGCGGCGCTCGTCAGGTCGGCGTTCTGATGGCGGCGACCGAGCCAATCGAGCATCATGCCGGCCGACAGGATCGCGGCAATCGGGTTGGCGATCCCCTTGCCCGCGATGTCCGGGGCGGTGCCGTGGGCGGGTTGGAAGACGGCATGGCGAGCGCCGATGTCCGCCGACGGCGCCATGCCCATGCCGCCGACGAGACCGGCCGCGAGGTCCGAGAGAATGTCGCCGAACATGTTCTCGGTCACGAGCACGTCAAACTGCTGCGGCCTTTGCACGAGGTAGAGTGCCTGGGCGTCGATGTAAGCGTGCTGCTTCGCGATGCTCGGATGCCTGGCGGCCACCTCGTCGAACACCTTGCGAAAGAACGCGTAACTCTTGAAGATATTCGCCTTATCGACGCAGGTCACCTTGTGCTTGGTTCGTTGCTCCGCCAGTTGAAAGGCGAACTCGCAGATGCGTTCGCTGCCGCGCCGCGTCATGATGAGCGTGTCGGTCGCGAGCTGATCGTGCAGGACGATGCCCCCTTGCTGCGAGGCGAAAAGTCCTTCGGTCTGCTCACGCAGGATGACGAGATCGATGTCGCCCGCCTTGACGTTGGCAAGCGGCGAGCGCACGCCTGGGTACAACTTGCACGGCCGCACGCCTGCGTACAGGTCGAGGACGACGCGCAAGGTGACCTGCGGCGTCAGCTCGGTGCCGTCGGGCCTGCGGATATCGGGATGCCCCATGGCGCCGAGCAATACGGCGTCGGCGTGCCGGCAGGCGTCGAGCGTGCTCGGCGGCAAGTCGTTGCCGGTGCGCTGATAGCAGACGGCGCCGCTTTCATGCGTCGTCAGGTTCAGCGTGAACCCGCGCTCGACGACCCGCACGACGCGCACCGCTTCCGCGGTCACGTCGATGCCGATGCCGTCGCCGGGCAAGACGGCGATCTCGAACGAGGTTCTTTTTGACATGGTGTTAGGATTCCGGTTGATGAATCGTACCAAGCCCGCACGTGAGCGCAGCGAACGTGCGGGGTTGTGGATTTCCTCAACATTTTCCTATCGAACCAATGCTGTGCCGACTACAATGCCATTCCAGACCATGAGGAGGACGATTGCCATGAAGAAATTCCTGTTCACGCTGATGATCACCGGCACCATCGTGCTGCCGCTGGGCGGCGCCGATTGGCCGAACTGGCTTGGTCCCAATCGCAACGGCAGTTCCCCGGAAACCGGGCTGCTGACCACCTGGCCCAAGACGGGTCCCAAGCTGCTCTGGAAAGTCCCCGGCGGTGAAGGTTATGCCACCGTCGCGATCGCTGCCGGCCGCGCGATTACGCAGGTCCAGCACGACGGCGCCGAATACGTCCTCGCGCTGGATGCCGTCAAGGGTACCAAGCTTTGGGAAACCAAGGTTGCCGACGCCTACAAGAACGGTTACGGCAATGGCCCGCGCGGCACGCCGACCATCGCAGGCAAGTACCTTTATGTCCATTCCCCGAGCGGGCCGCTCACTTGTCTGGAAACGGAAAGCGGCAAGATCGTCTGGGCGGTCGATCTGCTCAAGGATTTCGCCGGCAAGAAGCTCAACTGGGGCATGGCTGCCTCACCATTCGTCGAGGGCGATCTCGTCTACGCCTTGCCCGGCGGGAAAGGCGCCGCCGTCGCCGCCTTCAACAAGACCGACGGCAAGTTGGTGTGGAAATCGGGCGGCGACGATCAGGCCGGCTATTCGACGCCGATGTCCGTTAGCGTCGGCGGGCAGAAGCAGATTATCTTCTTCAACGCCGCCGGACTCTTTGCCGTCACCCCCGATCATGGCAAGGAACTCTGGCGTGTGCCGTGGCTGACCGAGTACGAATGCAACATCTGCACGCCGCTCCTCATCGGCAAGGACCAGCTCTTCGTAACCTCCGGCGAAGACGTCGGCTGCGCCATGTTCAAGCTCTCCGCGGCCGCCCCTGAAGTCCTGTGGGAGAGCAAGGGGAAGAACAGCGTCATGCAGAACTACTGGGCCAATTCCGTCTACCACGACGGCCATCTCTACGGCATCTCCGGCCATTTCGATGTCAAGAAGATGCACCTCAACTGCGTCGACGCCAAGACCGGCAAGCTGATGTGGTCGGTCAAGAACTTCGGCAAAAGCGCCTTGACGCTGGCGGACGGGCATCTGTTCATCACCACCTTCAAGGGCGAGGTCGTCCTCGCCGCCTTCAATCCGCAGAAGTACCAAGAGAAAGCGCGCGTTCAGATCCTCAGCGAGCGCCGGCCCACCAACGCGACGATCGCGAACCAGCGCCTGTATGTGCGCGATCACGACAATATCATCTGTTTGGATATCGCGGGAAAATAACCCGCTCTGCGCTAGGTGCCCGCGTGGCGCCATGCGAGCGCTAAACGTAAACCTGGAGATCGTTTCGATGCCCCCCACCAAATATCGCTTTACCTTCGGCCCCTGGAACATCTCCACGGGCCGCGATCCGTTTGGCCCCGAGGTCCGCAAGGACGTGCAATTCGCCGCCAAGATCAAGGAGTACAAGAAGCTCGGCTTCGACGGTGTGCAGTTCCATGACGACGACGTCTGCCCGGATGACCTCGATTTCACACAGACCGTGAAAGAAGTCGCCAAGGTCAAGAAGATGCTCGACGGCGAAGGCCTGTTCTGCGAATTCATCGCCCCGCGTCTGTGGGAACATCCCAAGACGATGGACGGCGGTTACACCTCCAACAGCGCTGGCGACCGCAAGTACGCCATCGAGCGCTCCAAGCGCGCCATCGATATCGCCAACGCCATTGGCTGCCCCGACATGGTCCTCTGGCTCGCACGCGAAGGCTCGTACATCCGCGAGGCAAAATGCGCCACCACCGCGGTGGGCCGAATTGTCGATGCCGTCAACGCGATGCTCGAACACGATCCGAAGATTCGCATCCTCGGCGAGATGAAGCCGAACGAGCCGATGGACCAAGCGTACTGCCCGACGGTCGGCCATTTCATGGGGCTGGTCTATCGCACCGCCGATCCGAGCCGGGTCGGCGTCCTGATCGAGTCGGCCCACTCGATCCTCGCGGGCCTCGATCCGTCCGATGACATGGCTTACGCCCTCTGGCACAAGAAGCTGTGGAGCGTCCACCTCAACGATCAGAACGGCTTGAAGTACGATCAGGACAAGGCCTTCGGCAGCGTCGATCTGCGCCGCGCCTTCAACACCGTCTGGGTGCTGGAGCGAGCGGGCTACACGGGCTGCATCGGCCTCGACGTGAAGGCGATGCGCACGACGAAGCAGGCCGACCAGACGCGCCACCTGGCCAACAGCAAGGCGATCTTCGAGCGCATCGTGCAGCTGGTGCGCAGCGTCGATGCGGCCAAGGTAGAGGCGTATCGCGTGCAGCGCGATTACGAGGGGTTGGAATTGTATATCTTGGAGCATCTGCTGGGGCGATCATCGTGAAAAAGAAAACTCGGCCGGCGCGCCCATCACGCCTGCGCCGCGCCGCCTTGTCGGTGTCCACGTTTGCCGAGATGGACGAACAGGACAAGGCTTACTGGTTGCGACAAACCCCGCAAGCTCGGCTCCGGGCAATGGAGTTGATGCGCAGGATCAACTATGGCCAAGCTGCTGCCGGGCGACTTCAGAGAGTTCTTGAAGTTGTGCAATCAGAAGCGCGTTAGGTATCTGCTCATCGGCGGCTATGCGGTGGGCCATTACGGATATCCGCGCGCAACCGCCGACATGGATGTGTGGATTGAGCTTTCCGAAGACAACGCAGCGCGCGTGGTGGCGACGCTCAAGGCATTCGGCTTTGACGTGCCGGCGCTTTCGGCTGACTTGTTCCTTGAAAAAGGGAAGATCATCCGCATGGGCGTTCCTCCGCTGCGGCTTGAGATTCTCAATTCCATTTCCGGGGTCGCATTCGCAGAATGCTATGCGGCCCGCGAGCGCGCCAGGATCGACGGCATTCGGGTCAACGTCATCGACTTGGAACACTTGAAAGTCAATAAGGCCGCCGCTGGCCGGCTCAAGGACTTGGATGATCTCGAACATCTGCCATAACCGCGCAGCGTCGATGCGGCCAAGGTCGAAGTGTATCGCGTGCAGGGCGATTACGAGGGGTTGTTTTGGAACATTTGCTTGGGTGAGAAACTTGGTGAAAAAACAAGCCGGACCTCAGGGTAAGGGTCGCCCTCGCGGCCGGGTCTTTGCCCTTCCACATGAGCGCCGACTTGAACACCCCGCTATTAAGGCATTTTTTCTTTCAACGGGACCACTTTGAACGATTGCGAGGGTCACGGTGCTGCCGAACGCCGGCCCGATGCCGATGGGGGGGCCTTCGGCTGCGCCGGCCATTCTGCCGCGCTCTTGCGCCTCTATTACATGCCGGCATGATCATTTTCAACTGGGAAGTGAGAAAAAAAAGGACGATCCGGAGTTGGTGGGGCTTTGTCCAGCAAATCAAACGTGAGGTCCAGAGGCTTTACGAACGCTACGCCGCCCTGAAAGAACAAGACGTCTGAATCGTCGTCCGGGTCCATCGATCGGCTCGTGGAATTCAGCTCGTCTTCTGAAACCCGCATTGAGAAAAACTCAAGTCTCCCGTATAGCCAAGCCGATGTTACTTCCTTGAGCTTCGCGCGGCGGCCTGTCGGCTTCGCTGTCTTGCCCAGATTGTCCCATAGGAGGCGCCTGTGCTCTGGGGAACCATTCAGCGGATGATCTTGATCGAATTGCTCAAGATTTTCTTTCTTGCTCTGATCGGACTCACCGGCATCATCTTGCTGGCGGGCGTCATTTCCGAGGCGATGAAGAACGGCTTCGGACCGATGCAAATCTTGGCGTGCATCCCGCTCCTCTTGCCCAGTCTGCTGCCTTATACGGTGCCGACAACGACGCTGTTCGCCACCTGCATCGTGTACGGCCGGCTATCCGCGGACAACGAGATTCTCGCTCTCAAATCCGCGGGCATCCACATCGTCCATGTCATATCGCCAGCGTTGATTCTGGGACTCGTCACCAGCGCCGTGACGATGTTCTGCTATCTCGATGTCATCCCCTATACGGGCTACCTATTAAGAACTCAGATCGTCAGCGACGTCGAGGAGCTGCTTTACGCCATGCTGCGCAAAGATGCCTGCATTATGCAAGACAAGATCCCTTGGGAAATCCACTGCAACGGCGTACAAGGCCGCAAGTTGCAGGACGTCATCTTCAAACAGAAGGTCCCCGACGACAAAGGCTTCAATACCATCGCCCGCGCCAAGGAAGCCGAACTCCGCGTCGATCTGGCTCACAAGCAAATCCTGGTGGATATGCGCCATTGTGAAGTCATAGACAAGGCTGGAAACAGCGCCTTCATCGAGAGCCGCATCTGGCCCGTGGAATACGTCGGTGAATGGGGCGCCGGCCCGAACAAGATTCGCGCCATGGACATGACCTGGACCGAACTCTTCGAATACGAGCGCAAGATACGTCAACAGAAAGAGGACTACGACCAAAAAATCGCCGCACATCATATGGAGGGAAATCTGGCGCCGCCTCAGGTCAGAGGGACCGAGTTGATCGGCAACATGTACAAGGAACGAAAATACCGCGAGAATATGATCTTATCGATTCACGCCGAATGGAACATGCGGCCAGCCCTGGCCATCGGCTGTTTGTGCTTCGCACTGGTCGGTTGTCCGATCGGCATCTGGTTCAGCAAGAGCGACTACCTGAGCGCGTTCATCACTTGCTTCCTGCCGATCGTGATCGTCTACTATCCGCTGATGTTCTGCATGTTCGATCTGAGCCGGGCCGGCAAGATTCCGCCCTGGCTGGGCGTCTACAACGCCGACGTACTGATGCTCGCGGTCGGCGGTTTCCTGTTTCGGCGGCTGACGCGAAATTGACGCAGCCGTCATGTGGTGCTACCGTTTCTCCTGCCGATAAAAGTGCATGCCCCAATCGTAAAGGTGGTCGGGGTGATGCTCCTTGCCCGTCTCCTGAAGCCAATTTTCGTAGCTGTCGAGAATGCGGCGCAAGCAAGACGAGCGGGTCCACCCAAAATGGCCGTAACGCAAGCTGAGCTGGCCTCGCGCCTGGGCCAGCGGAGTGTGCGTGCGCATCAGGAGATAGACGGCCGAGGCGAGCCCCGTGCGATCGTTCCCGTTAGCGCAGTGGATCAGGACAGGTTCCGGGGCGTCTTTTATCGCCTGGATGAATCGGGCAAAGTCGTGCTCCGGCGGTTGCTCGATGCTGCACAGTCCCGCGTTGATGAGTTGGATGCCATGCCGGTCGGCGGCTTCCTTCTCGTGGTTGTACCACGATTCCTCTTTGTTCTCATCGCGCAGGTTGACGATGCTGCGGATGCTGTGGGTGCGCTGCAAGTTTTCCAGAAATGCCGGCGTCGGCTGCGCTGATCGGTAGCACTTGGCGGGAACGACATCGTGAAAGTTGCTGCCGACGAAGATGCGCAAACATTCGGCGCTCAACATGGCGAGCAATGCCAATACCAGCCCACCCACAAGCGCACGCCGGTTTAGGCTTGGCATGGCCGCTTGGGTCTCGGTGTGGCGTGGCGAGGACCTATCGGGCAATTGGGTATCGAGCATCGAATTCAATCCATCCATTCCATGCAATACGGGCATATTACCACCTTGGCGATGGAGCGCCTACTTTTCGGCATTCTCCGCTTATCCGATATATTCGGCATTTTTTCAATTCGACTTGATTGCGTCCAGTTTGCCCCAACCGCGAAAGCCATGCGCGACAACGATCTCCCAGGCCGCGACTTGGCTGCCGCCTTCCTCATATTGAACCGTGCGGTTGATATCGAAAGAGTCGAAAGCGGGCCGTAACCGGTGCAGATCCAGGCCGACCAGCAAGAAAGTTCGACCCTCGAAGACGGCGGCATCCGCAACCGGATTCGGGCGCCAGAGATCGAACTGGCTGACCCGATCGCCCAGCGGCACGCCCATGCAGTAGACCGCAGGATGGCCATCGCAATAGAACGCCAGCTCGCTTGCCTGGGTCCATCGTTCCGTCGCAACAATCGGCTCGATGCCGCGCGACTTCAGAAGGGCCCGCGTACGATCAACCTCAACAGCAAGATGGCGCCAACCGCGTAATCGGCTCGTCGGATCGATGCGGCGGATCGGCATAGGCTGCCGCGGCGTTGCCGGCCCGGCCAATTGCAAAAGCATCGACTGCAAGGGAATCGGCTCGTGAATCATCGCCGTCACCAGCAGCCCCAGGGCCGCGAAGCCGAAGGTGCCCCCCTTGCAAAGGCGACGATACCACGCCAAGGAATGATCCCACTCCCGCGTCAGCCAAGCCGCGGCAAGCACCATGCCGGACAGGTAGCATGTGAGCGGCCAGTTCGCTTCGCCGCCGCCGTTCTTCAAGGAGAACAGGCCGAAGAACACGAACGTTGGCGCCGACATCCACCACAAGAAATGCAATTCCGGCGGATTTTCGCGCGTCGGGCGATAATGCCACATCGCCCGCCCCCAGACGACGAACCAGAAGCCGAGCAAGACAGCGAATTGAGCGCCAAGAAAATGGAGCGGGCCGAGCCAGCGGATGAGGTCGTCGCCGTCAATTCCCGCATGCGATTGTGCATGCCGCAATGTCACCCACCCGTTCATGGCGTTCCAGGCGAAAATCGGCACACCGCCGAGACAAGCGACGAGCGTCATGATCCAGAAGCCGCTCCGGTAGAGATGCGTCCGCAGCGTTGGCGCCGCCAGAAGAAACAACGTGAACGACGGGACCCACAACACCATCGTGTACTTGGCCAAGACGCCGAACAGCACGCATGCGCCCGCCGCCGGCCACGCCCACTGCGATTGCCGAAAGACAGCGCGATAGCCGAATACGAGCGCCCACATCCAGGCGCACGTGAACGGTGCATCGATCGTCATCAAGATCGAACCGGCGGCGACGATCGGCAGTGTCAACGCCAGCACGACAGCCGCAAGGGCAAGTTTGTCGCTTTGATGCACCTGTACCGTCAAGACGTAAAGGCCGCCAAGCAGAAGACTGCCGCACACGACAGCGGGGAAACGAACCGCCAGCATCGTGTCGCCGAACGTCTCACAGCTCAGCCGGATGAGCCAGGCGACAAGCGGGCCTTTGCTGTGGTAGCTCCAATCGAGCTGGCGCGACCAGTCCCAGTAGTAGGCTTCATCCGGAGCAAGGTCGAGCGGGCAGAAGTTGGCGAGATAGATGAGGCGAAGGACGGCCGCGGCGACGATCAGCGTGAAAGTGGCATAACGGTACCGATAGTTCATGGTGCATCCCTGCAACGTCTACTAACCCCGACCACGAGCGAGGGGATGGCGAGATGCTTGAGGAGAATACTGATGCATCCGCCAGACATCCCGCCATCCCCTCGCTCGCGCTCGGGGTCAGTAAGCCAGAGCTAATTGCCGCCGGCGATATCCGCCGCCAGCTTGACGATCGCGTCATGCGTCAGCACGAACGCCACCGCTTCGCGCCTCTCGCTGCCGCTGCGGTCGCCGGCGTAGCGGCGCAGATTGGCGCGGGACCGGTTGGTGCGTTCAAGCAGCAACTCGTAGTAGAACGATTTGCCGTCCTTCTGCATCGGCATCTCACTGCGCAACATAGCCTTGCCGAGCGGCTGATCGACCTCGACGACGCGCAGCGGCTCCAGAAGGCCGGTCACGTAGTCGGCGATGCGGGCCGCCCAGAGATGCAATTCCTCTTGAATCGGCGCGTTGCGCTCCAGCGTCAGATCCGTGAGCGAACAACTCAGGCTGTCGCTCTTGTCAACCGCCACGGTGACGTTCCAGCCGGCGGCATGTACATGGAATCCGCCGGCTTCCGGGTTACTTAGCTGGTGGCGGAGCGTGTTTTCGAGGGTCATCGGCCTCTCCTAAGTTTTTCTGCGTAGCAGATGTTCCGTCGTGACTGACTAGTACTGGCTTATTGTCCACGAGCGTGTGCAAATGAACCGGTCGAGTCCAGAGCGCTTGCAAGTTGGCCAGCGTATCCACCGCGCGGTCCATGCGCAACTCTATTCCATTATACTCGTGGCGGAGGAGCAATTCCCCCCGGTTTTTGTAGTTTCCGTCGATTACGTAGATGAACGGCCTGCCATGGTTGGTAAGGCTGAACAGGAGCCGTTGTTTTACCTTCTGAAACTCGCGTGACTCGATCACGTAATTGTTCTGTGGCTCATTGTGGGCGAACGAGAACAGCTTATGTTCTTTGCAAAATTCAGGCGTCAGAAACGTATCGATAAAGGTAATATCGTTATGAATCTTGCGGACCTCGAAGATTTTCTTGCGTCCGAGGCCCAAATTCAGGTTCCAGTTGCGCTTCTTTTCCAGGTCGTCGCATTCCTCCCACTCCTTGCCATATTGCCCTGTGTTCCAACGCCGCTCGATGTCGCGCAATAGTTCGATGCCGAGCTTATAGGGATTGACGCGTCCCTGGGACATCGCCATGGTGCCGGAATGGTGGTCAGCGTAATCGATGCATTCCCAGGCTTCGAGGGCGCGTTCGGTCATGATGGTGGAATGCCAGTAGCTGGCCCAGCCTTCGTTGATTACCTTGGTCTGCCCTTGCGGCGCGAAATAATACGCCTCATCGCGGACAATCGACAGCACGTCGCGTTGCCACGGTTTGAGCGGCGCGTGTTCGATTAAGAACAAGAGCACGTCTCGCTCGGGGCGCTCCGGGAACGAGCGTTCGATCGCTTGCTGCTTCTTTTTGTTCTGTTCTTCCTCCGCTCGCAGTGCTTCGGGCGGGTTGATATAGTCGGACATGTAGTCCTTGCTCTCAAATCGCGTCAGCTTGTCTTCTTCCTCTTCTTGCTCCTTGAAATCGAATCGCTTCGATTCGTCGTGCCGTTTGATCGCGGTCGAGTGCATGTCGATCAGGTCGTCCACCGACATACAGCGATCGATGAAAGTCTCGACGGCATCCTCGCCGAACTTCTCCGCATAATTCCGCACGCGCACACCGTGGTTGGCCATGTCGTCCATCATCTTGCGGGAGGTGTGCGCGAAGTAGGCGTTGTTCTTGAAGAAGTCGCAATGGCCATAGACGTGCGCCATGACCAGCTTCTGATCGACGGTATGGTTGCAGCGCATGAGGTAGGCGTAGCACGGGTCGTTGTTGATGACCATTTCGTAGATCTTCGACAGGCCGTACTCGTAGCCTTTCTTCAGCTCCTCGTAGGACATGCCAAAGGACCAGTGCGGGTAGCGGGTGGGAAAGCCGCCGTAGGAGGCGATCTCGTTGAGATCGTCGGCCTCGACGACCTCGAAGATCGTCTCGTAGAAATCGAGGCCGAACTGGCGCGCATGGGCCTCGATCTCCACCTTGAGCGCGGCGAGATCGGGGGGCAGACGGGTGTCGTAGGGGATGGTCATGATATCATTTCAAGCCCGCGGGTGAGGTACGCCGAACCCGCGCGGGTTCGGCGTACCTCACCCGCGGGCTTGCCATTCGGTTCACTTGCCGGTACCCAAAAACTCCTTGATCGATCCCAGGATCGCCTCGCGGTCCGGTATCCGGCTCGCGACCACGTTGTCCTTCTTCTCCAGGAGCTCCGTGATGTACTCGAAGAACTCGCCCGAGCCGTACGGGCTTTCGACCTGACCGTAGCCGAACAGGTTCAACTTGGGGATCAGTGTTTCCTGCAGGAACTTGATGCAGTGCGGGCTGTCGTCGCCCCAGTTGTCGCCGTCGGAGAAGTGGAAGGCGTAGATGTTCCACTCGCTCGGCTGAAAGCGCTTGTCGATGATCTTGTTGGCCAACTCATACGCGGTGCTGATCTTGGTGCCGCCCGATTCGCGGGTGTGATAGAAGGTGTGCTCATCGACCTCGTGGGCCTCGGCATCGTGGATGATGTAGACGTTCTCGACGCCCTTGTAGTGCTTCTTGATCCAGGTATCGATCCAGAACGCCTCGATGCGGACAATCTCCTTCTGCTCGTCGGTCATGGAGCCGGAGACATCCATCATGTACATGATGCAGGCGACGCTGTCGGGCTTGGGAACGTCTTTCCAGCTGCGGTACTGCTTGTCTTCGCGAATGGGTACGACGACCGGGTCGGCCGGGTTGTACGTCCCCGACGCGATCTGCCGTTTCATGGCCCGCTTGTAGGTGCGCTTGAAATGGCGCAGCGACTCCGGCCCGCTCTGGCGGATGCCGGTGTACTTGTCCTTGACGGTGATGATGTTTTTCTTGCCCTTCGGTTCGATGCGCGGCAGCGCCAGCTCTTCACCGAGGATGTCGGCCAACTCTTCGAGCGACAGATCGACTTCGAGGATGTGCCCGCCCGGCTGATCGCCGGCGCCGCCTTCGCCGTCGTCCTGCGGCTGCGTCAACGGCTGCCCAGGGTCACCGTCCCCCTGCCCGACGCCGCCGGAACCTTTTTGGCCGTAGCGAAACTGCGGCAGCTCGATCGACGGCACCGGGATCGAGACGTAATCGCGCCCTTTTTTGCCGATCATCTCCCCACGCGAAATGTACTTGCCAAGGTTCGATTTGACCTTGCCGCGCACAATCTTGCGGAAGCGTTGATGATCGCGTTCGATTTTCTGTCCCATAGCAGGCTCACAGTCAACGCCTAAGGTTCCCTATTCCGGAACGATTCGAGCTGGGCGAGTAACGCTTGAATCTCATCATCGTCTTTTCGGTCGTGCACCCATTCGCGAAGCGGCAGAACTACCCGCAAAGGCAGCGAAAACGCTATGCAAAAGCACGATAACATCGGAATCGTCGCGACTTCCTGATGTGGCAATTGGATCGCAATCGCCGATAGAACGAAATCAACCATCGCGGTCAACGACTCGCCATTCGCGGCCATTTCCCGGAGTCTAACATGGACTTCCCTCCGGCGAATGGCGTGATGCATGGCCTCGACCGCCCCTTCTCTAGTATCGCCTCGGCAAAAAGTTTCCGGAATCGCGGGACATTCGACGCGCCAAACGTCATCGGGATCGACCGTCACATTGAAATCGTGCTCCGACATTTGGGTCCAACCCTCGCGATTCAAGCCGCGGCCTATCAGCCCGCGGCTTGGCTCCGATTGATTACTTCTTCGCCTGCCCTCGTGCAAAGATACTCGCCACGAACGTCAGCACATCGGTCGCGCTCGATTCGTTGTAACCGTAGTACTTGATCAAGCGCGATTTGACCACGTCGATCTTCTCCTGCGTCGCCTTGTCCACCACATTGGATACCAGGCTCGTCAACTTGATCGTATCCTTCTGATCTTCGAACAGCTTCAACTCCAACGCCTTCATCAGGCGCTCGTTGGTCTTGTAATCGAAGCGTTTCCCGTCGATCGCCAACGCGCCGATGTAGTTCATGATCTCACGGCGGAAATCGTCTTTGCGGCTCTCCGGGATGTCGATCTTTTCCTCGATCGAGCGCATCAGGCGTTCGTCGGGTTCGTCGTAGCCGCCGGTGAAGCGGTTGCGGACTTTTTCGCGCTGCGTATAGGCCTTGACGTTGTCGATATAGTTGGCGCACAGGCGCTGCAGGGCATCCTCGTCGGCGGCGATGGCGCGCTGCACCTCGTTCTTCACGACGTCCTCGTATTCCTGACGGACCACCCCCAGCAATTCCCGGAAGTGCTGCAACTGGTCCTGGTTGGTGATCAGCGAATGGTGGCGCAGGCCGGTCTCCAGCTCGTGCATCACCATGAACGGGTTGATGTTGTCCTCTTCGGGATGCGCCACCAGGGCATTCGAGATCTTGTCCTGAATATAGCGCGGGCTGATGCCGTGCATGCCTTCGTTCGGGGCTTCGCGCTTTAGCTCGATGATGTTGTCCTCGGTGAAGCCCGGCAGCGACTTGCCGTTGTACAGCTTCATTTTCTGCAATAGCGTCAGGTTCGCGTGCTTGGGCTGTTCCAATCTGGTCAAGACGGCCCACATCGCGGCGACCTCGATGGTGTGCGGGGCGATGTGCTTGCCGCGGACCTTGTCGTTGTTGAACGACTTCTCGTAAATCTTGATCTCATCACCGAGCCGGGTGACGTAGGGCACGTCGATCTTGACGGTGCGATCACGCAACGCCTCCATGAACTCGTTATTCTGCAAGCGGCGATATTCCGGCTCATTGGTATGGGCCAGGATGACCTCGTCGATATCGCACTGGGCAAACTTCTTCGGCTTGATCTTGTGCTCCTGCGACGCGCCGAGCAGATCATACAGGAACGCCACGTCAAGCTTGAGGACTTCGATGAACTCGACCAAGCCGCGGTTGGCGATGTTCAACTCGCCGTCGAAGTTGAAGGCGCGCGGATCACTTTCGGAGCCGAACTCGGCAATCTTGCGGTAGTTGATGTCGCCGGTGAGTTCGGTGGAGTCCTGATTCTTCTCGTCCTTGGGCTGGAAGGTACCGATGCCGATGCGGTCCTGCTCGGACAGGCACAGGCGATAAATTTTCACCTCGTTGTTGAGCATTTGCGTGATATCGCCGTTGTACTTCTTGAGCCGCTCGTTGAACATGAAGCGGCTATACGGCGACAACTCCCCCTTGATCTGGAAGGGGTAGCGCAGCTTCTTGGTGCATGTTGACGTCAGCCGGGCAATGACGGCCTCGCGCATGTGCGGCGGGATGAGCTGGAGCGGGTCGCCGTGCATCGGGTCCTTGAGCCAGGTTTCCTCGGGGCCTTTCCAGGCGAAGGAAAAGAGCATGCCGTCATCGGTGCGCGAATATTCCTCGAGGCCGCGCTTGAGCAGGCGCGCGATGGTGCTCTTCGACGAGCCGACCGGGCCGTGCAGCAGAAGCACGCGGCGTTCGGTGCCGTACTCGTGGGCCGCCGACATGAAGGCGTTCACCAGCTGCACAAGAATGCGGTCAAGGCCATACACCGCGTCGTCGTGCTTGTAGCCGAACTCGGCGAAGAACTTGTAGCGCACGACCTTTTCCTTGTTCTCGTGGCGTTCCTCGACGCCGTGCGAGAGGATCATGTCGTAGAGGCGCTGGTACGCGGTGCGCGTCACGTCGGGGTGGTCGCGCACGATGTCCAGGTACTCCTCGAACGTCCCCTCCCAGTGAACCTTGCGGTAATCGCTGAGATCGAGCTGCTCGCGAATGATGGTCAGAATGTCTTTTCCAGTATTGGGCATGAGTACATACCTCCCCTGCTTCGATGCCGACGGGCATCGGTTTTCGGCGTAGTGCCTGGTTGTGATGACAAAGATCGAAGAAAAAAAGGTGAGAGTGTTCCGGCTGCGATTCGCTGGGTCTATCCCGTGGCTGATATCGGGCGCGGCTGGGCTGCCGGGTGGTGTGCTTGAGGTTAGAAAATGGTCGAGCGTGTTGAATGTTAAGGGTAGCACACGGCAAACACCGAATCGGACTTCAGGGGTCCAGCCCCATCGGCATCGGATCCGCCTAGCAACATTATACCAGACCGGACCGGTCCATCAAACGCGCCCTGCCCATTTAATCCTTATCCAGGAGCATCCCAGCTCGTTCGTGGTTCACGTCGGGCGCGCTCCGCGCGGCCCAACTGCGCGCCGAACTCTCTCATCCTGAGAACGACGGATCGCGCCATTCATGCGCGAAAGCGGCGACTTTCCTGGCGCCTTTCGCGGCGCATCCTCTCCTCTACCAGCATCGCGAAAAGGATAGCGCCTTGTCAAGAGAGGTTTGCCGGTTTGCGAAGTTGGAGAATCTAGCAGGCACGCCGGCTAGATATTCGCGTGCGACACTTGGCCTGGACCAGCATTCGGCCGCATGGTACATCCAAGCGGCAAACAGAGTCCCTTTGCAGGAGGCATGAAAATGAAAAACATGTTGGCACTCATCGGCCTGGTCGTTGTCCTTGTCGCTGGCCTTGGCTGGTATCTCGGCTGGTATCAGGTCGGCGTCGAGCCTGGCGCAGATGGCCATAGCAAAATCAATGTCGATGTGAACAGAAAAAAGATCATCGAAGACGAGCAGAACCTTCAGAAAAAGGTCACCGGCGCCGTCAGTGGCGACACGAAAGGAACCACCACCATTGTGCCGAACGTGCCGACCTCGGAGCCCAAGAAGGTCGAGGGCCAGACGACCGGCGGCGGCGGCTTTCGCTTCAATCCCGACGGCAGCATCGAGATCGTTACTCCGTACAAGAACGTGGGGCCCTGAGACTCGTCGGATCACCGCTTGCGGTTCAGCGCTCGCACGACGCCGCGTGAGCGCTAAACCGCAAGCGGAGGCTTGACCATTCCCAGCAGCGTCGCCGCTGCCACCCGCGCGAACGCCGCGTCGTTGATGTGCATATCCAGCTCGATCAATTTCACCTGCGGGCCGACCCAGTTGCGTATGCTCTGGAACAGCGCCCGATCCGCCTCCGGCCACCAGAACGGCTGCCCCTCGCGATCGATCGCCGACACCCCCTTGAGCGGCAGCAGGATAGCGGTCGGCCCCTGGGCGGCGCTCGCCTTCTCTGCGATCTCCTTGCCGAGCTTGTCGTTCTCCGCCGGCGTCGTGCGCATCAGCGTCACATTGGAATTGTGCTGATAGAGTCGGCGCTCCTTGAATTTTTCGGGAACGGTAGCGCGCGGCCCGAAGTTGACCATGTCGAGAGCGCCGACCGAGATCACCTGCGGAATGCCGCGAATCGCCGCGGCCGTGAGACGATTCGTGCCGGCGCTGAGGATGCCGCCCACGAGTTCGTCGGCAAGCTCGGTGGTGGTGATATCGAGCACGCCCGCGATGATGCCGTCGTTGATGAACGATTCCATGGTCATACCGCCGGTGCCGGTGGCGTGGAAGACGAGGACTTCGAAGCCGGCCGTTTCCATCTGCGCGCGAGCCGCTTCGACGCACGGCGTGGTGACGCCGAACATGGTGGCGGCGACCACGTTTGCCGCTTGCGGCGTAGCAGTTCTTGCTACGCCGCAAGCGGCAGTAACCATGCCCGCCATCGCATTCGCCGCGTTCGTCAACACCGTCCGGCTGATGCGATTGATGCCGCTGATATCGACGACCGAATGCATCATCATGATGTCGCGCACGCCGACGAACGGCTTGACCTGCCCGCTGGCGAGAGTGCTGACCATGAGCTTCGGCACGCCGAACGGCAGCGCCCGCATCGCCGCGGTGCCGATGGTGGTCCCCGCCGAACCGCCGAGGCCGAGGATGCCGTCCACCTTGCCTTGTTGATCGAATTCGACGACGAGCTTGGCCGCGCCGAGCGCCGCCAGCTCGACCGCCTTGCCGCGATCGTTCGCCTTGACGACGGCGTCAAGCGTCGTGCCGGCGGCGGCGAACACCTGGTCGCGTGGCAGGTCCGGAGTGAAAAGCGGCGGCCCGGTTACGCCGGCGTCGATGACGAGCGTCCTCAAACCTTGAGCGTGGAGAAGATCACGCACGAACTGGAATTCGACGCCTTTGGTGTCGAGGGTGCCGAGGAGGATAAGAGGCATTGTGCTATTTCCTATTGGTCCAGTTCATTAACCACAAAGGCGGCATCGCCGAGTGATACGCCAAGGAGTTGGTGGACCTCGCGAATCGCATGCAGGCGCTTGCCTGATTTGGCTAATCGGCGCATCGCCTCGCGCACTTCAACAGGCATTTCACTAATCCTGTCTCGCAAGATACACAACGTGCAACGATCTAAATGTTCGATTTCCTTCAAGATGAGTATTCGCTGTAAGCACTTCGAGCAATGGTAGTCGTCGTACTTCTCATGGCAGGTAGCGCACAGACAGGTACCGTGCGGGGTCAAAGTACCTGGCTTCCCGCAAAGCTCGCAAGAAGTCATCATTTTCGTCCTTCCATGCGTTCGGCTAGATGAACACTCAATCCCATTATCGCCTGCGAACCAATTTTTTCACCTCCTTTCGCGGGAATGCCATAAAATCTCGGTTGTCAAGGTCCGCTGACATACCCCCCGCGCGAGTTGGCAAACTGCAAGGACGTTGATCGCAACCTCGATGGAACAAATGAGTTCCGCCGACGCCGCAGTTTGCCAACTGGCGGGACGATTCGAGGAGCCCGCGACGCCACCCCTGTCGCCGTTGGTGGGTTATTGGTTGCAGGCGCAATGCAGCCCAATTTGGAGACGGTTCATGAGCCTCTTCGCGCGCGACGATATCCTCAAACGCCTCCGGACCCAGGTCAAGGCCGGCAAGCCGATCGTCGGCGGCGGCGCCGGCACCGGCATCTCCGCCAAATGCGCCGAGGCCGGCGGCATCGATCTGCTTGTCATCTATAACTCCGGCCGCTTTCGCATGGCGGGCCGAGGTTCCCTGTGCGGCATGATGCCCTACGGCGATGCCAACCAGATCGTCATGGACATGGCCCGCGAGGTCCTGCCCGTCGTCAAGAACACGCCGGTGTTGGCGGGCGTGTGCGGCACCGATCCGTTTCGCATCATGAAGCTCTTCCTGCGCGACGTCATCACTGCCGGCTTCTCCGGCGTGCAGAATTTCCCGACCGTCGGCCTGTACGACGGCAAGTTCCGCCAAAACCTCGAAGAGACCGATATGGGATTCGGCCTCGAAGTCGATATGATTCGCCTTGCCCGTGAGATGGGCCTCTTGACGACGCCGTACGCCTTCAACGCCGATGAAGCCAAGGCGATGGCGAAGGCCGGCGCCGACATCCTCATCCCGCACATGGGGCTCACCACCAAGGGCTCCATCGGCGCCAAGACCGCCATGACGCTCGACGACGCCGTCACGAGCGTGCAAGCGATGCACGACGCTGCCAAGAAGGCGAATAAGGACATTCTGGTGCTGTGCCACGGCGGCCCAATTTCGGAGCCTGAGGACGCGCAGTACATTCTCGATCACACCGAAGGCGTCGTCGGCTTCTACGGGGCGTCGAGCGTGGAGCGCTTGCCGACGGAAATTGCGATCACCAATTGCGTGAAGAAATTCAAGGCACTGAAGTCTTAATCCGTTTACGTTGAGCGCTCGCATGGCATCTCGCGAGCGCTCAACGTAAACGGCAAGGAGCATCCCATGCGTAATCCCTGGCGATGGGCGTTCGGCGTCGCGATGTCGTGCATCGTCCTCGCGTCGTTCTTGTTGACGCCCGTTGCCGACTCGCAGGAGCCGACGGTCGAACTGCCGAAGCTCGTCGTGCTCGTGGTCTTCGATCAGATGCGCGGCGACTATCTCAAGAAATGGCAGCCGCTCTTCGGCGACGGCGGCTTCAAACGCCTGCAAACCGACGGCGCCTGGTTCACCAATTGCCATTACCCGTATACCTACACACTCACCGCGGCTGGGCACACCTCGCTCGTCACCGGCACGTCGCCTTATAAACACGGCATCATCGCCAATGACTGGTACGACCGCGCCAAGGGCGAGAATGTCACGTCGGTCACCCCGCCGCCGGACGATGTCGCCAAGGGCGTCGGCCCGTTTCGCCGCAAGGCGGAGACGGTCGGCGATGTGCTGTTGCGCGTGTTGCTTGGCCGGGGGCGTGTCACGTCGCTGTCGATCAAGGACCGCGCCGCCATCCTCATGGCCTCCCTGCGTGCGAACCTGTGTTGCTGGTTCAGCACGTCAAGCGGCAACTTCGTCACCTCGCCCTATTACTACACCGAAGGGCACTCCTGGGTGAGCAAGTTCAACAAGGCGAAGCTCGCCGACCAATGGCTCGACAAGACCTGGGAGCGCTTCGATGCGAAGCTCGATTACGCCACGCACAGCGGCCCCGACGACTTCATCAGCGAAGGGACTGGTTACCTCCAGGGCCAAACTTTCCCGCACCTCTTCCAGCTCGGCAAGGACAAGACGGACGACAAGAAGAACAAGCAGAACTACTACGAAGCGGTCACGAACTCCCCGATGGGCAACGAGCTGCTCGTCAACTTCGCCAAGACCGCCATCGTCAACGAAAAGCTCGGTCAGTCCGACAAGGTCGATCTGCTGTGCCTGAGCTTCTCCTCGAATGACCTGATCGGCCACACCTGGGGCCCCGATTCGCAGGAAGTGCTCGACGTGACGCTGCGCTCCGACGCGCTCATCAAGGACCTGCTGAACTTCCTGGATGACAAGGTCGGCAAAGGCAATTACTACTTCGCGCTGAGCGCCGATCACGGCGTCTGCCCGCTACCAGAGTTCGCCAAGCAGCAGGGGAAGAACGCCGGCCGCATCGAGCCGGAATTGCTCACCAGCCTCGCCGAGGATTTTCTCAACCAGAAATTCCTGAATGCCGGCGAGAAAGCCCCGTGGCTCATGCAGCCCAAGAAGGGGAATCCGTGGGTCTACTTCAATTACGCCACGCTCACGGAATTGAAGCTGAAGAACGAGGTGGTCGAGTCGGCCCTGGCGAAATGGTACAGCGAACAGCCCGGCATCGACCAGGTCTTCACGCGCACGCAGATGATGGACCCACGCAACGAGGAGGCCAAGGAGCAGCTCCCGTTCTTCGCGAACACGAAACGCTCCTTCCACCCGGATTGCAGCGGCGACGTCATGGTGATCGTCAAGCCATATCACACGTTCTCGCCGCCAACGCTGTCGAAGAACCCGGAGAAGTGGACGACCTACCGCGCCGCCCACGGCACGCCGCACGCTTACGACACGCACGTGCCGCTGCTGGTGATGGGCCCGCGTATCCAGCCGGGCGTGCGCGACCAGCGCATCGCGCCGCAAGCGATGGCGAGCATTCTGTCGGAGGCGCTCGGCGTGCCGCGGCCCAAGGACGCGGAATATCCGGCGCCGGTGGGGTTGTTCAAGAAATAGGAGTCAGGGGTCAGGGGTCAGCTTTGCTGGCTTCACTTTCGGTTGCGTCCGCAATGGGAACGCATACAATACAAACCTGATGTTCGACGGCGTTCTTTCTGACTCCTGATTCCGGACCCCTGATCCCCGACTCCTGCCCCCTGACTCTTATGGAAGCGATCCAGGTTCGCTGCAAGACGTGCAAGCACGCGATGAAGTTCTCCGCGGAAAAAGCGGGGAAGCGGGCGAAGTGTCCGAAATGCGACACAATCGTGCTGATCCAGGCGGAGGAAGCAGCGCCGCAAGTGAAGGCCGCCGCTGCGGAAGCCGCCGCTGCGGAAGCCGCCGCCGCGGAAGCCGCCGCGGTCGTTGCCGCCGCGCCGCCGGAGGATGACTCCGCGGCGGGCTACGGCGTCTTCCTCGATCCGGAGTTGGAAGCGCTCAAGAAGCAGCGCGAAGAAGAAGAACGGCTGGCGGCCAAGAAGAAGCGCGAACGCAAGGTTCTCCCCAAGGTCGCCCGCAAGGTGAAGGCCATTCCGGAAGCGGAAGCTTGGGCCAAGGTACGCTTCGGCCTGCTCTTCACGTTCATCGGCACCGTGGTCTGGATCGCCACCCACATCTTGCAAGGCTCCTACGTGGTGATCGGCACGGCTGACCTCCCCGAATACGCCCAGCTCATCGCCTCCATCCTGGAAACACGCGGCGGCGAAAACGACTTTCCCGAGCGCGGCCAATTCTGGGATGTGGACGATCTCGACATCTTCCTCGGCATGATTGCCGGGCGCGAATTCATCGGCTACGCCAAGACGTGCCTGGTGCTCGCGAGCCTGCTTTATCTCCTGCAAGCGCTGTGCTGGGGCGCCAGCTACATCATCTCGCTACCGGTGCCGCGCCGCTTCGCCACGTTGGGACAGCTGATCGCTGCCATGGTGCTGTCATTTCTAAACTTCCTGACCATGTTCTTCTTCAAACTGCTGCCGGTACTCGGAGCGTATAGCTGGATCCTGGTGCCGTTTCTCACGCCGGAAATCGTCCTGACCGAGTACAACATGGAACGGGTGATCCCGATTCACGCTCTGTGGAGCGGGGCGCCCTTCTGGGACAATTTCCTCAACTTGATCCTCAAGTTCTGTTTCTATCTCCAGCCGACTTTCGGGTGCATCTTCATTTGGACGATCGGGACAGCCATGAAGGACGAGGCGTTGGAGCAGCGGGCCAAGGGCTTGACGCAGTTGAGCCTGGGAACGTTCTTCACCCTCTTCTGTTTTCACATGCTGAGCTTGTGCGGCGCAAGCCCTGTGCTGGTCTGGACCGTGCGCATTTTTTACGGCGTCTGGTATTGCTTCTTGCTTTTATTCATGCTGTCTTACGCGGCGCTGATCTTGAAATGCCGGGCGATAATGTACGAGAAGATCTATCCAAAGAATGAGCTGTAAGATTAGTCCGTAGTCCATCGTCCGTAATCTGTGGTCGGGGGGCTGCGGTTTATGGACACGGAGTTGGCGCATGATCAGCCAGGACTTGCTTGAGATATTGCGTTGTCCGCTGAGCCCCAGTAACGCGCGGCTGCGTCTGGCGAACGATCACCTGGAGTGCGAGCGGTGCGCGCTGCGGTTTCTGATCAAGGACGGATTCCCGATCCTGGTGATTGAGGAGGCGGCGCTGCCGGCAGGGTGCGAGTGCATCAGCCAGTTGCCTTGCCAGCGTGAAGAGAAGCCGAAGAACGAGAATGCGGAAGTGAAATAGCCGCGGCGAGCCGATCCGCTTGCGACGGACAGGCTCGCCGTTTGAGGTTTGTTGATTTTAGCCGTCCTGACGGACTTGCAGCATTACGGACGAAAGCCGGGAGGAGGCTGAATCGGTTGAGCGCCAGGGGGGAACGCAGGTCCTGTGTTTGGACGCGTTGGGTCTTCCGCAAAGGTAGGCTGACTTTGCCGAACCCCGGCGGGCAGAGTGTTGTTGGTCGGTATCGCCTGGAAAGTCGGGGGCGCGCCGCCGACCCCCGCGGGAGCGGGACCGCCGGCAGGATTGAGCGGGCCGCCCGGCGCCGGGTTGTTGATGCCGAAGTTCTGCTGATTGGTCTGTAGCGGCGTCAAGCCGGGTTGGGGATTGGTCGGGAACGGTTTGTTGTTCCCCTGCCATTGCTGGGTCTGTCCCTGGTTGGCCAGGCCGCCGCTGGCCGGATTCACCGTCGAGCCGCCGAATTGCCTGGGCTTGTCCGGCCCGTTATTGCAGCCGACCAGAGCGACGCCCGCCAAAAGCAGCACGCTCAGACTACGCCGTGATTGGAACCCCATTTCCCTATCTCCTCTCGTCCGTGAGTTAGATGCCGGCCTCGGCTCTCCCCTTGCACGCCTAGCGCCGGGCGAATCCTTTCGCCTACCACAGGATCGGGACCATAACCAGCGAAATAGGGACAGTCAAGCTCAATCGCGGTCACGGGTGTACCTTTCGATTTTGGCATCAGCGCACTTGCAGTTTGCCAACCAGCAATGAGCAAGTGAGTTGGCAAACTGGATCCCTTCCCCAACTCTATTGGAATCAGTCACTTGCGGGGAGGGTGATTGCAGTTTGCCAACTGGCGTGGGGGGTATCTCAACCGACCTTGACTTCGCCGCCGACGACTCTCGCCAAATTCGAAAGGCACACCCCGGTCACCCGTCTGCCACGGATGCAACCTGGTGGTTTCGCTTGAATATCCAAGGACATCCATCGTCTGATTATGAATCAACCATAAGATTGAAGCATCGCCGTTACGACTTTTTCTGGAAGGAATATGCTCGTGAAACTCTCGCGCTTGACACGCCGCTTGTCGCTGGTCCTGTTTGTCCTGGCTATCCTCGGCAGCACCGCCCGCGCCGACGACTGGCCTAATTGGCGCGGCCCCGACAACAACGGCATCTCCAAAGAGACCGGACTGCCCGCCTCCTTCAGCCTCACCAAGAACCTCGCCTGGAAGTTCGACCTGCCTGGTAAAGGCAGCTCCACCCCCATCATCTGGAAGGACCGCATCTTCCTGACCGCCGCCGATGGCAAAGATCTCGTTCTCCTGTGCATCGGCACCGACGGCAAACTGGTCTGGAAAAGCAAGATCAATCCCGTCGCCCACGCCAGCGTCCGCAAGGATGAAGGCAACGATGCCTCCGCCACTCCCAGCACCGACGGCAAGCACATCTTCGTCTACGTCGGCACCGGCGACATGGCCTGCTTCGACTTCAACGGCAAGGAAATCTGGAAGTTCAACGCCCAGAAACGCTACGGCAACTTCTCCATCCAGCACGGCATGCACATCACGCCCCTCCTGCACGAGGACCGCCTCTACTTCGCTCTCCTCACCAACGGCGGACACTGGGTTGTCGCCCTCGACAAGGCGACCGGCGCCGAAGCCTGGAAGATCGAACGCAAGACCGACGCCGTCAGCGAGAGCCGCGAGGCCTACACCTCGCCGTGCCTGTGGCGCAACGGCAAGGAGCTGAACCTCGTCATCCTCGGCTGCGATTACACCACCGGGCATCGCCTCAGCGACGGCAAGGAACTGTGGCGGCTGGGCGATCTCAACCCGAAGAACAGCCCGGCCCATCGCATCATCGCCTCGCCGGTCGCATCGGGCGAGACCCTCGTCGTGCCGACGTGCCGGGGCATGACCGTGGTCGCCCTCAAACAGGGAGCGAGCGGGCAAATCAAGACCGGCAGCCCGATGGAGCAATGGCGCATCTTGAAAGGCTCGCCCGACGTGCCCTCCCCGCTGATCCACGATGGCCTGGTCTACCTGCAGCGCGAGACCGGCGTCATGATCTGCCTCGACGCCAAGTCCGGCACGCAGATTTACGAAGAACGCCTCAACTCGGAACGCTATCGCAGCTCGCCGGTCTACGCCGACGGCAAGATCTACACCATCGGCCGCGACAGCGGCACCATCAGCGTGCTCAAGGCGGGGCGAAAGTTCGAGGTGCTGGCGACCAACCGCATTGCCGACGATTTCACCGCCTCGCCGGCGGTGTCGAACGGCCGTCTCTACCTGCGCGGCTTCCGGGCCCTGTACGCGATCTCGGAAGGTGGGAAGTGACCACGGATCACACGGATGGCACGGATGAGGAATCAATAGAACTTCCGCGTCTGGCGAAATGCCGGGACGATGAGACATCCGCTTTCTCTATTCGTGTTATCGGTGGGATCCGTGGTTCATTCTTTCAGGCACACAAAATTGCACACTGCTATCATGCGCTCATTTCTCCGGCCGCTGCAAGACCATGCGCACCAAGCCCACCTTCGGCGCCTCGGGAAACTTCTTCGGGCGGTTCTTGCCCGCCAGCGCGAAGCAGATCTTCAACGTATCGTCTTCGAGCACGTACATCCCCGGCATCGTCTTGCTTTCGCCGCGCGCGCCGCGCCAGACCAGGTCGATCCGCTGCTTCGGCGCGTCGAACTTGACGCCAGCCTCGTCGCTCTTGTCGGCTTCGACGTTGAACACAACCTCGACGTTCTTCTTGGCGGCGTCGAAGATCGGCTGGTACTGCACGACGACGCGCGGCTTGATGACGATCCTGTCGTCGGCTATGGTCACCTTCATCTTCTTGACGATGTCCGCCGGCAGCGCGGCGCCGTTCTGATCGTACTCGGCCACGGTCCAGGTTCCGCCCGTCCGCGGCATGTCCAGTTCGGCGCTTGCGCAAGCCAGGGCGAAGATCAGCAATGCCGCGACGCCGGCACATGGTCTGTTGATCGACTTTGACACGGAGATCAGTCCTTCAACTCGAACGTCTGCGGCCTGAATATTGCAGGCACCGTCAGGCTGGAAAGCCTGACCTACGACAACTCATTGCCCTGGTGGGGCCGACAGGCGTATTGGCACGTCTAGACAATCGCCTCGCGGATGATCGGGGCATCCTCGTTGATGAGGCGAATCGGCCGATTGTTCAACGTGTTGACGACGGTGTTGGGATCGATGCCGAGCAGGTGGTAGAGGGTAGCACCGAAGCTTTCGACCTTGTAGAAGCCATCGCTCACTTGCTCGCCCTTGCGATCGGTGGCGCCGACGACGCAGCCCTTGCGGAACCCGCCGCCGGCCGCGAGAACGAACTGGGCATAATCCCAGTGATCGCGTCCGGCGCCCGCTGCCGTTCCGCACTGCGGCTTGCGGCCCATCTCGCCCAGGGCGAGGACGATGGTGGTGTCGAGCAAACCGCGCTGATCGAGGTCTTCGAGGAGCGCCGACAGGGCAACGTCGAACATCGGGATCTGCTGCCGGCCGGCGATGAAGTTCTCGCCGTGCCAGTCCCAGTAGCCGAAGCTGAAGTGAACGTTGGGCACGCCCGCTTCGATGAGGCGGCGCGCCAGCAAGAAGTGCCGCGTGCTGCCGGCGGGATAGCGCGTGCGCCCCAGCTCGCCGGCGGTGTAGCGGTCGATATTGCGTTGCGGCTCCTTCGACAGATCGAGGGCGTCGCGCAGCCGCGGCGAGCGCAGCAGGTCGAACGCGGTCTGCTGATTGCGATCGAGGCCGGCGATGACCGGGTCGAGCGAATCTTGCTGACGCAAACGCGTATCGACCGCGCGCAATAGATCGGCGTCGCGCTGGAACGCCGGCAATTCGATCTGCGGCGTTAACATGCGGCCGACATCGTCGCGGGCTTGGGTCGGGTCAAAGATGAACGGGTTGTACGCCGGGCCGAGAAAGCTGGGGGCGATGGCGTTGCCGATATGGTGATCGATCTTGCCGAGCACGGTGAAGGTCGGCAGCTCTTCGGGCCCGGGGCGCAAGCGCGAGACGACGCTGCCGTACATGGGATACTGCGGCGTGCCACTGGGGAGGCGCGGGTTGCCGGTGAGCCAGTACATCGGCGCGCGGGCATGATCGCCGGGGCGATTCATCGTCGTCACGGAGCGGATGATCGTATACTTGTTCGCTTGCTGCGCCAGCCGCGGCATTAATTCACAGACATCGAGGCCAGGGAGGTTTGAGCGAATGGGCCGAAATTCGCCGCGATAATCGACGGGCGAAGCAGGCTTCATGTCGAACATATCGGTGTGCGGCGGCCCGCCTGCCATCCAGACGCAGATCATCTGTTTGGGGGTGGCGCGCGGCCTGCCGGCGGCGCCGGCCTGAGCATGCAGGATATCGAGCAGGTTGACGCCGCACAGCGTTGCCCCGCCGATGCGCAGAAATTGTCGGCGGTCCATGCGCCGAAACGATTCGCAACCGATGTCCATGAGAGCCCCCCCTTGATTCAAGTAGGCCGGATTTTCAAGCCGGCCAACTATCCATCGTGCTATTTTGACACTTGGCGTGAAGGATGCAAGAGAAATATTGAGGATTTTGAATTGGCTAGCGGTATCGGCAGAATTCGAGTATCTTGAGGAAGAGACTTCACCGGAGCTTCGGGCGAGAAAGCCGATCATGAAATCACCGTTTCCGGGCATGGACCCATTCATCGAGGGCTGCGGCCTGTGGGAGGATTTCCACGGGCATTTGATCGAGAAGGTCTTTGACGATCTTGCTGATCGGCTGCCGGCGAGCTACGTAGTACGGACGGGAGAGCGCGCCGATGTCGTTCTTACCGATGCTCTCACCCAGACCACCCACTCGTTCCAACGGGACGTTACCGTGACCGGCCACGATCTCCATACCCCCGAAAAGGAATCGGCTACCGCGGTTGCGGAACCAGAGACCTTGACAGCGCCCTATTCCGTGCGTGCGTTTATCGAAGAAGAATTTCGCGAGACATTCGTCGAGATCTACCACCAAGAGGAGGACGAGGAACGGCTAGTCACATGCATTGAAGTGCTTTCGCCTTCCAACAAGAAGCCGCACTCGCCGGGTTGGGACCTCTACCAGCGAAAACGACAGGGGCTATTCATGAGTCATTCAGCACACCTTGTCGAGATCGATCTGTTGCGCGGCGGCCAGCGCATGCCGAGCCTGGATCGATTCCCGGAAAGGCCTTACGTGATGTTGGTGGCGCGAAGGCACCGGATGCCCTACTGTCAGGTTTGGGATGCGTACTTCGACAAGCCGCTGCCGCCGATTCCATTACCGCTTTCCAAGCCAGATTCGGATGTAATACTCGATTTGCAACCGATTGTTGACGGCGTTTACGCTCGGGCACGCTATCACCGCAGCATCGACTACACGCGCCCATTGACGCCTCCCTTGACGCCGGACCAGTTGGCATGGCTGGCACAACAGCTGAGGCAACGCTCCTGATTCTCGACGATGACCATTGCAGCATCGCCTCGATGCGGGTACGATTTCACAATCCCGCCGAAGTCTCGCCCGCTCGAGGACTACCCATGACCCGCCGATTCCTTCCCATCATACTTGTTCTGCTTCTCGCCCCGGCCGCTCAAGCCCAAGATGTCGCCCCGCAGTTCAGCCGGCACGTCGCGGCCGTCTTCAGCAAGGCGGGATGCAACAGCGGCGCCTGTCACGGGTCGGTCAACGGACAGAACGGCTTTCGCCTGACGCTGTTCGGCGCCAGCCCGGCCCTCGATCACGAACGGCTGCTGCGCGAGTTCGGCGGCCGACGCCTGAACTTCGAGTCGCCCGAGGCGAGCCTCTTGCTCTTGAAGGCAACCGGCGCCGCCAGCCACGGCGGCGGCGTGCGCCTGGCGGTCGGCAGCCCCGGGTACGACACGCTGCTCCGCTGGATTGCCGGCGGGGCCAAGCTCGATGCGGTCGAAAAATCGCGTCTGACCATGCTGCGCGTGACGCCGGCCGAGCATACCGCCAAGCCGGGCGAGAGCTATCGCCTCAAGGTCGAGGCGACCTTCGCGGATGGCTCCAGCGAGGATGTCACGGCGCTGTGTACGTATGAATCAATGGATCGCCACGTCGCCGCCGTCGAGCGCGACGGCCAGGTGCAGATCAAAGGGGCCGGCGACGCCGCCTTGATCGTGTGCTTTCGCGCCGATCCCGCCGTCGCGCTGGTGTTGGCGCCGCGCGTCAGCAACGAGCCGTTTCCCGATGTGGCGGCTGCCAACTTCATCGACAAACACGTTCTCGCCAAGCTGAAGCGTCTGAACATCCCGCCGGCGCCGTTGGCCGACGATCTGACGTTTCTGCGCCGCGTTCATCTGGACGTGACCGGCGCGTTGCCGACGCCGGCGGAGATTCGTGCATTTGCCGCCGACAAGAAGGCGGACAAGCGTGCCGGCAAGATCGACGAGCTGCTGAACCGCCCCGGTTATGCCGCCGTGTGGACGCTGAAGTTCTGCGACATCTTGAATGCCAACGATTACGGCGTCTACGCCGACGGCATGAGCCAGGAGCAGGATGCGCCGCGCTTCCAGCAATGGGTCCGCGCCCGTCTCGAAGAGAACATCCCTTACGATCAGTTTGTCGAACGCATCCTGACCGCGACGAGCCGGGAGGGACGCAGCCTCGACGCGTGGGGCAAGGAAGTGATCGACGTCAACGAAGGCTACACGACGCCGCGCACCGACATCACGCTCTATGCCAAGCGTAAGACGCTCGATCTCTACTGGCAGCGCCGCGCGTCGGCCGGCGTCTCCGGCACGCTGCAAGTCGCCCACAGCTTCCTCGGCCTGCGGCTCGAATGCGCTCAATGCCATCGCCATCCGCACGACATCTGGCAGCAGGACGACTTGCTCAGCTTCGCCAACTTCTTCATGCACGTGCGCCAGCCGGGCTTCCAGGGGGACAGCGAGAAGAAGTTCCCCGAAACGGCCGCCTACGTCAAGAACATGAATGCCGAGTCCAAAAAACTCGCCGATCAGGCCAAACAGATGCGCGACACCGTCGGCAAAAAGCTCGACGCGGAGGCAAAACAAAGCAAGAGCAAGGAGGCCCAGGACGCGCTCATGAAGTTTCAGATGGAGGTCGGCACGCTCGAACGCCGCGCCAAGGCGTTGCCGGAGTACGGACGACGCATCATGCACGCAGAAGTCGTCCATCTTCCCGCGACGAAGGAATCGGCCGCCAAGGTAACGAGCCCGCTCGGCACGCAGGAGTCGCGCAACTATCGCTTACTCGGCGAGACCAAGAACCTCGACCTGCCCAAAGACCAAGATCCGCGCGGCCTCGTCATCGCCTGGATGCGCCGCCCCGACAATCCGTACTTCGCCAAAGCGATCGTTAACCGCGTCTGGGCCCACTACTTCGGCCGCGGCATCATCGACCCGCCCGATCACCTGTCGCCGCTAAACCCGCCGACGCATCCGGAGTTGCTCGACGAATTGTGTCAGGGATTCATCCGGAACGGCTACGATCTCAAATGGCTGCACCGCACGATCTTGAATAGCCGCACCTATCAGCAGTCGAGCCAGGCGTCGGCCGCGAATCGCACCGATCGTTCGAACTACGGATACTTCTATTATCGCCGTCTGCCGGCCGAGGTGCTTGTCGATGCCCTCAATCAGGCGACCGGCGTCAGCGAAGACATGGACATGAAGTACTTCCACTGGCGCCCGGAATGGAAAACGGTCGAGATTCCGTATGCACCAAAGAATGCCTTTGTGACCTTCATGCTGGAGCAATTCGGCCGGCCACAGCGCAACAGCGGCGTGCAATGCGATTGCGAGCGCGATTCGAACGCATCGGTGTTGCAGGTGTTGAGCCTCGCCAATCATCCGCGCGTGCGGCAAAAGATCGCCGACGACAAGGGGCAGGTCGCGCGGCTCATGAAAGCGCATGCCGACAACGACAAGCGCATCGAGGAGATCTTCCTCGTGACGTTGTGCCGGCCGCCGAGCGCTGCCGAGAAGCAAGCGTGCATGAAGTACGTGCGCGAGTCGGCGTCGGGAGCGGAGGGCCTCCGCGGTGTGATGTGGAGCTTGTTGAATACGCGGGAGTTCTTGTTGCAGCATTGAACTATTGGTTCACCGTCGGGGTCAGAGGGACTATTTCGATGCAACGCTTGGCCATCGCTATCGCGCTGTTGGCATGCTGGTGTACCGCAACCACGGCGCAGACGCCCACCGACCTCGAATTCTTCGAAAGCAAGGTCCGCCCGCTGCTCGTTAACCGCTGCCACGAATGTCACTCGGCCAAAGCAAAAAAAGTCAAGGGCAAGCTGCTTCTCGATAGCCGGACCGGCATTCTCAAGGGCGGCTACCGCGGGCCGGCGGTTGTGCCCGGCGAACCTGATAAGAGCCTGCTGATTCAAGCAGTGCGTTACGCCAAGGAAGACTTACAGATGCCCAAGAGCGGCAAGCTGCCGGCCAAGGAAATCGCAACCCTGGAGGAATGGGTCCGCCGCGGCGCCATTTATCCCGGCCCGGTTGTCGCGCTAGCGAACGACGCCGGCATCGATTGGGCCAAGGGGCGCACCTTCTGGTCGTTGCAGCCGCCCAAGCAGTTGCCGCCTCCCGCCGTGCGCGACAAGAATTGGCCGCAACGGCCGATCGACGCATTCATTCTCGCCGAGCTGGAGAAACGCAACCTTACGCCGACCAAGCCGGCCGAGCGCCGCGTGTTGATCCGCCGGGCTACCTTCGACCTGATCGGCCTGCCGCCGACGCCGGACGAGATCGACGCTTTCGTCAACGACAAGACATCGGACGCTTACGCCAAGCTCATCGACCGGCTGCTCGCGTCGCCGCAGTATGGCGAACGCTGGGGCCGCTTCTGGCTCGACCTGGCCCGCTACTGCGACATTGCCGAGCCGTGGGCCCAAGGGAAGGGGCAGGCGTGGCTGTATCGCGATTGGATCGTGCAGGCGCTCAACGATGATCTCCCTTACGATGAGTTCGTGAAAAAGCAACTCGCCGCCGACTTGCTGCCCAACGCCGTGCCCAAGGATCGTGCCGCCCTCGGCTACCTCGGCCTCAGCCCGTCGTACTGGAAGGAACTGCTGCTCGACAAGGATGTCATCAAGGGGGTCGTCGCCGAGGAATGGGAGGAACGCATCGGCGCTGTCGGCAGCACGTTTCTCGGCTTGACCGTGGCGTGCGCCCGTTGCCATGACCACAAATTCGATCCGATCAGCACGCAAGATTACTACGCCCTCGCCGGCATCTTCGCCAGCATCAAGCACACCGACGTATCGCTGCTGGCTGACGCCGACACCCGCGCGATTCAGGAGACCCTCAAGAAAATCGAGCCCTTGCAGGAACGACTCAAGAAGATCGCCAAGTCCACCGTCGCCGATGAGAAGAAGGAAGCCGCTGAATTGTCCGCGAGGATCGACGCACTCAAGAAGGCGACGCCGAACTTCGACACGCCGATGGCGCCCGGCGTCATCGAAGCAAGTCTGCACGTGCTCGCCGACGGACCGCACAAGACGAAGTTGGTCTACAAGCCGGGAGAGCCGCAGGATGTCGCCGTGCAGAAGCGCGGCACGCCGACGAACCTCGGCCCAATCGTGCCGCGGCGTTTCCTGACGGTGCTGTCGGACGAGACGCCGAAGCCGTTCACGCAAGGCAGCGGCCGGCTTGAGCTGGCGCGCGCAATCGTCAACGAAGGCGCCCCGCTGTCGGCGCGCGTCATCGTCAATCGCGTCTGGAAGCAGCATTTCGGCGCCGGCATCGTCGAGACTCCCAGCGACTTCGGCATGCAAGGCGCCCGCCCCACGCACCCCGAATTACTTGACGACCTGACCGCCCGCTTCATCCGAAACGGCTGGTCGCTCAAATGGCTCCACCGCGAGATCATGCTGTCGGCCGCGTACCGCCAGGCCAGCGGCCACGACAAGGAGAAAAACGCCATCGATCCCGACAACCGCTGGCTCTGGCGCATGAACCGCCGTCGGCTCGAAGTCGAGGCCTGGCGCGACGCCATGCTCGCTGTCTCGGGAACGCTTGATCTGAAATGCGGCGGTCCACCGATCGACCTCGGCGAGCAAAAGAACAATCGCCGCACGATCTATGGCGCCGTCAAACGCCGGGAAATTCACGACATGCTGCGGCTCTTCGACTTCCCCGACCCGGTGACGCACAGCGCCGCCCGCGTGCCGACGACAACGCCGTTACAGCAGCTTTTCACGCTGAACAGCCCGTTCATGCAGCAGCAAGCGAACGCGTTGGTGAAGCGTTTGAAATCGGAATCGAGCGATGAAGCGCGTGTTCGCCGGGCGTATCTGCTGCTGTATGGCCGGACGGCGACGGACGCGCAGATAGGTCTGGCCCGCGAATTTCTGGGCAATCCACCGAGCGACGCGGTGTCGTCGCAGTATGCGCAGGTGTTGTTAGGCAGCAATGAATTTCTGTTTGTGGATTGATGCACAGATTCGATTGCGATGACGTTTCGCATCTGCTAGAATCGCAGGTGGTGAGGCAACACATTGAGGTAAGAGGGTGAAGTCATGAGCCAATTTGTTTTGGACGCCAATTCAATTCCCCGATTAGCAACTCTCACACAGCCGGTCGAGCTCTGTGATTCGTCGGGTCGAGTGTTGGGTCGTTTTCTTCCCAAGATCGACCTGACGGAATGGGAGATCGTGGGCCCAGAATCGAGCGAGGAAGAATTGTGTCGGCGCGAGCAATCAAAGGGCAAGCGGTACACGACGGCTGAAGTAATTGCGCATCTGGAGAGCCTCAAATGAGGAATGTCGAATGGATCGAAGATGCGTTGGACCAGCTGACGCGCATTTGGTCCAATGCCGATTCGGGAGTGCGCAAGTCCATCACCAAGGCAACTCATGCACTCGAAAAACGACTTGCCGGCAACCCTGAAAACGAGGGGGAGTCTCGATCTGATGGCAGACGCATCACGTTCGAATCACCGTTAGTCGTCGTCTTTCGCATCGAGGCCGGTGGCCAAACAGTGACCCTTCTTGAAGTACGTCTGATTCGAAGTCGGAGCAAGTGAGATCACGCGTTGAGGACCTCAATGACCGTACGGATTTTGCCTGCCCCCGCCCCACTCAGGAAATGCATGAAGGGGAGGGACGCCGGGACCTTGGGGAGCACCCCGCAGGACCGAATTTGGCACAGACCATCTCATCACAGGCTGGTCAAAGGCAGGGGCAAAGCGAAAGGCTTGGGGTTGAGCCTGATACCATCGTTCCACGGCAACCAGTTGGGCGTGGAAAAAGCAGTCGCCAAGCTTTTCGCCCGCCGCAGCCCCATGCACGGAACAGGCAACCAGTATCAATGAGAGCATCGCGTTCTCTCTTATATTTACCCGATTTGCTATAATCGTTATCGGCTGCCTGACTCGCAAAGTTGAGTAAAGCCGCGGGTGCCAAACGAAGATGGATGGAGTAAAATGCCAATCACTCGCCGTGAAATGATCCAGCGCCTTGGCGGCGGCATCGGCGCGCTCGGCCTCGCCGACCTGCTCGCCACCCAGGCGTCCGCCGTCCCCGCCGGCACGCACTTTGCGCCGACCGCCAAACGCGTCATCCACCTGTTCATGAACGGCGGCCCCTTCGGCCCCGACCTCTTCGATCCCAAGCCCGCCATCAATGCCAACGCCGGCCAGCGTCCCGCCGAGGTCGATCTGCGCACCGAACGGCAAACGTTCGGCTTGATGCCGGTGCCGTTCCGCTTTCGCCGTTGCGGGCAGAGCGGCGTTGAAGTCAGCGAACTGCTCCCCAGATTATCAACGTGCATCGACGATATTTGCGTGATCCGCTCGCTCCACACCGACAACCCGAACCACGGCCCTGCCCTCTTCCTGATGAACAACGGCAGCGTCACGCCGACGCGCCCCAGCCTCGGCTCGTGGCTCTCCTACGGCCTCGGCAGCGAGAACGCCGAGCTCCCCGGCTTCGTCGTCCTGTGCCCTGGCCGGCCCGTCCGCTTTTCCGAATTGTGGGCGAGCGCCTTTTTGCCGAGCGAGCATCAGGGCACCTACATCAATCATTCCGAACTCGACCCGCAGCGGATGATCCCGTACCTGCGCGGTTCCTCCGATCTCGCCACGCAGCGCCGCCAGCTCGATCTGATGCGCCGCCTCAATGAGGAGCACCGCGCCGAGCGCGGCCCCGACTCGGCTCTCGACGCCCGTATCCAGACGATGGAGACCGCCTTCCGCATGCAGACTGCGGCGAGCGACGCCTTCGACATCCGCCTCGAACCGACGCGCACCCGCGAAATGTACGGCACAGGCCATTTCGCCAACGCCTGCCTGCTCGCGCGCCGATTGGCCGAACGCGGCGTGCGCTTCACGCAAATCTACTACGGCAATGGCCAGCCGTGGGATACGCATACCGGCCACAACGACACCGTGCGCAACCTGTGCCGCGACATCGACCAGCCGATCGCCGCCCTCCTGACCGACCTGAAGCGCCGCGGACTGCTCGACGACACCCTGGTCATCTGGGGCGGCGAGTTCGGCCGCACGCCGACGTCGGAGAGCGGCACCGGCCGCGATCACAACCACTGGGGCTTCACCATGTGGCTGGCCGGCGGCGGCGTCAAGGGGGGTATGACCCACGGCGCCACCGATGCCTTCGGCTTCCGCGCCATGGAAAACAAGGTCCACATCCATGACCTGCACGCCACCATTCTGCACCTGCTGGGCTTCGACCACGAACGCTTGACCTACCGCCACGCCGGCCGCGATTTCCGCCTGACCGATGTCAGCGGCGAAGTGGTGACGCGGATTCTGCGCGGGTAATTGATTGCCCACAGCCAAACCTGGATCAAGATTCGTTGCCTGACACGCCTTCGCGTCAATCGCCCGCATGTTCCGTGAGTAGCATTGTGCATCTGCTCAAGATGGGCGAATGAAATCTCAAGCAGCAATTCGATTCTTGTTGATGGGCCGAACTGCCGCTGGTACAGTCAAGAAGCTTCCTGTCGAACATGATGTGCCCCGAAAATTGCGCCGTGGCTAAAGCGAAAATCGCGAGATGCATGCCGCAATCGGCCTGTATCTCGCGAAGTGGACAATGGTTCGGTCTGTTTGGCGCGAACGCCTAGCAAGTACCCTAGCGGCCGGACGCGGGAACCGATAGCGGCGGCAGCACCGGACTGGGGACCTGCTGCCTCGGCAAGGGAATGCTCGGCAGCGTCGGCGTTACCGGGCCGAGGCCCGGCGCGTTGTCGCGGACCGGCGGGATTGAACCGGGTTGCTCCGGCTCCACGGTGATGCGCGAATTCGAGGTCGGCGTCGCAGGTACGGTCGGGAACGTCGGCGCCGTTGTCGGCATTGCGACGCCCGGGACGTTGGCGGACGGCAGCGGGGTGGCCGAGCTGGGAGCGAACAATCCGGTCACGCGATCCGAAGCGGCGCAGTTGCCGCTCGCGCACCCAGGGCGTGCGCCGCAGCTGCCGTCGTTGCACGGAATCTGCCCGGCGTTCACGGCATTGTGGAACGCCGGCTTGTAAAGATGCGGATGGAAGACCACATTGCGCTGGCCCTTGGGCGCTTCCAGGATGCCTTCGAGGAACAACTCGAAATCGTCGGGGTTGCGCGTCTCGCGGCCCGGAAGATACTTCGGAATCTTGCCGCAATCGACCGGATGGACCAGGCGCGGGGTCACGAGAATAATCATTTCCTCTTCGACTTCCGTGTAGCTCATGCTGCGAAAGGCGGCGCCGAAGAAAGGAACATCGCCGAGCACCGGAACCTTGGTGGCCGTGCTGTCCACGCGGTTCTGGATCAGGCCGCCGATCGCCAGGGTTTGGCCGTCCTCCATGCGCACGGTGACCTGGGCGGCTCGTTTGAGCACGGAGAAGCTGACCGTGCCCGCGTTGCCGGCGCCGGGGATGGGAATGGTGTTGGTCGGGGTGCTGACTTCGGGCGAGACCTCAAGGTGGATCATGCCGTTGGGGAGGACGATCGGCAGGAACTTGACGATGGTGCCGAAGTCGGCGCTGATCTGGGCGCTGCTGACACCGCCGGCGGCGACGATCTGGACGTTGCCGCCGCTCTGGATGACGGCGGGGCGACCGCTCAGGGTGACGAGTCGAGGCTCGGCAAGTATCTTGGTCACGCCCTCGGTGCGCAGGGCCTGGATGAAGCCGACGGTGCCGCCCACGCTATTGAGGACGCCGAAGGGAATGTTGGGGTTGCCCGTGAGGCTGGTGCTGATCGGCCCTTGGGTGAAGGTTTGGGCGAACGTGCCGGATCCGCCGATCAAGCTGCTGATGAACCAGTTGTTGTTGGCATTCATGAAGCTGAAGGACAGGTTGCGGGCCTGGGAGCGGTTGACGACAGCGACGACGACTTCCAGCTGCACCTGGTGGACCCCCTTGATGTCGGGGCCGACCACGTTGACCTCGAAGACGTCGGCGCGGGTTCGCTCCTTGTCGTAGAAGAAGATGACGCGGGTGCGGCCGACTTCCAGCGCTTCGAAGGTGATGACCGTCAATTCGTCCTTGCTCTGGGTAACCTTGACGACCTTGCTGTTTTCATTGACGATGCCGCCGATGGGGGCATCCTTCAAGCGAAGAGATTTGAGGCTCCCCTTGACGATCGACATCTGCTGCGCCTCGGGGCCAGGCTGCTGCTGTTGAGCCAAATGGGCGGCGGGAACCACCTCGAGGGGAGGAGCGGGGGCGGCCGCGGCGGCGACGATCACTTCGTAGATTTCCAGGCGATCTTTCTGATCGGTGAACGTGATCAAGGTGCGGCCGGGCTTTTCGGCGACGAGGAGGATCTCATCGTTCTTGCCGGCAACCCGCTCGACGCGGACGACATTGCTGTTGGGATTCTCGACCCGCTTGAGGTCCGCGCGAGTAGCCATCTGCCAGGTACGCGAGGCGCCGACAGCCAGCTCGATGACGGACGCATTGGGGGCGCCGGTTTGTCCGCCGACCGGCAGCGCGGGCTGAACCTGGGCGGAAGCTGTTTGCAAGCCGGCGGCGAACGTCAAGGCGACGAGCAAGCTCCACCAGCCGAGCCGACGGGGCAGCGAAAACGTGCGGTGCATCCTTTCACCTCTTCTGATATGGGGGATGTGCAGGGGAGTGTCGCCACCCACCAGCGAAACCGAAGGTGGGACGCAATGCCCCACCCCACACAATAAAAGCCAACCATTCGTGGCCAAAAGTCCCTCCATCATCCGGATGGAGGGACACTTTTTCCTGTTCGTGACTTACAGCCAATCCTCAGATTTCCCGCGGCCCACTGCCGCCCTTCTTGGGAGCCGTTTGCGTCCGCGGCGGAGGCGGCGTCTGCAAGTACTCCTCGACTTCGGGCGAATCAAGCGGCAGCGTTCGGCCGTCCTCAGTCAGATAGTAGTACACGCGTTCAACCTGGCGCTGGCCGTCATTTGCGCCGTTGATCACATCATAATAATGCTTCGTCAGCTTCGGGCGAACCGGCTCGGGCTCAATTTTCGGTTCGACCTTCGGCTCGACTTTCGGTTGCACGGCGACGATCTGGGGCGTCGTCGGCTCGGTCTTCGGCTCCTCTTTCTTCTGATTCGTAATCTCGCTGCCGGTGATCACCAGCTCACCATTCTTTGCGAACGACCTGTCGTTCGGATCGCGAATGATCATGCGGATGGTTCCCAGGTCCATCGCGCCATTGATTTTCAGGACTTCCTTGCGCGTCAAGGCGAAGGTCACGATCTGGGCCGGGGCGGCAAGCTTTCCTTCCGAGTCGGTTTGAATGTCCGATGCCAGCACCAGCACATTTTCCAGCAACACGATGACCTTGAGATCATTCGCATTCTGGGCCCGAATCGTGAGCTGGAGATCGACCCGCTTGCCCGGCAAGCTCGCCAGGCCGTGGGCAGTCGTTTCCAGATTGACTCTCACGCCGATGGCCTGGTGCCCCAGCGGCACCTCGAGTCCTCCATTCCCATTGAACAAGTTGGCCGCCGTGATGTGGTCGCCGCGGTTGCGTCCTGTCTTCAGCGTCTTGCCCTTGAGTTCCGCAAAATCCCGGATCGCGTCCGGCGGCTCCGCATCTTTCGTGACGGTTTTTTTCTCAAACAGATCCTCCGGCTGATTCAGGCGCGTGTGCACGCTGATGTCTTGCTTGGCGATCAGAATGTCAACGGTTTCCGGGGCGTCGGGTGTCTGGCGTTCAGCCAGCAGCCGACTGGTCATGTAACTGGCGCCCAGGCCGCAGGTAATGGCCAGGCCCAACAGGATCATGGTCTTCGGTTTCATGGAGCTAACCTCAGTTGCAAGAGTATTTTCGACCGGGAGACGCGGGTAACTTCAACTTTTACGGATATTCCGGTCGCATTGGTTATAGCGACCGTGCCGGCAAACTTGGGACACTGACGAATCCAGGCAACCTTTTTGCCGCCTGCGGCTTAGCGTTCGCATGGCGTCACCCGAGTGCTAAGCCGCTAGCTTGTCAGAAGTTAAAGTTGTGGATGTACATCAGATACCCAAGGAAGCCGATGCAGAGCGGCACGCCGTAGGGCAGCCGGTGCCAGCGTGGCCTTCGGTTGTTCGCTTTTTCGGCGATGTCGCCGATGCCTTTCGACTTGAACATGTCGCCGAGTATTTCGCGCAGGTGCTGGGCGTTCTGGCGAAACTGGCCACGCGCCAGGATCATGCCCAGGCCAATGATGCCGCCGACGATGACGCCGGTGCAGAAGGCCCAGAAGATGACGTCGGCGCCGTTCGCGATGCCGTAGAACGCGCCGATCCACGAGCCGAAGCCCATGGTCATTTTCACGTCCCCCGCGCCCATGCCGCCGATGGCGTAGACGGGGATCAAGAGAGCACAGCCGAGGAAGGTGCCGAAGAGGGCCGAGCCGATGCCGCCCTCGCCCGCCTCGAGGCCGAGATTATTCGCCAGGCCAAGCAGCCAGCCGGTGATGATGAGCGGGAAGGTGAGCTTGTTCGGGACCTTGAACTTCCACCAGTCGATGATCGCAGCGGCAAGCATGCCGATGCAGATGACGACGATGGGCCAGTTGGCCAAACTCAGTAGAGGCTTGTCGAACATGGGGGAGAACCTCATTACAAGGGAATTGCCGCTTGCGGCTTAGCGCTCGCGGGGCGCCACGCGAACGCTAAGCCGCAAGCGGCGAAGACGTAAAACACCGACTCAAGCTCAGCTCGAGGCGGAACCGAGCTTGGCGCCGACCGACGTGAAAGTCGAGTTGGCGTTCTGGCCGAGGGTCGTGATCGCCGCGAGGCAAACCACGATGATCAAGGCCAACATGACCGCGTACTCGACAGCCGTCGGGCCGTCTTCACGCTTCATGAAATCAACGGTTGCATTCCAAAACTTACGCATGGGGTGGTCCTTTCTCTGGTACCCGTGTCCACGAATCCCGGCCGCACCATTTCTGGGAAACATACGGCCGGTTTGCTAATAACACTGACCGCACCGTGCGGCCAGATGAGAGACTTGGTTGTTACGATGCCGACGATTTAACCGCGGCGTTTAATCCGACGTTGGTGAACGTACTGTTGGCGTTCTGACCCAGCGTGGTGATCGCCCCGAGGCAGACCACGATGATCAAGGCCAGCATCACGGCGTACTCGACAGCCGTCGGACCGTCTTCACGCTCGATGAACTGAACGACTGCTTCACACCATTTCCGCATGACGATTCCCCTTGTTCTCTGAAATCCGGCCCCACTCAGGCATTGCCTGGTTACCTCGTCCCTCGGATTCAGGAGCTGATTGTTTGAGCTGGGGTGCTCGGAACCAGACATCCCTTCGGCAGCTTGGCGATCCGCAAGCGGACCCATAGCTTTGCGTCACCGTCTTGCGACGGTTTTGCCATTTCGAGGACTTAGAGGCGACGCCCGCAACCGTTTGGCGCTGAGCAATTGGCCGCGAACATCGTATGGCTCGTTAGTCAATGAAACCTAGGTTGCACAACCGGCGCAGTCAAATTAAAGCGAACTTTTTCTGCGTTTTTCTTTAGCCTGGCCGGTGGTGACAGGCGCGCGGAGAATCCAGGTTTTCATTGTGGATGGCATGGCGCTTCGTTATAGTTATGGCATGAGCAACTTCAAAACGGCGCTGCATTCCGTCAGCTACGCCGGCGTCTGGACCGGGCAAACACGGCTCGCCTTGCCCGATTTTCTGCGCAAGACAAAAACGCTCGGCTATGACGGCGTCATGCTGATGGCCAAGCGGCCGCACCTGTCGGTCCTCGACTACGACGCCAGATCCTGCGAAGAGCTGCGCCGGCTCTTGCGTGATCTTTCGCTCAAGGTCGTTTGCCTGGCTGGTTACAATGACTTCACGCTCGGCAGCGACCGCCCCGACATTCCCGCGCGCGAGATGCAAGTTCTCTATGTCCGCGAGCTGGCCCGGCTCGCCCAGGCGCTCGATTGCCCGCTCATACGCATCTTCACGAGCTACGACGATCTCCGTACTTCCTACGATCAGCAATGGACGTTGACCGTCGCCAGCCTCAAGGAATGCGCACAGCAGGCGGCGACTTTCGGCGTCATGCTCGGCGTGCAGAACCACCACGACACGGCCGTTCACTACGAAACGATGTTCGATCTGCTTGAAGAGGTCAACGAGCCGAACTGCAAGGCGATGTTCGACGCCTGGGCGCCGGCCCTGCACGGCATGGATCTTGAAGCCGCCGTCCTGAAGATGGCGCCGTATATCGTGCACACGACGATTGCCGACTACGTGCGCCGCCCGCGTTTCCGCTATCAACCGCCGCTCGTCAACTACACGCGCGAGCCCGACTCGATCCGTGCCGTGCCGATGGGCGACGGATTCATCGATTATCGCGGTTTTTTCGGCGCTTTGAAGGAGATCGGCTATCAGGGCTGCGTCGCCTATGAGATGTGTTCCTATATGAAGGGCGGAGGCGGCGAAGGGAACCTCGATCGCTGCGCACGCCGGTTTCTTGAATACATGTCGGCGTTGCAATCATAAAATGAATGAGTCGGCCGCTTGCGGCTTAGCGCTCGCGTGGCGCCATGCAAGCGCTTAGCCGCAAGCGGCCGACCAGGGATTTATGGATGCCCCACGATATCAAAGTAATTCGCGCGCCGACCGTTTATATCATGGGCCGGCAGACCGTCAATAACGCGGAGATCGACCGCTTCCTGAGCGATCACGGCGTCAGCTGGCAGACCGACACCGAAGTCGCCGGCGAGCATCTCGTCGAGACCGCTGGCCGCATCTGCTATATGTCGTTCGCCAAGCCGCGGCCCGGTGGCAACCAGGCGTATATTGGCCATATTCTCGAAGTCGGCCATGGCTCCGTTCTCGAACACGCGGTGTGGAACCTGCTCTTCACCGGCGTTTCTCGCTCGCTGACCCACGAATTGATTCGACATCGTGCTGGTTTCGGGTACAGTCAGCTGTCGCAGCGGTATGTCGATGAATCGATTGCCGAGTACATCGAGCCCGATTGCATCGCGGATGATCCCGAGTTGCACCAGCTCTGGCTCGACGCGGTCGCCGACTCGCACAAGGCCTACATGCGGCTCACCGAGCGATTGCTCAAAGTTTTCGAGAGTGAGCCGGACAAGACACTGCGCCGCAAGTTGGCGCGCCAGGCCGCCCGTAGCGTGCTGCCCAACGCCACCGAGACGAAGATTTTCGTCACCGCCAATGCGCGGGCGTTGCGGCATTTCGTCGAGCTGCGCGGCAACCGCCACGCCGAGACTGAAATCCGCAAGCTCGCCATCGCGGTTCTGCGGCTCATGCAAACCGAAGCGCCGAACCTGTTCGGGGACTACCAGCTCGTTCCGCTCCCCGACGGCACCTTCGAGGCGACGACAGGGCATCGCAAAGTTTAGGTGGTGAACGGTGAATGGTGAGTGGTGAGTGGTGAGTGGTGGTATCCAATGCCACCGCGATCCATCCACCACTCACCACTCACCACTCACCACTCACACCCGGAACCATCATGACCATCGTTCAAGGCATCCTCGAACTGCATTCCAAGGGCTACGGCTTCCTGCGCAATCCCGCCAAGAACTACGTGGTGCAGCCGGGTGACCCGTTCGTCGATCTGCGGCTGATCCAGAAACACAAGCTGCGTGAGGGCTTGCAGCTTGCCGGACCGACCGAGCCGGGGAATCGTGGCTCCGGGCCGCGTCTGAAGGAAGTCGCGGCGATCGAGAGTTTGCCGCCCGACAAGTTCCTGCACCGCGATTTTGACGAGATGACGCCGATCGATCCGCACGAACGCATCCGCCTCGAGACCGGCAAGGAGCCGTTGACGACGCGCGTGATGGATTTGCTGACGCCGATCGGCAAGGGACAGCGCGGGCTGATCGTCGCCCCGCCGCGGACCGGCAAGACGATCCTCCTGCAACACCTGGCCCAGGCGGTTGCCAAGAACCATCCGGAAATGCACATCATCATGCTCCTGATCGACGAGCGTCCCGAGGAAGTCACCGAGATGCGCCGCACCATCAAAGGAGAGGTCATCTGGAGCAGCTCCGACCGCGACAGCAAGGAGCACGCTCGTCTCGCGGAACTTGTGCTCGAACGCTCGCGCCGCCTGGTCGAGCAGAACAAGCACGTCTTCGTGCTGTTCGACAGTCTCACCCGCCTGGCGCGCGCTTACAACAAGAACCAGGGCGGCGGCGGACGCACCATGTCCGGCGGCGTCGATGTCCGCGCCCTCGAAATCCCCAAACGCCTGTTCGGCACCGCCCGTGTCTTCGAGGAAGGCGGCTCCCTCACCGTCATGGGCACCGCACTTATCGAGACCAACTCGCGCATGGATGAGGTCATCTTTCAAGAGTTCAAAGGCACCGGCAACATGGAACTCGTTCTCGACCGCAAACTTGCCGACCGCCGCATCTTCCCGGCCATCGACATCGCCCAGTCGGGCACACGCAAGGAGGAGCGCCTGTTCTCGAAGGAAGAATTCCCGCAAGTAACGCTCCTGCGCCGCAGCCTGATGCAGCTAAGCCCGCAGCAGGCGATGGAATCGCTGGTGCAGCAACTGGCACGCTATGACGACAACAAGAGTTTTCTGGCAAAAGTGAATACGTTTGTAAGATGACATCCCTGTCTTCGTTTGGCACTCGCATGGCGCCTTGCGCGCACGAAACAAATGGGCAAATGAGGTATTCCCATGCAACGCACGCTCGTCCTGCTCAAACCCGATTGCGTTCAACGCCGCTTGATCGGCGCTCTGATTCAGCGCTTCGAAGCGAAGGGGCTGCGGCTCGTCGCGCTGAAGTTCGTGAAGGCCAGCCGCGACCTCGCCGAGAAGCATTACGCCGTCCACAAGGGGAAGCCGTTCTACGATTCGCTCCTGAGTTTCCTGACGAGCGGGCCGACGGTGGCGATCGTGTGGGAAGGCCGCGAAGCCGTCGCCGTGGTGCGCGGCCTGATGGGGCCGACCGATGGGACCAAGGCGGCTCCCGCGACGATCCGCGGTGATTTCGCGCTGTCGGTTCAGAACAACCTCATCCATGGCAGCGACAGTACGGAAAACGCCGCTGCGGAAATTGACTTATGGTTCACTCCCGCCGAGTTGATAAGCTATACCGCGACGGACGCTGCCTGGGTTGGCTGAACCACGAGCCGCTTCCAGACCCTGGAAAAAACCGTGTTTTTTTGGTTTTTGTCATTGACAATCGCTGCGGTGGATTTTAAGTTGATCCACGCATTCAATCACTAACAACCGAGTTTCTCAATCTTTTGCGAGAAGGAGCATCCATGGCGAACAAGGCGAAGGCTGCAACCAAGACCGAGGTGTATGCCGCACTGGCCGAGAAGACCGGTCTGACCAAGAAGCAGATCGGCACCGTGCTGGACGGGCTGTCCGAGTTCATCAAGAGCCAGATCGGCAAGAAAGGCCCAGGCCTGTTCGTGCTGCCCGGCCTCTTGAAGATCAAGAAACGCATCCGGCCGGCGCAGGGCGAGCGCAAGGGCCGCAA
>JACXTT010000877.1_pt1 | contig 51282 bp, 36 predicted proteins | sample 9270951 | NCBI WGS metagenome assembly JACXTT01 (sample SAMN15532306, study PRJNA645909) | rock metagenome | isolation source: weathered quartz diorite | place: Puerto Rico | collected 2017-06-21
GTAAAGGCAGCCGCCTTGCGGGTACGCATCGCTGCCTTTGTGAGCCAGTATCGGATAGTCCAGTACGTAACACCCTTCGACTTGCACCCAGAGCACGAAGGGACCCTTGAAGGGCAATCTCAGCGGAGGGTCAAAGGACCATGTCATCGGGACCGGTTGTCCCGGTGGATCACTGTCCAAGACCCGCACAACGCCGCAATCGAACAGGATGGGTTGGGTCACAAATGCCTTGCTGATGAAGAGATTTAGGCCAAGTGCAATCGGACCATAGTTCGCCGGGCGCCATATCGTGATCGACTCGATCAGGGTGTCCGAAGCGTAGAACGACTCACCATCCGCCGACCCGAAGGACATGAAGTCGATGCCGTTCGCCAGGCTCACGGGCACGCCAATGGTATCAGCTACGCACTGCGCACCGGCTGCGCAGGGCGCCGCGACGATACGCATCAGGCAGAGGACAGGGAGAAACCACGTCAGGGCGAAGGGCCGTAGCTGCCTTTGAATCTTCACGCAGTCTGACGCCTGGCTCAGCCTCGTCTTGGGTTCAGCGCGCATGAGAGTTCATCTCAATCATCCATCCGGCTCCAACCCCATGAGCTCGTTGAACCACCTCATGAATCATCGAATCGCCGCGAGCTTTCTCACGACACTGCGATCCAACGCCGAAAGCCGGACAAAATAGACGCCGGCCGCGGGTCGTTGGCCACCATTGGCCCCGTCCCACGTCAACTGGTAGTGACCCGGTGGCTGGATCCCGTCGACCAGAGTCGTGACCACGCGACCCGCTGCATCCAACACCACCAGCCGCACGCGGCCGCGGCGCGCGACCGCATACTGGACCTGGGTCTTGCCGTGGGTCGGGTTCGGTGCGAGCAAGTCCAAAGCGCTCTCGGCGATGGACGCGCTCGCGGTCGAGGACACCGGGCCGAACGTGACGCGGGCACCGTCGACGAGTCTCACGACGAGCCGGTATACGTACGCTTGCCCTGGATCTGCCGTGCGATCGAGCGCTGCCGTCACTTCGCCGTCTTGGCGCAAGGCGGGAGTAATCAGCACCCACGGGCCGACCGGGGCCGGGGCGCGCTGGATGGCGATCGATGACACGCGCGAGCGGTCACCGAAGCTCCACCGTAGCTCGATGCCGTCGTCGCGCGGAATGGCCTCGAATTGGGCGAGCAGCGTGGCGGTCAGTCCACCGCCGGTGTTGAGCAACGCCGAAACCGTGTTGGAGCCGTAGTTCGCCGTCACCAAGTCGGGCTTGCGGTCGCCATTCAGGTCCGCGATCGCCACCGAGTAGGGTTCGCTCCCTGTGCCATAATCGGTCTTCGCCGCGAAACTCCCATCTCCGATGCCGGGGAAAACCGAAACGGTGTTGGAACCGCGGTTCGCCACGGCTAGATCGAGCTTGCCATCTCCGTTCATATCGGCAATCGCTACGGACATGGGACCTTCCCCCGTGCCGTAGTCGGTGCTCACCCGGAAGCTCCCATCGCCATTACCGAGAAGCACCGAGACCGTATTGGGAAACGAATTCGCCGTGGCCAGGTCGGGCTTGCCGTCGCCGTTCAGATCGCCGATCGCCACCGAGTAGGGATAGCCCCCCGACGCAAAGTCGGTCTTCGTCCCGAAGCTCCCGTCCCCGTGGCCGAGTAGCACGGAGACTGCGGAGTGGTAGCTGGGAAAGCCGGAATCCGCCACCGCAAGGTCGGGCCTGCCGTCGCCGTTCAGGTCGCCGATCGCAACCGAGTAGGGATAGTACCCCGTGGCAAAGTCGATCTTTACTCCAAAGCTCCCCCCGCCGTTGCCGAGCAGCACCGACACCGTGTTGGCGTATTTGTTCGCGGTCACCAAGTCGGGCTCGCCATCGCCGTTCAGGTCACCAATCGCCACGGAGATCGGGGTGTCTCCCGTCCCGAAGTCGGCTTTCGCTCCGAAGCTTCCGTCGCCGTTGCCGAGCAGCACCGACACCGTGTTGTCGCCATAGTTCGCTACCGCCAAGTCGGGCTTGCCGTCGCCGTCCAAGTCGCCAATCGCCACGGAGGCAGGGGTGGTTCCCAAGGCGTAGTACGTCGCATCCTCGAACCTCCCGTCACCGCTGCCGAGCAGCACCGAAACCGCGTTGGAGGCGGGGAGCGCCGCCGCCAAGTCGGGCTTACCGTCGCCGTTCAGGTCGCCGATCGCGACCGAAAGGGGGCCGCCAAAGCCAGCCCAATAATCGGTCTTCGCCCCGAAGCTGCCGTCGCCGTTCCCGAGCAGCACCGATACGGTGTTGGCGTCCGAACCCGCAACCGCCAAGTCGGGCTTGCCGTCGGCGTTCAGGTCGCCGATCGCCACCGCATAGGGAGCGCTGCCCGTTCCAAAGTCGGTCTTCACCTCAAAGATCCCGTGGCCGTTTCCGAGCAGCACGGAGACCGTGTTGGAGCCGACGTTCGCTACCACAAGGTCGGTCCTGCCGTCGCCGTTCAGATCGTCCATGGCCACGAATCGGGGGGACGCGCCGGTCGCGTAATCCGACTTCACTTGGAAGCTCCCGTCGCCGTTGCCGAGCAGCACCGAGACCGTGCTGGAGAGGTAGTTCGCCGTCGCGAGGTCGGGTTTACCGTCGCCGTTCAGGTCGCCGATCGCCACGGTTTGGGGAGCGTTCCCCGTGGCAAAGTCGGTCTTCGCGCCGAAGCGCCCGTCGCCGTTGCCGAGCAGCACCGAGACCGTTGAGGAATCGGAGTTCGCCGTCGCCAGGTCGGGCCTGCCGTCGCCGTTCAGGTCGCCGATCGATACGGAAAGGGGACCGACTCCTGTCCCGAAGTCGGTCTTCGCGCCGAAGCTCCCGTCGCCGTTGCCGAGCAGCACCGAGACGGTGTTGGCGCCCGCGTTCGCCGTCGCGAGGTCGGGTTTGCCGTCGCCATTCAAGTCCCCGATCGCCACGAAGAAGGGAAAGAGCCCAGTCCCAAAGTCCCTTTTCCCTCCGAAGCTTCCGTCACCATTGCCGAGCAGCACCGATACTGTCTTGGAGAGGTAATTCGCCGTCACCAGATCGGGTTTGCCATCGCCGTTCAGGTCCGCGATCACCACGGAATACGGGTTGTCTCCGGTCGCAAAGTCGGCCTTCACGCCGAAGCTCCCATCACCGATGCCGAGCAGCACGGAGACCGTGCTCGATTGGGCGTTTGCGGTGACCAGGTCAGGTTTGCCGTCGCCGTTCAGGTCGCCCATCGCCACCGAGTAGGGAAACCTGCCCGTCTCGAACGAGACGAACGGCGCAGCGAAAAGGGGGGCTGCGAATGTCCGAGGGGCGGTTGTGACCAAGCCGATTGCCAGCAAGAGTCCCGTAACGAACCGAAACCGCAGCGTTGCGTCTTGGCAAGCCATCGACAGCATCTGTCCGCCATCAGCCAGCACGCCCAGCGGCCCACTTCGCTCGACTGGTTGGCGCGTCCCCGTCAAGTCGCCCGCGTGACCGGGATGGAGCCCACGCACCAATCATGACAGGCTCCACACCGTCGGTCATGCGCGAAAATGCCAATTCACAGGAACAGGCGTGGGCCGGGGTGAATCGAGCGCCCGGTGGGTGATGCCCGCCGGGCGCCGTTGTGTGTCGCAGATTTCGCGGATGTCCCTCGAATCACCTCACCAGCGAGATGATGCGCGTCTTCACGAGTCCGGGCGCATCGAGCCGCGCGAAGAACACGCCCGACCTCATCGTCACGCCGCGCTCGTCAGTCCCGTCCCACGTGTAGCGGTAGCGGCCGACCTCCTGCACGGAGTTCACGATCGTCTTCACGCGGCGGCCGTCGACCGAGTAGATCGACAGGTTCACCGGGCCGCTCCTCGCGATGCTGTACTGGAGCCCGGCCCTGGCACTCATGGGGTTCGGCGCCACCGGCATCAGCTCGGTCGCCTTGACGACTTCCTGGACCGCGAGCGGGTTGCGGATCGTGACGGTCACGTTGTGGTTCTCGCCGTTTCGCCCGATCACGCCGGCGATCGACACCGACGGCGTGCCGCCCTCGATCGCGCGGAAGCGAACCACCGCGACCGCACCTTGGCCGATCATTCCCTGCACGGCGCCCAACAGTGCGGCGTCCGCCTTGCCTGGCCCCGGTGAGAACATCACGCCGCCCTGCGACGTGACCAAGTCACCCGTTCGCACCCCGACGGGCTCGGCGATCGCCGAGTTCCAGCCGAGGGTGACGGAGATCGCCATCAGGTCACCCGAGCCGGACAGCATCACCGGCACGTCGAACAGGTCGCCCGCCTTCACCTCGGCGGGACCTTCGATGCTCAGCACGTTCGCCGACTGCGTCTCCGTGGGTGCGGGCCTCGCCGCCACCGAGACGGTCGGGAAGTAGTTGATCGCGAACATCACGAGGTCCTCGAAGTTCGTCTTCGAGTCCGTCGTCGGCCGCCCGTTCGGCGTGTTGTCGGTCGTCGGGCCGACGTCCAGGTACTCGAACCCTGCCAGCGCCGCTCCCGAGAGCCCGTAGTGAGCGCCCAGCAGCGAGACGTCCGCCGTGTTCACCTTGTTGTCGCCCTGGCCGAGCGTGACGCCGTCGCTGACGTCGCCGAGGTGGTAGTTGAGCGTGCCCGTGGTCATGTTCGACACCGGCGAGACGTTGCCGCATGCGTCCTTGGCGTACGCGACGAAGTACCAGTAGTCGCGCGTCGTGGTCTCGTCGGTCTGGCCGGTCGCGGTGACGCCCGTCAGCGTCCAGCCGGGCGGCGGGTACGACGCGGGCGGCGTCGGCACCGAGCCCGATCCCGGAGCGTTGTCGTACAGCGGATAGTTGCCGAAGCCCATGCGCCACACCTCGACCGATGTGCCGCTGGGGGCCGTGAAGCTCAGGAGGATCTTCGTCGTGCCGTCGGCGTCGTTGCCCGTCTTCACCTGAGAGGCGCGGAGGACCGTCACCGGCGACACCGCGGCCACCGTGAACGCGAAGCCCGCGGCGATTGTATGATTAGCCTGGACGTTCGTGAACGTGTACGCCGACACCGCACCGACCGAGCTGCCGTCCACGACCACGTCGGCGACGTGGAAGCAGGCGTCGGCCACGATCGCGAACGCCTGGTTGGCGCCGCACGCCACGGAAACGTTGCCGCTGGGGTTGATCGTGCCGCCCCCGGTCGTTCCGGCCGAGGCGACGATCGTGTAGCTGATGCCCGCGAAGCTCGCGGCGATCGTGTGGTTCGCGGTCACGCCCGTGAACGTGTAGGTCGAGACCGCGCCCACCGACGCGCCGTCGACGAGCACGTCGGCGAGCGTGTGACAGCCGTCCGGCGTGATCGTGAAGTCCTGGCTGCCGCCGCACGCCACCGACACGTTGCCGCTCGGGCTGATCGTGCCGCCCGCTCCCGCCGAGGCGACGATGGTGTAGTTGATGATCGCGAACGACGCCGCGATCGTGTGGTTCGCGGTGACATTGGTGAACGCATGGGAGGTCACCGCGCCCACCGACACGCCATCGACGAGCACGTCGGCGATCGTGTGGCAGGCGTCGGGCGAGATCGTGAAGTCCTGGCTGCCGCCACACGCCACCGTCACGTTGCCGCTCGGATTGATCGTTCCGCCGGCGCCCGCCGAGGCGACGATCGTGTAGTTAATGACGGCAAACGACGCCGCGATCGTGTGGTTCGCGGTCACGTTGGTGAACGTATGGGAAGTCACGGCTCCCACCGACACGCCGTCGACGAGCACGTCGGCGACGGTATGGCAGGCATCGGGCGAGATTGTGAAGTCTTGGCTGCCACCGCAGGCCACCGACACGTTGCCGCTCGGGCTGATCGTGCCGCCGGCACCCGCCGACGCGGCGATCGTGTAGTTGATGATCGCGAACGACGCCGCGATCGTGTGGTTCGCCTGGACGTTCGTGAAGGTGTAAGCGCTCACGGCGCCCACCGACAACCCGTCGACGAGCACGTCGGCGATCGTGTGGCAGGCATCCGGCGAGATCGTGAACGCCTGACTGGCGCCGGCCGCGACCGTAATGTTCCCGCTCGGGGAGATCGAGCCGCCGGCACCCGCCGAAGCCGCGATCGTGTACGTGGCGTTCGTGAACGTCGCGGAGATCGTGTGGTTGGCGTGGACGTTCGTGAACGTGTACGTCGCGACATTGCCCACGGAGCCGCCGTCGACCAGCACGTCCACGATGCCGAAGCCCGCGTCCGGCGTGATCGCGAACGCTTGATCCGCTCCGCATGCCACTGGGTACGGGCTCACGCGCACCCAGTCGACCGTCAGCGCCTCGCCGTTGGTGTTGAAGTCACTGAACGCCGGGCGCATCGACCCGCTGATCGCCTGCGGTTCGGAGTGCACGAGCGTGCCGTCGACGAAGAAGTCCACGGAGCCGCTGTTCCAATCGATGCGATAGCGGTGGGGTGAGCCGAGGAGGCCGCTGCCGAGGTTCGTGTCGGTGATCGGGCCGCTGCCCCACACGCTGGCGAACAGATCCGTGTTGCTCGAACGGGTGCTGAAGATGGCCCAGGGAGAGGTGTTGAACACCTCACCCGGAGGCGACTGGTTCCCGCCACCAAATCCCGCGTGCTCGAATGCGTCGTGACCGAACGTCGCGACGAACTCGATCGAGCGGCCCGCGGTCGCCGTATAGGGCTCGGGATTCGCGCGCGAGCCATTCACGTTCAGCAGCCCGCCACCGACGCTCGAGGCGCCCGAGCCCGTCCAGCTGAAGTCGGACCACCCGGCGGGGAGCGACGAGCCGCCGAAGTCCTCGGCCACGCCCGGACTGCTGGTTCCCGGAGTGGGCGTGATCTGCCCGCCAACGCCCGCCGTCGCCGCAATCGAGTACGGGCCGACCGTCGCGAACGACGCGGCAATGGTGTGGTTCGCCATCACGTTCGTGAACGTGTACGTCGAGACCGCGCCCTGCGAGGCGCCGTCCACGAGCACGTCTGCGATCGTGTGGCACCCATCGGCCGCGATGGTGAAGTTCGCGGTGGCACTGCAGTCCACAATCAGATTGCCACTTGGCGTGATCGTGCCGCCGCTGCCGGTCGAGGCAGCGATCGTAAACGGCCCGACCGTCCCGAACGTCGCCGAGATCGTGTGGTTGGCCCTGACGTTCGTGAACGTGAACGTCGTGATCGGACCCTGCGCAGCACCGTCCACGAGCACGTCCTGGAGCGGGAAGCATGGCTCGTTGGAAATGGTGAACGTTTGATTGGCACCGCAGGCCACGGACACGGAGCCGCTCGGCGTGATCGTGCCGCCGCCGGTCGTGGAAGTAGCGATCGTGTACGGGCCCTGAGCGACGAACGAGGCGACGATCGTGTGATTCGCCGTCACGTTCGTGAACGTGTACGTCGAGATTGCCCCCTGCGACACGCCATCCACCTGAACGTTATCGATCGCAAAGCAGTCGTTGGCGGCGATGTCGAATACCTGGCTCGCGCCGCAGGCCACGGAGACATTGCCGCTCGGTGTGATCGTGCCACCGGCTCCGGCCGACGCCGCAATCGTGAACGGCCCTGCGGCGGCGAATGAGGCGGCGATGGTGTGATTCGCCGTCACATTCGTGAACGTGTACGTCGAAATGGCGCCCTGTGAGACACCATCCACGAGCACGTCCGCGATGGTGAAGCAGGAGTTCGCCGCAATGGCGAAGGACTGATTGTCGCCGCCGTTCACGAACACGGCGCCGTTGGGGGTGATCGTGCCGCCGGTGCCGGCGCTCGCATCGATCGTGTAGATCGCTGGCTCGCCAAGCTGGAACTGACTCATCGATGTCATGCCGCTAGCGGTCACCGACGGCGGCGTACCGGCATCGCGGCTCGACACGCTTGGGTAGGTCCACGTTGAGCCGTCCAGCTTGCCTACAATGAAATTGTTGACGTTCGCCCCAGCGTCGAGATCGCCGTTCGTGAACTGCAGCTTCGCGTCGTAGCTGTTGAATGTGACTCCCCCGTTGGTCAGCGTCCACGTGCGATTCGCGGACTTCGAACCGTCGATCTTTGGAGCCATCGGCGAAGCGTCACCCGAAGCCGTGCTCCCGGTAACGATGCCAGGCGCACCGCTCACTGTGCCGAAGGTCACGGTCGCGGGAGCGTAGGTAGCTGCGTCGCCGATTTCGAACGTCCGTGCCACGCCGACGCCCATCGAGAAGCCCATTGCCAGGTTGCCATTCACATAGGCGCTCGAATTGGCCCCCGTGATCGTGGCGCCGGCAGGAACTGTGACCACGTGTGATCCCGTCGTTAGCTTGCCAGCAGTAAGCGCCAGCGTGGTGGTCACCGAGATATCGGACGAGAGATTCACGCCTGCAGCGTTGGTGACGTTCATCACCTCGAAGGTGATTGGGCCCGACCCTCCAATCGTCTTGCCGGCGCCACTGAACGTGTAGGTCTGCGTTCCGGCCCCGTTCGCCCAGCTTCCATTGATGGTGTAATCGCCTGCGAATGTCATCACGCCCGTCTGGGCGGTCGAAAGAGTGGCGCCGGTACCCACCACAAGGTTGCCGTTGACAGTCAGTGTGCCGCCTCCGGACAGCATGGAGGTGGTGGGCCACGTGCCGCCGGTGCTTTCAAATGTCAGATTTCCGTATGTGCGCCCTGACGTGGAGATGGCGGGAGTCAGCGACGAGCTTCCGCGATAGATAAAGTTGCTGGCAGGGTCGAGTGTGGCCACGCTGAGTGGCGTTGCGATTCCGGATGCTGTGTTGTGGATGAAAGTCCCACCCGCCCCAACCGACCAAGTTGCCCCAGTGACGGTCCATATGCCGCCAGAATTCAGCCAAGTTCCGTTGATAACAAGGTCCGTTCCGGCGCCATTCGCGAGGGTGCTCGTGACCGTCGGGGCAACCGTCACCTGCCCGCCGGCATCGACGACAACCTGGTCATAGGTCAGCCCTGCCGCGGAAATCGTTACAACGTGGCCGCTGCGAATGGTGATGACACCATCAGCGCTCGTTGGTGACGCGGGGGCTGGAACCCAGCTTGTCCCATCAAACCTCTCCCAGGTGCCTGCTACATTCCAATTGCCAGATGCCGCGGACCGATAATCATCAAGCACCTGCCCCCACGCTGACGAAGCCCCGAGCGCCACCATGGCGACGAACAATGCGGGAATCCAGCCTGCGTGCGGCCGAAATCGCGAACGCGGAACAGAATTCATGGTTCCTCCGAGGGGCAAGCGTGCCCGATGCAGGAGTCCGAAGCGTGCACGTCGATAGGGGAATGATTATCTGAAGAGCGCAGGGCAGAAGGGCGCGAGTGGGCAATGCGCCTGCCGAGGGAACGAAGAGCGATCACGGCCGATGCTCCTGTGCGTGCAGGAATGGGCCGAACCCGTGCCGGCGTCGCAGCATCGCGGCGCCCTCTGGTCGGGCGAGTTCGGCCCTGCGACCTTCGGCGGATAAGAGGAGGCAAGCACCTCGCACCACCGCGCGTGTCGACGTTTCGGAGTGTCCGGCGAAGGCAAGATGGGTGCAAGGGTTTTCACGGGTCAGTGTTTAGTGACACTGATCGCGCGCGCAACTCGTAGAGACGCGCGCGCCGTTGGCTACTCGAGTAACGGGGCGTAGCCAGTGGGGTCAGCGCTGAGCCGCGATTGCCGGCTTGACGCCGGTGCAGGATCACATCATCCGGGTCGTGGTCGATCGTCGCGACGCGTCAGACCTCCTGTAACCGAGTGGAGACCGCCCATGCCGACAGCGAGGTCGCTTTCCGGCTCCCCGCGGCTACTGGCAGTCGTCATGGTCTCCGTGACGGCGAGCTCCTTGTTCAACCCGGTTTCGGTGCGCGCAGCGTGTCGTGGGGTAGACTCAAGCCAAGTGAGTTGCGGCTCACGACGACCGGTCGCGAACGGATCGTCGCGACCCCGTCAGGCTCCCCCCTTGGAGGCTGCCGTGCCGGTGCCCAGGTCCACTCTTCGGTTGCGACGCATCTCGGGGCTCCTGCTGATCGTCGGCTTGGCCACGACCGCGTCTCGGGCGGTCGCAACGCCCTTGTTTGCAGCGCAGTTCCTCTCGCTCGACACGTCCGGCAGTCCTTCCTCCGTCGCGATCGGCGACCTGAACGGAGACGGCAAGCCCGACCTGGTGGCTGCGAACTACTACACCAGCCCAACTCTCAATACGGTTTCGGTGCTGCTCAGCCAGGGCGACGGGAGCTTCGGAGCGAGGGCCGACTACGGCACGGGGGCCAATCCCATGTCGGTGGCGATCGGTGACCTGAACGCCGATGGCAAGCCCGACATCGTGACGGCGAACTTTTGGGACAACTCGGTGTCGGTGCTGCTGGGCAACGGGGATGGGACCTTCGAGACGAGAATCGATTATGGAACGGGAAGCAATCCTGTTTCGGTGGCGATCGGGGACCTGAACGGTGATGGCAAGCCGGACCTCGTGACGGCGAGCAGCTACTCCGACGCGGTCTCGGTACTGCTTGGCAACGGGGACGGCAGCTTCGCGACGAGCGACAACTATGGCGCGGGGAGATATCCCTACTCTGTGGCGATCGGCGATCTGAACGGCGACGGCAAGCCCGACCTGGCCGTCGCGAATCACGGCTCGAACACGGTCTCGGTGCTCCTCGGTAACGGCGACGGGAGCTTTGGGTTGAGGACCGACTACGACACGGGTGACGCAAGCCTCCCATTGTCCGTGGCGATCGGCGACCTGAACGGCGACGGCAAGCCCGACATGGCGACGACCTGCTACGGCACCGACGCGGTCTCGGTGCACCTTGGTCACGGCGACGGCACGTTCGGCGCACACGCAAACTTTGGGACGGGAAACGGTCCCTACTCCGTGGTCATCGGCGATCTGAACGGTGACGGCAAACCCGACTTGGCGGTGGCCGATGGCCGCTCCGCTGCGGTCTCGGTTCTGTTCGGCGACGGCGACGGAAGCTTCGGTGCGAAGACCGACTACGCCACGGCCGTCAATCCCGTGTCCGTGGCGATCGGCGACCTGAATGGTGATGGCAAACGCGACCTCGTGACGGCGAACCAAAGCTCCAACTCACTCTCGGTGCTGCTCGGCAACGGCGACGGCAGCTTCGGCGTGAAGACCGACTTCGCGACGGGGATCCATCCCTTCTCGTTGGCGATGGGCGACCTGAACGCCGACAGGAAGGCCGATTTGGTCACGGCGAACGGCGGCTCCAACACGGTCTCGGTGCTGCTCGGCAACGGCGATGGGAGCTTCGGACCGAGGACCGACTTTGAAACCGGGTTACATTCCTACTCCGTTGCGATTGGTGACCTGAACGGCGACGGCAAGCCCGACCTGGTGACCGCAAACTGGGATGCGAGCACCGTCTCGGTAGTGCTCGGCAACGGCAACGGGAGCTTCGGGCCCAAGTCCGACTTTGGGACAGGGTTCCATCCCTACTCGGTTGCGATCGGTGACCTGAACGGCGACGGCAAGCCCGATCTTGTGACCGCGAACGCGTGGCCGTCCAACTCGGTCTCAGTGCTGCTCGGCAATGGCGACGGAAGCTTCGGGGCGAAGACCGACTTCGGCGCAGGGGCCAATCCCCACGCGGTGGCGATCGGCGACTTGAACGGCGACCACAAGCCCGATCTGGTGGTCGCGGACCTAGCCCCTGTCGGCTCGGTTTCGGTGCTGCTCGGCAACGGCGATGGAAGCTTCGGAGTGAGGACCGACTACCGCACGGGGGGCGGTGCGAGTGACGTGGCGATCGGCGACTTGAACGGCGACGGCAAGCCCGATCTGGTGGTCGCGGACCTAGCCCCTTCCAACTCGGTTTCGGTGCTGCTCGGCAACGGCGATGGAAGCTTCGGAGCGAGGACCGACTACCGCACGGGGGGCGGTGCGAGTGACGTGGCGATCGGCGACTTGGACGGCGACGGGAAGCCCGACTTGGCCGTCGTGAACGCCGGCGCGTATTCGGTCTCCGTGCTGCTCGGCAACGGAGACGGGAGCTTTGGCGCGAAGAGCGACTACGGCACGGGGGCCGGTCCGTTCGCGCTGGCGATCGGCGACCTGAATGCCGACGGCAAGCTCGATCTGGCGACGGCGAACTACATCTCCAATACCGTCTCGGTGCTGCTCAATATCGTGCACCCACCCGTTTCGATGGCGGTTGACCTCGGCCCCAACACGCTGAACCTGGTATCGCTGGGGCACTGGGTCACCTGCTTCTTGGAACCTCCGGCACCTTTCACCGCCAACCAGATCGACGTCGGCTCGGTGAGGCTCAATGGCGTGGTGTCCGTCGATCTTGCCGCGCCGACCGCGATCGGCGACCACGACCATGACGGCGTCTCCGACTTGATGGTGAAGTTCGATCGGGCGGCCGTGGAGCAAGCGGTCAGCGCGGGCAATGCGGTGACGGTCAGCGTGACCGGGCGGATCGGCGACCAGTCGTTCTCCGGCACCGACATGATTCGCGTAAGGCGCGCCGTGGTGAGTGCGCCGGTGGCGGGCAGCGCGGTCCCGGGCGGGTCCGTGACGTCGGTGCGGTGGGAGACGCCCGCGGGGGTGAGCGTGGCGTCGGTGGCGCTGCTCTGGTCCGTCGACGATGGTGCCCATTGGACGCTGGCGGCGCGCGATCTACCCAACACGGGGCGCTACGACTGGGCCGTGCCGAATATCTCGACCCACGAAGCCCGGGTCGCGGTGGTGCTCGTCGAGTCATCGGATGCGACGGGTGACTGGGTCACGGGAGCTCGGGGAACGAGCGGCAAGTTCTCGATCCTGGGAGTGACCGGGGTGGAGACGGGGGGAACGGTGTTCGCCTTACGGGGCGCGGCGCCGAACCCTGCGTTTGGCAGGTTTCACGTGGAGTTCAGCCTGGCCGACGGGAATCCTGCGTCGCTCGCGGTGTATGACGTGAGCGGGCGGCAGGTGGCGGCGCGCGCGGTGGGCGGGCTCGGCCCCGGGCGCCACACGATCGAGCTGGGGGGCGCCGGGCTTCCCGCGGGCATCTACGTGATTCGCTTGAGCCAAAGCGGGCGCGTGATCACCACGCGCGCCGCGTTGATTCAATGACTATGCCGCCTTCGCCGGCCCCTTCGCAGCTTTGATCCTCCTCTTCGGGCGCAACCAGATCAGCGAGCGGTCGACGCGCGCGACGTGATTGCGCACCCAGCGGAGATTGCCCTCGAGCACGAACACCCACGTGCCGGCGGGGAGGACGTCGCCGCGAAACAGCGACATCACCTTGACGCGTTCCTTCATCGGATCGGTGAGCCTGTACCACGCCCGATGCATCGTGATGCCGAGGACGTAGCACGGCTTGTCGGCCCGCCATTCCACTTCCTTGCGGACGAGATACGCGGCCGCCATCCAGTGTTCGTGAGCGAATCGCGCCCTCAACTTCATGATGGCTGCCGGGGGTAGGCCGTGCGGGACCAGCCGATCCTTCTTCCGTAAGAACCGCCGCTCCTGCTCGGCCTTCTGGGCCAGCTCGGAGAACTCCCACGCGCGCCGGGTGAACTCGTCGGCTTGGTGGCCGCGGCCCTGAGCGCGTAGGAACCCCACGGCCAGCCCGCAGCTCGAGAGCGTGGCGTCGGAATCTAGCCGCATCGTGCGTTCGAGGTGCTCGAGCCCCACGCCATCGTTGCGAGCGAGCAGGATCTGCCCCAGTCGATAGTGAGCCACCGCGTGGTCCGGGTGCGACGCCAGGAACGCCTCGACCCGCTCGCGCGCGCCCTGGTCGCCGTCCAGCTCGAGTCGCGCCGCGACCGCCGTCCACGCCGCATCGGGACTTGCGGAATCTGGAGCCGTGCCACCCTCGATCGCGTTCGCGGTGCGCTCGGCAACCGCCAGCTCTTCGTGACGATGCTTCCACGCGGGCGCCATCTCCACGACCCAAGCGGCGCTGACTTCCTGAGTAATCGGCTCGAGCGCGTCGCCCAGGAGCTGCTGTGCGGCCGACGGTCCGGGTTCCGCCAGCGCGTCGCTCACGAACGGCGTCATCCCAGGCTCGAGCGCCACGAGCCGGTCACGCAGCGCCGGATGCGTGTGCTCGTAGCCCGTCTCGGCTCGCAGCGCCTCGTCGATCCACTTCTGCGCATCCTCCAGGGAGGGGTTGTCGCGCATGCGCCGGGCGACGACGGGAACGACGTCCTCGGGCGGCGAGGATTGGTGCCGCAGCCGCACCTGCGTCGTCTGCTCCATCGCGTCGCGATAATGTCGTCCCATCACTTCGATCCGCACCAGCGCGCCGCGTGTGGCGCGCAAGCCCGCGGCGAGCCGCGAGCAGTGGTCGGCGAAGTATTCCTGGCGCCGCCCGAGCACGAACCCCATCGCCTGGAATCGCGGTCCGAACCAGCGGAAGAACACCTCGAACACGTGGAGCAGCGCGCTGCGCCGGAGCGAAAGACGTTGGAGCAGGAGCTGCCAGGAGTCGCTCACGGCGTGCAGTCGGCCGCCGAACGTGCCGTGGTGAGCGGCCAGATGCCCCAGCTCGTGCGCGAGCACGGCGCGGAACCGCGCGCGCGACAGTGCCTCGAGCATCGGCAGCCCGAGGATCAAGATGTTCTCGGGCCAGCCGAACACGCCGAGGCGCGGGCGCTGGAACATCGCGCAGTTGTAGCTGGCCGTGATCAGCACACGATGGGGGCGAGGAGCGTGCAGGACCTTCGCGACTTCGTCGATCAACGTGAACAGCGCGGGCACGCGCTCGCGGGTGAGCGGGACACCCGGAGGTGCGGCGACGCGCCGAAACAGCACCCCGAGAAAGAAGAAGACGAGCGGCACGAGCAGCAAGCCGAGCTTGATCGACAGCCACGAGCCCGCCAGGTATCGGAGCCGCGGCCCGAAGTTGAGCAGCGCCAGCATCGCCGCGAACACCGCGAGGATGTACAGGTACCCGAGCACGCCGAAGGCTCCGACGCGCAGGGTGTAGCCCTTGGGGTCCCGAGCCGCCTCGGCCTCCAGGCGCTTGATCAAGTCGCGGTAGGCGTCGTACTTCACCGAAATGAAATCGGCCGAATGGCTTGCGGTCTGAACGGGGGCGTCGGAGGTGGTTGACTTGGATTACAGACCTGAAGAGACTGCGGACCTCACGAGCGGAGGGTGACGCCGTTGCAGGACGATCGGACTAGCGGGGTTCGGCGCCGAGTCATGGAGGCGGCTTTTTGCGTGACGACGCTGCTGTTATGGGCGGGGTCACCTGATGCGACGAGCGCCGAGCCGCCCACGCCCGCACCGGTCATCGCGTTCATCGACGTGACCGTCGTGCCGATGGATTACGATCGCGTCGTCGAGCACCAGAACGTGGTGATCCGCGGCGATCGGATCGCCTCGATCGGCCCGACGGCGTCCACCGCCGTGCCTCCCGGCGCCACGCGCGTCGACGCGCGCGGCAAGTGGCTGATGCCCGGGCTGATCGACATGCACGTCCACCTGAACGACGAGGAGGACGGCGCGCTCTACGTGGCGAACGGCGTCACCACGATCCGCAACATGTGGGGCTTTCCCGAGACGCTCAAGTGGCGTCAGGAATACCGGTCGGGCAAGCAGCTCGGCCCCACCGTGTACACGACCGGCCCGATCTTGGACGGCAAGCCGCCGATCTGGAGAGACAGCAAGTCGATCGAGTCCGCCGCCCAGGCGGATTCCGAGATCGCGGCCGAGAAGGCCGCGGGCTACGACTTCGTGAAGGTCTACTCGCGGCTGTCGCCGACGGCGTACGCCGCCATCCTCAGTGCCGCGAGGAAGCGCGCCATGCGGGTGGTCGGCCACGTGCCCGAGGCCGTGGGCGTGCTCGGCGTCCTCGACGCCGGCGGCCAGGAGTCGATCGAGCACCTGACCGGATACATGGCGGCCGTTCAGGTCGATGGATCGCACGCGGCGACGATCACCGACTGGAACGAGAAGCGCCGCGCCCTGGTCGCGAACGTCGATCCCGCCAAGATCCCCGTGCTGGCGCAGAAGACGCGAGCCGCGGGTGTGTGGAACTGCGTCACGCTGATCGTCGGCGAGCGGTTCTCCGCGCTCCAGCATCGGGACTCGCTGATGCAGCTCCCCGAGGTCAAGTTCGTCGCGTCCGAAATGCTGTCGGAGTGGGATCCGGCGAAGGACTTCCGGTTGCAAAGCGCCACGGACAAGGACTTCGCGGCGATGCGCGCGGTCACGGCGTTCCAGATGCGCATGACGCGCGCGCTGCGCGACTCCGGGGCGAAGATCCTGCTGGGGACCGACACGTCGAATCCCTTCGTCGTCGCCGGCTTCTCGGCCCACGAGGAACTGGCGCTGCTGGTGCGCGCGGGCCTCACGCCCTACGAGGCGCTGCAGGCCGGCACCGCGAACGCGGCGGACTTCCTCCACCAGAGCGCCGAGGTCGGACGCGTGCGACCCGGGCTGCGCGCCGACCTGATCCTGGTCGATCGCAATCCATTGCTCGACGTCGCCGCCACCCGGCAGAGGAGCGGCGTGGTGTTGCGCGGCAGGTGGATGCCGCAATCGGAGCTGGTGGCGGCGCTGGACGGCGTGGCGAAGCTGAGGGCCACGCCGCCCGCGCCGCGCCGTTAGCGAGCGCTCTTCCCGCCGCTGAACATGGCGGCGAACGGGCGTCCGTCGAATGCGGATTGCACCCGGCGGATCTTCCCGTCCACGACCTGATGCCATTCCGCGACGAGTGTCGTCGCGGCGACGGGAGCCATGGTCTCCAGTTCGAAGAAGATCGCAGCCTCATCGCCCTGGGCGATGATCGTCTTCACGTCCAACCGCGCCGTCACGCCCAGGAGCCCCTTGAGTGCGGTGAGGTATTCGTTCGGTCCGTGATAAGTCTCGAACAGTCCAATGAACAGGAGGTCGTCGCTCAGGTGGGTCCGCGCCGCCGCGAGGTCTCTGCCCTGGACCGCCTCATAGAATTTCTTCACCACATTCCCAGCGCTCGACATGGCTCCTCCCTCATGGTCCGGCACCCCGTGCGACCTCCATTCAGAATATGTGAGCCCGCCTCGTCCAGCGAGAGCGGGCACCGCGAAACCCCCCCGTTGACCGACTAGCTCGTGGCCTTCGCCCAGGTCGGCAGCGGCTTCCCCGTCTCGAGGAACGATTTGAGGCTGGACAGCACGCGGGGCCAGCCCGACTCGATGGCGCGCTGCATGTCGGATCCCGACACGAGCTGATCGTGCTTGACCGTCAGGCGCACCATGTCGTCCATCTGCTCCAGCTCGAACGTGACGCGCGAGTGAGCTGCCGCGTCGGCGGCATCCGACGGGTCCGCCCACGTCAGCACCAGACGCCGCGGCGGGATGAACTCGACCACCTTGCCCACCAGCCTCACCGCGCCGCCTTCGGCGTCCCGATGCTGCCAACCCGAGCCCGGCTTCCAATCCGAGACGTTGTCGTGGCCCCAGTACTTGCGCGTGAACTCGGGCTGGATGAGCGCGTCCCAGATCCGCTGCTGCCCGGCTGCGATGTACGTCACGTAAACGAACTCCGTCTTAGTCATACGCCTCTCCTTCCAGTCGCTTCTTGAGCTGGTCCAAAGCCTTCAGGCTGCGTCGCTGGAACTTCTTCACCCACCGGTCATAGATCTCGTGGATCGGCACGGGATTGAGGTAGTGGAGCTTCTCGCGCCCCCGCCACGTGGTGCTCACGAGGTTTGCCTCCTCGAGGACTCCCAAGTGCTGCGTCACGGCCTGCCGGGACATGTCCATCCGCTCGCACAGTTGGCCGAGCGTGAGGCCGCTGCTCGCGTATAGCCGATCCAGCAGCTTTCGACGGCTCGGATCCGAGAGTGCCTTGAAGACCTTGTCCATGCGGGTGACCGAGCCAATTATGCAAGTAATTACTTGCATGTCAAGAGTCGATTCCACGGGGTGGGGTTGGCTCGAGTTGGCCTTGCTCCAGCGGGTGGGGGACCACCCAATGGCTGCCTTCGGGGATCTAGCGGTCGCGCTCGATCAGGGATATGCCGGACCCCTGTCGGTGCAGGCTACAAATCTCTTTCGACGGGTCTCGACGGCGGTTTCCGAAGGATCGCTACTCGCACCCGCACGCGCGAGTGAAAACGGAACTTGTGTGCCGACCGCGGGCGATCGTCCGTCGTGGCCTTGTCCTTGCGGTTACCCCCCGCCGTGACACCTCCATCCTCCCCCTGCCACCGCGGCGCCGGCGTGCTCTGCACGCCGGCGTTTGCGGCCCTGGCGCTCGCGCTGTTCCTGGCGACGTCGTCGTGCCGGATGGACGTCCTCGCCCCCAGTCGCAACTTGGCGTCGGTCGCCCAAAGGGGGCCGGGAACATCGGTCGCGACCGGCAACCCGGATCACGCGCAGGTCGCGATCGAATCGATGGTGCCGGCGATCATCCACTTGAAGGCCGAGGCGCGGCGGGACTCGCTGTTCATTCGCGGGCAGCTCCAGTTTCGGGATCACCTCTATACTCCGTTCTACGATCCCTCTCACGTCGGCGGCTGGGCGCTGCAGGTGTTCATCGATAACGATCTCACGAATGCGGGCTACTGGCGCGGCTACGACTTCGTCGTCCGCGGCGTCGAATGGTCGCCTTCCGCGAATACGTTCGTGACGCGGCAGATCACGCTCGATCCCAACACCCCGGGTGGGTGGGGCCCCGACGTCGGCAGCGCGACCTTCACGCAGAAGCCCCGGGGCTTCGAGGTCGCGATTCCGCTGGCGGCGATCGGCGGCTTCGAGAAGAGCGTCAACTACTGCGTCGAGACGTATGCGACGATCGCCTGCCCGGATTGCGGCGAGGGCTTCACCCAGGAGTGGTCCGACGACTACTTCGAGACGTTGGGCGACCAGCGCTCGCACAGCGTCGCCGGCTTGAGCCCATTCGGCGACGGGAGCCTGGCGGCCCGGTCCACTCCGTTGCGCGGCCACGGCGCCGACGCCGATCCGCGCCTCGCGCACGGCTGGGTCGCGAGCGGCACCCTGGAGCGGTAAGCGCAAGCCGCTAAAGCGCCTCGATCTCCTCAAGCGCCTCAAGCCCTCCGGCTCGCCGGCCGATAATCGAGGGACCAGCATCCCCTTGTCTCGGTTCGCGTTCCCTCCGGGGGCCTCATGTCGCCAGCCACGCGTGTTCCCTCGCGCACCCTCACGCTCACCCGCATCCTCACTCAAGCCGGCGTGGTCACCGAGCAGGAGGTCGACCTCGCGATCGCTCGCCAACGCGAGACCGGACAGCGCAGCGGCGAGCTGCTCGTGCAGATGGGCGTGGCGACCGAAGAGGACATCGGCTGGGCGCTGGCGCGACAGCTCGACCTGACGTTCATCGATCCGCGCCCCGATACGCTCGACCACGAATTGATCCACTCGTTCCCCGAAGAGCTGCTTCGGCGGCTGGACGCGCTGCCGTTGGTCGTCGAGGACGACACCGTCGCGGTGGCGTTCGCGGATCCGACTCAGCACGAGGCGATCGAGGAGATCACACAGGCCGCGGGTCGTCCGGTGCGGCTCGCGGTGGCGACGCCGAGCGCTATTCGACGCGCGCTGCGCGGAGTCTTCGGCGTGCGCACGCACGAACGGTCGCGACAAAAATCCGTCGACGTGCAAGCCGCCGCACTCGCCGCGGCGCCTACCGGCGGGCAGGTCGAAGCCTCCGTCGCGACGCGCCCCGCGAAGCACGTGGAGAGCCACCCAGCCAAGCACGCCACGCCGCCCAAGCAGCACCAAGCCGGCGCCGTGTTCTTGCTCGAGCGCTTGAACGAGGCGTTCAAGGCCGGCGCCGCCGAGATTCATCTGCTGCCGCACCCCGACCGGCTCGACGTGTGGCACCGCATCGCCGGGCGGCTCACGGCCGCGGAGCCGCGATCGCGTGACGCGCTGATCGACGTGTTGGCGTGGATCGAGGCGCTGGATGGCCCGACGCTGACGCAGGACGAGCGGCACGCATGGGGCCGCATCAAGTGCCCCGCCGGGCCGACGACGATCGACTTGGGCGTGTCGCTGCTACGGCAGCCCGCGGGCATCTGCGTCACGCTCGAGCCGCTCCCGCCCCAGGTCGATCCCCAGCTCGACTGGCTCGGCTTCGACGCGGTGGACGTCGCGCGGTTGCGTGAAGCCCTCAACACGCCGGCCGGGCTCGGTCTGATCGCCGGACCTCCGGGGTCGGGCGGCTCGACGACGCTCGAAGCGATGGCCGCGGAGCTGGAACGCGCTACGCGCCGCTGCGTGCGTTGGGATGCGGGCGTCGCGTCCGATGGCAGGCGCGGCGACTCCACGGCGCTCGGCCTGTCGACGGCCGCGCTCCATGGCGCCGACGTGGTGGTGCTGGACGACGTGCCGGCCAAGTCGCTGGCCGAAACGCTCGCCCCCACGGCGTCCGGGCGCTGGGTGCTCGCGCGCGTCGAAGCCGCCGACACGTTCGCGCTGCTCGCGCAGCTCGCGGCGACGCCGCTCGAGCGCGCGGCGCTGGCGGAACGCCTGCGGTTCGTGGTGCAGCTCCGCCGCGCGTGGCTGGCGCGCGAGGCCGCATCCCAGGCGGATGCCTCCGTGCCGCGGCGCTGCTCGGTGTTCGAAGTGTTGATCGTGGAGGATGGACTGCGCCAAGCGTTGCGTGCGGGCGAACGGGGCGACGTGCTGCGCGCCCGCGCCGACGCGGCCGGGTTCACCCCGCTGTCGCGCCGGCTGCACGTGCTGGTGCGAGCCGGACTCGTGAGCCCGACCGAAGCGGCACGATTGGTCGCATGACGCGGCGCGATCGGTCGCAGGAGGCGGCCCGATGATCGACCTCGTCGCGCTGCTCCGCTTCGCCAAGGAACAGGGTGCGTCCGACCTGCACCTGTCCGCAGGCATGCCGCCGATGCTCCGCATCAACGGCGAGATGGTGCGGCTCAAGACCGAGCCGCTGACGCGCGAGGACGCGCTGATCGCCGTGCGCAGCGTGATGACCGATACGCAGCGCAAGAACTTCGAACAACACCTCGACATCGACTTCGCGATCGACATCGGCGACGTCGCGCGCTTCCGCGCCAACGCGTTCCAGCATCACCGCGGCGCCGGAGCGGTGTTCCGCGTGGTGCCCAACAAGGTGGTCACGCTCGACGACCTGGGCATGCCCAAGGTGCTCAAGGAGCTTGCGAGCCGGGACAAGGGCTTGGTGCTCGTCACCGGGCCGACCGGCTCGGGCAAGTCGACGACGCTGGCGGCGATGGTCGACTACATCAACGAGCACGAGAGCGGGCACATCCTCACGATCGAGGACCCGATCGAGTTCCTGCACGAATCCAAGCGCAGCCTGGTGAACCAGCGCGAGGTCGGCCCGCACACTGAAGCCTTCGCCACCGCGCTGCGCGCCGCCCTGCGTGAGGATCCGGACGTCATCCTGGTGGGCGAGATGCGCGACCTCGATACCACTCAGCTTGCGATCTCGGCCGCCGAGACGGGGCACCTCGTGCTCGCTACGCTGCACACGAATTCCGCCGCCAAGACCATCGATCGCGTGGTCGACATCTTCCCGCCCGAGCAGCAGCAGCAGATCCGTACCATGTTGTCGGAATCGATCGAGGGCGTCATCACGCAGACGCTGCTGCCGTCCAAGGACGGCAACGGTCGCGTGGCCGCGCTGGAGGTACTCGTTGGCGTACCCGCGCTGCGCAACTTGATCCGTGAGAACAAGACCGCGCAGATCCTGTCCGTGATCCAGACCGGCGCCCAGTACGGGATGCAGAGCCTCGACCAGTCGCTGCGCGAGCTGGTGATGCAGGGCAAGCTGTCGCGCGAGGAGGCGATGAAGAAGTCGTCGAACCCGAGCCAGTTCGACGGCCCCAATGCCGCGCCGGCGTCGAGCGGGCGCCCCGTCGCCTCGGGCCTGCGTCCCAGCCCCTCCGCGCGTAACTAGGGGCAGCGGGCGTGAGGAGAGTGACGCTGCCCAGCGGGATCGGGATCCTGCTGGTGGTCGTCCTGAGCGGCTTGAGCTCGCCCGGGAGCGCCACGGCCAAAACCCAGAGCGTGCCGCCAGCACAAGCCTTCCGGGTCGATCTCGAAGTGAGCGGCGACGCCTCCGTGATGCTCGTCGATCCTCGTGGGCGCCGCACCGGCTGGGAATGGCACTTCGTCCGCGACATCCCCGGCTGCCGCTTGGACGCGATCGGCGATGAGATCGCCGAGCCGACGGCCTACACGTTTCACTTCGCGCGAGCCGCCGGCAGCTATCGGCTGGACGTCAAACCGCGCACCGATGGAGAGGTCACGATCTCCATCCGCGCATCGGGCCGGGCGGGCCACGCGTGTGACGGGCACACCAGCCGCACCGTGAGTGCCGACAGTACTTGCTGGTGCCGGGTGTCGTGGAGCGTCACGGGCGCAGCGTGCAGGGCCCGCGTGTCAGACCTCATTGACACGAGTCAGGTGAGCGATTCGAAGTAGCTGACGCTTCAATTTCGCCGGATGGGGGCGTGGCCCGCTAGACCTTCGCAGCGTTTGCCGTGTAGGTCGGGCGGGCCGCTGGCGAAGACGGCCGGGCTGGTCGACGTGCTTCGCGACTCGCTGGCAGAGCTGGATGGGCGGATCTCAATCACGCCGCGGCCGCGGGGTCCTCGGGAACTCGGGGCTTCAGGCGCGCGAGCTTGGGCACCATGTGCACCCGATAGCAGTCCGGGCAGATGCCGTGGCTGAACTTGGCATCCGTGTGGTCGGCGATGTACTCCTCGACCTGTCCCCAGTAGTCCTTGTCGTCCCTGATCTTCTTACAGTAGCAGCAGATCGGGAGCAGCCCCGCCAGCTGCTTCACCTGCGACTGGAGCGTCACCACGCGCTCCGCCACCTGGATGCGCGCGATCAACAAGTCTTCATCGAACGGCTTGGTGATGAAGTCGTCGGCGCCGGCGTCCATGGCCTCCAAGTAGTTGGCCTTACCGCCGAGTCCCGTGAGGAGGATGACGTACGTGTACTTCTCGGTGGCCGCAGAGCGCACGAAGCGGCATACGCCCAGGCCGTCCGTTCCGGGCATCAGCCAGTCGGAGATCACCAGCGGGAAGTACTGACGCTTGTAGGCTTCGATCGCCTGAGCGCCATCCCTCGCCGCGGTCACGGTGTGACCGGCCTTAGCGAGCGTCGCCCGGAGGATCATCAACGACGTGGCGTCGTCATCGGCAATCAGGATGTGCATTGCGTTCCTCCACCCGACGGGCACGGCCGCCGTCGGCAAGCAACTTGGTCATCCGTCCGTGCCCGTGCGCGGCAGCTCTTGCGAGGGGTCTGCGATCATCGCCAGGATCTCCACGCGCGCGCGATCGAAGGCTTGCTCGAGCCGCCCGACGGCCCGATCCGCGTCGTCGACGATTCCGGCCGCGCCGCATTCCTCGAGCTCGCGCGCGAGCTGGCCGAGCTGCAACGCACCGACTTCGAGTGAAGCGCCCTTCAAGGCGTGTGCCTCGGCGCGGATCCGCTTCGGGTCGCGGTCCTGAGCCGCCTGGCGAAGAGTGGCGATCCGCTGGACGGTATCGGCGAGATAGGTCTCGTACACCTCCGTCACGAACGCTGCGTTCCCGTCTCCTGCGAGGTCGCGCACGCGCTCGACGGCAGCGGCGTCGAGCACGGGCTTCGCGTCCGCCGGGGGATTCGGCGTGGTCGTCTTGGGCTCCACGAGCTTGAGCGCTGAGGGCCGCGAGGTTTCCGCCCACTGGAGCAGGATGGCCCGGAGGTCCTCGAGCACGACGGGCTTCGCCAGGTAGTCGTCCATGCCGGCCGCGAGGCAGCGCTCGCGGTCGCCCTTCAGGGCCTTCGCGGTCATGGCCACGATGATGACCCGCCGACCGCGGTAGTCGCGGCGCCGGATCGCTTTCGTTGCCTCGAACCCGTCCATGACCGGCATCTCGCAATCCATGAGGATCGCGTCGTAGGGGCGCTGCTTCGACATCTCGAGCGCTTCCTTGCCGTTGCCGGCGAGGTCGGCCCGACAGCCGAGCTTGTCGAGCAGCAGCGACGTGATCCGCTGGTTGACGGGATTGTCGTCGACGACCAGCACACGCGCATCGAGTGCCACGGCTTGCGTCTGCATCGCGCCGGTGCGCTTCGCGACCAGGCTGGCGCGGGTCACCATCTCTACCGGGCGTTGCTCGAGGTGGGCCGACCACAACGTCACCAGCGTGTCCATCAGCTCCGAGGGCCGCACCGGCTTCGGCAGGTAGGCGGCGAACCCAGCCTCCGAGGTGCGATCGACGTCGGCCCGCCGGGCGATCGAGCTGAGCAGGACGAGCAGCGTGGCTCGCAGCGCGGCATCGGCCTTGATCGCGCGCCCGAAGGCGTGGCCGTCCATCTCGGGCATCTCGAAGTCGACGAGCGCGATCCGGAACGGGTCGCCCTCGGCCTGCGCCTGACGCATCGCAGCGAGCGCCTCAGCGCCCGACGCGAAGCTGCCGTTCCTCATGCCCCAGCTCACGATCTGCTCGTGCAGCACCTGGCGGTTGATGGGGCTGTCGTCCACAACCAGCACCCGCACGTCACGCAGATTGATCGGCAGCACCGCCGGGCTCGCTTGGTCCTCGGCGAGCGGCAAAGGCACCGAGAGCCGGAACGTCGACCCCTGGCCGAGCACGCTCTCGGCCGTGAGCGAGCCTCCCATCAGCTCGGCCAGCCGGCGGCTGATCGCCAGGCCGAGCCCTGTTCCGCCGTGGGTCCGCGTGGTGGAGGCATCGGCCTGGGTGAACATGCCGAAGACGTGCTCGAGCTTCTCGGGTGAGATCCCACAGCCCGTGTCGTGCACGGCGACATCCACGTGCGAGACGCCGTTCGTCGGCTCCGGGACGGCGACGCTGACCATCACGTGGCCGCGCTCGGTGAACTTGATCGCGTTGTTGACGAGGTTCACCAGGATCTGCCGAATCCGGCTCTGATCCCCCATGAACCGTCGGCGACCTCCGGGGGCGTATCGCACGATAACGTCGAGGCCCTTCTTCTCCGCCTGAACCGTGAACACGTCGCCGACCTCTTCGATCGACCGCAGCAGGTCGAACGGTTGTGGCTCGATGCTGAGCTTGCCGGCCTCGATCTTGGAGAAATCCAAAATGTCATTGATCACGGCGAGCAGCGTGTCGGCGCTCGTCCTCGCGATCTCGAGCAGCTCGCGCTGCTGCGGCTCGAGGGGAGTATCCAGCACCATGCCGATGGTGCCGATCACGCCGTTCATCGGCGTGCGGATCTCGTGACTCATGGTGGCGAGGAACTCGGACTTGAGCCGCGACGCATCCAGCGCCTTGTCGCGCGCGGCGGCGAGCCCGGCGTCGCGCTCGAGGTCCTCGGCCATGCGATTGAAAGCCGTCCCCAGCCGCCCCAGCTCGTCGCGGGAGCCGACGGTGACGCGCGCGCTGAGATCACCCTGGCCGATCCGGCTGGCGGCGTCGGCGGTTGCCTGGACGGGTCGCACGATGAGTCGCCGCAGCACGACGCTCTGGATCACCCCGAACGCGAGCAGCAGCCCGAGGAGCCCCAACATGCTCCGGACGTAGGCCTCCCGCAGATGCCGCTCGGCCGAGGTGAGGTCCATGTCGAGCGAGATCGCGCCCAGAATGGGCGCGTTCGCCGGATCGTGCGAGGCGCTCAGCGAGCGGCTGAGTCGGAAGTATCGCCTGCCGTTCTGCTCGTACTCGAAGTACACCTCGTTCGGGGCGTTCATCAGCGACGCAAGGTGTGCCTGCGCGTCACGCGATCCGACGCGGTGCGAGTCGGTGTCCGCGATGATCGTGAACGAGCGATCGACGACGCTCAATCGCGCGATGTGTTCGACGTGTTGGGTGACGCGCGCCAGGATGGACTCGAGGTCCCTGGGGGTGAACAGCTCGGGGTGCCCGGCCAGGACTTCCTCGATCGAACGGAGAACCGTGTCTCCGTGGTCGTGAAGCCGGGCATCGAGGTCCGCGACCATGCTCCGATGATGGAGCCAGCCGACGGCCAGCAGGATCAGGCTGATCGCGACGAGCTGATACGCCGTGAGCTTGGTCGCGAGCGATTGGGGGAGCTTGATGGGCATAGCGGCTCGGCCCTCGTCGGTGGGACCGTCATGGGAGGTATCGGCTGGTGGGAAGCGAAGTTGGAGAGTTTTATACGGCCCTGCCCGACGTGTCCTAGCTTGATCCCAGCTAGAGCGCGAGTTAACGTGCCTCAACTCTTTTCAGCATACCCAACCGGCCTCACGGGAGCCTATCGCATGGACACCTGGAAACGATTCGGTGAGAAGGAAGTCTCGCACTCGATGGCGCACTACCTCCAGGCCGTCGCTTCGCTCAAGGACGAGAAGGGATTCGTGCGCGTCGGCGACATCGCCGACCGCCTCGGCGTGTCGAAGAGCGGCGTGACGTCCATGCTCCACACGCTCCACGCGCGCGGATTCGTCGATCACGAGCGCTACGGCTGCGTCGAGCTGACGCCGACTGGTCGACAGCTCGCCGAGCGCACCGAGTCGAATCGGCGCGTGCTCAGCGTGTTCCTGTCCGACATCCTCGCGGTCCCCGAGGAGGTCGCGGCCGAGGACGCGTGCATGATCGAGCATCTCGTGAGCCCGCAGGTCATGGTCGAGCTGCTTCGATTGACGTCGTTCATGCGCGGCGAGCACCCCGCGGCGATTGCGTTCCGCCAGGCCTTCAACGCCAGTCCCGGGGCGTGCGCCCACCACCCCGCGGGCACCTGCGATCTGTGCGGCCCGTCGTGCCTGCGCGACAGCCTGCTGCCGCCGTCGCTCGGCGGCCTGCACCCCGTGGCGATCGAGGGTAATGGAAGGTGAACGAACGCGAACCCAGCGGGAACGGAGTTCGCTCGCTGGACGAGCTGGCACCGGGGGAGGCGGGAGTGGTCGTGAGCGTCGACACCGACGCCGCGATCGCGCGCCGACTGATGGAGCTGGGACTCGTGCCCGGCACGCGGGTCGAAGTCGTGCGGCGCGCGCCGCTCGGTGATCCGATCGAGCTGCGGCTGCGCCAGGTCCATCTCTCGATCCGCCGCTCGGAGGCGGAGCACATCCATGTCGCGAGCACCTGAGGCACCGGGAATCCCGCTCGAGCTGCACGCCGTGCGCCCGTCGCCGGCGCCGGCCAAGGCGTCCGCGCGCCGCACCATCGCCGTGCTGGGCAACCCCAACGCCGGCAAGAGCACGCTGTTCAATGCGCTGACCGGGCTGCGGCAGAAGGTCGGCAACTACCCCGGCGTCACCGTCGAGAAGAAGGTCGGAGCGTGCGATCTGCCGTCCGGCCGCCGCGTCGAGCTGCTCGACCTGCCCGGCAGCTACAGCCTGCACCCCGGCTCGCCCGACGAGGTGATCGTGCGCGACGTGCTGCTCGGGCTCCAGCCCGACACGCCGCCCCCCGACCTGATCGTGCTCGTGGTCGACGCCACGCACCTCGACCGCAATCTCTACCTGGCGCTCCAGGTGATCGAGATTGGGCGTCCGGTGATCATCGCGCTCAACATGATGGACATCGCCGAGGCGCGCGGGGTTCAGATCGACGAGCGCGCGCTCGAGCGCCAGCTCGGCGTGCCGGTCGTCGGCATCTCGGCCGCGAAGGGCACCGGGCTCGGGCATCTGCGGCGGCTCATGGATCGCGACGTCGAGCCGTCGACACGGCACTTCCGCCGCTGGCCGGCCCACGTGACGCGCGTGATCAAGAGCCTCGAGGAACGCCTGCCGCGGCATCCGCTGCTGCCCGATCGCGGCCGGCAGGACCTGGCCATGGCGCTGCTGCTGGACGACGGCGAGGACGATGCGCTCGCCCGCGCCGCGCCGGCCGACGTGCTCGACGACGTGCGCACGCTGAAGCGGCGGCTCGACCACGTCGATCCGGGCTGGCGCGGCGACGACGTCGAGGGCCGGTACGAGGCGATCGGCGACGTCCTGGCCCAGGCGCTGGTGGCCCCCGGGCGCCGTCACGACCCGGCACGGGAGCGGATCGATCGCGTGCTCACGCACCGGGTGTTTGGGCCGCTGATCTTCGTGCTGATCATGGGCGCGATCTTCCAGTCGGTGTTCGCCTGGGCGCAGCCGGTGATGGACGCGATCGACTTCGTGGTCGGGCGCTTCGGCGCCGCCGTCCACGCGCTGCTGCCCGCGGGACCGCTGCGCTCGCTGGTCGTGGACGGCGTCATCGCCGGCGTGGGGACCACGCTGACGTTCGTGCCGCAGATCGCGGTGCTGTTCTTCTTCATCTCGCTGCTCGAGGACACGGGCTACATGGCGCGCGCCGCGTTCATCATGGACCGGCTCATGGGTAAAGTGGGGCTGTCGGGGCGTGCGTTCATTCCGCTGCTGTCGTCGTTTGCGTGCGCGATCCCCGGCATCATGGCCACGCGCACCATCGACAACCGGCGCGATCGGCTGACCACGATCGTCATTGCGCCGTTCATGTCGTGCAGCGCGCGGCTGCCGGTCTACGCGCTGCTGATCGGGGCGTTCGTGCCGAACCGCTGGGTCGGGTTCGTGACGCTGCCGGGAATCACCCTGTTCTCGATGTACTTCCTGGGGATCCTCGCCGCGATCGCCGTGGCGTGGATGCTCAAGCGCACCGTGCTGCGCGGCGGGCGACCGCTGTACGTGATGGAGCTGCCGCCGTATCGCATGCCGTCGTGGCGCTCGGTGCTCATCACCGTGCGCGATCGCGTGCTGCTGTTCGTGCGCAAGGCCGGGACCGTGATCCTGGCCGTGTCGGTCGTGCTGTGGTTCCTGGCGTCGTACCCGCGCGGCGGCGTCGAGGCCGATGCGTTGCGAGCGCAGATCGCCACCGCTCAGCGGGCGGGCGACGTCGCGCACGCGAAGGTGCTCGAGGACGACCTCGCCGGCACGGTGCTGCGCAACAGCTTCGCCGGCCACGTCGGACGGGCGATCGAGCCCGTGATCCGGCCGCTCGGCTTCGACTGGAGGATCGGCATCGGGCTCATCACCTCGTTCGCCGCGCGCGAGGTCATGGTGTCCACCATGGCGACCGTCTTCAACTTGGGCAAGGCCGATGCCGACCCCGTGTCGCTGCGCGAGACGCTGCGCCACGCGGTCGATCCTCGCACCGGCGCCCGCGCCTACACGCCGCTCATCGCCGTCAGCCTGATGGTGTTCTTCGTGCTGGCGTGCCAGTGCATGTCGACGGTCGCCGTGGCCCGGCGTGAGACGAACTCGTGGCGCTGGCCGCTGTTCATGGTGGTGATGATGAACGTGCTGGCGTGGCTCGCGTCGTTCGCGATCTTCCAGGGCGGCCGGCTGCTGGGGCTCGGATGAGCGCCGGATTCGGCATTCAGGACGGGATCGTCGCGCTGTTGGCCGCGGGCGCTCTGGCGTGGCTGGTGCGCCGGTGGTGGGTGCGGCGGCGCGCGAAGCGTTGCGCCTGTGACGGCTGCCCCGTGGCGGAGCAGATCGAGCGGCATGTGGCGGCTGCTGCGGATTCGGGTAACGGCTCCCTGATCACGATCGAGGGCCTCGGCCCGAAGCGCTCGTAGCCGCACGCGGTCGTTAGTGGCCGCGCTCGCCACTCCACGGAATGACTTCTTCAGACGTCCCGTCGTGGAGTGATCGCTCCGCGCATTCCGCGGGCCGGTCCGGCCACCCACCTGTTCTCCGTCAAGCTCGGCTTCGACCTGCTCGTGACGCGCTGACGCCCCCGGGCATTTGCCGGATTCTGCTATCATCCGGCGCTCGACTCCGCCCTGAGGCATTGCCCGCCATGCGCTCGACCGTACTCCTTGCCTGGAGCGTCCGGATTGCCGCGACGACTCGTCTCGCGCGGAGCGGTTGTCTGCTCGTGGCCGCAGCCGCCGCAGCGGCTGCGCTCATGCCCGCGCGCGCCGCAGCAACCCTGCCGCCCGACGAGGCGCCCACGAGTCAACAGGCGCGCCTCGATCCCCGGTTGCCGGTGCCCATCCTCGATGCGACGGAGGTTCACGCCGGCGATCGTGTCACGTTCCACTGGCGCTCGCTCGGAGACGCGGCGGAGGAGCTCGAGCTGGTGTTCTCGATCGACGACGGGCGTCACTACGACGTCCGCGTCTCGCCCGAGCTATCGGGCGGCGAATACCGGTTCGAGTGGCGCGTGCCCAACGTGGGCGTTCACCAGGCGCGGGTGCGGCTGCGCGCGCGGATTCTCGGACGTGAGACGAGCGGCCCCGTCGGGGCTCCGTTTCGCATCGTCCCCAATCCGCTGCGCGCGCCCGAACGCTGGGCGTATCGCCACGGCGAGTGGTGGGAGGACGCGGGCGGTGAGCCGTTCGAGCTTCCCGGCCTGATCATGCCGCCCCGCCTGCCGAGCCTTCGCTCCGACGCCGACGCGCGTGATGACGCCGTCGTCGTCCGCACTTTTGCATCATCGCCCCTGACACCCGGCGGCACGCTCGCGCCATCGAGCGGGGCTGCCGTCCACGATCCCGCTTCGCCCTCCGACCCGTCGCCCCGGACGTTCCGTCCGATGCGGGAGTGAGCGCGCGACCGAACCGTCGCGTGATGCTCCGCAGCGCGTGCCCGGCCGTCGTGGCTGGGCTCCGCGGGTCTTGCTGTCCGCTTCCTGGAGGTGCGCCGACCATGCGATTTCATCGCTGGATCCGATGGGTTGTCGTTTGGATGGTGGCCGTGACGTCCATCCCCGTGCTCGCAGCCGGTGCGAGCGCGGCATCCGACGAACCCGACACGCTGATTCGTACCGACCGGCCGGAGCGCTATCAGATCTCAGTCTCCGCCACCAAGCTGCCGCGGCGCACGGAAGAGGTCGCGAACGGACTCACCATCGTCAGCGGCGACGAGTTGCGGCGCCGCGGCACGCGCACGCTGGCCGAGGCGTTGCAGGACGTCATCGGCCTCGACACGGGCGAGGGCTCGGACAACGGCACCACGACGCCCAACCTGGGGCTCTGGGGGCTCAAGGAATTCGACGCCCTGCTCGTGACGCTCGACGGCGTTCCGGTGGGCGGCCCGTTCAACCCGTCGCTGACGCAGATTCCCGTGGCGGACATCGACCGCATCGAGGTCGTGAAGGGCCCGCAGGGCACCCTGTACGGCATCTCCGCGTTCGCCGGCATGGTGCAGGTGTTCACCCGCGATTCCGAGCAGAGCCGCGTGTACGCGGTGGGGGGCGGTGGCTCGTTCTCGAGCTGGCAGGGTCACGGCTCGCTGAGCCAGAGATTTGGCGACGGCACGCGGGTGATGGTCTCCGCCGGCGCCCAAGATCGTGACGGCTGGCAGGACCGCACGCCGGGGGTGCAGCAGCGCGGGCGCGTCGTCGTTTCGCGGCCGTTCGGCAAGGTTCAAGCACTGCTCGATGGCGGTGCCTATTACGACTCCCAGCGTTGGGGCTCGCCGCTGCCCGTCGAGGCCGGCGCGGCGATCAACGGCTTCGAGGTCGATCGCAACTACGCCGTGCGCGGCGCGCGGCTCGACCATCACGTCGTCTCCGGGCGGCTGCGCGTCACGGCTCCGCTCATCGGCCGGGTGCAGGTCGACAACACGTTCGGCGCCCACCAGGACCAGCAGCTCTCGGTACGCAGCTTCGTGGAGCCGGATCCGACGACGTCGGCCCCCGGCGTCACGACGCCGTCCGCAGGCGTGCTGCTGCGCCCGCTCGAGACGGCGGTGTTCAACGAACTGCGACTCCTCACGAACCTCGAGGCGGACGGCCGCCACGACGTGGTGGCCGGCGGCGCCGTGACCTACGGGCGTGTCTCGGCATCGGGAGAAGGCTTCGACTTCGACCAGAACCTGGGTGACTTCTCGTCGATTCCCGACGTCGCCTCGATCCCCGTGGGTGATCTGCGCTCGTTCCGCGATCGGCGCACGTTCCTCGGCGCCTACTTGCGCGACGAATGGACGCCGGTCAGCCGGGTGACGATCGGCGGCGGCGGTCGTTACGACAACGCATCGGAGACGCTGCACGCCCAGGCGCAGGAGCAGGGGCCGCCGCTCGGGCCGTTCGAGGTGGCCGACGACAACCGCACCGATCATGCGTGGTCGGGCGACCTGTCGGCGCTGGTGCGGTTGCTGCCGCATCCGACGGGCCGGTTCGACGTCGTGAACCTGTATGGAAACTGGAAGAGCTCGTTCAAACCGGCGGCACCGAATCTCCAGGAGCCCGAAGGCGCGAAGATCCTCGACCCGGAGCGCACGCACTCGCTCGAGGGCGGTCTCAAGGCGCGCGGACTCGAGCGCCAGGTGGGACTGGACCTCAGCTGGTTCGACATGACGTTCGAGAACATGGTGGTATCGACGCTCGACGCCACGGGCACGAATACGATCTTTGTCAACGCGGGCAAGGAGAGCTTCAAGGGCGTCGAGGCCGAGCTGACCGTGAGCCCGAAGATCGTGCCCGGCACGACCCTCGCGTTGGGCTACGCCTACCACGATGCGCGCTTCGTCAACTTCACGTTCGTGACGCCCGGTGGGACGGTGGCCGACGTCGGCGGCAAGCGAATCGAGCTGGTCCCGCGCGAGCTGTTTAGCGCCAGGCTGGATCTACAGGCGCCGCATGGCATCGGCGTGTTCGGGGCGGTGCGCTATCAGGGCAAGCGCCCGCTCACGCGCCGCAACACGTTCTGGGCGGATCCGTTCACCGAGCTCGACGCCGGCGCGTCGTACACGTTCCAGCGCTACCACCTCTCGGTCGTTGGCCGGAATCTCGGCGACGACCGCCATTACACCACCGAGAGCGAGCAGGGCGACTCGCAGTTCTACGTCGCGCCCCCTCGACGGGTGAGCGCCGAAGTGAGCGTGTCGCTCTAGAGTCGGCAGGAAACGGACGAGGGGCCGGGCGATCCGCCGGGCCCCCTTCGTCGCTCCTGGGATCAAGTCGCTGCGCGCGGGCCGCGCGCGTGCTTCCTGCTGCGCCCCGCGCTCAGTGTTTCGCGGCGGCGCTCCGGTTGCGAGCCACGCCCTCCCGAACCCGCGTCGAGGAGCTCGTCGATCGAGCACGGCTTGGTGATGAATCGGAAGATCTGGCCGGACTTGACGACCTCGTCGATGCCGGCGACCCGGGTGAGTCCCGTGATCAAGATGCGAGCCGCGTCGGGCGCTCGAGTCTTGACCTCGGCGAGGAACGTCGACCCGCTCATGCCGGGCAACTTGAGATCCGCGATGACGACGGCGAACGGTCCGGCCTGCTCGAGGCGTTCGAGGCCGGTGGCGCCGTCCAACGCCGTGACGACGCGAAACTCGGGGGACAGGCAGCGAGCGATCTGCCTGAGCAGCACCGCGTCGTCGTCGACGCACAACACCGCCGCACGCGAGCCAGAAGATTCGCTCGATGGAACCATTCTCAGCACCTCGCCCCCAGCCAGGGCATGGCATGCGGCCTGCCGCTCCTGTTATCGACAGCGCCGTTTGTGCCAGCCAGAGGAATCTCGCTCTGATTGGGACGATCTGGACGCTGGACCCCAAACCCGGTGCGACGTCCGGCAGCCGGACCCCCAACCATCGGCCCGGCCGCAAGTCCAAGCTCAGTAGTTACTTCCCGCGATGCGCGAGGGCCGGGGGGCGGGTCGCACGCGGTCGATCTCACCCGGGGGCCGCGGGATGAACTCGTAGATGAACGCCTCGTTCTCGCTGAGTCCCTCGAAGTCGAGCACCTCGGCATACCCCACCGCGTATCCCGACTCGGCGCCGGCGGCGCAGATTCCGTGGATCGTGTTGCCGACGATGAAGGTCTCATTGCCCGCGACCTCGCCCGGCTCGACCTGGGTGAGCCGCTCGTCCCAGCCATGGCCCGAGGAGCCGGCGATGAACGGCTGCAGACCGCTGCGTCTGCCGCCGACCCAACCGTGGCCGAAGGCGTCGAAGCCGATGCAGTGGATCTGGAACCCGCCCGAGCTGCGGCGCGTGATCGATGCGGGAGAGAAGCTCCCGGACGCACCGCGGAACAGGGCGCCCTGCAGCGAGTCGCCGATCGCGTAGTTGCCGGCGAGCCACGCGTAGCCTTCGGGGTCGAACGCCAGCGCGTTGAATTGCAGGCTCGGATACCCGACAGGTCCCTGCCGCAGCGTCCAGCCATGAGTGCCGTCGTCCACGTACACCGCGCCACCTGCGACGTCGAACCGCGCGCCGGCTGCGTACCATGTGCCATCGGGAGCGCGGCCGATCGCGGCGAGCCACCACGGCGGACCGCCCGAGGGCGGCTGTACCGAGTCGCGCGACCAGGCGCCCGAGGCGTACGTGATCGCCGCGCCGGCGGTGCCGTTGGCGGAGGTGCCCACCGCACGCAACACGAGCCCGGGTCCCGATCCCTGGGCGGCGATCCCGAGCAGATCGATCCCCGATAGATCGCCCGCGCCCGCGATCGGGAACTCGGTCCACACGCCGCCGACGTAGTGATAGACCACCGGCAGGATCAGGCTCGGGTCGGGTTCGTAATCGGCGACGCGCCCGCACGCCCACACGGTGCCGTCGCTCGCGATCACCGCGGCGCGAATCACCGTGCTCGTCCCGGCCGACGCCGGCGGCATCGCGATCGGCGTCCACAGGCCGCCGGTGCGCTCGAGGCAGACGGGGGTGTTCGCGATGCGGCCCTCGGGGCGGTCGTAGCCGATCGCCAGCACCGGACCGCCGGGGGGAGTGACGACCGCGGTGAGCGCCGCACGACGCACCGTGAGCCCCTTCGCAAAGTCCCACACCATGATCGGGGGTGGCTTCTTCTCGCTGCACCCCGTCACGGTCAGCGCGACGAGCGCGAGCGCCGGCGCGAGGACGACGCGCGCCCGCACGACGACGGCGAGCGCCCGAGCGACGGCGGTGCTCGTGGCGCGGAGGCTCATCGCATGCCCGAGATTCGCAGCTCGATGCTGCGACCTTCGCCCCGGGCGAGGATCGAGCCGGGAACGAGGTAGTAGGTGTGGGTCTCGTTGGCGACGTTTCGCACCGTGGCGGCGGCGACCAGTGACACGCCGTCGCTCGTCCATTGCCGTTCCGCGATGAGGTTGACGAGCACGAACGGATCGGTCGCGCGATCGAGCGCTCCGAGTCGAGTGGAACGTCCGTGGCCTTCCACCTCCGCACGGAACCCCGTGGTCCGACGCCCGCCGGCCGGATCGGGGCGCCAACCCAAGCCGACACCCCAGCGCGGCGGTGGGATCGACGACAGGGGACGATCGGTCGTCCGATCCTGGCCGCTCACGTAGTCGATCCGACCATCGATCGACAGCCGGTCGGAGACGTGAGCCGCGGCGGTCGCCTCGCCGCCCGTGAATCCAGCGTCGCGGCTCACGTAACGGTAGGTGTTGGACCCTGGCGCCGTCGGCTCGAGCGCGACGTACGAATCGATTCGTCGCCAATAGCCGTGGATGGAGCAAAGCACCGGGCCCGCCTCGTATCGCGCGCCCGCCTCGGCCCCGAAGCCGTGTTCCGCATCCAGACCGCGACCGCCGATCTCGTATCGATCGGTGCCCGGCACCCGACCGCGCGAATACAGCTCGGCAATCGTCGGCGGACGCCACGAGCGCGTACCCTCGAGCGAAATCGTGAGCCCCGGCGCCGCGTCCCACGCCGCCTCGAGCGAGCCGGTCCAATTGCGGAAGCCGCGCTGGTCGTTCGGCAAGCCCAGCGCCAAGGACTCGTCGGTCTCGACGTGGCGCACGTCCGAGCGGGCGCCGGCGGAGACGTCGACGTCTCCGAGCCGGGTCTCGGCGATCGCAAACGCGGCACCGGCGACGACATGTGCGCCGGGGGGCAGGGGTTGCGAGCCGGAGTCCTCGGCTCGCTGCGCGAGCCCCACGACGCCGGCTGTCCCGCGTACGCCGCCGATCGTGTGGCGCCCCGCCAGTTCCGCCGAGTAGGCATCGAAGCGCGGCGTTGCTTCGCCCGAGCCGATCCCGTCGTCGGCGTTCAAGCGGCGGTGCTGCCACTGGGCGTTCAGCTCGAACCCCGTGCCCGACAGGGGCACCGCGCCCGCGAGCTGAACCCGGGTGTCATCGAGCCTGCGGTGGAGAGGCGTGGGGCCGGATGACGAGCCCTCGTCGATCCGACCGACGTCGTTCACGATCCGAACACCCAGCCCACCCCCCGCGAGTCGATAGCGCACGCTCGCGTCGCCGCTGCCGAGATTCGAACGCGCCGACAGCGTGCCTCCACCGGGATAGTGAAGATCGCCGCTGTGCCTCCCCGCGCCCGTCACGACCCACGCGAGCGGACCTCGCGCGCCGGCCACCTGGAGCCGTCCGCCGCCCGCCTCGTCGCCGTTCGAGGCTTCCAGCTCACCGCCGATGCGGGTCGCCTCGTCATCGCGGGGCGGAGCGAAGGGCTCCAGGCGCAGCACGCCGGTCAGCGGATCGCTGCTGTATCTCAGGCTCGGCGGGCCGCGCAGCCAGTCGATCCGCCGCGCGAGCGCCGGGTCCGAGGCGACGCCGTCGAGGTCGACCTCCGGGATCGCGAGCATCGGCAAGCCGCCGTCGACGACGGCAACGCGTTCACCGGACAGGCCGCGAATCGCGACGCGCGACAGCCGATCGTTGGGACTCACCGCCTGAACGCCAGTGAGCCCGTCGACGGCGCGGGCGAACGAGGCGCCGGGCGGCGAGCAGAGGCACGGCGCCGCGTGCGGCGAGGACGAGTCGGCGCCGGCGATCGAGCGCGCGCCCATCGCGCGGATCGACTCGGCGCTCGCGCTCGCCGTGCGGATCGGCGCGTCGATCACGTGAGCGCCTGCGGCCCGAGGGCCGCCGCCTGCCGCGACGAACAGCGCGCCCACGGCGAATACCGGCAGGACGCCGTCGAAAGCCCGCCGGCTCACAATTCGGCCTCGACGATGGCGCGACCCACGAAGCGGTAGAGGTGCGAGCCCTCGCCCACGAAGCCGCCGAGTCGCAGCCGCATCCGGTTGGGCAACCGGATGCGTACGCTAGGACCGTACTGCGTCAGTCGCTCGATCCGCTCGCGACGGTACTCGAAGCCATAGGTGACGGCGCCGCTCTCGGGGAACCGCAAGCCGACACCCTGCATGGTGCCGTGCCGAGTGAACGGCACGAGCAGCTGGTCCCAGCCCCAATTGAAGGTGGCGAGCACCGAGCCCGCGAACTCACGGGTTGCGACGACTCGCGTGCCGAACCGGCGCTCGTACGAGAGGTGCTTCGCGGCGGTCGTCTCGGTTTCGTACTCGGCCGCCACGGCCAGCGCCAACGGCCAGCGCGGCTGCTCGAGCAGAACGTAGCGCGATTCGCCGCGCCAGCCCGCGAGCTCGAGCCCACGGCCGCGGTCCACGAACGACGTCGTGCCTTCCGCCAGCCACGCGCGCGTGACCCCGAGCTCCAGCTCGGGCGTGAACCACCCCTGCAGTCGGTAGTCCCGGTCGACGCGTGAATCCGAGGCCAGCTCGAACCCCAGCTCGCGGCTTTCGAGCGCCTTCGCGACCAGAGTCTCGTTGGTGAAGTCGTCTCCGGCTCCGAACGCCACCGCGGGCGCCAGCAGCACGACCGCGATCAGCACTCCGAAATCGCGGAAGTGCTTGCGCACCGATCAGAGCGAGCCGGGCTCGGTCCAGCGGAACACGCGCCGGCCCTCGGAATCCCTGAATGACCCCGCCACAATCACGATCAGGTCGATCACGACCCAGATGCCGAAGCAACCGAGGGTCAGGAGCATGAGAATCCCGGTTCCGATCTTCCCAACGTAGAACCGATGAACGCCAAACGCCCCGAGAAAGAAGCACAGGAGCAAGGCGACCAGCCGAGACTTGGGTGAGACGTCGGACGCGGTCACGGTGCGGCCCTCCAGTACCCGAGTGAACATCCCGGCTGGAGCATACATCGGGGGCGTGGGTCGCGCGCAATAAGTTGGGGGACGTCGTTCTCGGAACGCTCGGGGGCCGCTCCCGAGCAACTTCGAACTCGTCCCCCGTATGGGTCGACGCCGGACGCCGTCACGCCGGTGGCGGTCGGGCTCCTGCTCGACGATTGATCGAGTCGGGACGGGGAGTGCGCTCGTTGCGATTCACGCGCCACCTGTCTGAAATGCGCCTGCGAATCCGTCCGTCCCCAGGCGAGGCACCCGGTGCTCCCGCCAGAACGGCGCTTCGCGGTGGCGATCCAGCCACGACGCGAGCCGCGCCGGGGATCCCAAGTCGGTCCAGCCGCAAGAGGGGACTGCGACGAGGCGAAGCCTGCCGGGATCACGTTGCAGCACGTCTCGACAAAAGTCGTATTCGGGCAGCCGCTCGAACATCGCCTGCAACGCGTCGGCGTCGGCTCCGAACCCGATCAGGCCGCGCAGATAGCTGCGCGCCAACGTGGGGAGCGAGTGCTCGTACGCGCCGTACAGCGCAGCGCCAGTAGTTGCGAAGATGAAGCTGTTCCACATCGCTCCCGCGTGCGCCAACTGCGCCGCCGAGGTCAGCGAGGGCTTTTCGATGAAGGCTCGCACCCGCCGGCTCGAACCCGAGGACCCGGGCCCAGGGACGATCAAGCCGTACTCCGAATCGAGGTGAGTCGGCGGGAAGCCCAGGAGCACCAGGTCCTCGGGGAACAACTTCGCCGCGCGCGTCGCGCGAATCACCGACCCCAGCACGACGGCTTCGTTGTCGAAGTCGTGGTCGGAGGGCATCACCACGATGCGAGGCGAGCGGTCCCGCAAGTGGATCTGGACCAGCGCATGGAGGATGGCGATCGCGGTGCCGCGGCTGGCCGGCTGCGACAGCGCGCTGCCCGCGGGTAGCCGCGCGAGCTCGGGCTCCCACCATTCACGATGGGCCTCGAGCACTGCGACGAGTATGTGATCGGGAGAGCGCTCGATCGATCGTCGCGGCGACCAGGGTGCGATCGTCGCGGAACCGGCAGAACTGCTTCGGCACCGCGACGCCGTCCCGCATCGTCGTGTACGCCTGAACACGCCGGCCCTCGCCACCGGCGAGCACCACGACCCACACCGGCGGGGCGTCCGTGTCGATCGCTCCCGCGGGTCGTGGCGCAGGCGCTGTGTACGCCCGTGACTTGAGGCCGTGGTGTGGTTCCAGCACCGCGCAGGCGACCACCGGCGGGCTCTCCGCGTCGGGGTCCCAGCGTCGCTTCATCATCGTTCCTCCGTGCGCCGGCCGGTTCGATCAGGGTCGATGGATCGGAATGCGAGACACATGCCAGAAGCGCCGAGCCTGCGTAAGTCACGGCCACACCGAACGCCGCCGAGTCGCCCACGGTTCACGGGTCCGCGCGTTCGGTCCCTTCCCGCCCCGCGACACGGGAACGGCCGGGCTGTCCGCGCGACGAAGCGCGGAATTCGAGGCATCGGCGTCGATGGGGCGTTTCGCCACGCCGCGGGCGAAACGCGCCGCCGGGTGAGATCAGTGTGAAGACGAGGAGTATTGCTTGAGCTTGCGGTACAGCGTCTTGCGGTCCACGGCCAGCAGCCGCGCCGCCGCGGCGCGGTTGCCACCCACGGCGGCGAGCGTGCGCAGGATGTGCTCACGCTCCAAGTTCGCGAGCGACGCTGCCGTGGCGCCCGCCACCGCGGTCGGCTCGGGGATCACGTGACGCCGGAGCGGCGGGGGCAGGTCGCCGACGCCGATCGTGTCGGTGTGTCCCAGCACCAGCGCCCGCTCGATGCTGTTCTCGAGCTCGCGGACGTTGCCGGGCCAGTCGTGTCGGCGCAGCGCCTCGAGGGCGATCGGCTCGATGCCCGCCGTGGGCTTGCCCAGCCGCCGGCCATGCTTCGCCAGGAAGTGGCGAACCAGCGGGACGAGGTCTTCCATTCGCTCGCGTAGCGGCGGCACGTGTACGGTGATGACGTTCAGGCGGTAGAACAGGTCTTGCCGGAACCGGTCGGTGCGTGCCTGCTGCTCGAGGTCTGCGTGGGTCGCCGCGACGATCCGCACGTCGACGGGAATCGGCGCGGCCGCCCCGATCGGCTGGATCTCGCGCTCCTGGAGCACCCGTAACAGCTTGACTTGCAGCACGGGAGCCATATCGCCGATCTCGTCGAGCAGCAGCGTGCCGCCTTCGGCTTCGCGAAACAGGCCGCGATGGTCCTCCCGCGCATCGGTAAAGGCACCGCGGCGATGCCCGAATAGCTGGCTCTCGAGCAGGTGCTCCGGAATCGCCGAGCAATTGATCGCCAGGAACGGTGCCGCGTGGCGCGGGCTCGCCGCGTGCAGCGTGCGCGCCAGCAGCTCCTTTCCGGTGCCGCTCTCGCCCAGCAACAGCACCGGCGAGTCGGCGGGTGCGGCGCGCAGTGTCAGCTCGATGACCTTTCGCATCGCCGCCGACTCCGCGATGATCTCGGACGCGCCCGACCGCGCCGCCGCGCCGTCCAGCGCCAGGTCCTGCCATAGCCGATGCGTCGTCACGGCGCTCTCGACCGCGGCCAAGAGCTGCTCGATCTTGAACGGCTTGGCGACGTAGTGAAACGCCCCCGCACGCATCGCGTCGACCGCCGAATCGATGCTGCCGAACGCGGTGATGATCACGACGGGTACGCCGGGCTCGGTGGCCCGCACCTGCGTCAGAAGGTCGCGCCCCTTGAGCCCCGGCATCATCAGGTCGGTGACGATGACGTCGACGCTCCGCTCGCTGAGGCGCTTGAGCCCCTCCAAACCGTCGGCCGCGGCGCGCACCTCGTAGCCGGCCTCGCGCAGCTCCTCTTCGAGGAACATACGCATCTCGGCGTCGTCCTCCACGATCAACACGGAGCGTTCGGGCTTCATGCCACCTCCACGGTCCCACGCGCCGCGCGGCGCGACGGCTGTTCGAGCGGCAGACAGACCGTGGCGCAGGTGCCGTGGCCCGGCTGGCTCCGCAGCTCGATCCAGCCGCCATGTTCGCGCACGATGCCGTACGAGATCGCCAGCCCGAGCCCGGTGCCGCTGCCGATCTCCTTGGTCGTGAAGAACGGCTCGAAGACCCGCTCCAGATGCTGCGGCGCGATGCCGGTCCCGGTGTCCTCGAACGACACGGCCACGCAGCGCCGCGACTGGGGGCCGTTCGTGGAATGCACGCGATCGGAGAGCGCGGCGGCGATGCGCAGCACGCCGCCCAGCGGCATCGCGTCGGCCGCGTTGAGTGCCAGGTTCAGGAACACCTGCTGCAATTGATCGGCGTCCGCGGCGATCGGCGTCAGCTCCGATGGGATGTCGACTTCGAGCGCGATCCGCTGCACCTCGAATCGCTCCTCGACCAGCTCGGCCATGCGCGCGACCACGTCCGCGAGATGCGTGGGCGCGATCCGCAGCTCGCGCACGCGGGCGAAGTCCAGCACGCCTTGCACGATGCGCGTGATGCGCTCGATCTGTCCCGTGATGACCTTCAGGCTGCGCTGCGAGTCGGAGTCCGAACGGCCGCGCCGCAACATCGATTCCGCGCGTCCGCCGATCACGTTGAGCGGCGTGCCGATCTCGTGCGCGACGCCGGCGGCGAAGCGGCCGAGGCTCGCGAGGCGCTCCGCCTCGCGCAGGTCGGCCTCGACGCGCTGGCGTTCCTTCTGCTCCGCGACCAGCGTGTTGTGCGCCTGCTCGAGTCGCTGGTGCATGAGGTTGAACTCGCGCGCCAGCCGCCCCAGCTCGTCGTCGTTGCCGACGGGTACGCGCGCGCCCCAATCGCCCACGCCGATGCTGCGCACGCTCACGACCAGCTCCTCGATCGGTTTGGCCACGCTGACCCGTGACACGATGAACACGGTGAGCGCGACGGCGGCGAACAGAGACGCCGCGAACGCGGCGATCGCCCAGCTCGACGCGGCGGCGTCCTCGGCGACGAACGAATCGAGTTGCAAGACCTGGACGGCCCCGAGGACGCGACCCCGCGGCTCCTCGAGCGAGGCCAGCCAACCGATGACCGGCTGACCGGCGATGGTGTAGCGGTTCATGGCGATCCGCGACCCTTGCATCGACCGCCGCACCTCGGCCGGCGGCGGCACGGCGGTGCCTTGCACCACGGCCGGCGCGTAGCTCAAACGGCCGGACGTATCGAACAGCCGCACGCCGAGGATGCTCTGGTGGCCGCTGATCTCATCGATCAGGCTGCGCACGTCCGACAGCTTGCGGTCGCGCAGGGCGTTGGTCGTCGCGATCTGCACCGTGCGGGCGATGATTTGGCCCTCGCGCGTCACCTCCCCGCGCGAGCGCAGCCGGTTCGCGCCGTCTTCCAGGACCGCGAACGCCGTAATCAGCCCCGCGATCGGAATCGCCAGCGCGATGAACAGGCGCGTGCCGATCTTCACACACTCCTCCTACGCGGCCGTAGGATCGGAAGGATGGACCAGGGCGGTTACCTCGGATCATCGCTCGTGTGGGCGCCCGGCGTGTGAAGAGCATGCCAAGCTTGTTCCGGCCGGAGCACACGGGCGCCCGCGGCCAAACCCTTTGCCGCCGGCCCGGCTGAACCGTTGCACCCGAGGGCTTGCGGCGCCGACGTTCAGTGGGTTGCGTGGGCGAAAACCGCCAGGTAGTCCCGTGCCTCGCGAGGCAGCAGGAACAGCTGGCGCACGTGCTCCCGGCCGTTGCGCCCGAGGCGCCGCCTCAGGTCGAGGGATCGGAGCAGTCGGGTGAGCTGGTAGGCGCACCCCTCGACCGAGCGGACCAGCACCCCCGTCTGGTCGTGGATGACCTGCAGCGGGATGCCTCCGACGGCGCCGGCGACGACGGCGCGCTGCTTCCACAGCGCCTCCGAGACCGTCAGCGCGAAGCCCTCGCGCAGCGATTTCTGGACGACGACGGCGGCGCGGCGCTGCAGCGCGTTGATGACGAGGTGCGCGTCGGGGGGCAGGGCGAGCAGCGAGACGTCGGAGCGGCCCACGGCGCGCGCGCGCACCTCGGCGAGCACCTCCGCTCCTTCGGGATCGTCGTCGGCGCTGCCGCCCGCGAGCACGAGGTGCGAATCCTCCCAGCGACGCGACAGCACGAACGCGTCGATCACGCCGACCGGGTCCTTGAGCCGATCGAACCGCGACACTTGGACGACCAGCGGCCGACGGGCGGGCAGGTCGAACGGCTCGAGCAGAGCACGCTCTTCGACGGGCTCGAGCGCGCGATTCTTGTCGGAGAGCGGATCGATCGACGGCGGCACGAGGTAGGCCGGCAGCGGCAGCGCGGGCACGAACGCGTGGTGCGAGAACACGGCGCTGTCGTAGCTCGTGAGGTGCGAGGCGATCACGTTCCACACCACGGGTGCGGCAACCGACAGATCGATATGGCAGCGCCACACCCAAGTCTGCCCCGGCTGCCGCCGCAGCGCCGCGAGCGCCACGGGCTGGGGATCGTGAATCATGACCAGGTCGCCGTCCAGCGCGAGCTTGCGCGCCCCGGCGTGGCTCACTTCCATGAAATGATCCCAGTCCGACTCGGTGAGCGTCGCGGGAGCGCCGTGCAGCGCGTTGTGGATCGATTTCGTGATCGCGTAGAACCGCGCGTCCCCCGGCATCACCTCCCACGTGGTCGGCAGTCCGAGCTCGTTCAGCAGCCGCACCAGCCGGTGCAGGATCTCGGCGACGCCGCCGCCGGCCGAGGTCGAGTTCACCATGACGAGGCGGCGGCCGCGCAGCCGCCGCACGAGTCCCTCGACCACGTGCAGCGACTCGGGGCCGGCGATCTCGCGATAGCCTTCGGCCAGCGACGGGCCGCCCTTTTGGATCGCGACGAGCGTCACTCGCGGTCCCTGCCAGCGATCTTGCGGACCAGACGTTCGGCGGCGTCGTGAGCGCCCGCGGCGTCGGCGACGCCGGCGCGCGCGGCCTCCGCCACCCGGCTCGCGATTCGCGACCGGCGCCAGCGTTGCACCGTCCGCACCCGGACCTCGTCGACGGAGCGTCCGCTGGCCGCCTCGCGCTCGATCACGTCGGCGAGCCGCGTCGCACCGGCACCGCGCAGCCACTCCGCCATCGGGATCGGCCCGGGCCGTAGCCACGCCTCCTCGATCAAGTGGTGAAACCAGGTGATGCGGTCCGACGCGGCGAGCGCCTCCATCAGTTCGTCGGGGGTCCGAGCCTCGATCCCCGTCGGCACTTCGACGAGGTCGAAGCGCAGCAGCACCAGCGCCCCACCCGGCGGCGCCGCGCGCTCCTCGCGGGTGCGCTCGGGAACGGTTTCGAGCACGCGCACGATCGCCGCCCGGACGTCCTCGACCTCGGCGTTCGCGGCTTGGATCGCGAACGCCAGCCGTTCGGCCGTCGTCGCGTCCTGCACCACGCCGCGCACCCAGCCGCTCAAGTCGTCGACCGGAACCTCCTCGTCGCGATGGGGGCGCAGCCGCGGCATCTGAGTGTGCAGGAACACCGTCTCGGGATCGGCCGAGAGGATGCGCGCGAGCAGCTCGGCCAGATTCGCGACGGCGTGTCCCGCGGGTTGCAACAGGTACACGACGCCGCGCAGCTCGAACGGCGGCCGATCGGGAACCTCCGTCATGCGCGCGGCCCTCGGTCGTCGTCGAGCGTGCGCAGGTATTCGATCAAGAAGTCACGGGCCAGCTCGCGGCAGCCCAACCCGAACGCGAGGGCCAGCGCGAGGCCCGCCGCCGCGGCGATGACGACGCCGATCGCCATCACGAACTGCACCGCGAAGCCGAGCTGCTCGATCGCGAGCAGCACGGCGAAGAACGTGAGCACCGCGGTGACGCCCTGGCCGCGCAGCCGTCCGCCCGACAGCCCGGCGCCGTCGAAGAACCGGCGAGTGAACGCCCCCATGAGCATCGCCACGAGTGCCCCGCCCGCCAGCAGGATGGTCGCCGCGAGCACCCGCGGCAGCACGTCGCGCAGGCGCGCGGCGAGCGACGAGCCGACGTCGAGCCCGAGGGCGTCGAACGCCACGACCAGCGTCGCGAACAGCAGCAGCCAGTACACCGCCCACGCCGCGAGCGCGGCCGGCTCGTGGGCCCCGAGCACCGGGTGGCCGACCAGGCCGCGGAGGCCGTCGTTGAAGCGGAGCCATCGCAGAACGTGCTTGACGACCCAGGACACCGCGAACGCGACGGCCCAGCCCACGAGCAGGATGGCGCCCAGCACCAACGTGCCCCCGAGCGCATCGCGCGCCCCCTGGCTCAGGCTCACGTAGCGGTCGAACCATCCGCCTGCGGCGCTCGTCTGCAGCAGCATGCTTGCCATCATGGCTCAGGCCCTCCTCTGTCGCGCCCCGGCACGGCGGCGCATCTTGGACGGTGCGGGACGTTGCGAATCGGCCGCCATCACGGGGCTCGACGCCGCACCCTGGAGCAGCTCCTCCGCCCAATCGAACACCGTCCGCTGATAGACGGCTTGGCGCAGCGCGCGCATGCGGAGTCGCCGCTCCTCCGGCGGCTCGACGAGCGCCGCGTGCATGGCGTCCGCCAGGCCTTCGCGGTCGAAGGGCGAGGCGATCCATGCTCCCTCGAGTTCGCGCGCCGCGCCCGTGAACGGCGACAGCACGAGCGCTCCCTCCTCATCGACGCACGCGGCGAGGTACTCCTTGGCGACCAAGTTCATTCCATCGTGCAGCGACGTCACGGCGCACAGGTCGGCGACCTGGTAGAGCGGCACCAGCGCGCGGAAGTCCAGGTTCTCCTCGACCAGGTGCACGAGCGGCGGGCCGTCGGCGGCGAACCGGTCGTTGATGTGCTGCACCAACTCGCGCGTGCGCGCGGCGACGGCGCGGTATTCGTCGATCTCGATGCGCGACGGCACGGCCACCTGGACGAAGCGGAACTGGTCGATCCATTCCGGATGCTTCTCGTAGAGCCGCTCGAGCGCCTCGAGCCGCTCAGGGATGCCTTTGGTGTAATCCATGCGGTCGACGCCGAGCCCCACACGCGCGTCCCCGAGCGGCAGCCATTCACGCACCGCCGCCATGGCCTTGGCCGCGTCCGCGCCCGTCGCCAGCAGGCTGATCTCGTCGGCATCCGCGCCGATCGGGAAGGTGCGGACCCGGGTGCGGCGTCCGCCGCGCTCGACGAGCATCTGCTCGTAGTCCACGCGTGCCTCGAGCGAATCCGCGACCGTTCCCAGGAAGTTCTGGGCGTGGAACGGAATGTGGAAGCCGAGCAGGTCGTTCGCGAGCAACCCCTCGAGCACCGCCTCGCGCCACGGCAGCCGCCGGATCACTTCGGCGTTGGGCCAGGGAATGTGCCAGAACAGGGCGAGCCGCAGGTCCGGCCGGGCCTCGCGCAGGAAGCGCGCGACGAGCGCCAGGTGATAGTCCTGGAGCAGCACCAGCGCCGGCTCGTTGCCCAGCTCCTCGAGCACCGCGTCGGCGAAGCGGCGGTTCACGTCGACATAGCACTCCCAGTCCTCGAGCCTGAACCGCGGCCGCACGTACACGATGTGACACAGCGGCCACAGCGCGCTGTTCGAGAACCCGGCGTAGAAGCGCTCGTGGTCCTCGGGACTCAGCCACAACCGACGGAGCGAGTATTTCGGCGAGCCCGGAGGGCAGCCGACGCGGTCGTGGGCGTCGACGACCTCGCGATCGGCGTCACCGCTGCCGCTCGCGACCCACACGGCGCCGATCGCCTGCGCCACCGCGTCGAGCGCGACCGTGAGCCCGCCGGCGTTGCGCGTCCACTCGATTCCCGAATCGGTGCGGCGGTGAGAGTAGGGCTCGCGATTCGAGACGAGCACGATCCGCTCTCCGCGCAGCTTCTCGCCGGCCCACCGCGCAAGGTCGTCGCGCGTCGTGTGCGGCGGGGTACCATTGCGGTTGGCCGCGCGGTCCGCTGCGCGACGGATGGCCGACCGGACTTGTCGGAGCCCCGTCACCGCCTCGCCACGACTGACTTCCAGTGCTCGAGGAACGCGGCCACGTCGTCGACCGAGCCGAGACGCCACTCTGCCGCGGTCGGCAGATGCGGGCGCCCCACTCGAATCGTGACGCCGAGCGGCCGCAGCACGCGGAAGGCGTCCTCGTCCGAAACGTCGTCCCCGAGGTAGACGGGAAGCGTGCCCTGGGGCTCGCGTTGCGCGGCCTCCCAGGCCACGGTGCCCTTGCCGCGCTGGGTCGCGCGCAGCTCGAGGCCGCCGTCGATATTCTCGAGCCGAAGCCCGTCGCGCTCGAAGAACCGGGCCCACAGCTCGCGGCAATGCTGCTCCAGCGTGCGCGCGGCCTGTGAGGTCATGCCGCGGGTGTGGAGCACGACCGAGGCGCGCTTGACCTCGAGGTGAGCGCGCCAGCCGCACGCGGCGGCGGCGCGATAGGCGAGGCCGAGTCGGGTCGCCGCGGCTTGCGGCAAGGCGTGCTGCTGGCGGGATCCGGACTGGGTCAGCTCATCCCATCCGTGCTCACCCACCAGATCGATCGAAATGCCGTGGAGCAGCTCCTGCAGCTGGGTGACCGGCCGGCCGGAGATGACGACGACGGGCTCGCCGAGCTGCGTGACGCCACGGAGCGCTTCACGCATCCGCTGGCTGGGCGCGGCGCGATCACGCTCCGAGCGGAACGACGCCAGCGTGCCGTCGTAGTCGAGCATCAGCAGCCGGCGCGGGCTCGACGTGATCCGGTTCCAAACGCCGGAGAGAATGGGACTGGACTCAGAGACTCCGACCGAAATGTCGCCCATCGTCAGAGTCCTCCTCTTTGGGGGGACGCGGCTGGCCTGCGGTCGCCTGCGCCGGCGCGCGAACTCTGCATAAGGTGGACTCGCGGTTCGTCCGGTAACGATTCGGACGGTATCATCCGTCGCTGCCCCGAGCGACGTCAACTCGAATGCGGGAAGGGGGTACGGCATCGACTTGAAGAGTCCCTCACGGATGCAGGATGTTGTTGTCATCGGGTGAGTAAGCCGAGGCCCGACCCTCGTTATCGGCCGGCGGTTGCACCCGCCCCACGGAGAAATTGCATGAAAGCCATTCCGAGCATGTTCCCGGACGCACGCATTCCGTACGGCACCTGGGGCAGCAGCTTCTTTCCCGCCTGGCAGTCGAGCGCGCTCGCCGAGGTGAACATCGGGCAATTCGCGGGCGAAGCCATGGGGCGCATCCTCGGCTTGCGCCGAGTGCCGAAGAGCGAGCTGGACTACCTCGTGATCGGCTCGACGATTCCCTGGCACTGGAAGTTCTGGACCGCGCCGATGGTCGCGAGCTGCATGGGCGAGCGCCTCCCCGGCTATCACGTCGAGCAAGCCTGCGCCACCGGGTTGCAAGCGGTACTGCTCGGCGGCGCCGAGGTCCAGTCCGGAGGCAAGGATGCCGTCGGGGTGCTGACGTTCGATCGCACGAGCGATTCGCCGGTCGGCGTGTTCCCGGAGCGCCGCGCGCATCAGCGGACGCACGCCCTTGCCGACGTGTGGGACAACTTCGGCTTCGACCCGGCGACCGGGCGCGCGATGATCGCCGCGGCCGGAATCACCGCTCGCAAGTACCGGCTCGACCGCCGCGAGGTCGACGACGTCGCCTACGTGCGCCACCAGCAGTACTTCGACGCGAAGCGCTCGGGCCTGCTCGATCGCGTGCTCGTGCCCCTGGACCTGCTGAACGTCGCGGGCCGGCCGTTGGGGCGGGTCGACGACGACCTCGGCGTGCGCGACGTCGCCCCGGCGGCGCTGCGCGCTCAGCGCGAGCTGGATACCTGCGTGACGAGCGGCACCCAGACGCACGCCTCGGACGGCATGGCGACGGTGCTCGTGGCACGCCGCGAGAAGGCCCGGCAGCTGAGTTCCCGCCCGGAGATCGACATCCAGTTCATGGCCAAGGCCGAGGCACGCACCCAGCCGAGCCTGATGCCCGAGGCGCCGGCGATCGCGGTGCAGCGCCTGCTCGCGCGCGTCGGGATCACCCTGGATGACGTCGTCGTCGCCAAGAATCACAACCCGTTCGCGGTCAACGACGTCGTGTTCACGAAGGTGACCGGCTACGATTGGCGCAACCTGAATCGCACCGGTTGCTCGCTGGTATGGGGCCATCCGCAGGGGCCGACGCTGACACGAGTGTTGATCGAGGCGCTCGAGGAGGCGGTGACGCTCGGCGGCGGCTACGTGCTCGTGTTCGGCTGCGCGGCCGGGGACGTCGGCATCGCGGCGCTGTTCAAGGTGACCGAGGGAGGCCGCACATGAGTCATGAGATGCGCGAGCCGGTCGTCGTCGCGAACGGCGCCATGGCGCCATCGGGTGCGATGCGCACGCCGACGCTCGAGACCCTGGGGCTCGGCGGCGTGCTCGAGATCTTCCGTCGCGGCCAGCTGCCCGCCGACGCCGCGGGGCTCGTGGAACGCGTGTTCGGACCGGCAAGCGATCGCGGCGCGCTCGTCATCTCGGGAGCCAGCGGCATCGTCGGCGCGGGCAAGACGATGCAGCTCGGTTCCCGGCTCGAGCCGTTCGGCGTGCGGACCGTGGCGCTCGACTTCCCGGGCGCACCGGACGGCATCGGCCGCCAGTACGCGGGGCTCGTCCAGGCCTTCGGGGCCGAGACCGCCGCTCGCGTCATGAGCAGCATCGTGCGCCTCAACTACGACGGCCGGCGGTTGCCGGAGGAGCTTGCGTCGTTCAAGCCGCGATTCCTGCTCGAGGCGATCCCCGAGATCCTCGACGTGAAGCGGGCGCACTATCGACTGTTCCGCGAGGCGTTCCCCGGCATCGAGATCCGCTCCGTCACGTCGGGGTTCCCGAGCAAGGAGCTGGGAGTCGGGATCGCCCACCCGGCGTATCCGCACGAGATCAACAAGGTGTGGGAGACCGTCGAGGCGGGGCCGTCGGCCGCGCCCCAGCTGTTGTGGTCGCTGGGGCTGATTCCCTTGCCGGTGACCGACGAATGGTCGTTCGTGCTCGACGTGCTGTTTTGCGGGGTCACGCTCGCCGGGCTGCGCGCGCACCGCGAGACAAACATGCCGTTCTGGAAGATCGACAAGCGGATCCGCCGGCTCGTCGGCCCCAACCCGTTCCGCGCCCACGATGCGATCGGCTCGAAGGGCGCGGACTTCCTCACCTGGTCGTGCCTCCACCATTTGTCCAGCGTCTACGGGGAGCTGTTCACGCCCACGCCGGAGCTGATCGAGCGCAAGGACACCGGCCAGCCGTGGTACCCGCCCGATCACTTCCGTCCCGTCGTTGACTGGACTCTGACCGCCGATGAGGACGAAGAGTTCCGAGCGCGGATCCTCGGTCCTGTCTATCAAATGGCGTGTTTGATGCTCCACGAGCGCCGCGCCCATCTCACTCATCTGAACGCGATCGGCGAGCTGTGCGCGCAGTTCCGCCGCGGCGTGGTGGCGATGATGCGCGACGCCGGGGCCGACGAGGTCGTGCGCACCGTCGAGGCGTATCACCGCCTGCACCCCGCGGCGGCGCGCACGGCATGGCACCCCGATGCGCTCGAGCGTATGAACGGCGCCGAGTGGCAGCAGCTCTACGTGAACGCCGAGCACGACGGCCGGGTCGGCGTCGTGACGCTGTCGCGCGAGAGCTACGGTTGGGACGTGGACCGCGAGCTGAACCGTGCGCTGGACTGGCTCAAGGCCGCCGGCATCCGGCGGGTGATCGTGAGCGGAGACTTCCATCTGTCGACGCAGATGGTCGGCGCCGACACCGCCGACTTCTTCGCCGCGCTCGACGACGTGAACTCCGGGCTCGCGATCACGAACGGCTGGTCCCGCACCGCCCGCAGGCTGTGGGACGACTTCGAGGTGTCGGTCGGATTCGTGGGCGGCAAGCGCTGCCTGGGCGGGATGCTCGAGACGCTGATGCATTGCCACTACGTGGTCGCGGTCGACGACGCGCGATTCGGCTGGCCCGAGGTGACCCTTCCCGTAGTGCCCGGCATGGAGGGATGCCATTGGCCGTTCCGGCGCGCGCCGCGCGAGCGTTGGCCGCAGCTGCTCCAGATGCTGCTCACCGGCGAGGCCGTGCGCGGCGGCCACGCCGCCGGGTGGCTCATCGACGTCGCCGCCCCGCTGAACGACGCGATCCGGACCGCGTGGGGGCTCGCCAGCGGCTCCGCCACGCTGCCCAAGCGCCCTCTCGAAACGGCTTCGTTGTCGGGTGTGCCCAACGACGTGGCGGACCTGGTGCCCGCGGACGGACCCCTCACGATGGCCGCGCGGGCGGCGATCACGGCGTGCGTGCAGGCGGCCTGCGCTCTGACGGTCACCCCGGCCATGGAGACTCAGGCGCGGCTGGCGGCCGAGTTCCTGGCCTCGAAACCGTGTCGCGACGGACGCGTCGGCTCGGAATACGCGCGAACGATGCTGGGGTAGGGAGCGCCGAAGACCGGCATCCTGCCGATCGCCTCGTGGACGTCATCGCGGCACGACGGGGGCATCGAATTTCATCCCCCCGCCGCCTGCCCCACGTGGATGAAAGAACCTCAATGCCACGCGCAGCCGCTGTTCGAGCGGTGCGTCGGAAAGGTTGGAGCACAGCGCAGCGGCCGACTGGGCCTCGCGCGCATTGAATCCGAGTCGGCGTAGCCACGGGATCACGTCCCGCTCCCCTGGCTCGGACGCTCCAGCTTGCCGCGCGGCCAGGTGCCTGGCCTTCGCCGTTCGAGCCTCGGCGGCTCGAGCCATGGCCGCATGCCGCTTGTGGCTCATGAATTCCTTCCCCAACGTGCACTCCGCTTCATATTGATTGTGCGCTCGACACCG
>JACXTT010000878.1_pt1 | contig 51271 bp, 40 predicted proteins | sample 9270951 | NCBI WGS metagenome assembly JACXTT01 (sample SAMN15532306, study PRJNA645909) | rock metagenome | isolation source: weathered quartz diorite | place: Puerto Rico | collected 2017-06-21
CACCACCCGCCAACCAACTACCCGCGCGCGCCTCGCGGCCTCCCAAACCCTGCCGAACGTCCGTTCGCCGACCTGGATTATCAGTGACGTTGAAGGCGCCGCCGCACAACTACTCTGCCCTAACGACTGATCTTTACGAGGTCACGATGGCGTGCGGTTACTGGAAAACTGGCGTGAAAGATCATGAAGCGGCGTTTCATGTCGCGTTCCGCGAAAATCCATTCGGTGGAGAGTTCACAGTCGCTTGCGGACTTGGCCAAGTTATCGAGCTGGTGCGGGAATTTCGATTTCGCGGGAGCGAGATCGATTATCTCGCCGGGCAACGTGGGAACGACGGCAATCCGTTGTTCGATGTCGGTTTTCTCGAATATCTGCGCGCGTTACGGTTGACCTGTGATATCGACGCGGTGCCGGAGGGAACGCTGATCTTTCCAAATGAGCCGCTCATCAGGGTTTGCGGGCCGATTCTTCAGTGTCAGCTCCTCGAAACAGCGCTACTCAACATTTTGAATTTCCAAACGTTGATCGCAACCAAAGCAGCGCGGATCTGCCTGGCGGCGGCGAGGGATCCAGTGATCGAGTTCGGGTTGCGCCGAGCGCAAGGAGCGGATGGCGGCTTGAGCGCCGCGCGCGCAGCTTACATCGGCGGTTGCGCTGGCACATCGAATTTGGAGGCTGGCAATCGGTTTGGAATCCCGGTGAGCGGTACCCAGGCACACAGTTGGGTTATGTTTTTTGAAGACGAACGGGAAGCCTTCGAAAAATATGCCGAGGCGTTGCCCAACAATTGTGTGTTCCTGGTTGACACTTACAACTCGCTCGAAGGCGTACGCAACGCGATCGATGTGGCCAGACAGCTGCGGAAAAATCGACATGAAATGATCGGAATCCGGCTCGACTCGGGCGATCGGGTCGCATTGAGCATCGAAGCAAGGAAAATGCTCGACCATGCCGGTTTTCCCGAAGCGAAGGTCGTTTGTTCCGGGGACCTCGATGAATTTGCCATCGCAGAGATGAAACGGCGCGGTGCGACAATCGATGTCTGGGGCGTAGGAACAAAGCTCACCACCGGCTGCCCGGATTCTGCACTTGGCGGCATTTACAAACTGGGAGCAGTGCGGTCACCTGGCGAAGAATGGAGGCATCGAATCAAACTTTCTGACGAAGTCTCAAAAGTCTCGTGTCCAGGCTTGCTTCAAGTGCGCCGCTATTCTGACGAAAACACAAAGTTCATCGCGGACGCGATTTACGAAATCGACCATGGAATTCGGGAACCGTGCGTGATTGTCGATCCGGCAACAGATGCGCACGAAGAAATTTCCCCGGCAACGAGGTTCGTAGATCTGCTCGCCCCCATTTTCCGAAAAGGCGAGGTTACCTGCGAACCGCCCACGATCCATGAGTCATGCGAGTACACGCGCGAGCAGCTTCATCGCGCCCCGCCAGAGCTTTTGAAATTAAGCAATCCAAGTCGCTATCGTGTCGGGTTCGAAAAGGCACTACATGAGCTACGATCAAAGTTGATCGCGCGAGCAAGGCAATAACCCAAATGAGGGTCCTGATCATCGTTGATCTTCAGAACGATTTTCTGTCCGGCGGTGCATTGCCGGTGCCGAATGGCGATGAAGTCATTCCGCTCGTCAATGAATTGCAAAAGGAGTTCGATCTTGTGGTCGCCACCCAGGATTGGCACCCGGCCAATCACGGCAGCTTCGCTGCAAATCATCCCGGCAAAAAACCGGGCGATCGAATCATGCTCGATGGCATCGAACAGATTCTCTGGCCGGTGCATTGCGTCCAACACACATGTGGCGCCGAGTTTGCCGCTTCCTTTGACAACAAACGAATCGCCCGAGCCTTTCAAAAGGGAATCGATCCGCGCATCGACAGTTACAGCACGTTTTTCGACAATGCCCATCGCCGCGCGACCGGCTTGGGCGATTATTTGAAAGATCACTCGGTCACGGACATTTATCTCTGCGGTCTCGCCTTGGATTATTGCGTCAAGTACAGCGCGCTCGATGCACGCCAGTTCGGATTCAACGTACACGTGATCGTCGATGCGTGCCGCGGAATTGCGTTAGAGCCGGGCGATTTGGATCGGGCGTTGAATGAAATGAAGAAAGCTGGCACGACAATCTTGGAAAGCCGCCAGTTGTAGCCGGAGTCGTTGACTCCGGTGTCGCGGTCAACAACCGACGCTTCATCACACGCAGATCGGAGATTCGAAACGCCTTACCCGGCATTAGAAAGTGGATGTATTTGCAAGAATCGACGCTGGTACAAGCATCGTTCACGGCAGCGTTAACTTCATGCCGTCATAGGCTATGCTGGCTTGGACGCCGCGCTCGGCAGCAATCGCGGCAAGCTGCGCCTGGAGCACGCGCTCATCACCGTTAACAATTTCCGAGCCGCAATGGGTGATGATTGCCCGAGGGACCCCTTCTTTTGCACACCAACCGAGCTGCGTCCGGACGGTAGCATGCCCGATGAGCGCATCGCCCCTCTTTCGAACAAACGAGCGAATAAGCGTTGCACCGTCACCGATGTAAACCTGCCCGCCTTTCAATGCGGCCGTCCGATCATGAACGTAGAGGAGGTCCGGCCCATAAAAAATGCAGGCACGGCCTGCACTAATACGATAGCCAACAGCAGGGGCACGGATCGAGTGCTCGACCGCGAATACCTCAAAGATAATGCCGCGAATCGTGGTGGGCGTGCGCTCATTGATCACACGTCGATCGTCGATCGGGCACGGCTTCAAAGTTTGCCACGTTTTTTCCGGCGCATACACAGGACACGGCGCGCCGTTTTGCAGGCCCCAGGCGTGATCCGGATGCGCATGAGTGAGAACGATGGCAGCAGGATGCAATTTTGCGAATTTGCCCAGCCAATCCAGGCCGCAATCGATCATTACCCTCCTCCGGCGATGCGACACCAATAATGAGGTATGCATGCGGTGCCGCGGCGTTCGCGCCTCGATCTCACCGCGGGTGCCGAGAAATGTGAGTTTCATCAGAAAATCCGTAAACCAAACAGAATGGGACGGAGCAAACGCAATCGGAGATTGTCATTCGTGCTCATGCTCGTAATCGTTCTCTTGCTTGAAGAGCGATTGTAGGGCAGCCACGCCCCTGCCGGGCTGCGCATGCACTAATTCGGCGAGCGCCGCGGTTCCTCTACAACACTCTGTAACACTAGCCAAATGTCCGACCAATCGATCGAACAGTTTTTGCGGCTACTGAAAAAATCTCCTTCCGGCCCCGTATTCAATCCCTGGTGGCAGGTCGATGAAGAGAACGACGGTGGTCGAACTGCGCCGGGCATTCGGCGCGAACAATTACGCGCTTACCTTTGTGATCGGTTCGGCCAAGCGCGACTCGCAATAGTTGGTGAAGCGCTTGGATACCGCGGCGGCCACTTCACCGGAATCCCTATGACTTCCGAACGAATTATTCTCCGACGAAACGATAATGTAAGCATCCAAGAAAAGTCATTTTTCTCGGGCATAACTGCGCGACGCACCAGCCGACGCCGGAACTGTCCAGACGGTTTTTCCGAGCCCACCGCGACGATTGTCTGGAGCTGCTTGCTGCGCCTGGGCCTTTCGCCACAGCAGTTCGTTTTGTGGAATGCGTTTCCGTGGCATTCGTTCGATCCGCGCCGTGGCATGCTGAGCAACCGAAGACCAAACCAGCGCGAACTGTCTGCCGGGATCCCAGTGCTCGAGGCGTTCCTCAAGTTATTTCCGTGCGACCAGATCGTCGCGCTCGGCCGTATCGCTGTCGCGCAATTCAAAGAACAAAGAACTGAACATTTCAGCCTATTACATTCGCCATCCCGCCTCCGGCGGTGCCAAGCTCTTCCGCCAGCAAGTCGGCAAATTGGGACCATTCTGACTTGGGTGTTGGACGTTGAGCGTTGAACGTTGCTTCGTCCTACGCTTTGGGCGGTTCGCCCTTCTTCGTGAACGGCGTAAAAAGGTCGAGGGGCACTGGTAGAAACGTTGTTGTATTATGCTCGCTGGAAATCTCCCGCATTGTTTGGAGAAAACGTAACTGCAGCGCCATCGGCTCCTTGCTCATCATCGCAGCGGCCTGCACCATTTTTTCCGCAGCTTGAAATTCGCCTTCGGCGTTCACCACCTTTGCGCGCCGCTCGCGCTCGGCTTCGGCTTGTTTGGCCATCGCCCGCTTCATCGTGTCAGGGAGCACCACATCCTTCACCTCGACGGCGGTGACTTTGACGCCCCAGGGTTCGGTTTGTTTGTCGATAATGTCCTGCAGTGTCTGATTGATTGCTTCGCGCTGTGACAGGAGATCATCCAGCGGTGATTGCCCCAGCACGCTTCGCAGCGTGGTTTGCGCGATCAGCGACGTGGCTTTGAGGAAGTTTTCCACCTTTACCACCGCCGCTTGCGGATCGACGACCCGGAAATAAACAACAGCATCGACCGTAACCGGCACGTTGTCGCGAGTCATCACTTCCTGTCGCTCGACATTGATGGTCACGACCCGCAGATCCATCCGCACCATCCGATCAACAATCGGGATAAGAAAGATCAGTCCCGGTCCTTTCGCCCCAAGCAATTTTCCAAGCCGAAAAATCACGCCCCGCTCATACTCGCGCAGGATGCGGATCGCCTGCGGCAGAATGATGATGGCGAGGATGATAATCGGGATGATCCAAGTACCTAACTTAAGCAGTCCTTCGATTAATGGCATGGCTTCAGTCTCCTCTGGTTTTCACTTTCACAGTCAATCCTTGTAAGTCCACGATCTTTACGATTTCACCCCGCGCGATTGGCGTGTCGCTAATGGCCCTCCAATATTCGCCTTCGACGAAAATTCTCCCGCCGTGCGCATCGATTGGTGTCAACGCTGTCACAGTCTTGCCCACCATCGTTTCCACTCCGGCCTTGACTGGCAAAAGCTGTGCACGCCACCCTTTCCCGACAACAAAGACAAAGAACAGAGCGGTCACAACTGTGGCAGGAATGATGTAGCTGAGGGACAAACGAAAGAGAGGATCCGCGCGGTTGAACAACATGAGCGAGCCGATGAGAAACGAAATAATTCCACCGATCGTGAGCACGCCATGCGTGGGTGCATAGATATCGAAGATGAAAAGGATCAGCGCGAGCGCGATCAACACAAGTCCGGTAACGTTGACCGGCAAAACCGCAGCGAGATACAGGGCAATGATTAAGGCAATCGCGCCTACAACGCCGGGAAGAATCGCGCCGGGTGTGGTCAGTTCGCCGATGATGCCGTAGATCGCAATGAGCATGAGGATAAACATGACTTCCGGCCGCCAGAGCTTTTGAAAGACCTTCTCGGATGGCGACATTTTGATCTCAGTCACTTCGGCGCCGGCAGTCTTGAGCGTTTTGCCATCAACGACGCGTCCATTCAGTTGGTTGAGTAACGCCGGCAAATCGGAAGCAATCATATCGATGACTTTTAGCTCGAGTGCTTTCTCCGCGCTGATCGACGCACTTTCCCGCACGGCGGACTTTGCCCACTCGACATTCCGTCGCCGCTTGCCCGCGATCGCTTCCATGTAGCTTACCGAGAAGTTTTCGAGCTTTTGCTTCATGGTACTGTCGACCTTGTCTTCGCCACCGCCCGGCATACCGCCGATGGCAACCGGATGCGCCGCCCCGATGGTGGTGGCTGGCGCCATAGCGGCGACGCTGGCTGCAAGTGTGATAAAACATCCGGCACTTGTCGCTGTCGCACCGGTTGGTGCGACATAAACCACCACTGGCACGGTGGAACCCAAAAGGCTTTGCACAATTTCCTGTGTCGAATCGAGCAAGCCTCCCGGTGTGTTTAGCTGAATAACAAGACATTGCGCGTTTTGCGCCCGCGTCTCTTCAATGCTACGCGAAATATAGCTGGCCGTTGCGGGGCCAATCGCACCATCGATTTTAATGCGCGAGACTTTCTCAGCGGCTGAGGCCGTTGCGCACGTGAGCGCGAGGAACCAAACCGCGATTTTCATTGTCTCAATCGGACATTTCGACCCGCGGACAGGAACAAAACAAATTCCGATCGCCATAGACGTTATCGATCCGGGCGACCGGAGGCCAGAATTTGTACTCGCGCGTCCACGGCGCTGGGAAGGCCGCTTGCTCACGTGAGTACGGTCGGTCCCATTTTTCTGCCGCGACCTGCCGGATGGTGTGTGGCGCGTTCTTGAGCGGATTGTTTTGCTTGTCGCTCTTTCCTGTTGCAACTGCTTCGATCTCCGCCCGAATCGAGACCATCGCGTCGCAAAACCGGTCGAGCTCATGTTTTGATTCGCTTTCCGTTGGTTCGATCATCATCGTCCCGGCAATGGGCCAGGAGATCGTAGGCGCGTGAAATCCATAATCCATCAACCGTTTGGCCACGTCTTCCACTTCAATGCCTGCGTTTCTCCATTGGCGCAGATCGATAATGCATTCGTGCGCCACCAATCCACGTTTACCCTTGAACAGTACTGGAAAATGCGGATCGAGCCGCCGGGCGATGTAGTTCGCATTTAGAATCGCGACCTCACTGGCACGCTTCAAGCCTTGGGCACCCATCATGCAAATGTACATCCACGAAATGGTGAGGATGCTCGCGCTGCCGTAGGGGGCGGCCGCGACCGGACCGACCGATTGGTTGATGGTTGATGGTTGATGGTTGATTGAAGCAGGCGCGGGCAGAAATGGGACGAGATGCTTCGCCACGCCGACCGGGCCGACCCCGGGGCCTCCGCCACCGTGCGGAATGCAAAACGTTTTGTGCAGATTTAAGTGACAGACGTCCGCGCCGTAATCACCCGGCCGGCAGAGGCCAACTTGCGCGTTCATGTTCGCACCATCGAGATAAATCTGGCCGCCATAGGTGTGCACAATTTCGCAAATCTCGCCGATGGTTGTTTCAAAAACGCCGTGTGTGCTGGGATAAGTCACCATGAGCGCGGCCAGATCGCGGCCATGCTCGTCCGCCTTTGCCCGCAAATCGGCAAGATCGACGTCTCCATCCTTCAAGGTCGCAACCGGAACGACTCTAAATCCAGCCATCACGGCACTCGCCGGATTAGTTCCGTGCGCGGAAGTTGGAATTAAACACACCTTGCGATGAGCTGCGCCACGCGACGCGTGATATTGGCGAATGGCAAGCAGGCCCGCATACTCACCCTGCGCACCGGCATTAGGTTGTAATGAAACGGCTGCGAAACCGGTGATCTCGGCGAGCCATTGTTCCAGGTCGTGGCACATATCAATGTAGCCGCCCGTCTGATCAGGCGGCGCAAACGGATGCAGTCTCGCGAACTCAGGCCACGAGATCGGAAACATCTCCGCGGTTGCGTTCAACTTCATTGTGCACGAGCCCAGCGGAATCATCGAATGACAAAGCGAGAGATCGCGCGATTCGAGTCGGCGTAGATAACGCAACATCTCTGTCTCGGTGTAGTAGCTGTTAAAAACCGGGTGGCTTAGGAATTTGGAATTACGCCGAGCCACTGCTGGAATCTGAAATGTCGAACTATCAAGTTTGTCATCTTCAAAATCGCGGACGTGAGTACCGCGGAAGATCGACATAAGCAATTCGACGTCGCCCTCGGAGGTGGTCTCGTCAAACGACACGCCGATGGCGTGAGGCCCAAACTGACGCAAATTGCAGTTCGCTTTTTGCGCGTGCTCTAAAATCAGCTGGCTCGACTCGACTTCGATTCGGACCGTGTCAAAGAAGCTTCGATGCGTGATTTTGAACCCAAGCTTTTCCAGGCCAGTGGCGAGTTGGCTCGTTAAACGCTGCACTCGTTCCGCGATGCTACGCAGACCGCGAGGGCCGTGATAAACAGCGTACATCGACGCGATGACAGCAAGGAGAACCTGAGCGGTACAAACGTTGCTGGTGGCTTTTTCGCGGCGAATGTGTTGCTCACGCGTTTGTAAGGCGAGACGATAAGCAGAGCGGCCCTCGGCATCGTGCGAGACGCCCACCAGACGTCCTGGCATGTGACGTTTGTAGCGATCGCGGGTCGCAAAGTAGGCGGCGTGCGGTCCACCAAAACCTAGAGGAACGCCAAAGCGCTGCGTGTTGCCAACCGCAACGTCAGCGCCGAATTCACCCGGCGGTTTGATCAGGGTCAATGCGAGAATGTCGGCTGCGACAACCACCAGTGCGCCCGCATCATGTGCCTGCCTAACAAACTCGGAGTAGTCGTAAATAGCGCCGTCGGTCGCGGGATATTGTACGAGCGCGCCAAAAATTGAGTCGTCGAAATTGCAACGCAAGTAGCTGTCGATCTTCAGTTCGATGCCGAGAGGCTTGGCACGAGTGCGAACGACTTCGATCGTTTGCGGATGACAATTGTCGGCGATGAAGAACTGTTTCTTATCCGGAGCACCCGCATGACAAAGCGTCATGGCTTCGGCCGCGGCAGTGGCTTCGTCGAGCAACGATGCATTTGCAATATCGAGGCCGGTCAAGTCAGTGATCATGGTTTGAAAATTGAGCAGCGCTTCAAGCCGTCCTTGCGCAAGCTCGGCTTGATAAGGCGTGTAAGCAGTGTACCAGCCCGAATTTTCAAGAACGTTGCGCTGAATCACCGGCGGCGTCAGGCAATCGGAATAACCCGCACCAATGAACGTTTTCTCGACTTTGTTTTTCTTCGAAATAGCTCGGAGCTCAGCCAGCGCAGCTGCTTCCGATTTTGCTTCAGGCAAATTCAGTTGCCGACCCAGGCGGATACTCTTGGGGATAGTCGCGTCAATTAAAGCGTCTAGATTATCGAAACCGAGCTCGTGCAACATCTCTACGACCTCATTCTCGTGGGGTCCGGTGTGACGCCGCGCGAAGGATTCGATGTCGATCGTTGGTTCGCGCGATTGCATGAGCAGAGACTACGGAGAGCGACACGCGCTTCAAGTATTGGAGCGATAGCGCGTTGCTCCTAGAGGAGCAGCTCCAATAGCTGGCCAAACATGATTCAAACTTGACTGCTTAAAGCAGTCAAGTTTGCGTGGCGTTCAGAGTTGACATGTCCAGCAGCGTCGGCGGAAAGCGATAGTCGACAACTCGACATCGACCGCGACTAAAATATCGACAATCGCTTGAGCCGACGGACTACTTCGCGCTGTCGAGCGCTTCACGAACCTTGGCCGCGAGTTGCTCGGGGTCGAATGGTTTCGGCAGAAAGAACATGCCAGGATCAAGGCGGTCGCCGGGATGAAGCGATTCTTCGAGATAGCCGGAAACGAAAATGACTTTTGTGTGTGGACTGGTTTGATGCAGCCATTTGGCAAAATTCCGCCCACTCATTTGCGGCATGACCATGTCGGTCAACAGAAGGTCGATCTTGCGCTTGTCATTCTGGGTGATGACCCGCTTGGCGTCAGCACCATTGGCCGCTTCAACGACCTGATAGCCCAGCTTGCGCAATACTCGCACCGAGATATGCCGCACACTGATGTCGTCTTCTAGAACGAGAATGGTTTCGACCCCACGTGGTAATTTTTTAAGATTTGGCTTCTTGTAGGCAGCTGGCGGAGCGGAGGCCTTTGGCAGATAGATTTCCACGGTTGTGCCCTTACCCTTTTCGCTCTCGATGCGAATCTGGCCTCCGCTTTGCCGAACGATTCCGTAGCTGGTGGCTAGGCCAAGACCGCTGCGATCCTCTTTCGTGGTGAAAAACGGCTCAAAGAGGTGAGCCTTGACTTCGTCGCTCATCCCAATGCCGGTGTCAGCCAGGCTGATACGCACGTAATCCCCAGGAGCGATTTCATCTGCGCCAAGATAAGCATGATGAGAGTCATCAATTGTTATGGTAGCGGTCTCCAAAGTGAGTCGGCCACCAGTTGGCATGGCATCCCGTGCATTGACGGCAAGGTTGAGGATGATTTGGATGAGCTGATCCGCGTCTACCTTGATATAGGCGTCCCCTGTTTCGTTATGCAAATGAGTAATATGGATGTTTTCGCCCAGCAAAGGGAGAAGCGAGCGCTCGAGGCTTGAGATAATCGAACTTACCTCCACCACTTTTGGTTCGAGCGGCTGTCTGCGGCTGAAGGCAAGGAGCTGTTGCGTTAAGCCCGAGGCGCGACCGGCCGCCTCACGAATTTCCGAAATATGCCCAGCTATTTGACCTTTGACACGAAGCTCGTGCAGGAGCAGGTCGCTATAGCCGAGGATAGTCGTAAGAAAATTGTTAAAATCATGCGCAACTCCCGCCGCAAGCTGACCAAAGGCCTCCATTCTTTGCGAGCGGCAAAGCTGATCGTGCAATTGTTTGCGCGCAGTGATGTCCATGAGCGAGCCTACAAACCGAAGAGCGGTACCGGTGCGGTCCCGCAAGATCGCAGCACGCTCTAACAAATGCGCATAGGTTCCGTCGGCACGGCGAAAACGGTACTCACCGGTCCAGTGCGCATCTTCGGCGATGAGCGCGTCGCGAATCGCCGCGGCGGTGCGGGCTCGATCATCGGGATGCAGATTTTTTTGCCAGAAACTGAGCTCGCCTTTGCTGTCGGCCTCCTCATAGCCAAGCAGGCTGCCAAGACCTTGCGGCCAACAAAGACGACCGTTTTTTACATCCCAATCCCGAACTGCATCCTTCGTAGCCCGGGCGAGGAGTGAAAAATAATCCTGACCCTCGGCTAAATCGCTTTCAGATAGGGCGCTAGTTTCGCTTTCAAGAGAATGATGATCCTCAGGCAGCTTCGACTGGTCGGCGCTGGATTGCTGTCCGGATGATGGGGTCTGATTTCCGGTGGACAATCGCATGCGTTAGGGCCAATCAACTCTCTCACAGAGAAAGCTAGTTCCATGCCTTTAAAAATGCGGTGACCCGGCAGGCAATAAATGTTTTTCGCACGCATTAAATTGCTCTTCGGACCGCGAGTTTTTGTCGGTTGAGATCGACAATTACTTGCTGGATGCCGGAGAAAGCGGCGCGACCGAGAGCGAACAAAGGATTGTTCCAATACCGGCGCGCTGGCCGTGCGCTCTGACAGAAAAATGCGAATTGATCGCGGCTTCGAGGGCGGAGAAACGAAGTGTGTTCTGACGCCGGGCAACGTTGGAGTCGGCCGACTCCTCCTGCGTGCTTTCGACGTGGAAAGTGAGGCGGACGAACGTCGTATCTACGCCCAGCATAGAGAGATTAAAGAGCCGCTTGTGCGAAAATGGAATGATTCCGTCCACTGGCGTCCACTTCGGACTGTCTGGAGCCAGCCGAGAGTCGGCCACAGCAATCTTGAGTTCTCCACAGGCGGCGGCGTTTTCGTTGATAAAGGTGAAACGGTCGCGCAGCGCATGTGTTGCCAGGGCAATCACGAAAGTCGTGTCGCCTTCGCGCAGTGGACAGCTGACCGTGCTATCGTCCACAATCGAAGCGGCGGAGCCTGGATCAACGGTGCGCGAATGGACAATTGCGCTCGGACGACCATCAGGCATGATGCACTCGACCGGAGCCGTGGCAGTGCCTTGGGCCGGGACAGGCGATGAAAAAGCGCCGCTAAGCAGGCCAAGGAACAAAACCGCGGTCTGCGGGCCCGCGCCCGAAAATGCCCAGCGATTCATCAAAAATGACCAGAAGCTTAGATTGGGCCAAACCAATGGCGGTTCAATGCCCACCTCGGACGTCAGCTTCGAACAGACGGAAAATGCAAAATGGTCGTGGGTATGGGATTCAGAACCGCAAAAAAATCGGATTTGGCTTGCCTGGCCGATCACCTCTTTGTACAAAAAAGCCACAAAAAGTAGGACCCGATAACGGAAAGCCACATTGACCTTAATCGAAAACAGGCGTCGTCTCCAGAGCGCGCGGCTCTGGCCATGACTACAGTGGTACTCCAACTGCTTGGTGAAGGAAATTAATCTGCCCATGAGCCGTCATTCCATTCCTGGCCGCGGTGTTTTTTTCCTGCGCAAGCTTGTCCTGCTGCCGTTCCTTCCCCTGCTCGGCCTGGTTTCAATTGGGCACGCGCAGGATGCGGTTCGCCCGTCCCTTGCCGGACAAACCGCGTCCGAGGCACGGCAACAGGATATTAGCCGAATCCCCTACAATTTGCTTTTGGGGCCGGTTCGTTTTCGCGTAAGCGCGACCATGGGAATCGAATACAACGACAACGTCAATTATGCCGATGTGGGGGCACAAACGGACTGGATCTTCACTCCGAGCGTCAATATTGATGCGATCTGGCCCGTCACCCAGCTCAACACTTTGCGGCTCGACCTGGGCCTATCCTACGCAATTTACGCTGATCATTCCAATTATAACACCAGGGGCATTCTGATTGCGCCAAACTCGCAGGTGGCGTTCGATATTTTCGTCGGTGATTTTCGAATCGATATTCATGATCGGATGCTGGCCCAACAGGACCCGGTATCGGAACCGGCGCTGAGTAATGTGGCGAACTATGGCCGGTTTGAAAACACTGCGGGTGTCTCGATTCTGTGGGACTTGAACAAAGTCCTGCTCACGCTCGGATACGATCACTATAACTTTGTCGCAACCACTGCCCAGTTCAATTATTTGAATCGAAACGCCGAAGAGCTCTCCGGCAGCGCGGCTTATCTCATCACGACGACGATGAAGGTTGGCGTGGAAGCAAACGGAGTCTTCAGCTATTACAATCAGCATGTCTTGAATGACTCTACCGATGTAAGCGCGGGCGGTTTTGTCGAGGCCGAGCTCACGAACAACATCAAACTACGGATGGCAGGCGGGTATCAAGGGATCTCCTTTAATCACAATGGCTTGGTTGGCGATACGAGTGACCTTGCGGATTATTACGCTAACCTTCTGCTCACTCACCGGTTGAATGCCGTGATCAGCCAAACCATCAGCGCCGGGCATGAAAGCCAGCTCGGGGTTAATTCAAATTCCATCACCCTGAATTATATTCGCCATACCGTTACCTGGAACCTGATTCGGAATACATTGCTCTCGACTGAATTCTTTTTCGAAGATGCTGATGAGTCCGGCGGCTTTGTGGCCGAGCATTTTCAGCGACTCGGGGGTGCTGCCACCGTCGGCTATCAGTTAACCCCTCACGTTACTCTGGGCTTGCGCTATCAACACACGACAAAGGATTCCGATGTTGCCCTGCGCGATTACAATCAGAATCGGGTCTCGTTTGATGGCACATACAGCTTCTAGGTTTCGACCAGGATAGATCCGGGATGAGAGTTTGCTTGTATGCTGTGATAGTTGCGACTCTGCTCGCGCTGCCCAAGCTCGTTTGCGCGCAAGACAGCGTGAGCCCAATCCCATCTATTTCCAAGTCGCCGTCAGCGGACCTTCCGCCAACCACCAGCACGGTGATGCGGACAAACTCCATGGCGGTGCTTGATGACAGAAAGAGGCTTGGGTCTAACGACTTTGTCAGTTTCCGGGTCGTAGAAGATCGGGACAACGAATCGCAGCGCCTTCGAGTAAACGATAACGGAGAACTGGAGGTTCCGTACATTGGCCTGGTGACGGCCCAGGGCAGGACCTGCAAGGAACTCGCCTATACGATCAAGGGACTTCTCGAGAGAGAATATTATTATCATGCGACGGTGATTCTCGCGGTAGACCGGGTGAGCGAAAAATCGCGAGGTCGAATCTATGTCTATGGTTCGGTCAAGGGACAGGGTCCGCAAGAAATTCCGCCTGATGAAAATTACACTGTTAGCAAGGCCATCATTCGGGCAGGAGGCTTTGGCGATTTTGCCAACAAGCGTAAAGTCAAGGTTACCCGCAAGAACGGCAAGGAGTTTACGGTGGACCTTAAGCGCGTCATTGAAGAGGGCCATACCGAGGAAGACCTGGCTCTGGTGCCCGACGACCAAATTTACGTCCCGCAGCGCCTGATCAACATGTAGCCATGGAAAAACCTGTCTCCGAGAGGGCTGCTCCCGCTTCCTGGGCCACTTCATTTATCACCCGGTTGCACCGTTACAAGGCGTTGCTTCTCCGGCGCTGGTGGATCCCGGTCCTGACTATTTGCCTCGGTCTTTTCGTCGAGGCCTGGCTGATTTACCAAACACCTCCCTCATTCCAATCCAATGGGAAGATGATTCTGGCGGGCAAACTCAATATTTCGCAGGGCGCAGTCTATAGCGAAGACAATGTCAACTTCTACGGCACACAAATTCAACTGATGCAGAGCGTGGAAGTAAAGCGGGGTGCCGAGGGGCTTGTTCGTTCCACTCATCCCGAAATGCAGCCAGTGCCGGTTGCAATCACGGTCCTGCAACGACCGCGCACCTCGATCTTCGAGCTTTCCGCCATCGGCAGCTCGGGGGAGTACACTCAGGCGTATTTGAACGCGGCCATGCAAAAGTATCTCGATTTCAAAAAGGGAATGCGCGAGGACCGTGGCCACGAAATTACCACCGGGATCACCGAACAGCTCATTCAGGTCGAAAAGGACCTGCGCAATGCCGAAGACGAGATGCTCGAATTCCAGAAACAAAACAATATCGGCTTCATTCAGGAAGAAGGAAACAGCGCGGCAGCCTATCTGGTGAAGCTGAATCGGGAATACGCGTCGCTCAAGACGGAATATGACCTTTTGAATCTCCTTGATCTCGATCAAAACCTTGATCGCGCGCAAATCAGACCTGACTCCGCTGTCACTGGAGAAAACGCCGAGGAAAAGGGGATGCCATGGGCTGACGTCGGCCCGGAAGCCGATTACCTCAAGGCCAAGCAGGCAGTGCAGCTCCTCAAGGCCGAGCGAGATACCTTGGCAAAGGATTTGCGGCCAAAACATCCCAAGATCATCAAGCTAAATGACGATATCTCGAAGCAGGAGAAACTGATTGAGCTTTATCGCGCCGACACCGTCGAAAAACTTGGGACGCGCCGCAAATCCATTGGCAAACAGATGGAAAATCTGCAGGCCAACATCAAGGAATGGGAAACCAAGGCCCTTGATTTGAGCCAGCGGCTGGCTCAGTTTAATCGCGTTAAAGGAAAGGTCGATCGTCTTAAGACTCTCTACGATCGCCTAACGAATAACTTAAAGGAAATCGACGTCTCCCAGGTAGTGGGCGGCGAAGATCAGGTTTCCATCATGGAAATGGCAACGCCGCCGGTCTCCGTTCGCCCCGGCTTGATCAGGAGCCTCCTGATCGGACTAGGTGGCGGCGCGCTCATTGGCATCGCTATTCTTATTTTGCTCGATCGTATCGACGATCGCATGGCCTCATTTAGTGAGTTTCAGCGCCACTTCTCGGAAAGTGTCCTCGGTCAGGTCCCGAAGGAGAAGGTCAAAGGTAAAGTCACTCTGCTTCAACCCGATGATGCGCGTCATGCCTTCGCCGAATCCTACCGCAACATCCGCTCATCCATCTTCTTCATGCCTTATGAAGGCCCGCGTCCGAAGACCCTCCTTGTTACCAGCGCGGTTCCGAACGAAGGAAAATCGACTGTGTCCGCCAATCTCGCTATCACTCTCGCCCTCTCGAGCGCGAGGACCTTATTAATAGATGGCGATCTGCGACGCGGCGCGTTGCGGGAAACATTCGAGATCTCATCGAGGGTGGGCTTTGCCGAGGTTTTGAAACAGGAAGTGAACTGGCGGGAAGTCATCGTGCCGACTTCGTATCCGAGCTTGTTCATTCTTCCTCGTGGCAAAACTTTGTCACAACCCAGCGAACATCTCTTACGTGACTCGACCGATGCATTCTTGAAAGACATCTATTTTCATTACGACTACGTTATCATCGACAGCTCTCCCGTCCTTGCCGCGGATGACACGACCAGTCTCGCTCCGAAGATTGACGCGACACTGTTCGTTGTCCGGCTTTCCTACACTTCGGCTCGGCTGATCAAGAAATCGCTCGATTTGCTTTACAGCCGCCAGGTCAACGTTCCAGGCGTAATTCTTAACTTCGTCGATACCTCACTACCGGAGTATTACTACTACCAGTACTCGGAATACTATAATACTCCCACAAGTGCGCTTCCGGATGATCAGACGATAAGCCAGCCTGTTCACGACCAACCCAAGCAAGTCCAGCCGTCGTGAGACGCGCCATTTTCGGATCGACAATTCAATCGATTGCTCGATCACATCCGAGCGCGCCTTGGGAATCCATCTTGACACGGCGTCAACTGGCTGCAGTTCTGGGCAACGGATCGCCGCATGAGTTTCGGACCGATTTCCAAGCCAGTAGCGGCTGAGACTCCAAGCCTCTCCATTCGGCGCGCGCTTCACCGCGCACGTGTCGTCGGCAACTTTGCCCTGGTACAGGCGCTGGTGCAGATCGTTGGCTTTATGAGCGGCATTTTAATCGTCCGCCGGCTCGAGCAACGCGAGTACGCCTACTTCACCATCGCCAACACCATGCAGGGCACGATCAACCTGCTCGCGGATATCGGCATCGGCGTCGGTCTCGTCTCGATCGGCGGTCGCGTCTGGCAGGATCGGTATCGCTTCGGCCAGCTCATCAATACTGCCTTGGATCTGCGAAAGAAATTGGGCGTCGTCGTTATCTTGGCCGTCACGCCGGTGATGTATTTCATGCTGATAAAAAATGGCGCTCCCATTCCGTACACCGCGCTCTTGATCATGGTCGTTCTGATCGGGCTTGGATTTCAGCTTTCGATCGGCGTCCTGGGCGCCATTCCGAGGCTGTGCGCGGATATTAGCCGGATCCAAATAATCGATATCACCGGAGCTATCGTAAGGCTGGCAGCTCTGGCTTCGCTCTTGCTCGTTTTAAATGCCGGAATTGCTGTCGCAGTCGCATCTGTCGTTTCACTTCTCCAGTACGCAATGTTACGACGCTACGCAGCTGGGATCATCGATTTCAACGCGCCTGAAAACTCCGAAGATCGACATTCAATTATCCGCCTCGTCAAGCACCTTGCCGCCAACTCCGTCTTTTATTGTTTTCAAGGGCAGATCACCGTCTTCCTCATCAGCTTTTTCGCACATCGTACGAGCTCGATCGCGGAAGTCGGCGCGCTTGGTCGCCTCGCCATGATCTTTTCCGTATTGACGAATCTCCTGACCAATGTCTTTGTTCCCGCTTTTGCGCGTTGCCAGAGTGAACGCAAATTGCGCCGCCTCCACGCTGCAATCGTGGGAGGCACTGTTGTTTTCAGTCTGGTCATCGTTTTCGGTGCGTGGATTTTCCCTGACCAATTTCTATTTGTGCTGGGCAACAAATACGCGCACCTGCACCGGGAATTGCTTCTCATGGTAGGTGGCGCAGTTTTTTCAGCGCTGACCGGGACGTTTTGGGCCCTCAACGCGGCCAAGGCCTGGGTGACCGGCGCATGGCTCTATATTCCACTTACGATCGCAACGCAGCTCGCGCTTATCCCCTGGACCGATTTTTCCAGCGTGACTGGCGTCCTGACATTCAATCTGCTCTCCGCGCTTCCAAATCTGCTTCTCAACATCGCGATGAGTTTTCGCGGCTTTCACTCGTTCCGGCCCGCGGTTGCCTGAAGAATGCCGAACTTTGGATACCATCTTGCGCGACTGAAAGGAAATGCCTTGCGGCGCTTCTATCGCGCGTTCTTGCCGCTGATCGCACGGTCCGGAGTGAAGCCGACCCGCCCGGTTGCTCTGGATGTCTTCTCCTACTCGGGCGAAGCGGCGCTGCCGGAGCAGATCGCTTCCATCCGATCATTCCTTCAACACGTGGGACGTCCGAACCGTTTTACAGTCGTTTCCGACGGCTCGCATTCCAAACAAAGCGTCCGCTGGCTCGAAGGAGTCGATTCGACGGTGACGGTTCAGTTGTCGCCACCGGCGCCCCCGGAGAATCTATCGGAGAAATTTCGGTCCTACCTTTGCAACCATCCCACTGGAAAACAACTGGCCCTTATCATGTCACTGCCCGAGAACGGCCCGGCCTTGTATATCGATTCTGACGTTTTATTCTTCGACAGCGCGCTCGACGTTGCCGAGCGGGCCAAAGACCGAGGCGTGTCCGCCTATTATTTAGCCGATTGTCAATTCTCCGGCGACGCGCGGCTCTTGCGCAACGAGCATGAACAACACGAGCCGGTCAACACCGGCGTCCTGCTGTTATTTCAGCAGCTCGACTGGTCGGCAAGCATGAAGCGGTTTCTCGAACTCGAAGGCGATCCAAATTTTTTTACGAACCAGACCCTGGCGCATCTCGCCCTGCATGCCAATGCGGCTCGTCCGCTCGATCGTGCCAAGTATGTTCTGCAATTGGACGATCAGTTTGTCTATGCGGATCGGTATGCCGGTGCCACTCTCGCCTTGCGCCATTACGTTAATCCGGTGCGCCATAAATTTTGGACGAGTTTGAAATCTTGAACACGACGACTGGCGAGAATGGGCTCAAGCCTTTGCGCATCCTCATCATCCTGAATCTCGAATGGAACCCGCGGCTCGGCGCGGTCCGCGTTTACATGGAGCTGGCCGAGCAATGGCGCGCAGCCGGTCATTTCGTAGAACGATTTAGTTTGTCCGACGCCTTTCCTGGAACACGCGGTTCGGGCGCGGGCTTTGCCATCCGGCAACTCCTTTTCGCTTATAAGGCGGGGGCCTTTGTGAAAAATAACGGCGCGCGGTTTGATCTCATTGACGCGCTGATCGGCGCCCTGCCGATGTCGAAAGAAAAACTCGGCTTCGAAGGATTACTAGTGGCTCGCTCCGTCGGCTTGTATCGGCTTTACGATCGTTTCGAACGCAGCGTGAGCCAGCGGTGGCCTCGACTGTCCCAAGGCAAGTTTCTCGGAAAAATCTTCTACACTCTCGCTCGGAAATGGCTGATCGCTGCTTCGGACGATTCAGTTCAGCATGCCGATCTGGTTAATGTCCCAAATGCAGAGGAAGCTGACTGCCTTCATGCAGAGAGCAGCCTCCACAAGCCGATTCTGGTTCAGCCGTACGGGCTAAGTGCTGAACGCCGTTGCGCACTTTCACAGGCTGCGTCTTTGGCAAAGATCCGTTTGGCGCAGAAGAAAATCAGCTTCATCGGCATGTGGGCGCCTCGGAAGGGATCGCACGATTGGGCCCAAATCATTAGCCGTATCCGAAACGAAATTCCGGATGTCCGGTTCCGTTTTCTGGGGACGATGGTTGATGCGCGCGCCGTCTTGAAGGACTTGGAAACGGAATCATCCGACGGAATCGAGTTCGTTTCCGAGTACGCTCCCGCGGATCTGCCGGTGCTTCTATCGGATTGCGCGGTCGGAGCATTTCCAAGTTACGCTGAAGGTTTTGGTCTGGCAGTCCTCGAACAGCTGGCCGCCGGCATTCCGACCGTTTCCTTTGACGTCCCAGGGCCGCACGAAATGCTGCACCAACATTTGCCGGATTTGCTCGTGCCGAGTGGTAACATCGAGGCGTTTGCCGCGGCGACCTGCAAGATTCTCAAGCTCGATCCCGTGGCTTACGAAAGCCTGGCGAACCGCAGCAAGACAGCGGCAGCACAGTTCAATTGGTCCGCAATCGCGCACGACACGCTGGAGGCGTATCGGCGGCAATTGTCATCAATGCCGAATGGCGCACTGTTATTCGTTCAGCCGTTTGGTCTGGAATCAGCCGGCGGCGGCGCGCGGATCCTTCGAGCGCTATTGCCTGGCAGCCCGCTGCCTCCGACCATCGTTTGCACCTCCCCGGAGCAACCGCGAGTTGGCCACATGGGAAGGGAAATTCATCTGCCGCTCCGGCCGTACTTTGGCAAAATCGAGCGCAGTCGTCTTCGTTCCCTCCCCGCCCTGATCACGCCGCTATTCGAAAAAAGGTTCAGCCGCCGCTTCGTGCGTTTGTGCCAGAAGGTCGGCACCACGGCGATCCATGCCGTCCCCCATTCTTATCTGGACTTTTATCATGCGTACCGAGCCGCACGGGAGCTCAGAATCCCATTTTATCTCCAGATACATGACGATTTTGCCTACAGCTCGCGCGGTCAAGTTGCGCCAGAGCGCGCGCACGAAGCCATGTTATCGGCCTGGCGCGGCGCGAAAGCTCGATTCGTGATTTGCGATCAGCTTGGGAAGGAATACTGCCATCGCTATGGTGTGCGCGAGTATATTGTCGTCACCGATGGCTTGGAAAGTGTCGCTCGAGCTCCAGCCGCGCGGAGACCGGGGGAATTTCACATCTACTTTATGGGTTTGTTTCACCTGGAGTATGAAGAAAACCTCCTCGCCCTCTCCGCCGCCCTGAAACGATTCCGCACGTTGCGGCCCCTGGCGCGGATATCGATGACCATGCGTTGCGACTCGTTACGGCCGAGAATCTTGCGGGTCGCTCGAGATCTCCTCCGCATCCAGCCCTTCGCCCCGGAGGCGAGGGTGCATGACGATTTGAAGCATGCCGATCTGCTCTATCTGCCGCTCCCTTTCAGCGCGGAGTTCGAACCGCTCGTGCGTTTTAGTCTCTCCACGAAAATGGTCACCTATGTCGGCAGCGGCGTTCCCATACTCTACCACGGGCCGAAAATGTCGGTTGCCTATGAACTGTTGTCCGCACATTCCGCCGCTCTTTTTCATACTTCCTTGGATGCCGATTCGTTGACCGAGGCGCTTTGCCGCATCTATGACGACCCGCAGAGGGCGCTTGAGATTTCCAGCAACGCGCTGAAGCTGGCGCGAAGCCATTTCATGCTAACGGATCAGCGCGCAAAATTCTGGAACGCCATTATGCGAACAAGATCCAGCGGCTCGGTTGCAACCAATTCACCGGAAGTCGTGACAGTTGTCAGATGAATTCGTTTCCGCTTCTACGCCGGGTCTGGTTCGACGGCTTGTTGTTCCTCTGTAATCGCCTGGTCGCAAATATTCCCAGTCACGCAATTCGGCTCGCTTTTTATCGCAGCCTTATGGGCTTCCAGATTGGCGAATGCAGTTATATTTTCAGCGGCGCTCGCTTCGATTCGCGCGGAAGCTTTCGCATGGGAAAGCATACCACAATCAACGAACGGTGCCGGCTCGACAATCGTGGTGGTCTGAGCATCGGAAACAACGTGTCCATTTCTGCGGACACCTGCATTTTAACCGCCGATCACGATCCGCAGGATGCGGCATTTTCCGGACGGAATCGCCTGGTCGTGCTGGAGGATTACGCCTTTATCGGCACGCGAGCGATCATTTTACCTGGCGTGACAATTCATCGTGGCGCCGTGGTGGGAGCAGGTGCGGTGGTAACGCGGGACGTACCGCCGCTGACCATCGTGGCGGGTTCGCCGGCGCGAGAGATAGGAAAACGCAACCCGAATTTGAACTACCAAGTCAATTACCGTCGTCTGTTTGCCTGACCCAAATGGACGGACCGCGCCTTGTCATTATCACCACGCGACTTCCGCCGCAGGTATGCGGCATTGGTGCCTACAGTTGGCTTTTGCATCGGCACTGGCCAACCGATAACTCGCGCGTCGAATTTCTTGTCATGGATGGAGCAGCCCGTTCCGCGGCTGAGCTCCGTCATAGTGCGATCTGGCAGTTCAATGGAAAAGGAGAAGAACTCTCGCACGCACTCGAGCGAACGGGTGATGCCACCGTGGTCTTACACTACGCGGGCCGCGCCTACCATCGCTTTGGCTGCCCGGTTTGGCTGCCGCCAGTGCTCCAGACGTGGAAAGCAAAGTTTCCGGCCGGACGTCTTCTCATATTTTTTCACGAGCTGCCCGGCACTGATTTCCCGGTCACTTCACGTTTCTTTTGGATTGATCTGTGTAATCGCCGCGTCGTTCGCAAGCTGGCCCGGCTTGCCGATATCATCGTCACGAACACGACGACGCACGTCCGGATGATCAAGGAAATATCCGGACGTGATGATGCGCAACTTATTCCGATCGGATCAAACATCGAGCCAGTGTGTCCATTTGTGGATGGAAGAGCTCGCGGCGAGTTTATGATTTTCGGCCTGCCGTTCGGTCGTTGGCAAACATTGCACATGTTCGGTCGGGAAATCCGCTCGTGGCGCAAAAGCGGAATTCTGACCAGGCTTCATCTCGTTGGACCAAGTGATGAGAAGTTCGACTGCCGCTCGGATCAACTCACCTCGATGCTACCTGGCGACACCGTGCTGCGGCACGGATTCCTTCCCTCCCCCGCTGTTTCCGACCTGCTCAGCCGGGTACAGTTTGGCCTGACAAACGCAAGCCCGGAAAACTGGAGCAAATCGGGCGCGTTTATGGCTTTTGCCGCACACGGTTGCGCAGTTGTGGGCAAGACAGCGGTTCAGTCGGAACCTCTCCGTTACACGGTTTCGACCGAGGAATTACCTCTGATATCGGCCGTCGAGCTGGCAAAGCGGCAACGGACGCTGAAGCAATGGTATGCCGAAAATGCAGACTGGACCGTGATCGGCCGCAAAATGAGCGTTCTGATGCCGGTGGGCGCGCACCAGGAGCCGGTGACGTGATGAATGAGATCGTCATCATTGCGCCGGAACTCAATGCCGGCCGCGGCGGCGTTGGTGATTACACTTTGCGACTGTTCGATTGTTTACGCGCTAACGGGAATTTTAGATTCCTCGTCCCCCCCACCTCTGTAACCAGCTTAACGAGCGAACGGGTGGAACAATTGGCCGCGACCTCAGCTGCCGTCGTCGGACAATTACCGGTTTCCGCGGGCAGTGTTCTTTTGCAATACAGTGCTTACGGGTTCGATCGTCTCGGGTATCCACGCACCTTGATTCGCGCGCTGGTCGATTGGAAAAACAAAACGCACGGACGGCTGGTCGTGATGTTTCACGAGATTTGGACGTTCTGGCCGGTCACAAACAAGAATTTCCTGGTGCAACTCTTTCATCGGCGTGCGATCAAACGGTTGCTGCGACATGCCGATGTCGCTTTGACCAGCACACCAAGTCAGGCCGGGCACCTTCGCGCGCTTTCCAGCACCGCCCAGATTCACGTTCTACCAGTGGGATCAGGCATCCGGCCGGATGAACCTCTCGACCGGCCACGCCAGCCCGGATGGGCGGTTGTTTTTGGGCTGCAGCCGGCCCGCATTAATGCGCTAAAGCGAATGCAGACCAACCTGCGCCAGCTCGCGGTTTCTAAACAGATTGTCAAGATTATCGCGGTCGGATCGAATTCCCGATCGCAACTCGATGAAAAAGAACGCGGTTTGCTGGCGGATTTGCCGCTCCAGGATGGTTTCGAGCAGCCGGGCGCGCAATCTGAACAAGCGATCTCACAGATCCTCGCCACTGTATCATTCGCCATTTCTGGCCAGGACGAATTGAGCTACACTAAATCCAGCAGCTTCATGGCGTGCGCGGCGCATGAACTGAACATTTTAGCTGACTTCGCCAGCGCATCAAAACCGGCGCCGATCTGCTGGCTGGTCGCACCCGGTGAATTGCTCAGAGGAATTTCAGCCGCCGAATTGAAAGAGCGCGCCCAAAACCTGCGCAATTGGCAGGAGCAAACTTCATCGTGGACGGTAATCGGGACAACGTTTTCGGAGGCCCTTCATTTGAGTGCAAGAGAGAGCGTGCAAGCCGCCGTCCGGTGAAACAAATCAAAGTGTTGTTAGTCAGCCCGTGTTTCGGCACTTACGGCGGAATTGAAGCTTTCGTTTTGGCGGTGGCCGAAGCGGTCCGTCGCGAACCTGATTTCAGGGTGCGGATCTGCTTAAAGAAGACGAGCGACTTCGCCCTGCATCCGGGACTCGCTGGCATGCTCCAGCACGAAGCCGTCCTCTTCGTCGATCGTGCGGGACGTGAGCTGGCTGAAGCCATTAAATGGTCGGACATTGTGCATGGACAAAATGCGTCACCGGACACGGTTGCGCTCGCGAAATTCTTCTCCAAACCGGTGGTGCTGACTATTCACAATTACCTGCGGCCTGGGTGGAGCCTCCATCGCTTGCTCTGGCAAATCAGTGCCCGGTTGGCGGACGCGCGCTGGTACAATTCCAATTTTGTCTGGCAGACGTGGGAAGGAAATCGCAAACTGCGCGGCAGCCGCAAAGTCCCAACGGTGTCAAAGCTGCCGGAAGGCTGGGTCCCGCCTGACCAGCGGCGCGGATTTGTTTTTGTTGGTCGCTGGATTGCTAACAAAGGTATTGAAACATTGGTGGATGCCTATGCCCAGGCCGAGATTAACCGTGCAGCCTGGCCGCTGGTCTTGATCGGCGATGGTCCATTGCATTCTGCAATTAAGACCAGGATCGATAACTACGGCTTGCACGATGTTCAGATTGTCGGGTTTGTCGATGAAACAACCAAGGTTGATCGCATGAAGAATGCGCGTTGGATTGTGGTGCCGCCGAACACAAACGAAGATTTCGGACTGACGGCGATCGAGGGCCGGAATCTCGGCGTCCCGTGCATCATCACGCGCGATGGCGGCCTGCTCGAAGCCGGCGGCGGCCAGGCACTGGTTTGCGAGCCCGACAATCCGCGTGCGTTGGCCAATCTGCTCGAGCACGCGGCGCGAATGCCAGAAGCCGAATACCTCGATCGAGCCACCCGCACCCGCCGGGAGTTGGAGCACGAGCTCGAACCGATGGATTTTTATGCGCAATCTTACCGCCGAATCCTGCGAGGCGAACTGGTTGAGTAAATGGTCCTGCTCACACATCCTTTCGGCAATGCCAACGTGCGGGCGTTGCTCGACGCACTTTATCGCGAAAAGCTGCTGGTTCGTTTTGTTACCGCTATTGCCTGGTCCAAGGAATCGTATCCCAGGCTGACCCCAAAAATCCGGAGAGCACTGCGACGGAATTACGCATTGCCGGCGGAGAAGATCGACATTCATCCGCTTCGCGAGTCGATACGATTACTGGCATCAAGATTTGGACTGGTGAAGTTGGTTGCCCACGAAACCGGTTGGGCCAGTATCGACCAGGTCTGGCAAAGTCTCGACCGTGAAGCAGCTCGTCGCCTGCGGCGCGACAAGTATCCGTATCTGCGGGTCGTTTATGCTTACGAAGATTGCGCTGAAAATATCTTTCTCGCCGCACGCGATCTCGGTTTCAGACGCGTTTACGATCTTCCAATCGCCTATTGGGAAACAGCCCAGCGATTGCTGGGCGAAGAAGCCGAGCGGTATCCCGATTGGGAACCAACTCTAGGTGCAACGCGCGATTCGCAGAAAAAACTTGCACGCAAAACGAGAGAATTAGAACTCGCTGAACTGGTTATTTGCCCAAGTACATTTGTTTTGCATTCGCTGCCCGCACAGACTCGCACAAGAAGGAAATGTCTGGTCGCGCCGTTTGGGACGCCCAGTCTCGACTCAGGAGAGCAAAGATCGACGACCCGCGAGGGACGGCGGCATCTGCGCGTTCTTTTTGCCGGAGCGATGACGCAACGCAAAGGTCTCGCCGATCTCTTCGCGGCGATAAAGATGATCAATTCCAGGGAAGTAGAACTTGTCGTGATGGGTTCGCTCATTCGCGCGCTCAACTGGTACCGCCAGCGACTGCCGAACTTTGTCTACGAGCAACCGCGGCCACATGCTGGCGTTTTACAGCTAATGCAGAGCTGCGACGTTCTGGTTTTGCCTTCCATCGTTGAAGGTCGCGCGCTTGTTCAGCAGGAGGCGATGGCATGCGGACTTCCAGTGATCGCGACAAAGAACGCAGGCGCAGATGATTTGATTCTCGACGGCGAAACCGGGTTCCAAATCCCAATCCGCACGCCGGAGGCGATTGCGGAAAAACTTGACTGGTGCGTCAAGAACCGGTCCCGCCTCGCTGGCATGGGTATTGCGGCAAGGACACGCGCGAGTGAATTTACCTGGCACGCCTATGGCGACGCGATCGTCGCCGCGATCCGCGGATTGATCAGCAAATGAATACCAACAATCCCGAAGAGAGAACGAAAGGCTACATTCGCCAGCTCATCTGGCTTTATTTCTGGCTGCTCTTAACTGAAGGCGCGCTGCGCAAATGGGTCGTGCCACAACTTTCCAATCCCCTCCTGGTCGTACGCGATCCGATTGCCCTCGGCATCTACTTCTTTGCCATTCGCGCGCGCGTATTTCCCCGAAACCGTTGGACGATCGCGCTCGGCATCATTGCCGCACTTACTCTTCTCTCGACTTTCGCGCAGCTATTGCCGTATATCCCGCCGAAAACGATCGCCCTGGTCGCTGGTTATGGATTTCACGCCAATTATTTTCATTTGCCTTTGATTTTTGTCATGGCCCGCGTGCTGCGGCCGGACGACTTAAGGAAATTGGGTTGGTGGATTTTGTTGCTTCTTATTCCCATGTCGATCCTGTTGGTAGCGCAATTTCGCGCCGCCCCCGACGCGCTCGTCAATAGCACGGTCGGAGGGGAAGGCGAGATGATGACCTCTGCCCTGGGCAAAGTGCGCACGGCGGGCCCATTCTCGTTCGTGATTGGGGTGGTAGCCTTTTATTCCCTGGCCACCGGATATCTGGTCTGGGGCGTGTTAACAAAGGGCGTGTACAAAAACTGGCTGCTTGCAGCAGGCGGTATTGCGCTCGCCATTGGCATCGCCGTCTCCGGAAGCCGCTCCGTTGTGGCCGCATGTGCAGTGGTGGTAGCTTCCTTGTTGGTGGTGATCGCCCTTCGGCCGGACCTGGTCAACCGCTTCGGTCAGGCGTTCATAATCGTATTGGTCCTGGGGTTTGTGGTGAGCCGGACTCCGATTTTCAAAGAAGGCCTCAGCGTCATCACGGCGCGTTTTACCGAAGTGGCAGAAGCGAGCGAACAAACTGTTGCCGGCAACCTCATAACTCGACTCTTTTCCAGTTTCTCGGACGGTTTCTACGTTCTGAGCAAGGCCCCACTTCTTGGCTATGGGCTTGGCATTGGCACAAATGCAGGCGCCAAGCTTCTTACCGGTCACGCTGTGTTTTTGCTCACTGAAGACGAAGTGTCTCGCGTAGTTTTGGAAAGCGGACCGATCCTCGGTGTCGCTTATATTCTTTGGCGCTGTTTTCTCGCCCTGCGCATCGGCTGGCTCTGCCTGAAATCGATGTTGCTAGGCAATCTGCTCCCAATGTTGCTTTTCAGCTCGGCGTTTCTCCCCCTGACCAGTGGTCAATTTGGCCAGCCAACCATTCTCGGATTCGTTGTCTTTGTAACCGGTCTGGCCCTGGCGGCACTCAACATCAAAGAAGGCCAGTTCGAACCGGAAACGGTTCCTCTATCGCGCAAAACGCTGGCCACGCCGGTGCGCGGCCGCTCGGCTTACGCGGAGCGATTGCACGCCTCAGGGGCCGGAACTCCTCAAAAAAATGGTGCTGTTGATCGGTAACTACGCGCCCGATCAGCAGCAAAGCATGCAGCGATTCAGTGCCATGATGTTGCAGGGCCTGGTCGCGGCCGGTGTTCCCGTGGAACTGATCAGACCGGAACCGGTGCTCGGAAAAATAAAGTCGTTAGGCAGATTCGCTGGCAAATGGCTCGCTTACATCGACAAATACATTTTCTTTCCCGGAAAACTGAAACGGAAACTATCGATGCAACCGGCGCTCGTGCACATTTGCGACCACTCCAATGCTGTTTACGCCAGGAGGTGCAAGCCGCATCAAATCCTGGTCACATGTCATGATTTGCTGGCGGTGCGCGGTGCACTGGGTGAACAGACTGATTGTCCGGCAACGGCTGCCGGACGCGTACTGCAACGCTGGATCCTGAAGGGGCTTCAACAAGCAGATGTTCTCGCCTGCGTGTCCGGCGCAACTGCCGATGACGCCGAGCGCTTGCTTGTTCGCGGCGCGAAACGTCCGCGTATTAATGTCGTGCCGCTGGGTCTTAATTATCGTTATCGCAAACTCCCGCCGGAAATCGGGCGCGCTCGCCTGGCGGGGATCGACACGTTCGACGTCAGTGCCCCATTCGTTCTCCACGTCGGCTCCAATCTGCGTCGCAAAAATCGGGACGCCGTGTTGCGAATCTTCGCGAAATGCAGAGGCAAATGGAATGGCCGCCTTGTTTTCGCAGGCGACCTATTGGATGGACAACTGTTGTCGCTTGCCCGGCAGCTCGAAATCGCCGGCTACATTACCCAATTAGAAAACCCAAGAAGCGAAACACTCGAGGCACTCTACAACTGCGCTGTCGCGCTGGTATATCCCTCTCGTTTCGAAGGCTTCGGTTGGCCGGTCGTCGAGGCGCAAGCGTGCGGTTGTCCGGTCATTTGTACAAACTCCGGTCCGCTGCCGCAAACCGCCGGTGAGGCCGGGCTTTTTCACGATGTGGCCGACGAAGACGGGTTCGCGTCCGATTTGCTCCGCCTGACTGATCCGGCGGAACGCACTAAGTGGAGTGACAAAAGTCTGCGCAACGCGGAGCGATTCTCGAGCGAAAAGATGATCGCGCAGTACCTCGATCTTTACCGCAGTCTGGGAGCGAGATGGTGAAAAAAATTCTGATGTTTCTGAGCGTGCTTTTCCCATGGGGGATCCGTCGTTCGATTTTGCAAAAGCAATTCGGCTATCAGCTTCATCCGAGCTGCCGAATTGGCTTCTGTTGGATCTTTCCCTCGCGGCTGATCATGGAGGAAGGAAGCCGTATCGATCATCTGACGCTTTGTAAAAACATCGAACTTCTGCATATGAAAACGCACAGCTCGATCGGCCGCGGCAATTGGATCACTGGCTTTCCGGCCGGCCCATCGCGTCACTTCGCGGCCGAGAAAGATCGACATCCTCGACTGATCCTTGGCCAACACGCTGCCATTACCCATCGGCATCTGATTGACTGCACCAATACTGTTACCATTGGTAAGTTTACGACCGTGGCGGGATTCCAATCGCAGATCATCACGCACACGATCGATATCGAGCAAAGCAGCCAAACTTCGGCTCCGGTCCACATCGGCGATTATTGCTTCATCGGGACGAACTCCGTCCTGCTTGGCGGCAGTGCGCTACCCGACTACTGCGTCCTCGGCGCAAAGTCGCTTTTGAATAAGCGCTTCACCGAGACGCACCAGCTTTATGGCGGCGTGCCGGCGCGTCCGATCCAGAACCTTTCTCCCGAGTCCAAATATTTTCAGCGAACGGAAGGCTTCGTTGTCTAGCACGCTGAAGATTCTGCAAATGGTGCAGACGCTTGACCCGAGCGTGGGTGGTGTCGCGCCAGCGGTGCTCGCGCTGAGCCGGGAACTCGTTCGCAGGGGACACAAAGTCGACGCCGTCACCCTAGATGAGCCAGGCGCTGCAGCCGGCATCGGTCATGCCGGGCCGGAGTCACCGTCCCCGGCTACAACCGCTGGTCATTTAGCCATTCACGCACTCGGCGCTGGCCTAACGAGTTATCGATACTCAAAGAGTCTGATGCCGTGGCTGCACACCCACGGGGAAAATTACGACCGGATAATCGTAAACGGCGTCTGGCAATACCAGAGCTTTGCCGCGTGGCGACGATACGCTGGAACATCGACGCCATACTACGTCTTCCCGCATGGCATGCTCGATCCGTGGTTTAAACGCACCTATCCGCTCAAGCATCTTAAAAAATGGCTTTACTGGCCGTGGGCGGAGTACCGGGTGCTGCGCGACGCGGCGGCTGTGATGTTCACCTCCGAGGAAGAACGCTTGCAGGCACGCAAATCTTTCTGGCTTTATCGCTGCCGCGAAAGAGTGTCGCCACTCGGAATCCAACCTCCGGCACCGGTCTTACCCGAAGCCAAAGAAAAATTTCTGGCAAGTTACCCATCATTGCGCAAGAGCTCGATCCTTCTCTATCTCGGCCGCCTTCATCCGAAAAAGGGCTGCGACCTGCTGATAGAGGCGTTTCGCAAATTGAAGCCGTCCGGGGTGACACTGGTTTTGGCAGGTCCGGACTCAATCGGCTGGGAAACAGAATTGCGCGCCAGGATTGCTGACGCTGGTCTTGCCACACGCATCATCCCAACCGGGATGTTGCGAGGCGAAATGAAGCAGGCGGTACTGGCTTGCGCCGATGCTTTCATTTTGCCGTCGCACCAGGAAAATTTCGGAATGTCCGTGGTGGAAGCGCTTGCGGTCGGTTTGCCGGTTCTCGTTTCGAACCGCGTCAACATCTGGCGCGAAATCGAGACTGATCACGCTGGTTACATCGAGAACGACAACCTGACCGGTACGATCCGTTTGATTGAGCGCTGGCTCAACACACCGGAGAAAGATCGAGAGGCGATACGAAGGAACGCGTGCAACTGTTTTGCAAAACGCTACACAATTCAACGCGCAGTCGATTCTCTCCTGTCGATCTTGAATGAATCGGCAGCTGCCCGATGAAAATCACAATCGTTCTCGGCGCGTTTTTTCCCGTGCCTCCAGTCATGGGTGGAGCGGTGGAAAAAGTCTGGTTTGCTCTGGCGCAGGAATTTGCGCGGCGCGGCCACGATGTGGTCCAAATCTCGCGCGCTATGCCGGATTTTCATCGCGAGGAATTTCTCGGGGGTGTGAGACATCTGCGCGTGCGCGGTTACGATGCGCCGCGCTCGTCGGTTTGGCTGAAAATTCTCGATCTCGTCTATTCGCTACGGACGATGATGGCGTTGCCGAAATCGGACATTGTGGTGACGAACACATTTTGGTTGCCGATTTTTTTGTGCAGCCCGCGGCGCGGCAAGGTTTATGTGCACGTTGCGCGCTACCCGAAAGGACAGATGCGCCTTTACAAAAAAGCGGCTCGGTTGCAGGCGCCATCGAGCGCGGTGGCTCGCGCAATCAAGGCGGAGGAGGCGGGATTGAAAGACAACGTCAAAGTCATTCCCTATCCGGTGCCAACTCCGACATTCGTCGCGAGCGAAGCATCGGCAATTTCATCTGCGCCGCCGGCGATTTCGCAGCGAGAGAAAATCATTGTTTTCGTCGGCCGGGTGCATCCGGAGAAAGGTGTGCATTTGTTAGTTGAGGCATTTGCGACGTTGCCGCGCGAGATGGCTTCTGATTGGCAATTGTCGATTGTGGGGCCGGCGGAGGAAGAGCTCGGCGGCGGCGGCGAAAACTATCTCGCCGAGCTCAAACGCGCGGCGTCGAAAGCTGCGGGAAGCGTATTTTTTCGCGGCCCGGTTTTTGATTCCATCATGCTCGAGCAGCATCTTCGCGCGGCACGGCTGTTCGTTTATCCATCGCTGGCTGAGCGCGGTGAATCATTTGGACTCGCACCGCTCGAAGCGATGGCGCATGGTTGCGCTGTGCTGGTTTCAAATCTGGAATGCTTCAGCGATTTCATTCGCGACGGCGAAACCGGTTTCGTGTTCGACCATCGCGCGGCGCAGCCAATCGAAACGCTCCGCGACAAGATCGACAACTTAATCGCCGATGAAAATCTGCTCGCCCGCGTTTCCGAGGCCGGTTACCGAAAATCAGCCGACTTTACCATCGATCGCGTGGCCGATCAGTTCTTGCACGATTTTAGCTCATTGATTTCCTGATCTAATGCTACAGGAACAGAAATTCGCTTTTCCTTCGTCTCGTGGCATCGGCTTCCAGCCGATAGTTCCTGGAACCGATCGGCAGGATGCCGATTCCACAATTGTCCATGCCGCAGATTGTTGTTAATCCGGAGCAGAAGTCGGCCTACGATTCACCGTGGTCAGAGAGCCATCGATTAATGCGCGCACTCTGGGAATTTTGCTGGTTCGTATTCTGCGTCTGGACGCCGAAACCGCTTAATCCATGGCGTCTGTTTTGGCTGCGCGTTTTTGATGCCAAGATCGATGGCACTCCTTTCGTCCATCAACGTGCGCGCATCGCCGTTCCCTGGAACCTGACCCTGCACGATCGGGCCTGTCTGGGCGATCGCGCCAATGCTTATTCGTTAGGCGAGATTGAGATCGGTGCCCACGCCACCATCGCGCAGGAAGCCTACCTGAGCACTGGGAGCCACGACTTCGATGCGCCAAATATGCCGCTGGTCACGGCCAAAATCACCATTGGAGAAGATGCATTTGTCGGGGCGCGCGCATTTGTTCTACCTGGAGTAACGATCGGCCCTCGGGCCATCGTCGGCGCAGGCTCGGTTGTTACGAGCGATGTTCCGGGAAATGTCATCGCCGCAGGTAATCCTTGCAAAGTTCTGCGTCCCCGATAAGCGGCTCACCTTCCGTCCGGGTTGTGAAAACGAGCTGCCATTTGCACGAGAAACCGGCTTGCCACCTTATCGGGAAGATGAGTCGTGATGGATTCAAGCCAATCGACCACCCGCTTCGGAATGGTTCGCAAAAGTAACTCGGTCTTCATATGGCCGCTGGTAATCGGATTTGTAAACAAGACCAATTTGTCCAGATGGAGGTTCGCCTGAACCGCCAGGCCTTCGATTTCATCTGGATGAAGAAGAAAAATGTGACCATCAGCGTTGGGTTTAAATTGAATCGCCTCATATTGACTCGCATCAGAACATTCCGAGAATTTTGGAAGCGCGTTGCGGAAGTAGGCGCCGTTTGGGGTTGTCATAACGACGTATCCGCCGGGTCGAGCTAGTTTGCCTATCCTGGCAAGAAACTCATCGGGATGAGCTACGTGCTCGATGATCTCGGCGATTAGAACCAGGTCGAATCGCCTTTCGAAGTCCAATTCGAACGCATTGCCCGGAGCGAACGTAATGGTTCCGCGCTCTCGTTTCAGTTGCACGTAATCAGCCAAATCGGCGCGGAGATCGTTCCAGGTAACGTCATAACCCATCTCGGAGAGGGCTATGGAGAAATTTCCTTGTGCCGCCGCGACATCGAGAATCCGCGCCCCTGGCGAGAGGACGTCTTTTACAAGTTGCAAGGTGTGCCTGCGCCGGTTCTCATAGGCATAAGCATAGCCGCGGTTCCCGATCTCGCCGTAGACTTCTTGTAGATCATAGAAATAAGACTCCTTCCACGATTTTGGCCAACTGCTGTCTGGAGATACGCGCTTCAAAAACCGAGGATGTTTCGTATTTCTTAGCAATCCAAGCCGTCTCTTCGCAAATAACAACGTGCGAATCGACGGCCGCCGTTATACTAGAAGCGGTTTGGGGAGCGCACGCTTCCAGCGTGTTGTGACCGGCATCCTGCCGGGAACAGTTCGGACGTTGCGCGCAAGCGTAAGGGCGTTCGACAGGATGTCGAACGCAGCACGCAAGATGCGTGCGCTCCCCAGAGCGACTTTGACGAGCGTTATGTGTGGGATTAAACCGAAGCGCCAGCTTGAATGTGACGGGTTTTAGTTGTAGCCACGGCGCTGTGTCGCCGTGTTCGGAGCGTGAACTATCTGCAAGGCGCCTCGGCACAGCGAGGCGGCTACAACTCGCACATGAAAATCTCACGCAGCCAATTAGCACACGCACCTCACGCAACCGTTAGCTGAGAGCCCAGCCAAGTCATAAAACCAACTTGTAACACAGAAAATGCCTGACACTTCTCGAGTGCCGCTCTCGGTCATCGTTCCGATCAAGAACGAAGCGAAAAACTTGCCGCTGTGTCTCGACTGCGTGCAATGGGCGGATGAGATTTTTGTGGTCGATTCGCAGAGCACGGATGGCTCCGTCCAAATTGCGGAGCGGCATCGGGCCAAGGTGGTGCAATTCCATTTCAATGGTACCTGGCCGAAAAAGAAAAACTGGGCATTGGAAAACCTTCCGTTCAGAAACGAATGGGTCTTTGTTCTCGATGCGGACGAAGTGTTGCCGCCAACCGCGGAGAAAGAGATGGCGGGGGCGATTGCAAGAGCCGGTCCGATCGCGGGTTATTGGATCAACCGGCGTTTCTTTTTTCTGGGGCGCTGGTTAAAGCATTCGTATTACCCGAATTGGAACCTGCGCCTTTTCCGTCACTCGCTAGGCCGGTACGAAAAATTAACCGACACCGATACCCAAAGCGGCGACAACGAAGTGCACGAGCATGTTGTGGTGAATGGTCCGACCGGCCGATTGCGCACCGAGATGGATCATTACGCTTTCCCGTCAGTGGAAGTTTTCGTTGAGAAACACAATCGCTACTCAAATTGGGAGGCCCGCGTCACCGCCGACGAGCTTCTTGGCCAAAGCTCCGGCGATTTAAGTCATGGGCCGGTCGAGCGCCGCCGGCGCTTGAAATTGCTCTCCCAACGACTGCCCTTCCGCCCCCTGATGCGTTTCCTCTACATTTATATTTGGCAAAAGGGATTTCTCGACGGGCGCGACGGTTATTATTTCGCGCGGCTTCACGCCATCTATGAATTTCTCTCGATCGCAAAAACCTACGAGCTGCAGCACCGCCGGGACCAAGAGTTAACCACTAATGGACGCAAAAGAAGAGATGCTGCGGCATGAAAACGATGCCTTTCAGATTGTCGGTGGCACGCTTGAAGTATTTGGGGGTAATCCTCAATTGGAAACCTCCTAAGGTGGAGCGGGAGCGATTTGTCTTGTACATTTCGTGTCCATTCGTGTCGATTCGTGGTTAGTTATTCGGGCGTGCGGATCGTTGTTTGGGGAATCAATTACGCGCCGGAGGTCACCGGCATCGCCCCGCACACCGTTGTTCTTTGTGAATTTCTGCAGCGCAACGGCCACGACGTCGAAATGGTCACGACGTTCGCTTACTATCCGGCCTGGCGTAAACGCGCCGAGGATCGACTTAAGTTTTTTCGGACAGATCGAATCAACAACGTTTCTGTCCATCGTTGCTGGCATTTTGTGCCGGCACGCGTCTCGGCCTGGAAACGAATCGTTCACGAAGCCACTTTCGTAATCACATCGGCCATTCGCGTCCTTCTTCTCAAGCCGCCGGACGCTTACATCGTCGTGTCGCCGCCATTGCTTCTCGGCACGGCCGCCTGGTTCGTTGGGAAACTAAAGCGCGCACCGTTCGTCTTTCATGTCCAGGATTTGCAACCGGATGCGGCGGTCGGTCTGAGAATGTTGAAAACCGGTCTTTTTACGCGTGCTCTGTATTGGCTCGAAGCCTTCGCTTACAAACACGCCACGAGGGTGTCCGGAATCAGCGAGGAAATTCTCGACGCCTTCCGGCACAAGGGGGTTCCCGAAAGCAAGCTGATCCTCTTTCCAAACTCGATCGCATTGCCGGCGCAGGCGGAAATTCCGGCGACCGGAAGATTTCGTGAGAAGCATGGCTTTTCGCCCAACGAATTTCTGGCGATCTATGCCGGGAATCTTGGAGTAAAACAAGGACTCAGTCTCTTGCTTGATACTGCCGAATTCCTTCGCGCGGAAAGCGGCGTTCGCATCGTGATCGCGGGCGACGGAGTGGCCCGCGAGACGCTCGAGCGAGACGCGCGCGAGAGAGGTTTAACTAATCTTTCCATGTTGCCGCTACAGTTTGGGACCGATTACAAAGAATTGCTGATCGATGCCGACGTTTCCCTGATCACGCAACAAAGCGGCTCTGGGAACGCATTTTTCCCGAGCAAACTTTTGGTCACTCTCGCACACGCCAGCCCAGTCGTGACGGTAGCGGACCAAGACAGCGCCCTGGCGCGAGCTGTAGGGGAGGGTCAATTTGGAAAAAACATTCCGCCGGGACGGCCTGAGCAACTGGCGAAGACGTTGCACGAGCTTGCTAGGGATCGGCAATTACGGCGCCGCTGGGGAGAAAACGGTCGGGCATATGTCCAACGATTTGAGCAACAACGCGTGCTAGGCAAATTCGTGGAGCACCTTGAGTCGTTGGGGCGCTAGGCTGCCACAATAGACTGCTTTTCGGAGGCTGCGTGGTCGCCTTAGCCCACTCGGCGGCGACGACCCGACAGATTACTGCGGCGATGTCTCATTCGGGATGAATGGACACACAACATTTCTATCGGCCAGAACGGTTCTGGCAGTCTCCAGGTCCAGATCTTTGAGCAGGAGCATGCGCGGATAAATTTGGCGGCACACCCAGTTAAGTTCGCGCGGATTCAAACTTGTTTCGGCGAGCGTGAATATCTGGCTGAAGGGCGGAGGTAAGCGTCGCATTTGTAAGTGGGTCGAAAGCTTCGCCCAATCCCAGGCGATCGCTTGCTCTAAATGAATGATCAGGTGGAGGTCGTTATCAAGGGGTGAGAATCGGAGTTTCTTCTCTTCTAGAAACTCTATAAGATCCTCCGTGCTCGGATTCGGTCGATCTCTGTAGCCAACGAGCTGATATCGATGAATTTCACGTTTAGTAGGTCCGTTTGTGCCGAGATCAGGAATCAGTATGACATCTGTGTCTTCAATTTGTCCGAAACCATCTTTGAACAAGTCCCAAACGGGTGCGCCTGTAGCCGGCGGTTTTCCTCGCTGCTGAAATCCAATTAAGAAACGCTTGTTCTCGTTATTCTCGAGACAGAGCGTGAACAAACAGATCGTAAGAATTTCACGGGCACGCTTTCGATGCGCTCTGCCCGCCGCCTGCTCTCCTTCCCAGTGCCGGAACAAGGTTTGCACGTCCACGATATGTGCGTGCCACTTCTCGAGCGTATCCATGGTCTTGGGTAAAGAAATCCTGCAAACTGTTGTTGCATGCAACAACATAGGCATTGGACGTGCTCACCTGTGTAGCGGATGCAACCGAACCCCTGCGAGACAAGGGCTACTATGCCAGCCCCAACTTTCCACCTTCGCTTTTTACACGTTCCATTGTTTTTTCGAGATTCGTAAGCGCTGGATGCATAGCGTCACGGATCTTCGACTTGAGAATTTCTAACTTGTCGATCAATTCGGCCTCGGCGCGCGCGCGTTCACGCGCGACAGTCACTAGAACCTCAGAGAGGTAATTGCGCGCCTGTACATTCCGCTCTTGCTGCGCGACATAAATTTTCTCGAGCCGCGCCGACATTTCGTTTTGCATCACACCCACGGCACCGAGAACTGCCATCAACTGTCCGCGATTGATCACCTCTCCCCCACGCGCCGACGAGCTGAGTTGCTTAAGCTTTCGCTCGATCCGTCGTAGGAATCGTAGCGCTTCCTGTTGTGCAAGCGTTTCGATATCCGGCCAAAAAAACTTTCTCCACCACGATACGAGCTTATATCGGCTTCCAATTGACTGCCGAACTTCGATGACTGCGTTGAGACTCTCGGCAACTAGGTTGCATGCTTCGTCGGGGAAAAGACAACTATCGTGCACCACCCACGACGTAAGGGCAGTCTTTGTCTCCTCGACGCGCTGGGCCGCCTCACCGGCTATTACGTTCAGCCGCGATTCCTCTGCGGAGCGGGCTTCATTCAGTTCGGATGCTGCTTCCGTCTCGTAGGCAATTGCCTGCTGCTGGACCTGCGAGAGGGTAGTTTCATATGCCGCCACTGCTTGCCTAAACGGGCGAAATTTAATTTCGCCGGTGAACGCCCGCCCTTTGAGCGCACCATAGACACCGCCGGCCACAAGGCCAACTGCAGTACCAACTCCAGGCCAAATGATCGTTCCTATGTGAGCGCCGACCGTCGCGCCTGCAGCACCCCCAACACCAGTGCCAGTCGCATCTAGAGCAGCGTTCTTTACCGCAGAGGCCAAATCCGTCTTGCCACGGAGCAGGAGATCGAACTCACGAATTCCAGACAACGCAATCGTTACGAACGGCAGGTGCGCGTGGGCAACTGCGGCGCCGTGCGTAGCGACCGTCTCAGCATGCTGAAGATGGTCATGTACAGCGTGACCGGAAAGACTGTCATCCACAATTACCATGCCTTGCGCGTGGGCATCCAAAGCATCGTGAATCGCTTGTAAGCCGTGACCGGTCGCTGGATCAAAATGCAATGCCTGTCCCGGAATACCACTCGCGTCTGCCGGCACAACCACGGGCGTATCTGGATACCAATCGAAGTGACTCGACAGATCGCTTACGTCGCCCCAGGTCTTTACGTTTGCGATATGGTTCCACAGAGTTAGGTCCCACTCCGGTGTGTTGAGGTGTGGCGCTAAATCGGAGTTAACGCCTGCCTCGTGCAGGTGCCGCAACACCCCCGACTCACCAATGGAGCCCACGAGCGAGTTATATGCTTTGTCATACGTATCGACCGTCGAAAAGGCGGACGTAATTCGCTCAGCGACAGTGTGCGGGGCTAGGGCATGGCTCAGGTCAGAAAACGAGCTAATCGCGTTGTGGCTGCGAAGCGCAACAGCAGCAATTACGTCCTGATCAACTGAAGCAAAAGCAGCGTGAATGTCGTGAACGGCCCAGCCGCCGATTTCAACGGCCCCCACAGTCGCAAGTCGCCGATCCAGCGCTTTTGCGGAGAGTCTTGCAACTACAGCGTTGGACCACTCACTGTTTGGAATAGCGCGCGCATCGAGAATCTCTGGCTGATCGGTCGCCCGAGCTGTGAGCTCGATCGAGCAAGGGTCGTAAGGCGCGGGCAAGAGTGACTGGACTTTGTGCGCAACTTCTCGGCGGTTGGACCGCAGCCGCCAGTAATGCGGGGTGACGAAGCGCCAGCACCTTAGCAGTCGCCGCAAAATGCGTCGAAGCACCTCGACTATCGGCGACGAACTCACGAACCAGAAAGGTTATTGTATTCGGTTGCGCATGTCAGTGAAAAAGCTACCGCGTTTGGCGGGAAAGCTAAGGGCGACCTGCTGCAGCGTTGAAATCTGGGTCCGCTCAAGAGCTACCGAGCACGTGGCGCGACGCACCATGATCCCGCGGGCGTCGAGCGGTCAGAGCTTACTATCGAGAAACCACCGATGAATCGACGATTGCTGAATTTCTGTTGTGCCTGAAGAGAATCGCAAGGCGCCACTCAATAAGCGCTGCGCGGCGGAAAGATTAATTGCGAAAACGTGCGCAGGATAATTCCGCACTCGAGAGAGATGTTCCAGTTTTCGAGGTATTCGATGTCGCAAGCGACACGGTTTTCGATGTCGGAATTATCGCGCGCTTCGCCACGGAACCCGCGGACCTGGGCAAGACCGGTGATACCCGGCTTGATAAACGTGCGAACGTGATAATGCTCGAGCAAACGCGCGAATTGATTGTTGTGCTCGATCAGGTGCGGGCGCGGGCCAACAATGCTCATATCCCCGCGAAGCACATTCCAGAACTGCGGCACTTCGTCGATGCTCAGTTTCCGAAACCATTTCCCAAGTGGATAGACCCGCTCGTCCGCCGGGCACGCCTGGCGCGACAGCTCGCCGTTGTCAGGCCGCATCGTGCGGAACTTATAGATCTTGAACTGTCGATTTTGCAGGCCGGCGCGCCTTTGCACATGAAAAAGCGGTCCGGGCGATTGCAATCGCTGGGCCAGAAACACGATAAGGGCGACAACAGGAAACACCAAAACCATCACCGGGACAGCAATGGCAAAGTCGATCGCGCGTTTGAGAAAACGATTGAGCGGATTTTCGAGCGGCTCGTCACGCAACCCGATGAAACAGAAACCGCCGTCTTCGAAAAAGGTCACGGAATGGCGCAATTTTTCCTCGAGATTGCTCAGAATAAAGAGCCGAGTGCCGAGCTGGTCGCAAGTGCGGATGATCTTCTGATTTAGGTCGGTGAAGATCGGAAACTCCAACAAGATCACCTGAGTGATGGCGTGTTCGCGAATCACCTTTTCCAGCTGATCCGGCGTCCCGAGCACTGGAAGTCCATCTTCGCTTTTATCGATCTTCTCATCGCAAACCAAACCGGCTGTGCGCAAGCCGATCTCCGCCTTGCGGCGTAACCAGTCGTGCAGGTGCGTCGCTTTCCGGGCCGGCCCGACGAGCAGCGTTTTCTCCTCGCAGCTGAAAATGCTTCGGGCCAGAAGCGACGGGAGATAGTAGTGCGAGAAAAGCAGCGCCACATACAACCACGGAACAAAGTTGAAGAAAAAGACTCGCGAAATGAATGCGTCTTTGGTGGCGATAAGATAGAGCACGAGCAGGCCAATGCTGGCGATGGTCTGACGCATGCTGAGCCGATGGGGTCGGAGCAATTCATTCTGGAGAAAGTAACTTTTCGGGCGACTAAACGCTTCCAGCAGCATGCCGAGAACGAGCAGGCCGCAGTAAATGCTGTAGCGTCGCCAGGTCAGTTCGGCGCTGGGTGAGTGAAACGTGACCATCACCCAAACGCCAAACCAGAAAAGCAGTGCGACCATGATGATCTGGCAAAGCAGAAAAAGGTGGTAAAGACCTTCGGTGCGTTGCGTGACCATGACTATTGCGCTTGGGTCGAAATGAGATTACGCGATGGCAAGATCGCTTCAACTGGTGCTAAGTTCGCCGCGTCCATGATCTTCGTCGCCTCCACCCGGTCGGCATCGATCCTATTAGCCAGTCGCATACCATGAGGACTTTTGCCGGGTAATGCCAGACTCCACACAAAGATCTGATCCGGTGGTTCGCTGGGCGAACAATACTGCTCTTTCGCTGCTCCCGGCGGCGGCCTGTTTTCTCGGGGGCGCCACCCAAAAATGGGCCGAAGGAATTGTGATAATGTTTCTCGGCGTGCTTTTGCTCATTCGCCCTCCGCGGTTCTCGCTCGGCCCGGTAACCAACATTGTTTTTCTTGCGTTCCTCGCTCTGGCGGCGCTCGGCTTTTTACCTTCACATCACTTTTTCCCATCAACATGGCGCGCGGCCATGACCGACGATTTCGGCATTTCCCTGCCGTCGACATTGACTGCCCAACCATGGATCACGGCCAGTTGTCTGGTCAGCCTGGTAGCTGGGCTAAGCTGGCTTTACCTGGTCAGCGCGGAAGAACTCGATTTACGTTCCGTTCGTTTTCAACTTCGGCTGCTGGCAACTGGAATCGCGCTGCTTGCCGCAATCAGCATCCTCCTCTATCTAGCCCACGCGGCGCCTCCCTTTTGGATTAATCAACGCGGCTTCGGCCCGTTCCCGAATCGGAATCAGACCGGTGATTTGTTTGGAATCATCGCGATCGTTATTCTCGCCTGCGGTCAGGACGACATTCGCAAAGGTCGCAAACGTTGGATCGCCTGGTTGTTCGCATTTGGCGTGATCGTGGCCGCCACCATCTTGAATTTTTCCCGGGCCGGAATTCTCCTTCTGGTCGGTGGCAGCGCGCTTTGGCTCGGCGCATTCGCGCTCCGACAACGTTCCATGCCAAGACTGGCACTCGCCTTTTCATTCGTGCTGCTTTTGCTGACTGCGCTCCTTCTGTTCGGCGGTCAAACGTTGGAACGCTTTCACCTTCGCGGTATCGCAGGGAGCGGCATCGTGGCTGACTTTCGCTGGCGTATTTTTCAGGACACCTTCCGGCTCATTCGCGATTCAGCCTGGTGCGGAGTCGGCCTCGGGAACTTTGAGCCGGTGTTCGCAATTTTCCGCGACGCGTCGATCGCTGATACGCGTTCGCTTCATCCTGAAAGCGACTGGCTTTGGATTTGGAGCGAGATGGGCTGGCCGGCCGTGGCGCTCACAATCATTGGAATGCTGCTCTTGATTTGGCGCGCCTTTCCATTGCGCGAAGGGACGAACCAACGCTACCGCCTGGCTACGCTCATCGCGGTTCTGCTTTTTGCCATCCACGGATTGGTAGATGTTTCCGGGCATCGTGTCGGGACGATGTTCACTGCGATTCTTTTATTCGGACTCTCCCTGCATCGGCCGCTTGATTTGAAGCCGAGCTTGTCGATAGCAATCCTGTTCCGGCTCGTTGGATTGGTTTTGCTGATCAGCGGTTTTTCCTGGACGATCGCGGCGCGGAGCAAAATGATGCAGCCGGGATCGGTCGGTGTAACCAACGCTGAGCAGCTTGCCACGATTGCAAATCGCGGGCGCAATTTTCCTGAAGCGATCGCGCTGACCGGCCGGGCACTCGAATGGGCCCCGCTTGATTGGCAGCTTTATTTCCTGCGCGCGGCCGCCGAGCTGGGTGAAAAGCAGCCAGAGGAAGCGCTCGATGATTTTCGGCGCGCGCGTTTTCTAGAGCCAAATGCCTATGAGGTCCCCCTCGCCGAAGGAAATTTCTGGTTGAATTCCCGTCCAGTGCTGGCGGCGACAGCCTGGCGCGAAGCCCTGCGGCGCGCCGGACCACAGCGTGCAGAAGTTTACGGAAGCATGCTCACGAACGCTTCGATACACAGCCCGGAGGTCGGCCAGATTTTAGAAGAGATCGGACTTACCGAGCCTGATCTGGCGCTGGCGTACCTCGCCCGCATTTCCGGTTCTAAGTTCAATCAGGCGCTCGCGAAATTTTTAAAGCACGATCCGAATTTGCAGACGCTCACTGAAGCAGAAAAGCTGGCGCTGTTCGCACTTTGGTCAGAGCGCGGCGATTTGGATGAGCTGGCTGACGCGATCAAGCGACATCTCGACTGGGAACAATACGCCTGGCTCGGAATGGCGAAATACAATGCCCGGAAAAACGATTTTCACGCTGCCTACGAATTGACGCGGCGCTACGGCGAGCCGGTCGCGCTGCCGCGGGTTGAGACGAAATCGTCTCTTGAAGAACTGGAGAGGAGCTATGCCTCCGCGCCGGACAATTACGGAATTGGTTATGCGCTTTATCGCGCCCAAATGGAAAAGAACAGGGTAGATGACGCGCTTATGACGGCAAGGCACTTTAGCGAACGCCTCGGTGCACCACCTTATTTTCATTTCTTGGAAGCACAATGTTGGGCAGAAAAAGGAAACTGGGAACGCGCCTGGAACGCCTGGCAGGCGTTCCACTTGGCGCAGACAGGAACAGAGAAGTGATTGGTGATTGGTGATTAGTGATTAGTGATTAGTGATTAGTGATCAACGTCCGAAGGCGCAGTCAGAACATGGGTAACACTTTTCTGGTGTTTTTGAGATTTGACCCCAATCTGCTCGCCCCAATCTGCTCGCCTCATAAATTCATAGAGCACCGAATCGAGATTGACCGTATTGCGACGATCACAACGTTTGCTGGCGTGTTGGTGTTCGCGTCCAGTCGGCCTATCCCGTGCAGTGGCGGTTCAAGGTCATGAGACTAAGAAAGCGCTCCGCGAGAATTGCGTGGCACAGCGACCGAGATCAGCGATCTCGGCTACAGCGTAGGATGTACCGCAGGCGGGACATCTGACGTCTGACTTCTGACGTCTGATCTCCGACGTCCGACTGCCGGACGCCTGGGAAGTCAGTGGCCAGCAGGATGTTTTCGAGACCAGGCCCGTTGTTGTTTCAAAAGTGAGCGGCAGACCCTACATTTGCTCAGGCTCGATGTTAAATAGTTGAACCTGGACGCTTGCGGCGTTGTCTTTCCAATAGGAGTTAAAACGAAGGAGAGCAAAAAAATGAGAGCACAACGATTCTATTATCCAGGTCTGGGTTTGGCGATGACCGCGCTAATTGGATTTGGGCTCGCGGGCGCCAGTCAGAGCAATGCCGCGATCACGGATACTGAGCAAGAGCAAGTGCTGCTGTCGTCCGGGTTCAGGGTCAAGCCTGCCAATACTCCAGCGCAACGTGCGCAAGTCCGCGCATTGCCGGATCTCCAGTTCACAATGGTAAAGCAGGACGGCAAAACCTATTACCTGTATCCCGACAAGAAAGACAATCGTTTGTACGCCGGAGATCAGTATGCTTACCGGGCTTATGAACGGTACTTTAAAGACAAAAAGCTTCGGGACCAGGGTGTCTTTGTCTTTCCGCTGAGACCGGAGAACAAGTCGGATCCAAAGAACATACAGGTGTGGCACGGCTGGGACCCGTTTCCCGCGTGGAAAACGACTGACGAACGATAGTGGAAACAGTGGGTCGGAGGTGAGCGATCGGAGGTCGGACGTCGGACATCGCGGAAGGCTTAATGCCGGCCGAGATCAACGATCTCGGCTACAACAACGGGGTACAAACTCAATCTGCAATTGCGGCTTGGGCGGCGGCCAGCTTGGCAATTGGCACCCGGAATGGGCTGCAACTGACGTAATCCAGTCCGAGCCGGTGGCAGAATTTTACGCTCGATGGTTCGCCGCCGTGCTCGCCGCAAATTCCGAGCTTGATGTCCGGGCGCGTCTTGCGCCCGAGATCGCGCGTGATCTCCATTAATCGGCCTACGCCCTTTTGGTCGATGGAGGCAAACGGATTCGTCTCGATAATATCCAGCTCCGCGTAAGTGGGAAGAAAGCTTCCAGAGTCGTCGCGGCTCATGCCCAGAGCGGTCTGAGTAAGATCGTTCGTGCCGAAACTGAAAAACTGGGCATGCCGCGCAATCTCGTCAGCCAAGAGGGCGGCGCGCGGAATCTCGATCATCGTTCCCACCAGATAAGTGAACTTTGTTTTCCTTTCTCTTTCGACCTCGCCTGCCACACGATTGACAATGTCGATCTGGAGTTTGAGCTCTCGCGGAAAACCCACCAACGGGATCATAATCTCCGGCCGCATTTTGCTGCCTTTCTTTTGCACTGCGGCGGCGGCTTCGAAAATGGCGCGCGCCTGCATCTCCGAAATCTCCGGGTGCACGATGCCGAGCCGGCAGCCGCGCAAGCCGAGCATTGGGTTGAACTCATGCAGCTCATGCACGCGCCGGGCAATTTGTTCGACGGAAACACCGAGCTTGTTGGCCAGCTCGCTCTGTTGCGCGTGATCGGTCGGCAGGAATTCATGCAGCGGCGGGTCGAGAAATCGAATCGTCGCCGGCAATCCGTCGAGTGCAGTGAAAATACCGATGAAATCGTCCCGCTGGTACGGCAATAATTTTGCGAGTGCAGCCTTCCGCTCTTCCCGCGTTCCAGCCAAAATCATCTCGCGCATGGCATCGATGCGATTGCCCTCGAAAAACATGTGCTCGGTCCGGCAGAGGCCGATGCCTTGCGCGCCAAACGCGACCGCGTTTTCGACCTGCTCCGGGGTATCTGCATTGGTGCGAACGTGCAGGATTCGAAACTCGTCCACCCACGTCATCAGTTTCTCATACTCGCGATAGATCTCGCTCTTCCTGCCATCGAGAGTTCGATCGACCAGCACTTGGATGATCTCCGATGGCGCGGTGCTGACTCCGCCGGCAAAGACTTCACCGGTCGAACCGTCGATGGAAATGTAGTCGCCCTGGTTCAAGGTCGTGGCGTTGGCATTGAGGGTCCGTTTTTGGTAATCGATCCGGATCCCAGTCGCGCCACATACGCATACCTTGCCCATCTGCCGGGCCACCAGTGCGGCATGGGATGAAACACCACCACGCGAGGTGAGGATTCCTTCCGCCGCGATCATTCCGCGCAAATCTTCTGGAGACGTTTCAATGCGCGCGAGCACGACCTTCTCGCCCTTCTCCGCCCGCCGGACCGCTTCTTCCGCGCTGAAGACAACATGGCCGGATGCTGCGCCCGGCCCGGCGGCCAATCCGCTGCCGATCTTCTTTGCATTACGCGCCGATTCCCGATCGAAGATCGGCGCCAGCAAATGCGCGAGTGAATCAGCCGGGATACGTCTTACCGCATCCTTTTTCGAGATCAGCTTCTCACCAACCATGTCCACGGCGATGCGCACCGCCGCGTGACCGGTGCGCTTGCCATTGCGCGTCTGCAATATGTAGAGCCGATTGTCTTCGACCGTGAACTCAAGGTCCTGCATATCCTTGAAATGTTTCTCCAGGATCGCGCGGACTTTCATCAGCCCTTTGTGCGCGGCCGGCATTTGCCTGGCCAGATCGGCGATTGGATGGGGCGTGCGAACACCCGCGACGACATCTTCGCCCTGGGCGTTGATCAGGTATTCGCCGTAAAAGACTTTTTCGCCGCTGGCCGGGTTGCGGGTGAACGCCACGCCAGTCGCGCTCGTTTCCCCCATGTTCCCAAACACCATCGTCTGGACATTCACCGCCGTTCCCCAATCGTGTGGAATCCCGTATTTGCGGCGATAAACAATCGCACGGTCGTTCATCCAGGAACCAAAGACTGCGCCGATCGAGCCCCAAAGTTGTTTCTCAGGCTCTTGCGGAAAAGATTTTCCCGTACGCTCTTTGATCAACGCCTTGAAGCGTTCCACCAGCTCCCGCAGGTCAGCGACACTCAACTTTACGTCGGGAAAGTCGTGTTTGCCGTAGCGTTCGTCTTTCAAATGCTCGATCACACTTTCAAAAGGTTCGTGATCCTCTCCGGCGCGTTTCTGGACACCCATGACCACGTCGCCATACATTTGTAAAAAGCGCCGATAGGAATCCCAGGCAAAACGCCCGTTGTTTGTTTTCTTCGCCACGATCTCGACCACTTCGTCGTTCATTCCGAGATTGAGAATTGTGTCCATCATGCCGGGCATGGAGTCGCGTGCGCCCGAACGCACTGAGACCAGAAGTGGTCGCTCGCGATCGCCCAGCTTTTTGCCGACCGATTTCTCGACTTTCGCGAGGGCTGCTTCCACCTCGGGCTTCAGGGCCGGCGGATACGTGCGGTTGTGATTGTAGAAATAGGTGCAGACCTCAGTCGTGATCGTAAATCCGGGCGGCACCGGCAAACCGATACGCGTCATCTCGGCCAGATTGGCCCCTTTTCCCCCCAGGAGCGCCTTCATTTTCCCCGAGCCATCGGCGCGTCCGTCACCAAAATAATAAACGTATTTTTTTGTTCTCGATGGCCGGGCCAAGGTTCGGCGCGACTTCGACTTCGATCCTGCTTTCATCCAAGGGGCCCGCCGCAAACTTCGCCGGAATGGTTTCGCTTTTTTACGCATGAAAAGGATCGTGAGTGGACGATCGCGCCACATTAAATCCGCGCGTTGAGGTGTCAACGCGCTTGCGCGCGCAAGCGCGGAACGGAACGTTCCCCGATCCCGGCTGGACCTCTTAGACCGCCGTGTGCGCGGCGCTGTCGATCACTTGACCGATTGCCGCGGTAAATTCACTTACACCCGTGCTTGGCACGATGATCGTGTTGCGGCGGCCGTGCGCTTCTTCCGTAATGCGCAAGAATCTTCCCCGATCATTTTCACGGAATTCGACATGAAAATGCTTGCGCTCGATCTGTAGCTCCTTCGCCTCGATGATATTATCCATTTTGAGCAACCTGCGAGTCTAGGCTGCTTCGCGGCCAGAAGGGAAGCACAATTTTTGCGTAAGTGTTAAATTCCTTTACGCGAGCCCCTCCGGTTGGCGACCCGATCCGCCAGGGCGAAATCGATTTGACGTTTGAATTGATCAACACGGGCGACGAACACCTGAAGTAAGTCGCCCACCGCAAATCGCCGGCGCGATCGGCGGCCGATCAAGCGCCGATGCTCCGGCTGGAATAGATAAAAATCGTCGGTTAGAGATGAGATATGGATGAGTCCGGTCGTTAAAACGTCCGGGAGCTCGATCACAAGTCCGTAGTTGCGCACATCGATCACGTTGGCCCGGAAAACCTGTGGGTTGCGCGTATCGAGCTGACGCTGAAAGAATTGCAGCGTCTTGATCCGGACCGATTCGATTTCGGCCTCGGCAGCGGTTCGCTCGGTCGCCGAAATGTGGTCGGCGAGGGATTCCAGTTCGCCCATGGCAATTTTAGGTTCGTAGTAGGGTCGGCGCGCTGCGCCGACCGAATGCCGCAGCGCCGCGTCCTTACCTAAAGCACGGTGGGCGACAAGATCCGCATAGCGCCGGATCGGGCTGGTAAAATGCAAATAGTTCGCCTTTGCCAGACCGTAATGCCCCAGAGGCTGCGACGCATACCGCGCGCGCTTCAGGCTCTTGAGCAATCCGATTTTGAGCGCCTGTTCTTCCGGTTTGCCGCGAATCGAGGCAAGCAGGCGCTGAATCTCGGCACGGTGCGAGAGATCGCCCACTTTGTGGTTAAAACTGAGAACGAACTCGCGATATTCGGCCAACTTTTCTGGATCAGGATCTTCATGGATGCGATAGATGGTGGGAATTGAATGTTGCCTCAGTTCGCGGGCTACGGCTTCATTGGCGGCCAGCATAAATTCCTCGATCAATTGGTGCGATTCGTCATTCTCGACCCGTTCCAACCGAATCGGCGCGCCGTCAGCGTCGACGCGCACCTTTACCTCTGGAAAATCGAGATCGAGTGAGCCCTGGGCAAAGCGTTTCCGGCGCAGCAACACCGCCAGTTCCCAGGCTGCCTGCAAATGTCTCTCCAGCTCATTCCGCGGTGGCGAATTCAAAATCGCCAGCGCCTCTTTATAAGTGAGACGGCGCGCGCTGCGAATTACGCTCCTCACGAAACAGGCGTTTCGCGCACGTCCCTGCTTATCAAATTGAATGAAAACCGAGTGGGTCAGGCGATCCACGTCCGGATTGAGGCTGCAAATGCCGTTGCTCAACCGCTCCGGCAGCATCGGAATCACACGGTCCGGCAGGTAGACGCTGTTACCCCGCCGGCGCGCTTCGCGATCCAGCGCGCCGCCCGGTTTTACATACGCGGCCACATCCGCAATATGGACGCCGAGTTGCCATCCCCGATTGTCGATTCTATCGACATGAACGGCGTCATCGAAATCGCGCGCGTCATCGGGATCGATCGTGACGATGAATTTGTCGCGCAAATCCTCCCGCCGTTCCAGCGCTCGATTATCAATTCGCTCGGGTATCTGATCCGCTTCTTCCAAGACATTCTTTGGAAATTCCGTTGGCAAATCGTACTTCCGAACGATCGACAGCATGTCCACGCCCGGCGCTGCCGCCGGCCCGAGTACTTCAATGATTTCACCTTCCGGATTAACATGGCGCGAGTTCCATTCTTCAAGGCGGACGACCACTTTGTCGCCGCGATCTGCTGCTCGCGGTAATTTTCCACGCGGCGATACCTGGACATAGACGTCGTGAATGAATCTCGGATCATCTGGAACCACGTAGTAAAAATTCCGCGAGCGCTGCAGCGTCCCGACAACGGTTTGACGGGCGCGTTCTAAAATTCGAATGACGCGACCCTCGGGTCGACCACGGTGGCGAAGTCGAACTTTGGCGCGCTTCGGGATGACATCACGATTGATTCGCACAACCACGCGATCGCCATCCAGGGCCGTGCCTGTGTTTTCCGCTGCGATGAAAATGTCCGGCTGACCAGGCGTCTCAGTAACCAAAAATCCAAAGCCGGCTTGATGGATCGATAATTTGCCGGTCACGAGGTCAGCTTCCTCAGCCAAGACGTAGCAATTCTTTCTGACCCGCGCGATTTCACCCGAGCGTTCGAGCTCGCGCAACGTTTTGCGCAAGGTGACACCCTGATTGCCCTTCAGACCAAGTTTTCGCGCAATCCCGGTCTTATCCAGCGGCCGATAATCGCGGGCCCCAAGGAGCTTAACGAGCTGCTCCCGAAGTTTAAATCCGTTCGAAATCATTCCCGCGAAATCATGTTGTTATGACTTCATTCCCAGTGTAGCCAGGATACAATGAGCGGTCGAATGATGAGAAATATAATCGCACCGGGCGTAGTCGCGATAGCGCTGGCGACTGCAGTTGGCGCAGGAGGAGGGAAAATGAAAATCACAAGCAGTGCTTTTGAGGAGGGAGGAAACATCCCATCAAAGTTCACGTGTGATGGCACGGATACGAGCCCGGCTTTGCGGTTTGAGGGAGCGCCTGCTGAAGCAAAAAGTCTGGCTCTGATTGTTGATGATCCGGATGCCCCGAGCGGGCTGTTTACGCACTGGTTGGTTTGGAATATCGATCCGAAAACCACCGTTATTGACGAAAACAGTGCGCCGCCGAATGCAAGCCAGGGAAAAAACGATTTTTGGCAAGCCGGGTTACGGCGGACCCTGTCCGCCATCGGGAACGCATCGTTATTTCTTCAAGATCTTTGCCCTGGATCGGGAGCTGGATCTACCGGCCGGTTCGAAACGCGCACAACTCGATGCCGAAATGAGTGGCCATATCATTGCGCAGGGCGAGCTGATGGGTCGTTATTCACGCAACAAATAATTGTTGAGGCGCTTGCCACGGCGAGCGCCACTACAACGTCTTCGAATAATCGCATTGCTGTGATAGTCTCACCCTCGATGGGTGGGAGGCTTTGGAATATCGCCGGTCGCGCCATCGACGTGTCGCGGCGCGGGATGATCATGGGGATCCTCAACGTCACGCCCGACTCGTTCTCAGATGGGGGCGAATGTTTTTCCACCGACAAAGCGGTTGCGCGCGGTTTGCAAATCGCCGCTGAAGGTGCGCAGATCATCGATGTCGGTGGCGAATCAACCCGGCCAGGTGCGGAACCGGTTTCGGTCGACGAAGAATTGCGGCGCGTCATTCCCGTGATCGAACGACTGAGCCGGGAAATCAACGCTCAACCCGCCTCCGCCGAAGGCTTCGGCGTGGCAGGCGCTCACTTGTCGCGCCGTAGCGAAAGCGAAGGAGAAACGTCCAACGTTCAACGCTCAATGCAGACAGAACCAGAGGAGCGCTTGAAACTTATCTCCATCGACACATCGAAAGCCGAAGTAGCGCGTGCGGCGCTCGACGCCGGCGCGACGATTGTCAACGATGTGACCGGCGGACGTGGCGATGAAGAAATGATGCCGCTAATCGCGAAACGAAAGGCCGCGTTCATCATTATGCATATGCAAGGCGAGCCGCGGACGATGCAGATCGCGCCGCACTATGTCGAAGTCGTTTCAGAAGTGGCTGATTTTTTTCGACAACAATATGCGCGCATCCTACAATGGGGCGTTGATCCCATGGCTATTGCGTTTGACCCCGGAATCGGTTTCGGAAAAACGCCCGAACATAATCTCCAGCTCCTGGCCAATCTGGATCAGCTCCGTGTGGAGAACCGGCCGCTTGTTGTCGGCGTATCGCGAAAATCTTTTCTGGGGAAATTGACTGGCAGTCCGGACATGCGGGCGCGGCAGATGCCCGGCATTGCACTAACCTCGCTGTTGCGCTCGCGCGGCGCCGAAATTTTTCGGGTGCACGACGTGAGAGAAAACGTCGAGGCATTACGAGTTGTGGAGGCGGTCCTTGCATACTGATCTCTTACAGCAGCTGATCCATCTCTGGCTGAGAAGCTGGCGCAGTGTTTTCGAAATCATTCTGCTCAGTGTCGGGATTTATTACGGATATCTCTACTTTCGCGGGACGCGCGGGGCGAAAGTCCTGACTGGCCTGGCGATTGTTTTCTTAACTCTGACGCTGATCTCGACGTTATTGAATCTCGTCGTCATCGGCTGGATCGTTCGGAGTTTTTCGGTTTTCCTTGCCATCGCCCTGGTCGTGATTTTTCAACCCGAGCTTCGGCGAGGTCTGGCTGCACTCGGCGGGCATCCAATTTTTTCTCTAACGAGTGAGAAACGCGAAACCGTGCACGAGATCGCCGAGGCCGTAAGCCAGCTCGCGAACAAGCAGTTTGGCGCGCTCATCGCGATTGAACGCGACACGTCAATTCGGGTTTATGAAGAAACCGGCGTCACGCTCGATGGAGAGTTTTCGGTCGAATTGATCCTCAGCATATTCCATCCCAAGGCCGCGCTGCCCGACGGTGGAGTAATCTTACGCAATGGACGAATTGCGGCAGCAGCCTGTATTTTCCCGGTTAGCCAGCGTGAACAGCCCGAACGGAGCCTGGGACTGCGTCACCGTGACCGCACTGGTCTCCACGACAAATCCAACGCAGTACGGATCGGCCTTTCCGTGGGATCCGGCGTACGTTTCAATTCTCCCACCGG